>Ga0209536_100005014_pt1 | contig 20763 bp, 17 predicted proteins | sample DeeMarSeWOR28_12_FD_187461 | JGI IMG/M metagenome (GOLD analysis project Ga0209536, IMG submission 187461) | Marine sediment microbial communities from White Oak River estuary, North Carolina - WOR-2-8_12 (SPAdes) (version 2) | ecosystem: Environmental > Aquatic > Marine > Intertidal zone >... | reverse complement strand
GAAAAAACTTGAACATCATCCAATATGCAAGTTTATATTCAACAACAAGTCTCCTTCATTGTTTTGGTGAAAATTATGGATGAAGAAAAAGTGCTAATCGTCGGTTTGGGCGAAGTTGGTCGAATACTGTTTGAACTGTTTAAAGAGAGCGGGAAATTTGATGTATATGGGTTAGACATCTATGAGGCAAGAATGCGCGAAGTGATGGGCGATAAGAAAATGCCCAAGACGGTTGATGTAATGCACATTTGCTATCGATGTGCATCGCAAGTGAAGTTCGTTAAAACAAGTTTTGACTACATTACCAAGTTCAAGCCTAAGCTCGCCATAATTAATAGCACTGTACCACCCGGCACCACGCAGAAGATTTATGAATTATCAAACTTTCTCTTGTTAGCTCATTCTCCGATACGGGGAATGCATGATAGCTTGGTCTCTATGAAAAAGGATGTCCAGTTTTGGACTAAATACGTTGGCGGAACAACAAGAGAAGCGGCAGAAGCTACCCAAAAACATTTTGAAAAGCTTGGGTTAAAAGTCAAGGTCCTAAATGGCCCTGCCGAAACAGAGCTGGCGAAGCTCTTTGAAACAATTTACAGGGCGTGGATGATCGCTTGTTTTCAAGAGATGCACCGTATTTCGCGGCATTACAGCGCAGATTTTGACCAAGTTGTAGACATGTTGGAAGACATACACCGCTTGAGATTAAACAAACCTCTTCATTATCCGGGTGTAATAGGTAGGCATTGTCTTGTGCCCAACACGGAATTACTGCTTAGCGTTTATGATTCGCAGTTTTTACGTTTAATCTTGGATTCTAACGAGAAGCGAAAAGATGAAATTAAAGACAAACAAATTGCTGAAGAAACTGAAAAAGTTAAAAAACGGGTAGATTCTCTACAAGAAGAATTGCTGAAAAAACTGAGGAAGCAGTAGCTAAAAGCTGATATTGGTCTTTTATGAAGCAGCTGTTTTCATCGCTTCCAAAAGTCCTTTCATATAATAGAATCTAATCAGAGGATGAATATACGTTATCGTAGGCTCTTTTGTTTTTAATGCTACAAATAATCCTGTGAAAGGAGAAATCAAAAAACGGTACATAATACCAGATGCGGTCATCGGAGCAAGCTGATTTGTGTCTTCTTCTATTTTTCTCCATATTTCGTATAGTTGTGTTCCGTACCAATATTGATGCTGTAGTTCCTGCTTCAACCCTTTTCTAATATGTGTTGACTGCACATCATAATCGACGATCCAGCTATAACCTGATTGTTTAAGCTTGTATGCCAAGGTTGAGTCGACACCAGCGTTTACCTGCATTTTTGGAAAACCACCAACAGCCCTGATTATTTCTGTTTTGTAAATTGTATTGTCCAAAGTACTGCCCAGAGTGAATGCAGAAGTTTTCCTATTTCTGAGCCAAGAAGCCAAATTGGCTTCGCCACGATATTTTTTTGCCACGTATTGCTGCAGTTTTCTAACACCTCGAGGTTTGTCCGCAAAACGCATTCCCGATGCAGCAGCCACTTGGGGATCTTCGAGGAAATTTGGGATTTTTCCCCACCAATCGCGGGCTAAAAGCAAATCTTGTTCAAAGCTAACAAACCATTCAGATTCGACATTCTTGAGGGCTGTGTTTGCTCCATCACTTATGCCTGTTCCTTCATTAAAGACTATTTGCCATCCGAAATTTTGTGCTATACTCCTTGTTTCATCAGAGCTGTCATCATCTACAATTATTCGCTTATTGACAAACTCGATTGGTATAACTTCACTTATTCTTTTCAATACAAAAGGTAACGTTTCACCACCATTTTTTGTCCACATCACTAAGTCCACTTTGTTGATCAAGTAATTTCCCCCAAACCTATCGCAGCGAACTTCATTATTCTGCCAAATTCGCTTGAATCATAAATTCTTCTTCCATCTATTAGTATGGGCTGCTTCATGTTTTTGGTGAAATCTTCTGGGGCGAGCTTTTTGAATTCGGGCCATTCCGTTACAAGTATGCAACAATCGGCGTTTTTGAGACATTGAATTGCCGAGGACGCATATTTGATTTTATCTTGAAAGATGGATTTGGCGTTAGGAACGGCAACAGGGTCATAGGCAGTTATGTTTGCACATTCCTTCAGCAATTGGTGTATTATTGGTACCGCGACTGCTTCTCGCATATCATCTGTATCTGGCTTGAAAGCTAAACCTAGAATGGCAATGTTTTTTTCTTTCAGGTCGGTGAGGAAGCTCTTGCAAAGTTCAACGGCTTTGTACGGTTGGGTTTTATTCACTACTTCTACAGAGTCTAAAAGTGTGGGCTGGTAGCCTATTTTTTTGGAATAGGTAATCAGAGCCTTAAGGTCTTTTGGGAAGCATGAGCCTCCATAGCCCAGTCCAGCATTCAAAAACAGAGACCCTATCCTTTTGTCTAATCCCATGCCTTCAGCCACTATTAAAACATCGGCACCAGGAATTTTTTCGCATATGTTAGCAATTGTGTTTATGAAACTGATTTTCGTGGCTAGGAAGGAATTGCTGGCATATTTGATGAGCTCAGCGGTTGAAAGGTTCGTTCTTATTATGGGCGGAGTATTTTCGGAGTAGAAGTCTCGTAAAAGCGCTTCTAAGGTGTCACCAGATTTCTTGTCATATTCTCCAATAATTATGCGATCAGGATGTAACATGTCTTGTAGTGCAGAGCCTTCGCGTAGGAATTCAGGGCTCATACATAATCCGAAGTCTACGCCACAGTTTTTGCTTGAATGAGCTTCAATGAGGGGTTTGATTATGTTTTCTGTGGTTGTAGGCGCGACTGTACTCTTAATTACTATAAGGTGGTATGTTGTCTTTTTCTTTAAGGCACGTCCAATTTCACATGATGCCTCCTCTATGTATTGAAGGTCAATGAGCCCGTCTGGTAGATTGGGAGTGCCTACTGCTACGAAAGAAATATCTGTTTTCAATATTGCCTCTTTGCATTTTGGAACGCATCTGAGTTTACCTGTTTTGACAGCATTTTTAAGTAGTTCTTCCAAATTGGGTTCATGAAATGGGAGACTGCCCTCTTGTATCTTTTTTGTCTTTTCTTTGTCAGGATCTGATACGATAACGGCGTAGCCTTTGCTTGTAAAGCCGAGCGCTGTTGATAGACCCACATAGCCAGATCCGATAATTGAGATATTGTGTAGTTTCATTTTATGCACCTTTTATTTTCATGCTTGTTGAGCAGAAAAGGGTCATTTCTTAATTATTTGGCTTGGAACGTTTATATGAGGTGGTTATTGCATGCCAGTAGGTTTCGGGAGTTCCAACATCCAGACGGGTTTCGTTGTTTTGCATTTTAACTGCATTAACCTTGAATCCTTCATTAATTAATTGCTGTATAGCGTCGGTTAGTTGTATTTCTCCACCTAAACCTGGTGGGGTTTTCTCTAAGGCAGCTATAATTGTGTGGTTAAATACGTAGACGGGCATTACTGCCAAGTTAGTTTGGGGGTTTTCAGGCTTCTCTGTGACTCTTTCAACCGCAATTACTCCGTTAGTTTCTTTGATTTCAGCTACACCATATTGTCTAGGATTTTCTATTTCTTTCAAAAGCAGAGTTGCATCGGATTTGTTTTCAGTGTGAGTTTTTGTTAGTCTCTCAACGGGTTTTTTGTTGCTTGTGGAAAAAATGTATGTGTCGCCAGCGTGGACGAGGAAAGTTTCTTCTTTAACGTAAGGTTTAGCCATTAAAACTGCGTGACCAAAGCCTTTAGGTTCAGGCTGGTTTATCCACATGATCAATGAGTCTGAGAGTTTCTTATAGAATAGTTCCAAGGGCATTTTTAGATCGTATTTACCTTTGTCGCTGAGCTGTTTGACAAAAGATAGGTCTATTGTAAAGTGATCTTCTATAACCCTTTTGCCTCTTCCAATTATAAAACAGAAATCTCTGAAACCACATCCATGAAGTTGCTCAAAAACAATTTGAAGCAACGGCTTCAAGTTAAGGCCAAGATGATTGGGGTTCTGAGTGAAGAGAGGCAACATTTCCTTTGGTTGCTCCTTTGTTACAGTAAGCAAGCGCGTGCCTATGCCCGCAGCAGTGATCACAACTCTTCTAATCATAATCTTACCTCGTGAATGAAATTGTGAATAATGTTACGAAAGATAAAATTAAAGTCTTTCATGATTACCACTTCTCTTTAATATTAAAAACATGATGATGCCTTTAAAAGACCCAGTTTTCAATTTTTACTCCAGCCAAATTATAACATTAACAACAATTTATTTTTACTTTCAAATAATTAATTGTACTTCAATTTCGTTTTTTCTAAATAATCTTCCTCTGTTACTGTGAATTTAGTCATAAACTGATTGCCTATATTGTTGTCGTCGTAGATCCAAACAATTTTATATACTATTTATCCTATTGGACTATAGACTATTCCCAAAAAACGCAAATCGATAGAAGCGCGCGCAAAATTTGTGGCTTTAATCATGAAAATAGGCTACGTGCTGTCTGCTTTTCCGAAGTTATCAGAAAGCTTCATACTGAATGAAATTGTTGAATTGCTAAAAAGAGGAAATGATGTTTATATTTTCTCTCTCAAGCGGTCACAAGATGTTTTCCATAACGAAGTAGAAGAATATGAACTGCTTAAAAGAACTTGTTTTCTTCCTGAACAAAGACATTATATAAATAAACTTCTTTTTCGCTTTTCTTCTATAGGAACTTTCGGGTGGAAATATCCATCGGAAGATCTCAAGTCAAAGGCTTTGTCTATTGCTGCAGCAAAATACTACTTCAAATTTGCAAAAAAATTAGACTTGGACATTATCCAGGCGCACTTTAATAGAATTGCTACGCATACAGCTATGCTTCTGAGCAAGTCCTTAAAAGTCTCTTACACTTTCACAGGGCACGCTGTTGATATTTTTGTGGAACCTAATGTTATAGCATTAAAGACGAGAATGGAAAACGCCAAAGCAGTGATAACACCTTCATACTACAATAGAGAGTACCTTCATAGCTTAACTGATGTGGATAAAAATAAAGTAAATGTTGTTAGAGCTTGTTTGGACATAGAAAAATTCAAGCATATCCAGAGAAATCCGGATACTTTTAGAATTTTAACCGTGTGTAGACTCGTCGAGAAAAAGGGTTTAAAATATTCAATTTTAGCAATTAAAGAAATCTCGCACGAATTTCCAGAAATCTCCTATAGAATAGTTGGTTCTGGTCCTCTTGAAAATGAACTTAAAAAGTTGGTAAACCAGTTAGGCTTGGAGGAAAACATTCAATTTTTAGGTGACATAACCGACGACTCGCTTATTTACGAACTGAGCAAGGCAACAATTTTTGTCCTACCCTGTATAAAAGCGGAGAACGGGGATATGGATGTTTGCCCATTAACTCTACAAGAGGCGATGATAGCAAAAATACCTGTTGTCTCAACAATCATGGCAAGTATTCCCGAACTAATAGAAAACAAGAAGGAAGGGCTACTCGTTGAATCAAAAAATGTTGAGCAACTAGTGGAAGCAATAAAAAATCTATTGGAACATAAGAATTTGAGAGAAATGCTAGGAGAAAACGGACGGAAGAAAATTGAAAATAAGTTTAATATTTCATATGAAGTTAAAAAATTGCTTGAGATATGGTCCACCTGAGACTTTTGATCTGCATATTGAAGTGGGATTACTCCCATGACGTATGAACCCAAAAAATACTGGGAAGACCGGCTAAAAACCAATTTTGATATTACGGGAGTTGGCTGTTTAGGGTTCAACGAAACCTACAATAAATACCTTCACTCACTCAAGTTATCCTCATTGGGAATGATTCTGGATGGGCATGCTGTAATTGAAGGAAAGTATGTTTTAGACATAGGTTGTGGCACGGGTTTTTTTGTGGATTATTATTCCCGCAAAGGGGCAAAGAAAATAACAGGAGTCGACATTACAAAGGTTAGTATTTTAAAATTAAGAGAAAAATACCCACACTATAACTTCCTTGTTGCTGATATTGGCAGCCCAAACATCTACCTTAAAGAAAGATTTAACATAGTAAATGCCTTCGACGTTCTCTACCATATAGTTGACGACGCGAAATTCAAAACTGCGTTACACAATATTTCATCTTTGTGCGCAAAGGGCGGCTATGTGCTGATAACTGACTATTTTTGTAAAAAGGATATTATTCCCGCAACTCATGTTCACCATAGAAGCTTGAGAACATATGAAAATGAACTATCGAAAGGAGGCATTAAAATAGTGGACATTATTCCCATGTATTATTTGATGAATAGACGCTTCCATTTACCTAATTTTATGCTAAACAAGATTTGCCCCGTTTTCTACTTAATTGATAGAAGCTTGCAAAGGACAAAAACCTCGAATGGTAGAAATATGAAGTTAATGATAGGAACAAAGAATAGCACAGATGACTAAGAACATCCACATACTGAGACTAAGCAAAGGTCATAGAAACCTTCTCATATGAAAAAGCTTATTTTCCAAATAGAACGCATATTCAAATTCACGTATCCTTTTCTAGGTCGCATGTTCTCTCAACATGTAATAGATTTTGTCATACTTGTTATAGATTTTTAAGCCAAAAAGGGAGGCAACAATCCTTAACAACAGTTTAGCGTTAAAAGGATTAGCACTTACTGCCTTGAAAAAGTATTTGCGTCCTGCCTTAATGTCGCCCTTGCTACAAAGAAAGATGCCTATGTCCGAATAATGTCTACCTAATATTTTTGGTTTTTCTGAAATCGCGTCATAATATCTAAATAAAATATATTTCCGCGCTAGCACTAAAGCATCTATCCTACGAGAAATGCTGTCTGGCTGACGGTACGAATTCACTAGCGGTTCACGAATATGTTTGAAGGAATAATATTTAGAAATCCTGAGCCACATTTCCCAATCTTGAAAACGAGGAATGTTTGCGAACATGCCGACTTTTTCAAAGCACTCTTTTCTTACAACTGCGGTAGGAGTACTTACAAAGTTCGTCTCAAGAAGTTCATCGTATATTTTTCCCTCAGTCTGTTTCACGTGAGAAGAGGGAACAAGAGTTTTTTTACCGTTGTCTATCAACCAAAAACTGGTGTAGACAACACCAAGGTTACTGAGAGCAGAGTTGAAGGCGCTTACTTGTTTTTCGAGTTTCGTAGGCAACCATTCATCATCACTATCCTGAAAGGCGATGTACTCGCCTTTTGCAGCTTTTATTCCATTGTTGCGAGCGGTTGCCGCTCCTTGGTTTTTTTTATGCCTAATATATCGTATTCTGTTATCGTGAAAACCCTTTACCACGCTTTCCGTACAATCGGTTGAGCAATCATCCACGACAAGCAGTTCAAAATTTGAATATGTCTGGTTCAGAACACTTTGAATTGCACGAGTTAACAAATGCGCTCTATCATATGTTGGTATAACAATACTTACCAGAGAGTCAAACTTGTTCTGCGCTCTCATTTTTTCAGGAATTAACTCGGATTTTTTCCCGATAGTCAAACCTAATTACTCAATCTCCTAGATTTGGCTCTAATGAAGTCAAGAACCTTTGTTAACATAAATTTTACAGATTGCATGTTTCTTATCAATACCAAGTAGCGAATAACGCTATAAATGAATTTATGAAGTCAGAGCGGCGAAAAAAACAGAACTGCAAAATGGTTGGAAGAAAAATAATAAGTAATTACTTGTTGAGTAATATAGAACAAATGGCTTTATCTTCCCACTTACCGATTGTGGCACCTTATTAGATATGAATCTTTAAACTAACATCTCCATATTGACATTACCTCATTTACCTTGGTTATTCGCGTCAAAAACAAGATTTTAAGGGCAATCTCTTGATGTGGCAATACAAAAACCCCAGTTTTAAATATGCGCCAATCAAACAGAGGTTATAAAAATACGGCTTCCATAATGGAATGGTAAAATGAGAAACATGATAAAACTGCGGATTGACGTTGACTATTCTTATCCTTCGAGGGCAAAAAGTTTTCTGTACACAGCCCTCAACATAAAGACAGGTAAAAATTACTTGAAAAACGCAAAAATCATAGCGCGAATGATCAATGAGTCGCCAAAAGAAATTAAGGCTTATTGGTTTTTCACGCGAACAACGGTTCCTGACAGGCAACTGTTGGATATGCTGAATGAAGAAAGACATGAAGTGGCCCTTCACATTGCAAACAACCCGTATGAGGAACTGTATCTTTTGGAAAAGGCTACTGGGAGAAAACTGCGATATTATACTACTCATGGCACCGCGCGGTTGTTGGCTAGGATAATTTGGAAACGATGGACGGTTAGGTCGCCTGAAATTCCAGAAGATTTTCCTCTTGAGTCTTTTTACCAATTCCCCTTTTTGGGGCTGGACTGGTTATGCTACGCAAATGACAGTGCTAAAGCAGTCCGAATAGCGAGAAAGAGTATTACTGCAGGAAAAGTTTTACACTTTCACCCAGAATGGTTGTTCCAGAAGGGAACGATAAATCACAGAGGTCCTTTTTATGCAGCGCTTAGGAGAATTTTAAATGTAGATGAAGAGATGGAAACAATAGCGTTTAAAAAACAACTCTTTTTCAGAATTGCAAGTGACGCAAAAGAATATGTGAAAGACGTGTTTCCAACGAAAGTTTTCATTGAAAAACTCGCGGACATCGGTGTAGATATCTTTACTTTCATAGAGAGAAAATGGTGTAACGCCATTTCCAATCCGCCTCGCTTTTGGGTGGGAGCCGAAGATAACATTGCGCTTCTCAAGGTGACAACCTTTGATGAATGGTGGAAAAACGTTGGAAAAAAAACGCGAAATATGGTTCGTAAGGCAGAAAAAAGTGGCGTGAAAATCGACGTTGTTGAGCCAAGCCAAGAATTGGCTGAAGGCATATGGAAAATTTATAATGAAACTCCGATACGCCAAGAAAGAGTGTTTCCACACTATGGAATACAATTGCAAACGGTGAAAAACAACATCCGCTTATTGCGAAATTGTACTTATCTTGGCGCGTATTTACAAGATGAACTTGTAGGTTTCATACAGCTCGACCACGGCCATGATGTGGCGATCATCTCACAGATACTTTCTTTGCAGAAACAATGGGACAAAGCGGTTAACAATGGTTTGGTAGCCAAAGCGATTGAATTTTGTGCAAATAAAAAAATCAGATGGATAATGTATGGAAGAATGGGAAATCACCCATCATTGGACAATTTCAAACAGAGCAATGGCTTCTCCAAGTTTCCCTTAACTCGCTACTATGTCCCTATTACGAAGAAAGGTGAAATCGCTGTAAAAATGGGATTGCACCGAGAGATTAAGGATATTCTTCCTCAACCGATAAAATACCCGCTTATTCCGCTTTATAATTGGATAAACAGAAATAAAATCCGAATAAAACTACGTCGAGATTCATAACGGTTGCTTCAGTTTCGGTTCAAATCATTTGGGTGTTCTTCGCCTCCAAACATTAAGTGTTATCAAATTGAATTGGGGATAAAATAAAACTCTGTTTGGCTACGTAATATTAAATACTCAGATGATGTTATCCAAAGAAATAAATCAAAGGTGTTCCTGTGACAAGCGATGAAATCAGACTGCAATACTCAGGCTACGTGATATTCGCTGCTAAATTAATTAGCGTAGCAACTGGACTGATTTTTCAATTCATGTTGGGACGAGCAATTGCAGCCGATAGCCCAGAATACGCTTTATGGGGTAATATTAACACAATTCTCCCGTACTTTACATTAATGGCTGGAATCGTGCCCTTTTGGGTTATGCGAAGCGTCGCAAGAAAGAAAGAGGGTGCAATAAAAACAGGTCTTGCAACAAATTTTCTTTTTTCCTTAATAACAACAGCTGCTTACTTTGTAATCATTCCACTTGTCCTACCATCGCTTCTTTCCGAAGCTGGGGTTGCCAATCCTGCCATATATTTGCCTTTCTACCTTATAGTTTCGGTTCAGATAATAGAAGTATACCTGATGGGCCTCTTTGAATCATCTCTTCAAGCACGTACGCCCCATTCAGTAGGCTACGGCTTGATCTTACAACAAGTGTTTAGGGTCATCATAGGCTACGTTCTAATTATCCAGCTGGGTCAACCTCTCTTAGGCGCGGTGGTAAGTACAGTCATCGCACTCTCCATCCAAGCTGGATATTACTTTAAACTTCTTTCGAGCGAATTGAAACAGCGCATACAATGGGGGTACGTAAGAGAGTGGCTTAAAGGTTCAGTTCTGATAATATACAGTGTTGTAGGCGGCGTGATTGCCAACTTCGTTTTCATCATGCTCTTTTATTATGGAGGATTTAGCAGTATGGACATATACTATGCTGCACTTCAGATCGCTAACGTCATCACTTATGCTGGCTCTATATCTTTTGCGCTTTACCCGAAAATCTTGACAGACAAGCGAGGTGAGGACGTTACAACTTCGATCAAAACTGTTCTAATGTTTGCGCTTCCGATGGCTGTTGGAGTGGTATCTCTATCCAGCTCATACATAGTACTCTTGAGACCTGGAACGGCAATGTATCCTGGCGCAGAATTAGTACTCGTGGTTTTAGCGTTCGATTCTCTGGTTATGGTTATGTCTAGTATTTATGCATCCGTTCTTTCTGGAGTCGAAACCGTTGATCGCGAGAAGTTATCATTCAAATCACTGATTCGAAGCAAATTATTCAGATATTTCTCTCTATCATACATTCATTTTGCAATAACAATTCCAATTACCTATTATATTTTAACAACGTATGCTTTTCACCAACCGTTAGTTGCAGCGTTCTCGGTTTGCTTGGTTAACGCAATAGTACGGTTTGCCATGTTTTTGCTCCTAGTTATTATGGTGCGGGGAACATTCAAGATCATAATACCCGTGCGGAGCATAGGTAAGTATAGCTTTGCTTCCGCAATTATGGGTGTTGTGTTATTTCTCTTACCCTACACAAGTGAAATATCGATGACTTTATTTTGGACTGCTGTGGGCGGTCTAGTTTATTTCGCTCTATTAATGGCAATTGACAAAGAAGCTCGAAGTCTACCCAAAGCTGTACTTCAAGAAATTAGAGGAAAGAGAAGAAGTGAACAATCTTTTTCTCCTGAGTAATTAAACGCCACGCCTATTCTAAAGTAGTAGAGCGGTCAAGATATCGTGTAACCCTTCTTTGTTTATACCTCTGAAGACGACTTTCCCGCTTGAAAATACGCGGAATGAAATGTCTTGAAAAACAAATTCAAATATTATTCCCGAAAGAGAATTCTTCAGTTGAGCTTTATTGCGAATCTTTGCTATAGCTTCATCTTTTTTGTCGTACTTGAAAGTGACTACGGCGCTTTTGTCTTCTCCACACGTCTCTTCAATTCTCGCCACGTAATCTCTAACTGTAGCCATTAGAACCGTTCAATCTCCTTCAAAACTTCCGCAAAACGATCAATTTCTTCACGTGTGTTATAAATGTAGAAACTGGCTCGAGCAGAAGATTGTAGCTTGAAAATTTGATGTAATGGTTGTGCACAGTGAAAACCGCTGCGTATCATAATTCCATAGTTGTCGAGGAAAAGTGCGACATCATGTGAGGATAAGCCAATAATGCCGAATGGCATTATTCCACACTTTAGTGAATGGTCGCTGGTGCCATAGAGCACAAGTTTGGTGCAGCAGCTCTGCATGGTCTTCACAGCGTATTCAGTCAACATTTTCTCATACTTTAAAATTTTGGACATGCCTATGTTTTCTAAGTATTCAATTGCTTCCATCAACGCTGTACTGCCGCAGATGTTGGGAGTTCCAGCTTCAAACTTCCACGGCGGATCATTCCAGTCTATGCCAACTCGTTCAGTTTTTGGGTTAAAGGTCACGTCTTTTATCATTTCACCTCCGCCTTGGAAAGGCTCCATGGTTTCAAGCAAGTGTTTCTTGCCGTAGAGTGCACCTATACCTGTGGGTCCCAGCATTTTATGTCCAGAAAAAGCCAGAAAATCTGCGTTTAAGTCTCTAACGTCAACGGGCATGTGAGGAACAGATTGAGCGCCATCCACAAACATTAATGCGCCATGTTCATGGGCGAATTTGCCGATTCTCTTCACGTCGTTGATTACACCGCTTACGTTTGAAACATGGCTTAAGCTTACAAGCTTGGTTTTATTGGAGACTTTGCTTTCGAAATCCATGTAATCCAGTGTTCCATCCTTGTTCACTTTCCCGTATTTTATTGTGAATCCGTTTTTTTTCGAGATTATCTGCCATGGAACGATGTTGCTATGGTGCTCCATTAGAGACAGTAAAACCTCATCACCTTTTTTCAGGTTGTGAAGCCCCCAAGCATAAGCGACTAGGTTGACTGCTTCGGTTGTGCCTCTAACGAAAATTATCTCTGACTCATCTTTCGCATTTATGAACCTGGCGATGGTTCTGCGTGCGCTTTCATGAAGATCCGTGGCTTCCTGAGAAAGCGTGTGAACTGCTCTGTGAACGTTGGCGTTGTGGTTCTCGTAAAAGTTCTTCATGGCGTTGATTACCTGTTGTGGCTTCTGCGTAGTTGCCGCATTATCAAAGTAGATTAGAGGATTGCCGTTTATCTTTCGTTTAAGTATAGGAAAGTCTTTACGAATCTTCTGAGGATCTAGAATTATTTTTCATCCGCAGCCTTCAGTTTCTTCGACAGCCTTTTGGCGAGTTCTTCCTCTTCGAGTGCCTGTTTCTCCTCAAAAGTTAATTCTTTTGGCAACCAGCTCGGGGCTGAACCTTTCTGCTCATAGTATTTTCGAATAGCCCGTTTAACAGCTCCCACAGCAAGGATGCCGCAGTGAAATTTTACGCTTGGCAAGCCACCTACTTCCTCAGTTACTTTCTTCCAAGTCACATCTTTCCATGCATTCTCAACACTCAACCCTTTAATCATCTCGGTGACTATGCTGGCGGTTGCTATGTTCGCAGCACACCCGTAGCTTTCAAACGAGATTTTTTCAATAACTGCTTGATCGTTAATTTTCATGTAGAAGGTTATCATGTCTCCACATGCAGGGTTGCCCGCAACTGCGGTAACATTGGCGTCTTCCAGTTTGCCAAGGTTCTTGGGATTTCTAAACAAGTCAAGAACTTTCTGGGTGTAAGGCAAAGGTATACGCGACACTCTTAATCAACTCCTGTAGATCCTACTATCCCTCTTATTCTGTTTACTGCGTTAGGTAACACTTCTAAAACATGAGTTATATCTTCTTCTGTGTGGCACCTTGTGGTCTTCATTAGTATGCTGCCGTGAGCTTCGCTGAACTTGCGACCTATAGCGACGAGAACGTGACTTGGTTGCAACAGTCTTCTACTGCACGCGCTGCCACTGGACACGTAGACGCCTGTAAGGCTTAACTCTATTGTCAACGCTTCGCCTTCGCATCTTAGAAAGCTTATGTTTGCGTTGTCAGGCGCTCTCTTGTCGCCTTTTGGACCGTTAAGCTTCACGTCCGATAGCTTCGCAAATACGCCGTCAACAAGTTTGTCCCTTAACAATCGCATGCGATTCGTGTTCGCCTCAAAACCATTGAAAGCCAATTCAGACGCTTTTGTGAAACCTACGATAAGCGGTGTGTTTTCAACTCCTGGCCACAGCTTTTGTGTCCCTATCTGTCCTTCAAGAATCTTGTCCACGTTCACGCCTTCTTTCACGTATAGCGCGCCGACTCCGCGGGGACCCAAAATCTTGTAGCTGCTCACGGTTGCCAAGTCAACGTTCAAGTTTTGCACGTTGAAGGGGATTCTTCCGTACGCGTCTGAAGCGTCTGTATGGAATAGGGCTTCTGGGTTTTTGTCTTTAACTATGTCCAACGCTTCTTTAATTGGCTGGACAGTTCCAATCTCGTTGTTAACCGTTGCTATGCTTGCTAAGACGGTTTCTTTGTCAACAGCTTCTTTAATCTTCTCGAGTTGTATGAAGCCTTCCGGGTCAACTGGGACTTTTGTTGTAATGAACCCAAACTTCTGTAGGAGTCCAGTCACGTGCAAGACGTTTATGGGTTCAATAGCGGAGATAACGATTTTCTTGCCTTTGTGTTTATTGGCTAACGCCGCGCCCATCAGCGCGAGGTTGTTGGCTTCGGTTGCGCCAGGGGTGAAAGTTACTTCTTCAAGAATTTTGGCGCCTATTAGCTTGCTGATTTTCTGGGACGCTCTCATTATGGTTTCGAAGCCTTCCCATCCGGGCTTATGTGTAAGAGTCGGATTGCCGTAAGCTCGCTGGTTGTAGTAGGGCAATATGGCGTCAATCACTTCTTTAGGAACCATAGTTGAGTTTTCGTTATCCAAGTAAACCTCGTGTTTTACGCCTTCGTGCGCTTTAAGCAGGTCTTTGACATTTTCAACCATACTATATCCTGACCTTTTACGATAATACACAATTCTTGCATTTAATATCTCAATTTCAAGTAGAAAAATGTACCTTTAAAAACTGGAAGACGGTACGATTAACACTATAAATCAGTGCTCCTATAGTTTGGCTTAACAATGAAATGATGGCGTGTGCAGGTGAAAGTAACAGAGTTGCCAGTGCCTGATTCAGTGAAGGTGCTGATGCTACGTTCGGGAATCGTCGAGTTGTATCCTCCACAGGAAGAGGCTGTGCGAGCTGGAGTATTGGAGGGTAAAAATTTTGTTTTGGCTAGTCCTACAGCGTCGGGCAAAACGTTGATAGCTGAGCTTTGTGGTCTAAAGCATGTCTTAGAGAAGAATGGCAAGGTTGTTTATTTGTCGCCTTTGCGTGCTTTGGCGAACGAAAAGTTCGATGAGTTCAAGAAGTACAGTTCTATACGCAAGTCAGATGGAAAACGATTGAGCGTGGGCATAAGCACTGGTGACTTTGATAGTGGCGACTCATGGCTCGGAAGATACGACGTTATAATCACGACTAACGAAAAGGCTGACTCGCTTTTGAGACACAGGGTCAAGTGGATGGATGACCTTTCGTTAGTAGTTGCGGATGAAGTGCACCTTTTGAACGACGGTGATCGCGGTCCTACGCTTGAAGTGGTGCTGGCAAGACTCATGCAGATTAACCCGGAGATTCAGGTTTTGGCGTTGAGCGCGACCATCCATAACGTTGACGAAATTGCTAGCTGGCTGAAGGCGGTATATGTGACAACAGAGTGGCGCCCGGTCTCTTTGAAGGAAGGCGTACTTTTGCATGAGGAAATACAGTACAAGGATGGAGACGCTAGGAAAATCGAGAAAAAAACGCGTGACACAACAATTAATCTTGTTTTAAACTCCATTAGAACGGGAGGTCAAACGCTGGTTTTTGCGTCTACAAGAAAGAGTTCTGTAGCCTTGGCGAAAAAGATTGCCTCTTACACAAGCAAAGTCTTGTCTAAACCTGCCAAAAGAGGATTGATGCGCGAGGCAGACAAAATTATGTCTGCAGGTGAAAGGACGCATATAAGCGATTTGCTTGCTGGACTTGTAGAATGTGGTACGGCGTTTCATCACGCAGGCTTAGCTGGCTCTCACCGCCGATTGATCGAGGATTTGTTTCGACAGAGAAAAATAAAGGTGTTAACTGCTACGCCAACATTGTCTTTCGGCGTGAACCTTCCAGCGCGCACAGTGGTAATTCATGATTACCGTCGTTGGGAGCCAGGGTACGGCAATTACCCGATAAAAGTATTGGAGTATAAGCAGATGGCTGGTAGGGCTGGAAGACCCAAGTACGACAAGATTGGCGAATCCGTGCTCATAGCGAAAGTAGCGGATGAAGCTGACTATTTGATGGAAAATTACGTTCTTGCGCGTCCAGAGAGAATCTGGTCGAGGTTGGCTGTTGAAAAGGTGATTCGCGGGCATGTGCTAGCGACAATTGCTTCGGATTTCGCGCACACAGAGAACGGCATATACGAGTTTTTCGGAAAAACTTTCTACGCATACCAGTACGACGTGAGAGCCATCAAGAGCATCTTAGCCAAGATTTTGAAGTACTTGTATGACGAGCAAATGCTGGAGCTTTTTGGCAACGAGATTTATGCCACAAAGTTTGGGAAACGAGTAAGCGAACTCTACATAGACCCCCTGTCAGGAGTTGAAATCCGAGACGCGCTACGGTGCAAACCTGCTCGTCTGACCGACTTGAGCCTGTTGCACTTGATTTCGCACACTCCAGACATGGGTCCCGTCATGAGACCGTACTCCCGTGAGCTGGACGAGTTGGCAGTCCTCTTGGAAGAGCACAAGGAAGAATTGTTCTTTGAAGTGCCCGACGAGTGGGACGACCGCATAGCCTACGAAGAGTTTCTCGGCGAAGTCAAAACAGCCGTAGTTTTGAAAAACTGGATTGAAGAGACAAGCGAGGAAAAACTCTTGGAGCGGTTCAGAGTGCAGCCGGGCGATCTTTATAGGACTATTGAAAACGCGAAGTGGCTGCTTTACGCCACGAACGAGTTAGGCAGGCTTGCGGGAAACAATGAAGTGTTACCATTAGCCTCCGAGATGATAGAGCGTGTAGCCAAAGGCATAAAGAAGGAACTGGTGCCAATTGTCAAGCTGCAGGGAATCGGTCGCGTTCGGGGGCGCATAATGTACAATGCGGGATTCCAAACGATTGAAGACATAAAGCACGCGCCGCTTGGAGATCTGACTAACCTGCCGCTGATAGGTCCACGCTTGGCTAAAAAAATCAAAGAGCAAGTTGGCGGCTTCGTCAAAAAAGAAACATGGGAGAAGCTTGAGAAAGGCGACGAGTGGAATCAGAAATCGTTGGCGGATTATTAGTCTCGCTTTGCGAACGCTTTTGCCTGCTTAATCGCCGTGCCCAAGTAGTTTTTCGGGTTCAGAGCCTCATCGATTTCTTTCGCGTTCATCTTACCGCAGATGAACTTGTCTTCAAAGAGTATTTCACGGAAGTGCCGCTTTTCAATCTCGCTCTTAATAGTCAATCGCCTTAGTAGTTCATGGGCTTCTTGCCTGTTTACGCCTTTCCTTACCAAAGCCATCATTACGGCTTCCGACATTGCACGTCCCTGAGTCAAATCAATGTTTTGTAGCATGCGCTTTTCGTCAACCCGCAAGTTAGCCACAACATTACTCATTAATAACAGCAAGTAATCAGTCAGAATGCACAACTCTGGGAGAATGAACCGTTCAGCCGAGGACTGCGTCAAGTCTCGTTCATGCCACGTTACCATGTTTTCAAGCGCTGCAACAACTAGGCTTCTGACTATTCGGGCTAAGCCACAGATTCTTTCACATGTCTCAGGATTACGCTTGTGGGGCATTGTGGAGCTGCCAACCTGTTTTTCTTTTTCAAACGACTCAAAAAGCTCGGCGATTTCGGGACGTTGCAACTCACGGATTTCTGTGGCGAAGTTTTCCAGTGAGGAGGCAATAATAGCTAGGATGTAGGCATATTCGGCGTATCGATCTCGTTGAACGATTTGCGTTGAAATCTCAGCGGCGTGGATGCCCAGTCGCTTCATTACGAGTTCTTGAATGCGTCCTGCGTGCTCTCCAAAACTGGCTTGGGTGCCAACTGCGCCACTCATCTTTCCAACTAAAACGCGAGTTTTGCAGTCGCTTAACCGCTGATGGTGTCTTGAAACCTCGTAGCCCCAGACTGCGAATTTGAAGCCTAAAGTTATCGGCAACGCGTGCTGCCCGTGAGTTCGCCCTATCATCACGGTTTCCTCATATTGCGCAGCCTGTCTCTGCAAAACGCCTTCTAGTGTTGCTAGTTTTTCACTGATGATTTCTAAGGCGTCTTTGAGTTGGAGGGCATTGGCGGTGTCCACTATGTCGTAGCTTGTGGCGCCCAAATGCACGTAAGCGCCGCTTGAACTGCACACTTCGGACAACACGCGTACCAAAGACGCAATGTCATGCTTAATCTCCTTCTCAATGGCTTTTACACGTTCCATCTTTACGATTTTGGTCGAAGCCATAGCCGCTATTTTCTCAGCATCTTTCCGTGGGATGTTGCCGACTTCAGCGTGTGCCAAAGCCAACGCGGCTTCAACGTCAAGTAGTCTTTGAACACGAGTCTCTTCTTGGAATACCCTTTTCATCTCGGGAGTCCCGTAACGACCCGTGTCAATAGGTAGGATAGGCAAATCAATTTTCCCTCGACAAAAGGATATGCAGATTAAACATTAATGTTTTACCACAGCAATTACAGAATAAAACTGAAAGCGGAGATTGCTCGGGCATGAAGGCAACAATTGCGGTTTTAGATAAAAGAAGGGGTAACACATCACTCAGCTCACATGATGCACAGAATTGCATACGTTTGGGAGACACAACAGTGTTTTTTGAGGGCAGAATTTTCTCGCCAACTTCGAACGTTTCAGATAGAGAAGCAATTGCTAAAAAGCTTCAAGAGACAGACCATCTCAAGGCAAGCGAGATTTTTCTCAAGGAGGTTGAGGGAGACTTCGCATTCATAATAACTAAACAGGGGCAAATCATTGTAGGAAGAGATTCTGCAGGTGTTCAACCGCTATACTACGGAGAGAACAAGCGTTTTGTTGCTTTTGCCTCGAATCGTGAAGCCTTGTGGAAACTCGGATTAAACGAGGCACGATCTTTTCCGCCTGGGCACTTGGCGTTTGTCAGCCGACACGGTTTCAAATTCAAGCCCGTTAAGACGCTCGTTTATTCAGAACCAAAACGAGTGACTATGAAAAAGGCAGTAGATACACTGCAGAAAATGCTGGAGCGGTCTGTGCATAGCCGGGTTTTGGGAGCTAAGGAGGTTGCGGTTGCGTTCTCAGGAGGTTTGGACAGTAGTGTTGTTGCTTTTTTGGCGAAAAAGTGCCAGGTTAACGTTCACTTGGTTCATGTTAGCTTAGAAAATCAGCCTGAAACTGAAGAGGCGAAGAAAGCAGCTGATTTACTAAATCTGCCTTTGCAAGTTCATCTCTTCAGAGAAGAGGATGTCCAAAATGTCGTTCCTAAGGTTGTGGAGCTCATCGAGGAGTCTGACCCCGTTAAAGCAAGTATCGGCGTAGCGTTCTATTGGACGGCAGAGAAAACTGCGGAGTCAGGATTTAAGGTGCTATTAGCTGGGCAAGGTGCAGATGAGCTTTTTGGTGGTTATCAACGCTATGCCACCGCATACTTGTCTCATGAAAAAGAAAAAGTGAGAAAGCTCATGTTTGATGACGTGGTTGGGATTCATGAGAGCAACCTCGAAAGAGATATGAAAATCTGCAGGTTCCACAATTTAGAGTTGCGTTTGCCCTTTGTTTCACCTCAAATAATGGAGTTCGCCGTGGCTCTGCCAATTGAATTGAAACTAGAAAAGCGTGTGGGTTCGCTAAGAAAAATAGTGTTAAGGAAAGTCGCTGAAAAAATGGGTTTGCCTGCATCAATAACGGATAAACCCAAGAGGGCTATGCAGTACTCTACAGGGATAAATGATGCCCTCAAGAGAACAGCGAAGAAGCAAAAGGTAACTGTGGCAGAGTATGTGACCAAGCTCTTTCTAGGTCAAATGACCGGAAATTGACGATCGATACTGCGCCGTTTCTTTTGTCAAGCTCCAATATCTATTTATCAGGTGGGGCAGGAACTTAGAACTCGGTCGTAAACAATTACGGACGCCTTCTCCGAATAATTCATAAACAGCCCTGCGCCAATTATCCCGTTTGAAGGTTGTTTGAGCATGGAAAGCTGGGAATTGATAATTATTGGCGCTGGCGCCGCGGGTTTAGCTGCCGGCATCTACGCTGCCAGAAGCGGATTACAAACACTTATTATCGATGAAAAACTAGCAGGTGGAACAGCAGCTGATGCCCCAGTTGTGGAAAACTACCCTGGTTTCTCACAGATAACTGGTGGCGAACTAGCGCAAAAGATGACGCTTCATTGCAAAACAACTGGAGCAACCATACACGAAATCGAAACTGTAACTGACTTAAACCTAACAGGCGAAATGAAAATCGTGAAAACTAATCGTGCAGTTTATGAAACTAAGGCTGTTATCATAGCTACAGGTTCTCATTACCGTGAAATCGGAGTTAAAGGTGAAAAAGAGTTCCGTGGGAGGGGCGTAAGCTACTGTGGTGTCTGCGATGGTCCTTTCTTCAAGAGCAAACGGGTGCTTGTAATCGGAGGCGGCAATTCCGCAGCTACAACCACCCTTTACCTTTCAGGCATTGCTTCGGAGGTCGTGGTGACTCATCGCAGAGACGCTTTTCGCGCTGAAGAGGCTTTAGTGAAGGATATAGCTTCCAAAGAGAACGTGCAGGTACTCTGGAACACTGAAGTTCGTGAAATCAAGGGTGACAAACTTGTCGCCGAAGTCGTTTTATATGATAACAAAGCAGAAGCAACAAAAGAAATTGCGGTTGATGCTGTTTTCGTGCAAATTGGTGAGGCACCGAACAGCCAAATTGCCCACAAAGCAGGCATAGCCGTCAATGAGCACGGTTATATCAAAACGGACGTTTTCCAGCGTACTAGCATAGCAGGGGTTTATGCAGCCGGTGATGTAACAAGTCATCCTGTTAGGCAGGTTGGCACCGCGGTTGGTCAGGGCATCACTGCAGCCCTCGAAGCGTATGGGTATATTCGGCGACCGTATTACAGGAGATAGAGGGAAAACATTATATCATTCAAAAGCCCTTTTCCTGTTTCCATAAGCAAAGGCGAGTACGCTGAAGCTTTGAAAAACATCACGCAAAATAGCAGAAAGAGGTTCCAGCATGAGTGAAAAATGTCTCGCTGCAATTGAAATAAATCAAGACTTATGTAGCAGATGTCGTGTTTGCTATTCAGTTT
>Ga0209536_100005013_pt1 | contig 20764 bp, 24 predicted proteins | sample DeeMarSeWOR28_12_FD_187461 | JGI IMG/M metagenome (GOLD analysis project Ga0209536, IMG submission 187461) | Marine sediment microbial communities from White Oak River estuary, North Carolina - WOR-2-8_12 (SPAdes) (version 2) | ecosystem: Environmental > Aquatic > Marine > Intertidal zone >... | reverse complement strand
CAGGGCCACCATGAGGGCGGAACCCCAGTTTTCGACCTCGAAGCCACTGACGATCTTGGCCACGAGCAGCACCAGCAAAGACGTAACCACGAGGTGTACCACAAACCCGAGCATCGAAAACCTCCGTATTTCCTTGGATTAAGCCGCCCAATCTCCCTATCTGCTTCTCACCCCCATACTACGGGAAACCCCACCCACAGGTTGCAGATTGGCCTCAGGGCCTTCGGCGGCGCCCCCGCTGGTTAGGGCCGGGGCCGGAGCTACGTTCGGCCCCGCCTTTGATTCGGATCAAGCCCGGCGGTAGATTATGGCGCTCGGATGGTATGCCTCGTGACGATTTGCCCGGTGATACAGTTGCCCCTTCTCCCTTTTCGGCTCTGCTCGGCGCTGCTTCTGTCGCTGGCGCTTCCGGCTGCCGCATCCGGACAGGGCGGCACCATCTCGTCTGGTGTGCCGGAAACCGTTGATTCCCAGGGTGACTACCTCCTCTACCTGCATGGCCGGATCATTGAGGTACAGGGGCGCCGCCCCACACATCCAGCATTCGGCGTGTACGAGTACGATGCCATTCTCGAGGAGTTTGCCGGGCGCGGATTTCACGTCGTCAGCGAGGCCCGTCCAGCCGATACTCACATTGCCGACTATGCCGCAAGAGTCGTGGAGCAAGTTCGCCATCTGGTCGAGGCGGGAGTGGCGCCGGAGCACATAACTGTAGTGGGCTTCTCGAAGGGCGGCATGATCGCCATCGCCACGTCATCGCTTCTCCGAATGCCCGGTGTCCGATACGTCATCCTCGCCGGTTGCAACGATGGGGTGTTCGACGATACCGGGCTAACACTCACCGGCAGGGTCCTCTCCATCTACGAAGTCAGCGACGACATCGGCATCTCGTGCGCCCCGCTTCTCGACCGATCCCCGGAAGCGGAGGAGGCCGTGGAGCGACGAATTGACACGGGCGCTCGGCACGGAGCGTTCTATCGGCCGCGAGAAGCGTGGCTCGAAGCGATGTTCACGTGGATCGGTGGGGCCGAGACGCTCGAACAACGCTAGCTCGTGCTTCGTAGACTCATGGTGTGCATGCTCAGCGACAGCGGAGATCGGTATCTCAGTGTGCAAGGTCTGTTCAATTCGGAAGAGGAGGTCCCGTGAAGTCTGTTGCGATTTCTCTGTCGGCCACCACCGCGGTCGCACTCACGCTGCTCGCTCCCGGGCACGCGACGGCGTCGGAGGCTGGGGATTCCACGCGGCTCCGGATCGGTCTGGTCCTCCAGCCATACACGGGCCGGCGTGGAGCAGACGAGATCTCCATCGCGCCGGATCTTCTCCAGCCCCGGGTCCTGGAATTGCTGGGAGAGATGGGGATGGATATTCCCCCAACCGCGCGCGTCGAACTCACCCCTGAGGAAGCAGGGAGCTACGGGGTATGGCAGCGCGTGAGCCTCGCGGACGCTCATCTGGGGCGCGAGGTGGCAGCTATGGCCCGGGAGGAGAGGTTCGTCCTGGGCCTCCTCGGCAACTGCGTCAGTTCCTGGGGGATGCTGGCGGGGCTCCAACACTCAGGCCCGTCGACGCGGCCACGGCAGGTGGGCCTCATCTGGATCGATGCCCACGGTGACTTCAATACCCCGGAGACCACGCTGAGCGGCTGGCTGGGAGGCATGCCGGTCTCGGTGGCCGCCGGCCAGAGCCTGCAACGGATGCGGCTCACCGCTGGGCTGGACCCGGCTATTCCCACGCGGAACATCGTGATGATGGGCCTCCGCGACGTAGACCCGCTGGAGCAGGTTCTCATCGACGAGTCCCACATCACGACGGTGTCTACCGCCGACATGGTCGGCCGAACCGAAACGATGAAGGAGGCCGTCGCGCAGCTGGCTGAGCGGGTGGACGTCATCTATCTGCACGTGGACTTGGACATCCTCGACGCCACGGAGATTCCGGGGAGCTTCTTCGAGACCGCCGGCGGACCCACGGCCGGAGAATTGGCGGAGGTGCTCCGTGAGCTGGCGAGTCACCCGAAGGTGGGAGCACTGGGGATCGCGTCGTTCCCCACCGTGGAGGAGGGTCGCACCACCAGCCTGCGATCCGCGATGAATCTCATCCGGTCTGCACTGGAGGGGCTCGGCAAAAGAACACGAGTCGGCCCCGCAAGCTGAACCTGCCGTTACCGACCCGCTGACATAGGTCATAAGGCGAGGGGCGTTTCCGCCAGCGACCGGTTGTCGGTGGGCTGCGGCCAGACCCATATTGACCGCGAACCGAAGACCACGAGTTGGCGCCGGAGACCAGTCGATGCAATCGGCGGGCCGGCGTAACGCCCGAAGCTTCATGGCCACTTCTAAAGCCAGTCCTGTGACCGCCCGGCGCACCACGTGCTACCAGTGTACCGTTGAGTGCGGATTCACCGCGAAGATCGACGGAAATGGGCGCGTCATCGAGTTGGTCGGCCCTGATTGTCGGCGCGGCGCGGCCCAACTCGACCTCCAGTACCATGAGGAACGCCTCCTCCACCCACTGAAGCGCACTCCGACAGGGCTGATCCAGATCTCATGGGATGCCGCACTGGACGAGATCGCCGAGCGGATGAAAGACGCGAAGGCCAGGTATGGGCCGGAGTCGGTGGCGTTCATCGCTGGCTTCACCAAGGAGGCCCGGCCTTACCTGCAGCGCCTGGCCCACTCGTTCGGCTCACCCAACTTCATGACCGAGAGCTCCTGCTGTTTCTCAGCCACGTTCGTCGCGGCAGAACTCAATTTCGGGAAGGAGTTCGGCTACTTCCTCACGGGATCTCGCGCCGACTCCCCCAAGACGCGGACGCTTGTCGTCTGGTCCACCAATCCGGTGGAGTCCAACGTCCTCGGCGAGCGACACTTCGCGATGAGCGAGCGAAGCGACCGCGCGCTCGTGGTGGTGGATCCCCGCCGGACGCCCCTGGCAGAGAAGGCCGACATCCACCTGCAGATCCGTCCCGGCACCGACGGCGCCCTCGCCCTCGGACTCCACCACCTAGTGTTCGAGCACGGATGGGAGGACGGCTCGTTTCTGGACGAGTGGGCCGAGGGCCTCCCGGCGTTCCGGGAGTATGTGAAGCGGTTCACACCCGAGCGCGTTGCCGAGATCTGCCGGGTCTCCGCCGACGACATTCGGGAGGCGGCCAGGCTCTACTGTGCGCGGGGCCCCGCGCAACTCCTGGTTTCCGCAAACGCCACCGTCCACCACACGAACGGTGTGCAGAACCACCGGGCGATCCTGCTTCTGCCCGCTGTCACGGGGAACTTGGAGATCGACGGTGGGAACAGGCGCTTCGTCGAGTGGATCCGGCCCAAGTCTGTGAACCTCTTCGACACCATCGGCGGACTCCCGGCTCGAGTCGGGCTGAAACGCTTCCCGGTGTGGAGTACCCACTACCCCGAGGCGCACGCCATGCCACTGGCGGACGCGATCCTCGAAGGCCGGCCTTATCCGGTCAAGGCGGTTTTCGCCATCGGCATGAACGTCATGATGTGGCCGAACACGAGACGGCTCGCAAAGGCTCTCGATAGCCTCGACACGTTCGTGACAGCAGACTTCTTCCGCACGCCCACGACGGAACTGGCGGATCTGGTGCTACCCGCCGCCACTTCGTTGGAACGCGCCGCCCTTATCGCGTGGGGCGATGGCCGGGTGGTGTACCGCCAGGCCGCGGTGCAGCCGGAGGGCGAAGCGCGGGCGGATGCCCGGATGCTTATCGATCTCGGGTGCAGGCTCGGCATGGCCGACCAGTTCTGGCACGGAGACTACCTGGCTTCCATCGGAGAACGTCTAGAGGGCATCCCCGGCGTCACCCTGGACCAGCTCATGGCTGAGCCGGTCGGACTCACTGTGCCCGGAGCCGACGTCCACCCCGAGCGGGCTTACGAGACCCGCGGCTTCAAGACACCGTCCGGCAAGATCGAGTTCGAGTCGGAAGAGCTGCGCCGGCGCGGGTACGCCGCCCTTCCGGTGTACGAGGAACCGGCCGAGAGCCCTGTCTCGACACCCGACCTGGCGAGCGAGTACCCACTCGTGCTCACGTCGGGTGGACGGAGCAGGAACTTCACGCATTCCCAACACCGGAACGTAGCCTGGCTACGAGAGCTGGAGCCGCAGCCACGAATCCAGATTCACCCCGACGATGCGTCTGCTCGGCACATATCGGATGGCGACGCAGTGCTCGTATCATCTCCTCGAGGCACGGTCACTTTCCGCGCCTCGGTCACGGACGTCGTGGCACCGGGCATCGTTCATGCGTTCCACGGCTGGGCCGAGGCCAACATCAACGACCTGATAAACGACGCGACGCTTGATCCCATCAGCGGGTTTCCCGCGTTCAAGTCGAGCTTGTGCCAGGTGCGCAAGGATTCTCCCGGGTGACCGCAGTCGCCACGCCTGCAAGGAGGACCGGATTGGAAGCCTTCAAATCACTGCTAGACGAGACTCTCGAAGCTTGGTCTGACGTACGAGGCGGACTCATCGAGGAAGTCGAGAATATCCCGGAAGACAAGTTCGACTTCCGGCCGACATCGGAGGTGCGGAGCGTTGCGGAGATGGTTCAGCACATCCTCGAGGTCGCGGTCATGATGACCGGCGAGCTGACGCGCCCCGATACCGACTTCCGTCGTGCCCCGTGGCCCCAGCTCCTCGACCTCTACGCTTCGCACGTGAGACAGGCGACCCGCAAGGCCGAACTGCTAGAGCTGCTAGGTTCGTCGTTCGATGAGGCCGAGCAGAAATTCCGCGCGGCCGGAGAACTGGAGATGCTCCAGCTGATCACCCGCTTCGACGGTCTGCAGGGCACGAAGCTGGCCTGGCTTCACCACGGAATCGCGCAAGAGATGTATCACCGCGGCCAACTCGTCACCTACGCCCGACTGATGGGGATCGAGCCGGCGCTGACTCGGCGCATCCGCGAGTCGAGCTGAGCTTGCCGCCCCTGCGCTGCATCCGCAGTTTTGGCGCATACTCAACAACTCCAACGCGTCCACGCGGGAGGCCCCATGCCCAATCTCAGAGTCGTCGCGTGTCTTGCATTCCTGCCGTGCGTTCTCGCAACTCCGCTCCACTCGCAGACGAACGGGAGTGACTCCAACGATGTGGACCGGCTGATCGCCGCCATCCTCGGCGACACCCCGCTCATCGACGACCTGCAAGCGCTGACGGACAAGATCGGCGGACGGGCCACCGGCTCCGAGGCGAACCTTCGTTCAGTGGAGTGGGCACTGCAGCGATTCCAACACGCTGGCGTATCAGCTAGCAAAGAGGGCTTCATGATGCCGGCCCTGTGGCTCGAGCGCTCGGCGTCCGCCACGCTGCGAGGCGAGGGGGTGAGCTTCTCACCGAAGGTCGCGGCGATGCCCTGGTCCGCGGCGACTGCTCCGGACGGCGACTCCTATCCCCTCGTCGATGCAGGGACCGGAAGCGCCGATGACTTCGACAGGCTAGGCGCTACGGCCCGAGGCGCCTTGCTGTTGGTAGAGACGCCGATGCTGACGGACATCGCCGGGCTGTTCGTCGAGTACACCGAGGCCGCGATGATCGAGCAGCGTGCGGCGGAAGCCAACGCCGCCGGTGTCGTCTACATGGCCTCGCGGCCCAGCAACACGCTGTATCGCCACAACGCCTCCTACGGTCCCGGCAACCAACGTCCTATGCTGGTCCTGGAGCGGGACGCCGCTCTGCGGGCGCTGCGTCTGCTGCGACGCGGGACCGCGCTGACGCTCGATGTCACCCTCGACATCGACAGCGGGCCCGAGTACGAGAGCTACAACGTCATCGGTGAGATCCGCGGATCGACGAGGCCGGACGAGATCGTGATCATGGGCGCGCACCTCGACGCCTGGGACCTGGGGACCGGGGCGCTGGACAACGGCGCCAACGTCGCGATGATGATCGACATCGCGCGCCAGATTCGACGCCTCGGCCTCGAGCCCGCCCGCACCATCCGTTTCGCCCTCTGGAACGGAGAGGAACAGGGCCTGGTCGGCTCGTACGGATATACCTTGAGCCACCAAGACGAGTTGGATGACCACGTCATGGCCGGCTCGGTAGACATCGGCTGCGGCCGCATCAACGGCTTCTTCACTGGCGGCCGCCCCGAGATCATCCCGGCGCTGGATCGCACTCTCGAGCCGGTGGAAGGACTCGGACCCTTCCAGCACATCGACGTCCCCATCGTGGGCACCGATAACTACGACTTCATGTTGGAGGGCGTGGCCAACATCGTTGCCAACCACGAACCTGCGACCTACGGTCCAAACTACCATGCCCGGAGTGACCAGTTTCATCAGTGCGATTCTCAACAGCTTCGCCTGAACGCGGCGATCGTCGCCGCCGTCGTCTACGGCTTCGCCGAAGTGGATGTGGATTGGACGCGCCAGACCCGCGCCGAGATCGAAGAGCTGATGTCCGCATCCGATCTAGAGCAACAGATGCGGACCTTCGGGCTTTGGGAAGCATGGGAGGACGGCAGTCGAGGCCGGAGTAACTAGGAAGTAAGCCGGAATAGAGGTAACGCAGATGAACGAGGATCGTCTCAAGCTAACCGTTGCGGAAAAACTCCTTCTCGAGCGCAGTGGCGATCCCGCCTTGACTCGCCGCAGGGTTCGACTCGTAGTCGGCAGTGCTGTGGTGTTGGTGGCTGCGCTGATCGTGGTGGCGCCGGTGGCTCGGTCGTGGGAATTCCTGCTCTTCTTCGCCGTGGCCTATGTCCTGGTGACCGCATGGGAGCGGGTCGCCTACGCGAGGACGATTCTCGCGTACAAGAGCCTGATCCAGAAGCTGGCGAGCCGGGTCGAGGAGCTGGAGGGAGGTGGCTAGATTCAAACGTTTCATGCCTTGACACATCGGCGGGTGGACCGATAGGTTACGGTCCCTTTCGGGATACAATTCTAGGGTTCGATCGCTGGGACGGACGTCCAGCGGTTGGGGAAACTGCCGCCAGGTGCGGCGTGTTTGCTTGTGATCGTGGCTTTCTTGGACCGCATGACGGCGGCATGAAGATGACAGAACGTAGGCTGTCCAACCAAAAGAAATCCAAAGACAATAACAGCCCCGACCGGGCCCCGCGCCACGCAACCGCGGTTGCGCTGGCGGAGCCACGGAAAGGCAAGAAGGCGTGGCTGTTCGGCGCCTACACCTTCCTATTTGTGTGGGGAGTGGCCTATTTGGTCCTGTTCTTCACGAACCGTCTCCCCATCTGATCCTGCTTCCAATATGGTCCCTCAGGAGGAATCTTGAGCGAAGTCCTGATCATCGTGGCCGTTGTCGCGGTGATAGCGATTGCCGCGGTTCTCGTGCTGCGTGGCCGCCGGAAGGCTGGCCCGGAAGAGGCCACCGATGCCGCGGCGGTTGTGCCGCCGGCGCCGGCTGAGCCGATCACGGCCCCCCGGGCGGAGAAGCCGGCGGTAGAAGTAGCCGTGGCCGCCGCCCAGGCGGAGGTTGTCGAGCAGCCGTCCACGGCATCTGAGAAGGCGTCCGTCGACGAGGTCGAGTTCGCCGAGGCGGCCGTTGACGCGGAGCCGGTCGAAGCGGCGCCGTCCGAGGAGGAGCTAGCCGCGCGTGTGGAGGCGCAACTCCAAGAGTCGGAGCGCATGCTGGGCGAGCTTCGCGGAGTCGCTGGAGGAGACGAGGGCTCGGCGCAGCAGGTTCTTCCGGGTACGGTTGACATCATGCAGGAGGGGCTCCAGGAGGTCCGTGGGCTGGTGAGCAAGAAGGACTGGAGCCAGGCCAAGGACAAGGGAGATGCCCTCCACGCGCAGCTCTCACTAATGGTGCAAAGCGTGCGCCGCGGGCAAGCTACCTGACCTAGCCATTCTCTCGCGCCACACCGATATTTGCCTGAGGTCACGCAGGTCGCTTCGCGGAGGCGGCGGCTTGTATGTGGGTGGAAACCACCAGCCTTCCAAGACCGTAGTTGGACATATGCCGCTACTGTACCTCTTGGTGCTCGTGTTGCTGGCGAAGGTCGTATTCGACTCGCCGGTCGGAAAGGCTCTCGGCGATGCTATCCGTGGTATCGCGCCGGCCCGAGCGCCGGAGGGCGCGGCTTCGCAACGAGAACTCGAGAGTCTGCAGCGCGATGTGGAGGAACTGCGCGACCGGGTTGAGCGGGTGGTCGAGGAACAGGAGTTCCTGACCCGACTGCTGTCACAGCCGAAACATCTCAGCATTGGCCCGGGCGAGATCGTAGACCAGGACAACTGAACGAATAGGGAAGGCGGAGGCCGGCATGGTCACGCGCGAAGACGTAGAAGGTTACCTGCTCAGAATGGAACTGGCGTTCCAGGAACTGGAGGAAGGGCTGTGGGTGGTCGGCGACCGAGAGGAAGTGGCGCCGGTTTTCGTGAATTACGCGCCGCCGCTTCTCCTCGTGCGCGTCGAGGTGATGGACTCACCGGACGATGAGGAGCTGCGGAACGGTCTATTCCGGGAACTGCTCGAGCTCAACGCGACCGACCTGGTTCACGGCGCATATGGCCTCGATGGCAACGAGATCGTGATGACCGACACGCTCCAGTTGGCGGATCTGGATTTCAGTGAGATTCAGGCGTCGCTCGAGAGCATCTTGATGGCTTTGCGATCGCATTACGAATCGTTGTCGCGTTACAGAAATCCATAGAGAGAAGAGAATATGAGCATCTGGGGCAGGTTATCCACGATGGTCCGGTCGAATCTGAACGACCTCATCGCTCGGGCGGAGAACCCCGAGAAGATGCTGAATCAGATCATCGACGACATGCGATCCCAGCTGGCGCAAGCCAAGCAGGAGGTCGCGGTAGCCATAGCAGACGAACGTAAGCTGCGGCGGCAGGTACAGGACGAGCGAGATCAGGGCTCCGATTGGGAGCGTCGCGCCAAGCTCGCACTTCGCGAGGGTCGTGACGATCTAGCTCGACAGGCGCTTCTTCGCAGCCAGGAGCACGGCGCGCACGCCGGGACGCTGGAGGAGCAGTGGCGATCACACGCGTCCGAGACCGAGAAGCTGAAGGACACGCTGCGGCAGCTCTCCAGCAAAATCGAGGAGGCGAAGCGCAAGCGGAACCTCTTGATCGCCCGGCAGAAGCGAGCAGCTGCCCAGAGGCGAATCCACGAAACGATGGCGGGTCTGACCGACCGCAGCTCGTTCGAGGCATTCGATCGCATGGCCGAGCGGATTGAGGATTCGGAAGTCCGGGCCCTGGCCGCCGCCGAGGTCGACGAGGAGTTGGGCGGCGACGATTTGGAACGGCAGTTCAAGCGCCTGGAGGGCGGCGACATCGATGTGGAGCGCAGACTGTCCGCCCTGAAGGAAGAGATGGGTCTCCTGCCGGCTGCTGAGCAGGCGGAGGAACACGCGCCCGACGTGGTGCACGAGGCGGAGATCATCGAAGAAGAGGAAGCGCCGGAGGAGGACGAAACAACTGGCTGATACAGTGCAAGGGTTCAGTGCGCGCCAGGCGTACGGTGTTCTGGCGACGACTGTATTTGTCATACTCCTGCTGTTGTTCGTTAACAGCATCGCCGGGCTTCTGCTGCTCGCTTTTGTTGCGGCTCTCTTCGCGGTCTACCTAAACACTCTGATCGACTCCATTACCCGACGCCTGAGTATCAGTCGCGGGCTGGGCCTCGTGCTGGCTTTGCTGACGACAGTTCTGGTTATCGGCCTCGTAGGCCTGCTGGTCGTTCCCCCGGTCATCAGTCAGTTCCAAGAGCTCATCAACGCGCTGCCGCGCAACATAGTTGCGATTGAGACCAGGCTCTCGGCCCTGGCTCAAGAAGACAACCTGTTGGGTCGCATTCTGCGTCCGATCGGTGAGGGTCGCGAGGGCAGTGCGGCATTCCTCGATCGGGTGTTCGAGCAGACCAGCGAGTTCTTCGGCGACGTAGTGCCGTATGTATTCTCGGGCATCGGCGTTCTGATTCATGTCGTGTCGGTCCTCATCATGGGCATATACCTGGCCGTGAAGCCTTCACTCTACCGAGAGGGTATCGTGGCCCTAACGCCGCCGGCATATCGTGACCTGGCTCGCGACATCATGGCCGATCTGGGGCACACCTTACGGGCCTGGCTGGTTGGCCTGGGGATCTCGATGCTGGTTCTCGGCATTCTGACCTGGGTCGGGCTGCTGCTGCTGGATGTCCCCTATTCGCTCGCCTTCGGCGTGTTCACGGGTCTGGCCGTCATCGTTCCGTTTTTCGGAACGATCACTTCGACGCTGTTGCCGGCGCTCTTCGTCGTTGGCACTGCAGGTGTGACCAAGGCACTGCTGGTCATCCTCCTCGGCGTGATCGTTCACATCTTCGAGGCCAACGTCGTCGCTCCGATGGTCTTCGAGAAGAAGGTGGAACTGCCTCCTGTCTTGACGATTCTGTCGGTACTGGTGATGGCGAAGTTGTTGGGTGTCGTAGGACTGCTGGTCGCGGTCCCGGTGCTGGCCACCGCCATGGTCCTGATTCGCCGCATCTTCGTACACCGCGTTCTGGAAGGCAAAGGCTTCCATCGGATAGAAAAGGATGCCCCGGCCGTCATCAGCCTGCCCACCGGCGATGGGGTTCTGGTCCACCCGTCAGCCTCTGAAGTGAGTATTCCATCTATTCTGGAAGGATGATTCCGGCCTCGCGTCGGGAGCCCCTATGATCGTAGGAATGGGTGTCGATCTGGTCCGCGTCGAGCGGATGAAGGACCTCCTAGAGCGTCACGGGGAGCGGGCACGCGGCAAGCTGTTCACCGCTGGCGAACTGACCGATTGCGACGAGCGCATCGACCCGTCCGAGTGCCTCGCCGCCCGCTTCGCCGCCAAGGAAGCCATCTTCAAGGCCTTGGGCGGAGGGAAGGTCCCCGATATTAAGTGGACCGACGTCGCGATTCGGCGGGCGGGATCCGGTCGCCCCAGCCTCGAGCTCACGGGTGGTGCGCGCGCACGTGCGGATCAGCTCGGCGTGGAGCGAACCTGGGTCAGCCTGAGCCATGAGGCTGGCATCGCCTGCGCGATGGTTATTCTGGAAGGAAAAGAAGCCTAGCCTCCGACCAGTTTTCCGCCGTCCACCACGATGGTCTCGCCGGTAATGTAGTCCGACTCCACAAGGAAGAGTACGGCACTGACCACGTCGTCTGGGCTTCCCAGCCTCTTCAAAGCTGTCATCTCCGCCATCCTACTGCGTTCTTCTAGGTCGGTAGAGTCGGGTGGCAGTACGGGCCCGGGCGCGACAGCGTTAACCCGTATCTCCGGGGCCAGGGCCCTGGCCAGAACCCGGGTCATCATGTGCACTCCCGCCTTCGAGATGCCGTAGTGGGCATAGCCGGGCCAGGGCTGAAAAGCCGCGACGTCGGATATGTTGATGATGACGCCGGAGCCCTGGCGTTTCATCAATCGGGCGGCGCATTGGCTGCAGAAGAAGGTGCCGCGGAGGTTGAGGTCGATGGTATGATCCCAGTCGTCCGGTGTGATCTCGAGCACGGGCTTCCGCCCGAAGACGGCTGCGCTGTTGACCAGGATGTCCAGGCTCCCAAACGCGTCGTCTACGTCGCCGAAGAGTTCTGCGATCTGTGCCGGATTAGTCAGGTCGCTCTTGAATACCTCGGCACGCTTCCCCAGGTCGCCGATCTCTCGGCGCGCTTCCTCAGCCAGTTCTGGAGAACTGTGGTGGTGAATCGCGACGTCGGCGCCGGACTCGGCTAGGCCCCGGACGATAGCGAATCCGAGCCGGCGAGCCGAGCCTGTCACGAGTGCTACTTTCCCCTCGAGGTTCATGGGGAGCCAAGTTAGCGGCGGCGATATCAGGGGGCCAGCCGCTTGCGTTCATCAAAGATCGACGTTGGGCGCAACAGCCGATATTCTGACGTCGGCTGTAGTCTGTCGCGCCGGTGTTCGACCTTTGACGCGAAAAGCTTATGCTAGTGCGTTGACCGCTCGACGGTGGTCGTCTCCGATATATCAGGCGGGGCCGTCGGTTTCACGCGCACCGACTTGGCCGGTATGCCGACGTTGACGTGGAACGGCCGGACGTCGCGGGTCGCTACGGCGTTCGCACCCACCATGGCGTTTCTTCCGACGATGACGCCGGCGAGAACGGTGGCGTGGTACGTGATGCGGACATCGTCCTCCAGCACCGTGGCCGCGAGGGTGACGTTCCTCTGGTCGACGATCGAGTGCGTGTGGGAGTAGATGTTCGCGTAGTCGGAGATCGAGACACGATCGCCGAGGACAATACCACCACGATCGTCCAGCAAGACGTTCCTGTGAATCACGACGTCATCGCCGACCTCGAGATTGTATCCGAACGCGAACTCCACGAAGTTGAAGCACTTCAGGTCTCGGCCGCAACGCTTGAATATATGCGGCGCGAGCATGCGTCTGAAACGTAACGCCAGATGCACGTTATGACTCAGCTGTGACTTGTCGAACATCTGCCAGAGCCACAGCAAGGGCTTGACCCGGTAGTACCGCTCGGTATCGATCTCGACGTAGTACTCCGGCTCCATTGTGATGTTGCGCGGATCGAGGTTCATGATCGACAACTGCAGAACCTCGGGCAGATCGTCGATATCGCGGTCGCCGTATTCCGGGTAATAGATGTCCCGAAGGACGGACAGACAGAACTCGTTCCTATCGAGGTCCGGGCGCGCCAAGTCGCTTTCCAAGCGTTCCAGCCATGACTCCTGGGCCTCTACAGCCCGCATGGCCGGCTTCGCATCCCTGAGCGGAAAGAAAGCCATGGGCGGGAAGATAGCTCCGGTCGCGCCTCGTCTTCAAGCGGAGTAGCCAAGTGCTGGCGCGCACCTGCTTCCGCTGGGTACTATTACGAGGAAGCCGAACGGGTCACGCGCACCCTGGAGCGGTGCTGCAAATCGGCGGGGTAATTTGCATCTGAGAAATCGTACCGCGCTGCTGGCGGCGGTATTCGCGGGAGTTGCCTTGGGAGGCTGCACGGGCGATGAGCCGGATACCCACGAAGCGGTTAAGAGTCCGGCTGGCCCCGAGCTCACTCGCGTGGGCTCGTACGCAATAGGCGACGGCGCCCTCTTCCGATTTGATGGGGAATCGCTGGTGGCGCTGGCGGTTCTACCCGGCGCCGGCGTGGCGAGCGACACGCTCGAGGAGTGCCAGCCCGCTATCGCGGGGCTCGGACGTGCGCGGTTCAGTGGCCTCGTGCCGTCACCGGACTCCGCCTGGGCCGCGTGGGAGACGACGGGCCCCGGTGCCTGCGTCGGCGTTGTGGGACCGAGAAAACCGGCGGTGTGGGTCCTCGGCCAGTGGTCGGCCGCGCTGCCGGATTCGCTGCTTTGGGCACCGGCCGCGCGGTACTTGGCTGTGTGGCTGACGCACCCGGCGCGGCGGCGCAGTCTCTGGGTATATGACGCCGTCGAAGGCGAGCGGCTGGAGATGCCCTGGGAGGCGGACTGCAGGTACGTAGAGGATTGCGACGTTGAGCGTGCCGTGTGGTTGGGCGGCACCTTGCTCAACGTTGGCATCCGTTTGGGACCGGCGGAACACGCCGTCCCGTTCGAGGTGAATGTGGCAGCCACGCCGCCCGTCGGGACTACAGAGGAGCTTTAAGGATGGGAGATTCGTTTCTGCGCCGCCGGGTGTGGCGCAAACTGGAGAGCCTGCCGGACGACAAGCTTTATCAGATACTCGATTATATCGAGTTCCTGGAGGGCAAGTACGGCGAGGAGCCGGTCGGGCCTGATGGAATGCAGCGCCTGGCCGAGAACGTCCAGGATAAGCTGCGCGCACGCAACGTCGCGCCTTGGGCGCTGAAGAGCGTGATGGGCGCTCTGAGCGTGGTCGACCGGGCTGTGGGTACGGCAGCCAAGGCCGCCCGTGACCTGGCGGACGATGTGGCTGACTTGGGTCGCGCTGAGCCGACGGAACAGTCCAAAGACGTCGACGATGATGATCGGCCGACGAAGATCGTCGTCGACTGAGGAAATGGAACCGGCGGGCCAAGTCCGGCGGTTGGTCGCGGGAATACCACGGTACCTCAAGCTCCTGGTGAGCTTGATCGGCGATCCGCGTGTTTCAGGGACTGACAAGGCGTTGCTGGCAAGTGCGGTGGCGTACACGTTGATCCCGTTCGATCTGATTCCCGACGTCATCCCTTTCTTCGGCCAGGTGGACGATCTCTTCTTCCTCGCATTGGCGGTGGAGCGGTTGGTGTCTCGAGCTGGCCCCGACCTTGTTCTAACGCATTGGAGCGGTTCGCAGGAGGCTCTGATGCTGTTGTGCGGGAGCCTTGAGGACTTGGCGCGTCGGTTGCCGAAGCCGGTGCGCCGAAGGCTATTACGGGAGGTCGATGGCCGTTGACACTGCGCTGAGGCCTCGCGTATCTTGCCCCATGGAAACCCGAAGAGAGAGAACCGCCCGAGCGCGCGCGAGCATTTGTGACTCGGGCGCTTGTTTTAGGTATAGGGTGAGCTAGCGATGAAGAGAGAGAAGGATCTACCCCAGGCACTGACGTTCGATGACGTCCTCCTGGTGCCGCGCCACTCGACCGTTCACCCCCGCCAGGTCGATGTCACGACGAGACTGACGCGGAACATTCCGCTCAACATCCCCTTGATTTCGGCCGCGATGGATACGGTAACCGAGGCCGAGATGGCGATCGCCATGGCTCGTCAGGGCGGTATCGGTATCGTCCACAAGAACATGTCCATCGAGCACCAGGCCGCTCAGGTCGATCGGGTAAAGCGATCCGAGAGTGGTATGATCCGCGATCCCGTCACGCTCACGCCCGACGCGTCTCTGCGGGACGCCCACAGGCTGATGAAGCAGTTCTCGATCAGTGGTGTTCCGATCACAGAGAACGACGGGAAGCTGGTGGGCATCGTGACCAACCGGGACCTGCAGTTCGAGATGGACCTGGACCGACCGATCAGGGACGTGATGACTCGCGATGCGTTAGTGACAGCGCCGGTGGGAACTTCGCTGGATGCGGCGGAGCGCGTGTTGCACGAGCACAAGATCGAGAAGCTGCCGGTGGTGGATGATGAAGGCTATCTGAAGGGCCTGATCACGGTCAAGGACATCTTCAAGCGGCGCTTGTTCCCCGGAGCGGCAAAAGACGAGCACGGCCGTCTGAAGGTGGGTGGTGCGGTGGGGACCAGTTCGAGCGACCTGGATCGGGCGGCGGAATTGGTGAAGGCCGGTGTTGACGTGATGGTGATCGACAGCGCTCATGGGCACTCGGAAGGGGTTCTCGCGGCTGTCGCCCGTCTAAAGGAAAGATTCCCCGAGGCAGAGATCGTTGCGGGTAACGTGGCCACCCGCGAAGGCGCTCGCGCTCTGGTGGACCATGGAGCCGATGCTGTGAAGGTGGGTGTGGGCCCGGGGTCGATATGCACGACGCGTGTCGTTACGGGTGTCGGGGTACCGCAATTCACGGCCGTAATGGAGGCGGTAGACGGGTGCAGAGGTGAGGTGCCGGTTATCGCCGACGGCGGTATCCGGCACTCCGGTGATATCGTCAAGGCCATAGGCGCTGGTGCAGACGCTGTGATGATGGGCTCGATGCTCGCCGGTACGGAGGAAAGTCCCGGCGAGTCTTTCCTACTCGAAGGTCGGCGCTTCAAAGTGATTCGCGGAATGGGATCGTTGTCGGCGATGGAAGAGGGTTCAGCCGACCGCTACTTCCAGGACGGCGAGTTCGATGGACAGAAGCTCGTGCCGGAAGGCATCGAGGGTCGTGTTCCGTACAAGGGCCCGGTCGGCGATGTGCTATATCAGTTGGTGGGTGGGCTGCGGAGTGGAATGGGCTACTGCGGTGCGGCGACGATCGAGGAGCTACGGACGGGCGCTCGTTTCGTACGCATAACCGGGGGCGGCCTGCGAGAGTCGCACCCGCACGATGTCACGATCACCCGAGAGGCACCCAACTATAACCTCTGAGCGTCCGCTGCCAACGTTGACAGAGGGGGATGAGCATTCTAAGATGCGTTCGCTGGCCGATTTGTATGGGTCGGCCAGTTCCCCCTGATGTGCGATGAGTTACGCTCAGCGCCGCTCCCCGCCGGAGCACTAATGAGAACACCCTGGGAAGAAAACCGTCCGCGCGAACGTGTTAGGCTCGTTGACGCACAGCTGACTCACGGTGCCGACGACCGATCACAGGCGGAAGTCGCTCTCGAGTGGCGAGCTGTGGAGTATCGTGGCAGGGCGTCGGCCATAGGGCACGGTATGATCGACTTGCGCGTCTGCGCCGAGGCGACCCTGGACGCGCTGCACCAGTTACTTGCCGGACGCATGTCGTTTCGATTGATCGGTGTGAAGTCGGTCAAGGCGTTCGACGATGCTGTGGCGATCGTGGCTCTGGGTGTCCACGATACGGAAATAAACGAGAATCGCCGCCTGATCGGAACGGCGATGGCACCGGAGGGGAATCTACCTACAGGAGTGGCTCGGGCCGTGCTCAACGCGACCAACCGAGTACTCGGGAACTTCTTGACTACTGGTGAATAATAGGGCTTGAGCGTCTGTCCCCGACGCTAACCTCCCCCGGCCAGATTAATGAGGATGCAAGCGACTTTTTCGTCTTTTGAGCCGCCGCGACGGACGCTGATGGGCCCGGGTCCCTCCAATGTGAGTGCCCGCGTTCTGTCGGCGATGGCGCGTCCGACGATAGGCCATCTCGACCCGCAGTTCCTGCAGCTGATGGATGCAACGGCTGAACAGCTGCGGGAGCTTTTCGGCACGAGGAATGAGCTTACTGTCCCTATATCGGCCACGGGTTCGGCCGGGATGGAGACGGCGTTCGTCAACGTACTCGAGCCTGGTGACTGCGCCATCATCGGGGTCCACGGCGTCTTCGGTCAGCGCATGACGGACGTGGCAAGCCGCGCGGGCGCGCGTGTGGTGACCGTCGAGGCGGAGTGGGGAAAGCCGCTGGACGTCGAACAGCTCATCCAGGCTCACAAGAACAATCCCGACGCCCGTCTTCTTGCCGTGGTCCATGCGGAGACCTCTACGGGCGTACTGCAGCCGCTAGACGAGCTGGGGGACTACCTCCGCGGCACGGATACACTCTTCCTGGTGGACGCCGTCACCAGCTTGGGCGGTGTACCGGTCAACATCGACGAACGCGGCGTGGACGTGGCGTATTCGGGGACACAGAAGTGTCTGAGCGTACCTCCCGGCCTGTCTCCTGTAACGCTCTCGGAACGTGCTGCGGAACGGATCCGTTCTAGGCAGACCAAGGTTCAGAGCTGGTATCTGGACCTGTCGATGATCGGTTCCTACTGGGGTAGCGAGCGAGTCTACCACCACACGGCCCCGATCAATGCGGTCTACGGACTGCACGAAGGGTTGTGCGTCATTCTCGAGGAGGGCCTCGAAGCGCGCTACGAGCGGCACCATCGACTGGGTGGTTTGCTGCAGAGCGGAATCGTGGACCGCGGGATGACACTGCTGGTGGATGAGGCGTACCGCCTGCCGCAGCTGACGTCGGTAAAGGTGCCGGGCGGTGTCGATGAGAAGGAGGTGCGACGCTCGTTGTTAGAGCGCTTCGGTATCGAGATCGGTGGTGGCCTGGGTCCGTTGGCCGGTGCGATCTGGAGAATCGGCTTGATGGGGGAGACCTGTCGCGAGGAGAACGTGGTACTCTTTCTTAGCGCGCTGGATGAACTGCTGGGGGGCAGGGGATGAGACGAGTGGGCTGGTTTATCGCGGTGATTGCGGCGCTGCCGGTATTGGCTGCGGGCTGTTCTTCAAAGGGTGCGGCCGCTGATCCTGATCCTGTGCCGCCTGCGAGTATGACCGGGGACTCGGAGATCGTAACCGAGGTGTTCCCGGACTCTCTGGGCCCGTTGTCGAGCGAATCTGCGGATGGCTCGACCGCCGCCACGACCGACGAAGTCAGCGAGGAGATGCTCCAGATGTTCGGCGAAGGCGGGTTTCCAGAGCCTGAGCCGGAGACGCCGAGTTGGGACATCCCCATCACGATGAACGACGCGGTCGAGCGCTGGCTCGAGTACTTCCAGACGGATGGTCGCAAGAACTTCGCGATCTACTTGTCGCGCGCCGGCAGATATGAGCCCATGATGCGGGCGATGTTCCGTGACGCGGGCCTTCCGGAAGACCTGGTCTACGTGTCCTTGATCGAGAGTGGTTTCAGCCCCAGGGCATACAGCCGTGCGCGTGCTGTTGGTCTATGGCAGTTCATTTCGAGCACCGGCAGACTCTACGATCTGCAGATCTCCTATTGGGTGGACGAGCGCCGCGATCCGATCTTGGCCACCAAGGCGGCGGCGGCCCACCTGAAAGACCTGTACGACGAATTCGGCTCTTGGTACTTGGCGGCGGCGGCGTACAACGGCGGCGCCAGCCGCGTACGGCGCGGTATCCGCCGAACGGGTAGCGACGACTTCTGGACCCTCTCTCAGCGTCGCTATCTCAGACGCGAGACGCGCAATTACGTTCCGAAGCTCATCGCAGCGGCTCTGATCGCGAAGCAGCCGGCCCACTACGGATTCCTAGATATCGAACAGGCTGAACCCATGGCCTACGACGTAGTCCAGGTGCCCGACGCCACGAGCCTCGATGTGATCGCAGACGCAGCCGGCACTTCCGTCGCAAGTCTGGTGGAACTGAATCCGCAGATCCTGCGCGGCGTCACACCGCCGGGTCAGCGCTACTCACTTCGCGTGCCGCCCAAGACGAGTCACGTCTTCGCGCTAAACTACGCGAGGGTCCCGGCATCGGAGCGCGTGACCTGGGTGCAGCACGTCGTACGACGAGGGGACACGCTGAGCGAGATCGCCGGTGATTACGGTGTCAGCGTATCCGCGATTCGCGCCGCGAACAGCGGGGTGAACCCGAGACGCTTACGGATAGGCCAGCGCCTGATCATCCCACGGGCCGGTAAGCTGCCACGTTATGCATCGGCTCCGACAACCGTTCGTAGAAGCACGACGCGGACCGTGCAGCCGCAGCGGCCCGATGGGCCTTACGTCACATACCGCGTGCAGAGCGGCGACAGCCTATGGGTGATAGCGAAGCGCTACGATGTGACCGCTCGTGATCTCATGCGCTGGAACGGCCTCACGACCAGCAGGATCTATCCGGGAGACGAAGTCAGGATCTATGTGGAGTCCAGCCCGTAGACTGAGATCTGCCTCTACTCGCCCAGCACTTTCTTCGCATAGCCGTTCGACGGATCGATCCCCGACGTCAGCAGATCTCCGACGCGGGCCGGGCCACGGTTGTAGGCAAGCAACGCCAGACGGGTGTCGCCGTTGTACTCCTCGAGCAGATAGCGGAAATAGCGGAAGCCCAAGTGGAGGTTCGTCGCTGGATCGAACAGGTCCCGCGTTCGCACGCTCGGGTCCAGCCAGCGCGCCGTGCTGGGTCTGAGTTGTGTAAAGCCGATCGCTCCTGCTGAACTTACCGCACCACGCCGGAATCCACTCTCCACTCGCACCAGGTTGAACGCCAAGTCGGGATTCACGCCTTCCGCCAGGGCGATGTCGTAGATCTGCACGGCTCGATCGGCCGGAATGCGGAACTTGCCAGAATACCGCTGCACCTCGTTAAGACGCTCGACCTCGAGCGTCCTCAACTCGATCTCCGTCCGTAGGTCTCGGGTCTCGGCCGCAAGCAACGAGAGCTGTGTCCGCAGTTGCTCGGCGGCTGGATTGCTCGCCCTCGGGACGCCGGTCAGCGCGGTCACGCCTAATGCGGCCGCAACCGCCAACAGCGCCCATAAGGGCAGCGGAATGTCGAGTAGCCTCGCCAGGCTCAGCGGCCTCGGCAGCGAGGCCACCTGACTTTGGCAATGCGGTGTGTGTTGTCGCATCGTAACTTTCTTATCTAGACCTTTCACGATTCCTCGCTCAAGAACTACTACGACACTGTCACGGTTCCTGTTTTTTTAGAACACATGGCTGAGAGGCTCTCCCGAACCTCGAGTCCACCGGTGGCGGCGGCACACACAGGGCCTTCAGCCGGGCCAAAGGCGGGGATTGGGATCGTAAGCGACCCTACAGTCTTCGGCCCACATCCCTTCCACGCGGCACCCGACCACAAGCGATGGATCTCGCTTCAGTGTTTCTTCGGGTTTCTACGCTTCTCGCCTTCGCCAGGTTCCGCTGCTGCCGCCGACTTTCTCGAGCAAATGGATGGCTTCGATCTCCATCCCGCGATCGAGACCCTTGCACATGTCGTAAACGGTCAGCAAGGCAGCGCTTACAGCGACCAGCGCTTCCATCTCGACACCGGTCCGACCAGTCAGGCCAACCCGTGCCTCGACTCTCACACCTGGAAGGTCGTCGTCCAAGGTCAAAGATACAACAAGCGAATCGATTTGGAGAGGGTGACAAAGTGGGATCCATTCTGAAGTGCGCTTGGCCGCATTGATGCCGGCGATTCGTGCGACGGTCAGAACATCACCCTTCTGGAGGTCGTTTTGGCGGATGGCGTCGAGGGTCGAGCGCTGCATGCGAATCGAACCTTCAGCGACAGCTGACCGCCGTGTCACAGCCTTCTCTCCGACATCGACCATCCGCGCCGCGCCGCGCTCGTCAACGTGACTGAGCTTGGGCCTCTTCGCCGTCATGACTGCGAGTCACCTCCGTTTCAAGTCGTTCGGTGCAGATCCGACACTCGATACGCTGATCGAGCGCCCCAAGTTGGCCACTATAAGCTGCGGATTGACGTTGCGATCGGCCAGCTCCTGTGCCTCATCCAGGGCTTCCATGGCTTTGACCACGCGGTATGGCTCCGGCGCACGCTCGAGGGCGAGCGCCCTGACCGAATCGGGATCGGAGGCTGCGCTC
>Ga0209536_100005012_pt1 | contig 20767 bp, 34 predicted proteins | sample DeeMarSeWOR28_12_FD_187461 | JGI IMG/M metagenome (GOLD analysis project Ga0209536, IMG submission 187461) | Marine sediment microbial communities from White Oak River estuary, North Carolina - WOR-2-8_12 (SPAdes) (version 2) | ecosystem: Environmental > Aquatic > Marine > Intertidal zone >... | reverse complement strand
ACGAACATAAAACATCTATTTACGATCTTGCATACAAAGCGTTAAAAGATGTCGCAACAGAAATCGTTCTCGAACAAATTGCATTTGCTAGAATGGCCATAGACTCTCAACGCAACAAATAACACCCGACGCCGCAATGCGTCGGGCTTTATAATTTAAATAGACCATAAACTCCGGTTGGTCACCGTAGGCGCATTGCAAGCCTTTCCCAGAGGCGCGCAAAATCTGGGAGTTCCAGTAAACAGTTTAGACACCCGTCCGACGCTGATTATTAAAACCATCGGGTGATGCGGAGACTGGCGATGGTTGCCAACAGCAACAGGCAATAGGTTTTCAGCGTGGTAGAAGCACTCTATACGCGGCTCCATACTGCGTGATTGAGAGGGCGACTATCCTAGTGATAGGGTAGTCGTCTCTACCACCCACCACCAGCGTAATCGAGAGGAGATTTACGTGATAACTAAAGAGAAAAGATTAGTTCAAATAAATAACAGATGGGAAGAACAAGAAATAGTAGTTCTTAACGTTCCTTGTATCTATGTACTATTGTTACTCGTACTATTCGCGGCCGCTATAGCCGCGGTAGTCACTTGGCTAGTTTACGAAAGGACAGGTTTTTGGCCGTGGACGATAACATAATAAACTTGAATATAACAAGGGAAAATCTTGAGGAAATGAAAACAATAACGCGATCTCAATCAGACGACCTCAAGTACGAAACCGTAGGTTTCCGTGTCTGGGTTAGGAGAGGGACAGGTATGCAACCAGTTATGGTCGAGATATGGAATCCAATTAACGATGAATGGATGGAATTTGGCGCACTCCTAGAAGGAGAACAAAATGAAGAGGACTAGCAAAGTAACTCTGCCAGAACCAAAAAGTGTTCCGATACCTTTTGGTCTTGCGTCTGCTATGGAAAAAGACGTAAGGGCGTTTTCGTTTGGCGATTGCATTGTCTTCGTTGGTAGCACAGAACACGACGGATGGCATATGAGTATATCGTGCAGTGATCGATACCCAACATGGGACGAGATCGCTCACGCTAGATACACATTGCTGTCAGACGATCTTAATATGGTTATGATGCTCCCGCCACACAACGAGTACGTCAATCTTCACAACAACACGTTTCACCTATACGAGGCTCCTAAATCATTTAAATAGTCATATCGCGCTGGTTGTACTCGAACCTTTCAACTGCGAGGTCAAACGCACCTCGCAGATTTTTTAACGCGTTCTCCCAAGTCCATCGCGTCGCTCCGGTTCTAGCGTTCCGTGATAATACGTGGCGATGTTTCACCACATATCTCAGTCCATCGGCTAGATGATCGTAGTTCCCAGGCGTTGCTAGATATCCATCAACTAGGTGATTGACAATGTCGTTGTTGCCGCCGTGAGCAAAACCAAGAACTGGTACGCCAGACGCAAGAGCCTCAAGCGTACCAATCCCAAATGTCTCTTTTGTAGACGATAAGTATACAGCCGCACCCCTTATCTTCTCCTTCATGACACTATGGTGAAGTATTCCAGTAACTTCAACGTTTGGTAATCCGGCATCATTCTCTAACGCGAATGTCGTTACAAACTTCATCCCTGTGAACCTTCGCGCAAGTTCACCTACAGATGTTGGGATACATACGTCAGCGGCTCTGTTCTTGTTCCATAAGACATACCCTTGATTTTCACCGACCTCCCACTCGCCTATTTCGATACCATGAGGAATAATAATAGGGTCTATCCTTGCATCACGCCTTATTGGTTCTGCAACCCAATCAGACGGAACTGTAACGACATCAGCGATTTTGATAGACCGAATAACATTAGCGTTTGCCCACCACTCCCAACCGCTTGCGTCGTAATCTGCTGTCCAATAAAGACCGTGACATATCGACACGATTGGTTTATCGTTTGGATATTTGTCGGTCGTTCCAGCGTGAACAGCGTATAGGTCGTATTTCTTACTTTCGTCAACACCACAATCAACAAACTCGATATTGACCAAATTACCATATTTGTAATAATACTCAAGAACACGCCTTATCCCGCTCTCCTCACCGTCCATCTTCTCCAAGTTTGGTCTCATTAATACTCTCATTATTATTCCTCATTGTTGTGATCTACCGCTTACCGCGGCGCTGGATAAGCATCGCTCTGTACAGGCGGTAAAACATCCTCTGGAGGTGGATAAGCGTCTTCGTCTTCAAACATTACCAGACTTTCTAGCGCATACCAAGCTGGCATAGCCTCTCCGCCGTACACTAAATCTGTGTAATCCCAATTGTTGCCTCCCAACGAATAAAACATAGCGATATGCAAATCTAATGTTCCTACAAAATCTACATATTCTGCTTTGTCGTCCTCGAAATCCGTACCGCACCATGACGTTTCTTGGCATCTAACGCTTGTTTCGGATAGTATGATTGGCAGTGGAGTCTCTTGCATAAAGTCCAAAGCGTCGCTAACTAAACCAAAGTAATACTCTTGATACTCTCCCCACGGCCATGGGATATATTTATGAAAAGACGCATAATCGGCATCGTTATAAACCTCTGAGTCAAGAGCGCCTTCCCAGAAATCATATCCTTCTGCGACAAATGGGTGCGCAAGAGCGCCAACTACAACTTTTATATTAATATAGTCGATCTCGTCCATAACAGCCGAAACTACTTCAGCGTACTCCTCACCATCCTCATAGTCGAGTCCAAAGCATCCCATATACCAGTCGCCTACCGACTCTGGAACGTCTGGTTCATTCCATATCTCAATATAATCAGGCTCATAGCGTATTATGACTGCCTCAACAAACTCAGCAAAGTCCTCTCTATTTTCCTCATATGGAGGCGAACATACCTTGCTTCCAGTCGGTCGCGCCCACGCTGGTGTATTCGTGACATTTATATACAGTGGCCCATCAGCGAGAGCTACCTGATTGTCTAAAGATTGAGGCCAGCTATAAACGCCTTCTGTAGCCTCGATTTCAGACCAGTACGCAAAAACTCTCAAAACCGCATGTTCTATCGTGAACTCCTCAAGGCTCTGTGTTCCTGACGTTACAACAGAATAACCATAGTCTGTTTTTCCGGTAAGGGATATAACAGGAAGAAAAATATCCTCCGACGTCACAACGCTTAGCATAGTTAATACAGCAATACTTCCAACTACAACTGCGACAGCGGCGGCGGCTGTAACGCGCCTAACTCTTGTATTATTGTTTTCATTACTCATCTTTATACTCCTTTGACGTTATTTAACGCCTCTTCCAAATACTCTCATTCCGAGAGTTCCATTGGCGCGACGAGCTATCGACTCCATATCGTCGCTATATCCGTGAAGTATCCTAACACGGTTTTTAGCATAAGTCGGGAAGTTGAAACGAAAGTTCCATTCAGGCGTCAACACATACATAGCAAATTCAATATACTCGTCATAAAGCGGCATTGTTGTCGACATAACCCATAACGCATCCCTCATCGGCCCTTGATCGTTGTTCCCGTAAAGACCCTCATTTTCCTTAAACAACCGTACTTGCTCTTTTAGAACCCACTCCATAGCTCGCGACCTAGCCATACCAACTACGCCAAGATTTATCTCTGGAAAAGATTCCGGTACCTTATGCACTGTCTTAGTTGTATGCCTAGCCGGTGCGTGAGCGCCGAAAAAGTCGAATATTCTAAATAGCTCAAATAATGGGTCTATGTCTGCGCAAACATATGTGTCTGAGTCTAGAAACAGAATTGATTCGTATCCTTTTGTTGTCAACTGTTTGTATATCTCAAGCATATACACAGAGCGCGATAGTAAAAACTTATCGCTCTCATACTTTTTCAAATCTTCGACATGAAGGAATGCAAACTTGTCCTCTGGTTCTCTAGTGCCTGTTGGCTTAAAGAGAAATGTGTCAACAGACCTTTTTGTATGTTTGACCAACGATCTTGCAGACCTAGCGGCCATTTTGTGGAACGAAACCCTGTTAGATATATAAACTACTGCGATATTTGACATTTTAGCATACCTTTAGTATTGACGTGAATCCATTTCCTGGGTACTGTGCGTCAGAGTATTTCCCCTCCTTGTATAACATATCAACAACACGCTTTGTACCGAGACGCATATCTGGTGTGTCGTGCAATAAAATAATACCTCCAATCGCGACATGATTCATCCATGCCGCGATGTGCGATTCCATAAGATAGCTACCTGCATCCCAGAAAAGCAGTGAAATTTCACCGCCTTTCCACTCCTGCGCGGCATCCTCGAAATCATCCTCGTGCATAATGGGGTCTATTCCTGCTTTCTCGAATCTCTCCATTGCCGTGTATTTATTCTCTGGAACATACTCCTCCCCTGACCATCCTTTAAACGACACAAAATGATCTACTGTATGAACAGGTAAACTGTATCCACCATAGTTTGTCCCGTAACACAATGCAACCGTACTAAGACCACATCCAGTCCCTAACTCAACGATAACCCCATTCTCCATGTTGTATGCAAACTGATACACAACAGAAATCTTTGTGTACCTGCCATCCGTCATCAAGTAATGGCGTTCAGCAAATTTCTTAAGCTGTTCAAGCCCGAACCTGTTTTTTCTTCTAGCCATTTTAGTTATAACTTCTCCTATTTTGTAATTGAAAAAGCAACACTTCAACCGGCGTTGAAAATAAGTCCTTGTACTTATACCTCGACTTTCTGCAAGATTTTGTATGTACGACATTGCATATAGGACAAATCGGTGCTTGACCCAATTCTGGTAAACCAAGAGCCTTTCTTGTCTCAGGTTTCTTAGGTTCACGACCATGAGCGACTGCGTGCGCCGTTCCACCAGGAATCCCAAATTCTTCTCCTACAAGCGCCCAATTGTTCAAGATACCATAACGCTCTTTTAATCGCCGTCTGGCCTCCTCCAGCAATTGGAGGTTATTCTGTGATGGGTTCACAATCGCTCCTAATCTCCCTTTTTTAGCTTTAGATACCATTGACGGTCATGCTCGTATCCGTATTTCTCTAGTTCTTCTCCAAACGTGCGCTCAAAGAATAATCCGTCATCTTGCGTGAAGTGATTTTTATAATCCCCGACAATACCCTTTCTCATATGCTTATTTTGTATCTTTCTATTATATGAATATTTTTCAGAGAATCGCATGATATCATCTTTCTTTGTGCGAAAACTCTGGTTTTCAACAACCTGTTTTATGTCTTTTTTATCAGTCGGGAGTCCTGCCTGCTTCATTAACGACTTCAGCATTCTTTCTGTCTTTGTATTAGAACCGCTCAGTTTCTCGTATGTCGTATGGCATACAGGGAGCTTTAACCATTCTTCGATATGTCTACTCCATTTTCCACCAGAACCTAATGGATGTGCGCCATCACGCATCGCGGCGATTGTTTCCCGTATACTTTTTATATCCCAATATTTATATGCAGAAACAGCAACATCGCGTGGGTCTCGCATGATATGTATAATTCTTTCACCATTCCAACTGTCAATATTCAACTTCCTCCATCCAACAATTGCTGGCGAGTCTAATCCAAGATACACAGGAGTAAGATGTACTTGCGAGACGAAATAATCTCCTTTCCTGTTTTTCCCCTCAGCGCCGACCGGTTTTGATTCGTTTACACCAACAAACGGAGAGTCCAGCATTTCTGCTATCATTCTCGTTAACCAAGTGTTTCCAGACCTCGGATATCCTGTAACTAGGACTACTTTGCGTTTATCCAGCGGTATCTTGCCCATCTTCATCCTCGATTCCTGTTAGTTTTTTCAATCTCTCTTTTATGACCGGCCCACGATACCAGCCAAGAGCATTAAGTTCGTACTCCGATAGAGCCATTATGTCGTCTAGGTCTCTTGCAACAAGAAGAACAATTCCCTCTAATGGCATTGTCTCAATTGCAGATGCTACTTTTTCCACATCCAGCGCTAACTCAGTCCCCTCTTTGAATACAACTATCATATTGTCTGAGAGTTTTATTTTTCGTAATATCTTTGCTATCTTCATTTGCCCCATCCTTCGGGTATCATTGACGCTACTTTATTGAAATGTTCCTGTGGTATTCTGGATAGTTCCCTTTTGTCTATCTTGCCTTTTTTTAGCGCGTTTGCGTATCTTACTGGTCTTTGACGAGTACCAAGAACGCGCATCCACTCTGGCGGCTGTGTATGTATCTCAACATCCCAAGCAGTTTTACCAGGGACAAGAAGTTGCCTGAATAACTTTCTGTTCCATAACCCTGCCTGTGTTGACATCTGATATGGTGTTTGAAACGGTGTTTCTATAATGTCGTAACATCCCCAAGAGCCTATGTCTCGCACTCCACCAGCGTATTGCCTATCGTCTGTTAGATCAACACGCAACACGTTTGGAGTCCCTTTTACGTAGCTGTAACAAGCACTAACACCACGTACATCTACAGTCCTGCATAGCCAATAATCGCACAGCAAGAAAACAAAATACTCGTCAGAAAACCAATCCAGAAACTCTATCATCCCATCAGACCACTTCTCTGCGGGGTAGTTTGTCCTTGCTATGCTGTGGAACTCAAAATTTCTCGGCAGTTTGAAATTAGGTGGATTATATCCCGCCACAATAACAGGCTGTAACTCAGACCAGTATGTATTAAACAGATAAGCAAATGGAGCAAGCAACCAGTTATATTTGTCGTTTACCTCAACAACCACTCTAAGCATATCTTCTCTGTTCCTTTCCTGCGCTTCCTATTATATCGCGATAGACCCACCTGCGTCGATTACATGGGGAAGTTTCACCGCGTAACATCGGTAAAACGCGGTGAAACTTCTTCATATATCGAAAATTTGTTCTGCAAAGATGTTATAATCACCCTACATTAGAAATGTTAATGAAAGGAGTATCATGGATATCTTAGAGACGATCTTATCGATAATAGGATATACGGTTATATTCGCAATAGGAACGTTTTTTGTCATAGTCGCAATACCTTTTATCATTATCTACTGCGTCTGGTATACACCAGACCCAAGTTCATATCAAGGAAGAATACACAATGGGCAAGTCAAAAATTGACTACGTTGACGAATCATGGCAGGTTGTATATGGTTGCACAAAAGTGTCGCATGGGTGTGAGAACTGCTACGCAGAACAAATGGCAAATCGTATTGCCGGTGCAGGAAACGACCTGTACAAAGGAGTCGTAAAAGAAGGAAAATGGAGCAATGATGTAAAACGGCTACCTCTTGGTCATAAGAATTGGGGCAGACCGAGAAGGATACAGAAACCTAGCAGGATTTTTGTATGTTCAATGAGCGACCTGTTCCACCCCGACGTTCCTTTTTGGCATATCAAGTTTGCGCTCAAAGAGGTGCTACTTAACACAAGACACCAATTCCTGTTTCTTACAAAACGACCAGAAAGGATGCTGAAGTTTTTTGACGATTGTTTTGATATCGTAGACGGCCCTCCTGAGGTAGTCCACTTTATGGACGTTGAGAACCCTGAACACCAAGAGGTTTTCTGTTTGGCAAAACTATGGCCTCTCAAAAACCTATGGCTAGGAACAACGGTCGAGAACCAGAAGTTTGTCCCACGTATAGAGACATTGAGTTCCATTCCGGCTCACAACCGTTGGGTTTCTATGGAGCCTCTGTTGTCAAGGATTTCCCTTGAACAAAGGCACGTTGAGAATATAGACAGGTTTGAGATTGGCGGCGAGAGCGGCCCAAAGGCGAGGCCAACAATGTTGTCGTGGATTTATGATCTGGTACAGCAAATAGAAAAAATGAATCCATTTGCTGAGGTCAGGGTGAAACAACTAGGCTCACAATGGGCAAAAGAAAATGGGTCTAAAACCTACAAGGGAAACGACCCTAGCGAGTGGCCTGTTGAATATATGAGATATGGATACCCAAAGGACAAATAGAATGACGAGATTCAGAATACCTAAACTTTCTCTTATGAAGTGCGAGGACTGCAAAAGAATGACATGGCATGTCAGTAAGGTGTTTGGGATATGGGAGTGTATTCCATGCCTCGTTAGAAGTGGCTATGGATAAACTTCGGTCCGAGCGAGTGGCCTACAGACATGATTAGATACGGTTATCCGAAGGAGTAAATTATGGTTATTAGAACACGAGTTGGAGCTAAAGCACTCAGAGAATGTTTTGCTTGTGAAAAAGAAAGACTGTGTGAGTACATTGAGGAAGAGGACTTATACGGAAGGGGTTATAGGGTATGGATATGCCTTTCGTGTGGTTGCGACGACACCGGAAAGATAAGCAGAATAGGAATGGTCGAAAGAGCATTCCGAAGGGTTGTAAACAGCAGATGAGGGCAATAAGATTGATCGCGTATTTTTTTGCGATATCAGGTTTCGCAACTTTGTGGTTGGCTTTTTTTGGCATGTTAGATCATGAATTTTACGTCGATGTAATAACGGTGGTTTTACTTTTATTTCTAGGTATTTGTTTTGACATTTACTCCGATGTTTTGGATTTAGCGAAAGAGAAAGCTGAGACTACGAATCGTCTCGGAGTTCTGGAAGTTACAACAGAACTCGCGGACTACGTCAAAGAAATGAAAGACAAAGAAAAGTAATGTATGTGTACAGATTTACCGCAACTCTATGGAAGGAAAAATACGTGAAAGGAAAGCACACGATTCATAAGTCGTTTAATTGCGGCAACTTAGCAGAATCGTTTGGTTGTTTCCTAGAGTTTATAACCAACAATCATGGTGATATCACCAATATGGTTATTGAAGGCGTTACAAGGTACGGACGTGGAGTAAGGAAAGTTTACCGAGGTCCGCGTGCTAGAGACCCTGAACGTGAACATGGTAGAGATTTCAATGTGCGTTAGAACTGACGGAACAGAAAAACCACTTCCAGAAGGTGCTGAATTACTCTCTGATAATGGAGTAAGTCTCGTCTATAGAGGTCATGATGGATGGATTTACAAGCGATCTACTCCATTCTTAACAGAGAATGAAATCTACTTTCTTGAAAAGCTGTCCGCTACGGGTTACGTTCCTACTGCTGTAAGGTACGACAAATACACAGTCGCAATGTCCGATCTTGGAACAAGTCAGGAAGTTACAGACGAAGAAGCGTTTACAGATCATTGCATGGCGTTTCTCAATATACTTCAGATAACTGGTATACGTCACGGAGATTTGACCGAGTACGCAGTAATAGTGAAAAAAAATCGTCCATTTTTTATCGACTGGGCTGAGGCTAGATGCAAGTACGACCCAAGACCAGCGAAAAGATTGGGAGGAGACCAGAAATGGCTAAAGAATACTATTCAGAAATTGACTTCACACCTTACAACACAAGATTCCCGTTGATGTGGAATCAGTTGCGGAAATATGTTGATTTTCGTAATATGTCTTTTGTAGACCTCGGTTGCGGCGGTGGCGATATGGTCAGGGCTGTTTCTAGAATCGAAGGAACAAACTGTATCGGAATTGACAAAAATATCGACAGAGAAAAAATAAAGCCCAAGTCAAACATATCTTGGATTGATGGAGACCTGAATGATGTGAACCGATACATGGGGTTACTTATAAACAGCGCAGATATCGTATCCTGTTTTAGTGTACTTCCGTACTTAGATAACTATATTGGTCTGCTTAGAAAGATGGCTGTATGGGTTCCGTATTCTCTGATCGAAATGCAGTACAGTGGTGACGGCCCAGGCCCTAAAGATATCGAGAATGATGAGGATATGGAGAGACTCCTGTACTCGTGTGGATATGTTTTGGTTTACTGGATTGGGCAAACACATCTTGAAATAAGGGATGCAAGCAGGAGTATATGGCTGTGTCTCGGAAGTGCTGATAGACCAACAAGGTACACTACAGACTACAACTATCTCAGATATCACGCTATACACGGAGGATTAGTATATGTCAGGTAAAGCACAAAAATCGTTCTCGTATCTGAACGAGTCTATAAATTCAGACGCTTTGCTCTCGGCAAAGCATTGCTACGAGGTGAACATTGGTCGGTACTATGATGACGGGTCGTGCGAATACGAATTTGTTGTCAAGTGGTTTATTATAAAATGGGAATCTGTATCAACGAGAAGAGGAGGATACAAACCAAAATACGCGCCTGTAATTGAAATTTGGGATGACGCATTTAAAGCATTTAAAGACTTCGCAGACCTATTTAAGAAATTGTCAGAGGAGTATGCCAACTCTTGTGTATCACCAGGAGATTTTATAAAACTGTTAATAGATTTAGGGTACAAAGACATAACGAAACGATAAACAATCATGGGGATGCGGGATTTCTCACACTGGCGACAGTGTGAGTAGGCCGAGTTTCGCAGGTTCGAACCCTGCCATCCCCACACTCTACGCAGATCACCTGTCCTGAGGTTAAACGGAAAATGGCGTGACGAGTGAGTGAAAGGCTCACACCCGAACCTTAATAACGTGGACAAGCCGGATGTGTGTCAGTGCCTCTGATGCGGTTGCGCAACGCTAGGAGATCGCGCTTAAGCCTTTTGGAACAGCCAAGCCCCCCGACCACGACGTGACTCTCGTTCCGGCAAACGAAATAGAAAAGGAGAATAGAATAATGAGGTGTTATTTATTGACTGTATTGGATAGTTCTCAAGTCCCTCATGACGGCATATCTGCTATGGTTGTAAGGGCTGTAAGTCCGAAACGAGCCAGAGCTTTTGCGGCGGCGCATTGTCTGGAAGAAGGCAGTGACGTTTGGCTTGACCAAGACAAATCATCATGTAAGTATTTGAGACATGCTGGACGCGAAGAGGAGGTTATTATCAGAGACGTAAATTGGGGATAGGCTATATTGCCCTCGTAGCTCAATGGATAGAGCATCGGACTTCTAATCCGATTGTTGCAGGTTCGAGTCCTGTCGAGGGTGCTTAAGCCGGACGACCTGGATAGGTCTACCGGTAATAGTAGATGGTGGGGCATCCAGCGCCGTATACTAAAAATGTACTGACGTACTAAAAACAATAAAGGAGTCTCCTCTCTTTTAAACGAACAGATTGTTTGACGGAATAGGTACTGGATGCACTTTTTTTGGAGACAACAATGGAAGAAGAAAATAAACAAATTATATTTAGTGAACTGCAAAGGATGTCGTTTACAAACTCACCGAAACTACCACATAAAGTATTTTTTGTAGACAAAGATGGAGACAAGCACTTTAAGATGTGGGTCGGGATAGGTTGGATTCCAATCGCCCCATGCGATGACGCAATAGAGGTTATAGATGGCTAAACAAGACGTGTTTCTGTGCGGGACTCCAAAACAGCACTGCACAGGCTCAAAGCTGGTTACAGACCAGAAATCATTAGGGGATAAGTGTCACGGAAATATGCGTGATGCGTATCTGTGTACACGCAGGTATTACAGGGTTATTCTGAAATATGAAGAAGTTTCACCGCGTTGTTTTGCTCCTCCGAATGGTGGACGTGCTATCATGATGTCTAAAGAGAGCAAGTTCGCCACGAGGCTTAGACCAGGAAAGGAAGGGAATCGAAATCAACCAGAAGTTGGGCGTGGCGTTATAAAGGAGTCTGCTCCAATGATAGACTTACCGTTCACGCCGTTTGACGAGAATGCAGTTAGATCGGAGTAACGTACAATGAATAAGAAACAGATACGGAAAAACCTACAGAATAAGTTCTATGATTGGGTCAACTCGATAGGGGATAAAAAGCTAGGAGACGATGTGCGTGAGAACTGCGTCATAGCCGGTGGCGCTATTACTTCCCTGTTGCTTGGAGAGAAGGTGAACGACTACGACATCTACCTACAAGACAGGAAAGTAGCCGAAAGACTTGCCAGCTATTACATCGATCTTTTCGAGAATAACCTTAGAGAGAAAACCGGCGAGAGTGTTCGAGACAACAATGCCAAACTCGGAATTAAGATCGTCGATTCCAAGGATGGCGAGGGGATACAACTATACGTTAAATCAGCCGGTGTAGCGTCGTCTACTATGAAAGTTACAGATTACGAATATTTTGAAGGCAAAGGGGACGAAGAAACTTCTAATTACATCGATACAGTTTTCTCTTTCAAAGACCTGATTGAAGAACGTATCAAAGCAACTAGAGAGTTAGACCAAAAAGCAGAGGAGGTTCTTGGAAAATTAGAATCAACGGTAAATTTTGAATTGGAGGAAGTCGAGGTTCCTGAGCAGGTTGGGTTGAAAAAATACCAACCTGTTTTTATAACCTCAAATGCGATTACCCTGACTGACCAAGTTCAGGTTATTTTTAGGTTCATTGGAAACCCAAACCAGATTGTATCGAATTATGACTATATACACTGCACGAGTTATTGGAACTCAAAGTCTCGAAAACTCGTTTTGAAAAAGGACGCTATCTTAGCAACCTTAAACAAAACGCTTGTGTATGTTGGGTCTAAATATCCCGTAACAAGTCTATTTAGAATGAGAAAATTCATGGCACGCGGTTGGGTTATCTCTGCTGGTCAAATCCTCAAGATTGCTCTACAGATCAGCGACTTAGACTTGCGTATGGTAGATGTTTTGAAAGATCAGGTTATTGGTGTGGATGTCGCCTATTTTGCTGACATGCTCAGTAGGCTAGAGTCAGACAAAAGCAAGCTGGATGAAAATAAAAGATACGACTCTGCGTATCTTATTCAAGTTATCGATGAAGTTTTTGACGATTAAGGAGATATGATGAAAACCAGAAATACCATTAAGGCGATGGTCGACTTACTGAAGGACGAGTTTGAGGTCGAGAAGGTAGGCGTGAGATACTACCGCTTTGACGAGGAAGATGGAACACTGAAGCATTATTCACGCAAGGAAAAACCGTTTACGCCAGCACCAAGAGGCGGCGCTTGCGAGGTGCGTGCTGAGGTTGTGATTGAAGGCAAAGCACTGCCATTTTATGGAGCGAGTTTTTGCCTTAAGATCGACCAATTTAACTACAAGATTGGCGTTGCAATTGCGCTTGGAAGGGTTATTGACCAAATCAGAACTGTTGTTAGCGACGAACTTTTTATCGAATCATGGTCTGCATATCCAACAACCGTGGCATATGATCATGATGACGACGGTATCCCACCTGATTTTTGGTACAATCTACACGTTCCCCAAGATAAGCGGTGAAAAATCACCGGATAAGGAAACCATATGATTAGGACGAGGAAAATGCGCTTTTTGTTCACCGTCATTGTTATGTTGCTGATCGCAGTGGTGTACTACTTTGTAATAGCACCAGAGACTCTAACAGAGTTCGAGGTTCAGTTGACAGAAACATACACTGTGATGGCAACACGCGCGAGTGAAGATTGGGACATTTGGCTAACTGCGTGCGAGTCTGTGAAAGCTACAGCGACGCAAGACGCAAGCCAATATTACATAAAACCGTGAGAGGCCTATATGCTTGATTGGATAAAAACTGGAAAGCGAGGAAAATGGACGATAGAACATTTTGATGTTTCACAAGATCAAGCCGCGCTTGAATCGTATCGGAACAGAAGAATATTCCCAGGAAGATATACACGTCTGTATCACGAGAAGCGTGGAGTTGTCATGAGCGATGGTACTAGTGAAATGCTTGACCTACATTCGTTGGAGAACGCTCTAGTTTACTCCGATTTCACTAACGGAGCGTGCCATGTCAACGGACTTGGACTTGGTATTGCGGCCAAGATGATTCTAGACGCAACAAAATCTTCTGAGTCCATCGTGTATATCGTAGAAATAGACCCAGACGTTATAACGCTTGTTGGATGCCAGTTGCATAAGATGTATGGAAACCGCATTATATTTCTAAACTGCGACGCACTCGAATATAAGCCACCAGCAAAGTCAAGGTTTGACATCGTATGGCACGATATATGGGATGAACTAGACCCTGATAATTTGTCTCAAGCCAGGATGCTAAAGAGAAGATGGAGGAAACACGCGGTATGGCAAGGGGTCTGGGCTGAGAGAACACTAATAAGAATGCAGTATGATTAGGAGAAAACAATGTCACATTACTTTGAAAACAGAGAAATAAGATTCGGAAGTCGCACAAATGACGAATCGATGCTGTGCGACGAAATACGCGAAGGCGCTAACCTGCATACAGATAAAAACGGAAAAGTCACTGTTACAATTGGTGAAGATTTCTCAGTAAATTTTCCGTCGATGAATGTCGCATGTTTATTTCTTGTGTCAGAGAAACATGATGTAGAATCCGATGTATGGGATATTGCATCTAAAAGCGGTATAAGTCCTGATTACAAACCAATCGTTGAGGTTGTCGACACACTGTTTATGCTCATACAGGTGAAACCGCATGAAGAACTCAGACTAATACACTTCGATGGTAACTCATGGCAATATTGGGTAACACCGAAGGATGTAAAATTATGAAAAATGGTGAGTGGCACTATCCCGAAGGTTGGGGGGAGTAAGACTAAAAAGAGGCTGGAATGTTCCAGCCTCTTTTTTTGTCGTTATGATATTACGCCCACGGAGTTCCGTATGGGTCACCGATAGGAGTTCTAAGTGATACACCACCATCAGCAAAGTACGGGCTTTCTGGATATGGGTCACGTAGATGTTGCATTGGAGCATATTTGACAGCGTCAAGTCTACCTGCAAGTTGCGGTGTTCGGAGGATTACTCTCTGCTCCGTCCTTGCGGCGAGCAGGAAGCACCACTTGACCTGTTCCATAGCCCATGAATACGCACCGCCGTCAGTCCAGAAAGTCGGATTTTCGGTCAGGTAAGCAAGGTCTTTACTCGCGAGCGAGTAGTTCACATGCTCTCGGTATGTTACAGGGTAATTGCCCTGAATGGTCATAGGAACAAAGTAGATCGATGACGCGTACTCACCAGCCTCGCAGTTAGCGTTGTTGACGTTGTTGTGCTCGAAGATGCCGGTGTCGGTCACGACTGGGTATGTTCGTCCGTTTACCTCAATCGTCATGGACTTGCGCATCTGGTCTCTAATGCCAACCATTTCCCTACCGTCAATGAAAGTAGTACCGCCACTTTCAACGTATGATGCACAACGGTTGGTGTAGTAGGCGCAGGGCCAGATTGCGGACAGTTCTTGCCACAACTCAGGTCGCATTGTCAAAACCCACTGAACAGGTAACAACCCCATTCTGTCTGCGTTGTGATGCAGATAGGTTTCGAGCATAGCGATATACGAAACGATTGTCGAGTCAAGCAGTCTGTAACCATAGTTCTTTACATCACTGTCAAGCGCTGGACATGCTGTGTTCGTATCGGCGTCGACCTGACCAGTAGCGATCTGCAAGTCAAGACCTGGGAACTCATTAGCGACGGCAGGAGTACCCTGCCATAGTTGGCGACCAACTTCGCGCTCGAAAGCAACGCCGACAGTCACCATTTCGCTTTGGGTGATAATGTTAAGGACTTGCCCTTCATCCTTGATATCTTGAGGGCCGAGATCGCGGTTCAGAATACGACCACGAAGCATCAGGTCGGTAAAGTCACCACGGTTCACTCTGCGCATCACCGCGCCGATATCGATAGTCTGTGTATCAAAGCGGATACGCCCGAAACGAGCGCTCAAGTTACAACCCTTAACATAGCCAGTAGGAGCGTTATCGCAGACGTCGGTTGGCTGGCTACCGCTGACCGCGGTGTAGCCAGTCAGGGACGCAAAGCGTGGGTCTTCGTCTACGGACGCTATAAGCGGCAACATCCCACCAAGTCCACTTGGGCGAATGTGCGCTGTTATAACATTTCTGTCGAGGCCTGGGCCGGAGAAAATACCGGCGCTACCGTGCAACGGGGTATTTGTCGCAAAGTTCGCGGGGGCTTTATAGAACATTTCCGCCCCACCATTCTCCTTATTGACCAGCCTCGCGAGGATTTCTCTATTCTGAGCCGCAAGTTCAGCGTTTTGGTCTAGACTTTTGGCTAGAAGTTCTTCAACAGTAGGCATGATTATTCTCCTTTCTGTTAGCTAATTTTAGATAGTTCTCTGTCGCCACTGATAAGTCCATTGATGAATGGAACAGGCGTTGGCCCAGGAAACGATTCTTTCGTTTCCTTTGGAGAACCGAACTGACCGGCCTCTTCTTCAGAGACCTCAGCATCGTCACTACCGGAAACTCCCTTCACTAGCATTGAAAAGAGCGACGCAGGAGTTGAATCCGCAGTGATCGTTTTAGCGAGGCTATTGGTCTGCTTGCTGTTTTCCTTCTGAGCATTCTCAACAGAGCCGAGTCTGTCATTTATTTCGCCGATCTTCTCATTGATTTCTTTCAGCATTGGGGCGATTGCATCGACAACCTCAGAGCGAGTTGGGTATTGTTCAAGCGGGTCTTCATCGGTGGCCTTTTCCTCTTTCTTATCCGGTGAAGTTTCACCGGTTTCTTGAGTGGCCTCCGCAGTTTCTTCAACAGTGGCAGTCTCCTCGTTAGCCTCTTTTGCTTCGAGGCCTTTTTCTTCAGCGGCATCAGCGTCTTTAGAATTCTGTTCCTCTATCCTTGAAAGAATGTCTTCGCTGAGACCACTTTTGATGAGTGCCTTCTTCTTATCTTCTGGGATGGACATTTCGTTTACCTCCTTCCCTAGACTAACGAACCCTGTAAAAAGGTTCGAGGCTCTTTTAGCGGGGAGCGGACTTATTTCGCGAGTTTCATGCTCGACTATAATTCGTGGGTCAGCGTCGTCTCTAACGATAGAGCTTTTCGGCATACCATGAGAAACGCCCAACTGGTCACGTTGCTTTTCTAGCCATTCGGCTACTGGTTGACACCCAGGCAAAAAATGCCCTTTGGCTATGGCGAACCCCGCTTCTTTTTGCTCAACGTCATCAAACATAACAACGTCAGCCTGTCCAATACGCCAATCTTTCACATGCCACAACCAAAGTTCGGGATAGGGTGCGAGTCCACTTTCGACCCGCTCGACAAAACGGCGATGAGATTTTGCAGAGATAATGTCATTATCCCTGTCTTTGAGATTATTGCTATATCTAGCAATCCAGTGATATTCATTAGTGTCGGTATCCTTATATAGATAGATACCTTCTTTAACGCCATTCTCATTTTTCTCTTTCGGGAAAACAGCATCGGTTAGCTTGGACAATTGTTCCTCTATTTTCTTTAAGAAACTTTTATTTTCCTCTGTAATAACTTCCTTGTCTTCTTTCACAAGAACATCAGCTTGCAAGAGGTCAAGTTCCTTAACAAGTTCATTTGCGAGGTTAACGATCACGCCACCCTTATCTTCTAGTTCTGGGTCTGCGAGATTATTTTCGATGAGTCCAGGCAACTTATGAATCAAATCGGACGCCTTATACGAGAACTCTCGTGCGGCATCCGTTTTATTAAGTTCAGCAAACGTCTTGGCGAGTCCAACATAGGAATAGTGTTTCTCCAACTCTTTCTCCTTTGTCTCGTCTCCAAGCTCGTCATCAAACTCCTTCAAAGCGCCCTCGATCAAAGCGTCAATTGTTTCTTCGTCTATGCGTTCTTTGCTGTCGCTGGTATTTGCGTACAAAGCACGCATATGCGCTTTTGCCTGTTTAAGGGTATCAGAACACCCCTTATTTTCACCTGTCTCTGAGTTCAAGACACAAATTTTTCCATCTTTTTTCGAGAGTTTGTACGGCATATCCAACTACCTTTCGCTTCTAGCTTAAACAAACACATTCCGCATTATAACAGATAACGAATTTCTGTCTAGATTAATTACCCAGAAAAGAACTTCCTTATAGGTAATCCAGACACTTGCAACTTCGTATCGCTGTACAGACCAGAAGTCAACAACCTGACACTATTAGACAAATCTGCACCAGCAAGCAAGGCCATCAAGTTAGTCCATTTACGCGCTTTGATTCCTGGATACGGAGTTCTAGACATCCTTCTAAAACCGCCAACGCCCTTTCCAGACTTGAAAGACTTGGGGGTTGTTTTAGGAACAAATGGGTTGCTCATTACGGCGTACCTTACACTTGTTCCTTGATCTAGGAAAAAGAAAGGTGCGTCGAATGTTGTAACAGCCGTTTTCCCATCATTCCCTATAAGCCTTGTGCGCTCTTTTATAAAATGAACATTATGATTCCACGGAGCGACAAGTTCATCGAATGTTTTCTTGACGCGCACGGCTTGAGAGTCAAGCGCCCTAAGCAACTGTTTCTGAATTCTGTCAGCCTCTTTTTTTGGCATCGGGGTGTAGTATTTTGCCATGACTATATTCTACCACCAAACGCGGTGAAACTTCACCACATACAAGGTTGATATACGGGGAAACTTCCCCCACTAAAAGAAAGCCGGTTCTTGATTATGATATAATATCATATATTGAAACATATACTAAATAGTGAAAGGAAGGAAGTATGTCAGAATTGAATAAAGATAAAAAGGATAAGGGGGGCAGACCAAAGACGATGACGAAACCAATCGTTAGGATTGTTTTTCGTCTAACCGAGGACGAGTTAGAGGAACTATACAGCCTGATACCGTCCGATACAGAAATGCGAGGAATATTCTTTTTGAACCTCGCTAGGTTTCATAGGGACACCATAGTCCAACAAGAGGAGTGAAAAGTGAGTACGGAAACTGAGAATACCAACAATGGAAAGGTGATACATATCAATAAGGGGCATAGGAAAGCGATCAAGACCTTGCAAGCCGTGACAAAGCAAGCTGAAACAATGATTCATGGGCGCACAATTTTGCAATACGTTATGAGGCTAAAATTTCGTGAAACAAGCCACGTTGTTGCAGACGGATTTTCTATGATCTCTCTTGAGGAGAGGGCATTACCAAAGATCGACGCGCCGCTGTATAGATTTGGGTTCGTTAACCTTAACACCGCAGTGACGGAAATCGACCAAAAGGATATGCAACAGAGTGACGAACTAGGACTAAATGGACTTTCCAATCAAATTGAAACTATTATCGAGTCCAGGGCAGATAGTATTAAATCTGGAAAAGGTTCGTACATAAGCGTTGACGTAAACAGGCTTTTAGCATTGCTACGCCCGTTTGCGTATGGAAAGATTGGTAAAAAGGAAAGCAGGATTACGTTTCTTATACCAGACAAACCAAACGAACCTCTTGCAATATACGGAAAGCTCAAACTGCCGACCAGAGGAGAGCAAAGAGGAAACACAGATGCGCTTTGGCCGGTTTACAGCCCAGAAGATTCTGTCGACTCCGTTAATGCGTTCATGGTTATGATGCCGATGAATACAGAAGATAAAAAGGGAGAAATTGATCTTTGGATTCCAACAGAAGGCGATGTGAAAATGTTCGTCGACGATGAAGGGAAACTAATTCCAAAGGAGACTCAGGACAATGAGCAAAAAGAATCATGACAACATTGGAACTATCCTACTTATACTTTTTGGTGCGTCTGCGATGTGGCTAGGAACTGTAACGGCTATTATCATGATAGTGACAGCGTCGATTCCTTCTGAAATAAGAGTGCCGCTGATCTTTCTTGGTGTCGCATTGGCAGTGAACGGATTCTTGATCTATCACAAAGCAACGGAGTAGCGACATGGGAAAAGCGGTGAAAGTTCTTCTAGTAATTGGTGAGGCGCTGTTTTACTTCGTGATGTTCTTTATCGGAGCGGCGCTGTTTTGGCAGAATCAAGACGCAATTTTGCAGTTCTTAGGAAGGTGAGAAAGATATGGTAGACAAGTTTGCGAGGTTCTTAAAATCAGCCAGAAACCCAGAAGAGGCAGAGAAAATACTGGTAGGGTGGCTAGGAATCTTTTCTATGGTTTTTATGATGTTTCTGATTATTGTTGCTGTTTTAGCTATCGTCATGCTGATACTTATGTTAGCTTTTGGCGACGCTCAAACAGTGAGTGCCGCGCCGATGTACTACACACCGACACCGTGGCCGTGGGTAACACCGACGCAAACGAGTACACCGGTTGCGTTTGAATTTGAGAATACGTACTATGTGTATTTTCCAACTATTTTTACAAGGGCGTGGGACTACATTTACAACCCAACGCAATACCCATAGGAGCAGAAATGAATGGAGTATTTCTCGTCGTTGGCGAACTCAATGAGTTTGACGATTACGAAAGAAATGACAACAGTCTGAGAGTGTTTTGGGCTATGGTTGGTAATGTTGACGACCCAGAACTGCTGGCTACATTCTTGGAAAAGAGTGTAGAGGGCATGACACACGCACCTTTTTCAGAAATGATAGCGCAGTCAGCGGCACACTACTCCGGCATGTACGGAGATTGCAAGGACGCACTGCGAATCGTTGAAAGGAGATTCAAGTATGGCAGACAACATATTTAACTTATGGTCTAGAATTGTAAGAAAAGGAATTGGCGATATTGTGGAGCACACTTACGATTCAGGGTTCTATTCTGGACGTTCTTGTAAAAGCGAATGGGAACGCGACGGCAAAGGATATATAGAATATCAGGAACTACTGAATAATTCTATAGCCAAAAGGACTGAGGCGCTTAGAAAAACTCACGAGGTGATTGACATGATGGAGTCGGCTGGAAACGAAACTATAGAAAGAATCGTGCTCGTTGAAAACGAACTCAAAGTTGCTAAGAACGAAATAGAATCGCTGAAGGAAGAAATAAGTGATCTGTCTATGGCGGAAGACATTATTCTGGATAGTATCAATGACAGGTTATTTGTAGAAAGCGACCCAGATGAGATAGGCATCATGAAGGTTGATAAGAATGACTCCGGCGATGTTATATTAAGCGTCAATATAACGTACTACGCAGGGAGCATTGAGGATGCCAGAAAATATGGACTCGGAAATAAGTAATATGTTGAGACGAATGAATTT
>Ga0209536_100005010_pt1 | contig 20769 bp, 26 predicted proteins | sample DeeMarSeWOR28_12_FD_187461 | JGI IMG/M metagenome (GOLD analysis project Ga0209536, IMG submission 187461) | Marine sediment microbial communities from White Oak River estuary, North Carolina - WOR-2-8_12 (SPAdes) (version 2) | ecosystem: Environmental > Aquatic > Marine > Intertidal zone >... | reverse complement strand
TCGTCGCGCCAGGTGCCGATCACGGCAAAGTCCGCGCGCTGGATCGAGTTCATGCAATCGTTCGGGCAGCCCGAAACCTTGAACTTGAACTTGTAGGGCAGCGCCGGGCGGTGCATGTCGTCGATGAAGTTGTTGACCAGCGTGCGGTGGATCCGGATCTCGTTGGTGCAAGACTGCTCGCAGCGCGCCGCGCCGACGCAGGACATGGCGGTGCGCACGCAGGGACCCGCCCCGCCGAGGTCGAAGCCGTACTCGTTGATGTCATCGAAGAAATGCTGCGTGTTCTCGGTCGTGGCCCCGATGAACATGATGTTGCCGGTCTGGCCGTGAAACGCGATCAGCCCGGAACCCCACTTGCTCCAGGAGCCGGAGAGCTGGCGCAGCAGCTTGGTGGTGTAGTGGTTGCCCGCCGGTGGCTGCACGCGCAGCGTATGGAATTCCTTGGACTCCGGGAACATGGCCGCGACTTCGGAAAATCGCGGAATGATGCCTCCGCCGTAGCCGAAGACCGACACGGTTCCGCCCTTCCAGTAGCCGAGGCGCGTCTTGTAGGAGTGCTCGAGCTGGCCGAGCAGGTCGACCATCATGTTGTTCTCGTGCGCCAGGCGCTTGAGACCGGTGACGAAGCTCGGCCACGGACCGCTTTCGAGCTGATCGAGCAGCGGCGTGGAATGAAACGCCTTGGTAGACTTCTTTTGCTTGGGCAGGTGGGTGCTGTGCCGTTCCGGGTTCTTGGGCGGCTTCTGCGCTTGGGTCATGGACACGCCTCCGGAGGGTGCGAGAATACGCGATCCGGAAGTGTAACGAGCGGCCGTTCGGCGCCGGCAGAGGTCATTGGAGATAGCGCCTGAGGGCGAGCCTCTCCCTTTGGAGATAGAAGAAGGGCCCGCGATCGGAAACTTCAGTCCAGATTCAACTGCTTACGTTAGCGGCCCGCGACGCCCCCCCGCGGTTGGGCGACAGTTCTACTCGCCGCGACTCTGCGCTACGTTCTGCAACTACCTAACTGTCATATCACGCCTCTTTGAACGCCCCCTTGCCCGCCATCAGCGAGCAGTACTTTGAGCCCGGCCGCACGCAGGCCTACGCGCGCTGGCGCGAGCGCAAGCTTGCGCACTATCCGCGCCGTGCCGAGGACCTGATCGTCGAGGTGCGCGATCCACGCCAGCTGAGCGAAGCCGAGGTCGGGGAGATCCAACGCCTCTGCCGCACAGCGAACATGGCTGTCTACGCCGGGCCGCCTGTCGGCCCCGCCGACAAGGAGATCGTGCGCCGCTTGGGCGCGCGCCTGGGTCTCGCGTGCCTGCATGCCAACCCGCTCGCGGATGAGGACGGCATCAGCTCGCTCGAGACGACGCCGGAAAAGTCGGCGGCGGGCTTCATTCCCTACTCAAACCGGCGGCTGTTGTGGCATACCGACGGCTATTACAACGCCCCGGACGAGCACATCCGCGCATTCATCCTGCACTGCGTGCGGCCTGGCGCCACAGGCGGCGAGAACCGCGTGCTCGATCCGGAAATCGCCTACATTCTGCTGCACGACGCCGACCCCGAGTATGTGAGGGCGCTCTCGGCATCCGATGCCATGACGATTCCCGCGCATGCCGCGGACGGCGTGGAGCTGCGCCCGGCGCAGACCGGCCCGGTATTTTCGGTCCACGACGGCGCGCTTCACATGCGCTACACCGCGCGCACGCGCAGCATCGAATGGCGGCCCGACGAAACGACACGCGCTGCAGTGCGGTTTCTCAACGGCATTCTGGATTCCGATTCGCCGTACGTGTTCGCGTTGCGGCTCGCCGGCGGCCAGGGTCTGGTCTGCAACAACGTGCTGCACAATCGCAGCGCCTTCGCGGACGATCCCGCGCCCGGCCAGGGACGGCTCGTCTATCGCGCCCGCTATCTTGATCGCATCGCGGTGCGCGCCGCGTCCTGCCGCCAACGTGCTGACGAAAAAAAGCCTGGTAGCGAATGAAGTACATTCCGCTCAAGTTCATCAAGGAAGATCCCGCCGTCGGCAACGCCGACAGCAGTGAGGATGCCAAGGAACCGACCGGGATATTGAAGCGCCTGGTCTCCGACCTGCGCGGCCAGCTTGCTGAGCTCTCCCCCGGCGCCGGCACGCTGAGGCGCGCGGACCTGCTGCTGCAACTCGGACGCGCGCTCGTGCGGCTCGAGAATCGTCCTGAAGCCTGGGCCGCCGCGCGCGAGGCGTTTGATCTCTACCTCGCCGAGCGGGCCTGGGAAGGCGCGGCGCAGGCCTGCGACATTTTGTTCCTCTGCGACCAGCAGCAGTCGCTTGCCGCGCTCGGCCAGGGGGTCTGGCTCGCTGTCACCTACCCGGTCGATCCGGAGCTCTCAGTCGCGCTGCTGCAGCATGTGGTCGATGAGACGCCGCCGGATGCCGATGGCGCTGCGGTGGCCGCGATCACCGCATACTACGTGGTCGATCTGCGCGCCCGGGAACCCCAGCGTGAGCACCTGCTTGTCTACACGAGCCAGCTGCTGGCGACCGTCGCACGCCGGCACAGCGGCGTTGAGAACCAGGAAGCATTCAACCGCTGGATCGAGGATATGGAGTTGAACGAGCCGGCACTGTTCCTGCCGCGGCTGCGCAACATCGTCGATGTGCTGGTGCAGGATGACTGGTGGTTCGACCGCGAGGCGCTGCAGGCCGTCCTGCCCGTGGAGTGAACACAGTGATCTCGCAGGAAGAAAGCCCGGCGGCTCCGTCTGCTGAGGACGTTGTGGACGTGGTGTTCGCCATTACCTGCCGCAGCCTGCCGGTCGATCACGCCTATGCGCTCTCGCGAGCCATTCAGGCTGTGCTGCCCTGGTTTGCCGACGAGCCGCAGGCCGGGTTGCACACCGTGCACGGCGCGGCCTCGGGCGCGGGCTGGCAGCGTCCCGAGGGCGAGGACGCACGGCTGCAGCTCTCCCGGCGCACGAAGCTCGTGCTAAGGCTCCCCGGACATCGCATGGCGGATGCGGCCGCGCTCACCGGCCGCACGCTCGACGTCGCGGGCTCGCCGATGCGCGTCGGGCCGCTGTCCGCGCGACCGCTCCTGCGCATCGCGTCGCTGTTCTCGCGCAGCGTGCTTTTAGAGGACGTGGCCGACGAATCGGCGTTCATCGCCGCCGCGACCGAGGCACTGCGCGCGCTCGGCGTAGCGGCCTCGACGCTGCTCTGCGGGCGCGAGGTGACGCTCGCCACGCCGGACGGCAGCTACCGCACGCGCAGCCTGATGCTGACTGTCGCGACGCCCGCGCAGTCGTTGCTGCTGCAGCGCCGGGGGCTGGGCGAGGCGCGCAAGCTCGGCTGCGGCGTGTTCATTCCCCACAAGGCCATCGGCGATCTGAGCGCGAGTCCAGACTAGGTCATCACGCGTCAAGGCCCGCTCATGCCAACCGTAACCGCCAAAGCCCCGCCTGATCCGGGACAATCGGGCGTACTAATGCCCTTCCGGCGCGCCCTGCCACAGCATTTCGTAGCCGAGCTCCTTGCTGTCGGAACACATCTTCGCCAGCGCCTCGAACTTGTTGGTGAAGATCGTATCAGCGTGCGATTTCTCGTGTTCTTCGAACGAGCGCCAGTAGGTGACGATGGCGTAATGCTCGTCCGCGCTGCGCGATGCGCTGAGCGAGCCCTGGTCGGAAACGAAACCGGAGAACCTAAACACCTGGCCGGCGATGAATCCGCCTTTATCGCCTCCGTAGGTTTCCTTGACGACATTGCACATCTCGCCCACGGCCAGCTCCACTTCCTCGAACTTGACACCTGGCTTGAGCGTCACGGTATTAAACAGCATCTTTGCGCCGAATGGCAGGGTAATGGCGTCGAACATGGAATGTTCTCCAGGACAAGACAGCGAATTCCGTATCAATGAAGATGATTCTGCCCTGTTTTCGACAAGGACGACAACATCACGACCACAATTGGGGGAACCATGACGTACGAGGTGAAAGGCAAGGTGCTCGAGGCGACGGAAAACGGCTTTCTTGTGTCGCTGGATGAGTGGGACAGGGACGTCGCGGAGGCGATCGCGGCCGCAGAGGGCCTCACCCTCACCCAGGACCATTGGGACGTGATCGAGTACCTGCGGGACGCCTACTTCAACCATAACGGCGAGCAGCCGAACAACCGCGCGATCCTCAAGGCGATGCAGGAAAAATGGGCGGGCCGCAAGGTCGACAACAAGACCTTGTTCGATCTCTATCCGGGCAACCCGTCCAAGCAGGCGGGCAAGATCGCCGGTCTGCCGGAAAGCCTGCGCAAGGGCGGATACTGAGAGAGGGGGCGAGCGCGTACGGTTCGGGGGTCCGCCCTCGCTCGCCAAGATGTGCCAAGACCAGCAGACTGCATCACGTTTTCCTCACGGTCCGATATTGCGGCACTGCGCAAACGCGGTCTCAAGGCGCGGCGCCTGGAGAACGGCTCCCTGGAGTGGCGCGCGGCGGGGCTGCCGTTCCAGCGCTGACCGCCCATCAATCGTAGTGCTTGCGCTGCGTGCGCCGCCTGCCGACCCGCTGCACCACGCCGCCGAGGATGGTGTAGGGCGGCGTGAGCTCGAAGCCGCCGTACTTCGGATTCAGGGGCTTGAGGAACCGGCGCTCGCCATCGAAGACGAGCTGGCGGAAGAAGACATCGCCCGCGAACTCCACCACCACGAAGGCGCCGTCGCGCGGCGCGTAGGCCGGGTCGACGATGACGACGCAGCCGTCGGCGAACTCGGGCTCCATGCTGTCGCCCAGTACCCGAAGGGCGTAGGGTTCGAGCGAGCTGCAGCCGTCCCGGGGCATCATGCGTTCGTCCGCCTCGGCGTCAGGAGCGATCCGCGCCCGGGCGTTTCCTGTGGAGCCGGATGACCGGGTCCTGCTGCCGCGGCTCGTCCGCAAAGCGCGGCCGTTTGCGCGACGGCCCGCCGGCAGCATGTGCGAGATCACGCTCTCGCGCGCTGATCAGCACCAGGCACTGCCGCAAGTCCTCGATGGTGCGGTCCGACAGCGGGTGACGCATGCCGCGTGGCGTCGCAGTGTCCCTGATGACGCCGGCCAGCGTCAGCTTCACCGCCCGCAGGATCCGTTCTTCCGTGGAGAGTTCGGAATCGCTCACTGCGCGCACCTCAAAGTTCCCGTCATATTCGAATCCGGTGTTCGTCGTCTCGTTGAGCCGGCCGTCGACCCTTAAATGTATGCGGTATGAGGCTCATGCAAAGCAGATCCATGTGGTGGCGATGTACTTGACGCCCTTTTGCAGTGTGACACCGCGATGAACGTGGGTCCAGAACGGCGGGAATAGAATGAGCGTGCCCTGCTCCGGCCGGATCGAGACCTCCTGCAGCGGAAACTCGGTCTCGCCGCCGGGCCCGGGCACGTCGTTTAGGTACCAGATGGCGACCAACTGGCGCGCGCTGAACGGCCCCGGCCCGGAATCCACGTGCCAATGGTAATACTCTCCCGGCAGCGTGCGCTGCAGGTTGTAACCGAGGTCCTTGAATGAGTTGGCGGCAAAAAAAGGGAACTCGCCGGCGAACTCGTTGAATGTCGACCGCAGTTGCTGCGACAGGGTCCGGTCGATGTCGCGCCAGTCCTCCCGTCCGCTGATGCACAGGTCGGTCGAGCGCTTCACCTCCGGTGCCGCCTGCCCGGCCTGGCCGATACGCCCGGGTACCTGCTGATTGGCGCGGGCTTCGAAACGCCGGATCGCTTCGAGGCACACGTCGGCCGGCAGCGCCGACTTCACCTCGTAAATGAAGCTGAAGGGCTTGACTTCGACGATACGCCCGCCGGAAAACGCCATCGCCTACCAGTCCGTCCGGCTAAGGTGCCGCACAGGCTCGTAATAGCAAACCCGCCTGCGAACCTCGAATGACGCCATGATAACGACCCCTGTTAGCTTCCAGGATAAGAGCCAGCAGACCAAAAATGAGGTCTTCGCCGCCTTTTTCCTCCGTTTTCATGCGGGCGGTTTTGCCTAAGGGTTTTGTCGGGGCCAAAGACGACAGACTCCTAGGCATAGAGCAGGTGGGTGTTCTGCATCTCCCCGGAGGTGTCAATGTCCACCCCAATCGCGCCAGGCATGCGCAGCGCAATATACCCCGCCATCAGCATGGCGGTCGCCTGATTGTTCTGCATGATGCCGGTCAACAGCTTGTCCGCGACGATCTGGCAGCGCTGCATCGGGTCGGGCCGCTCGACGAACTGGCGGCTCATCTGCCAGCCCCGGTCCATGTCGCGGTCCAGCCTGGCATGGAACTCGGCGGCCTCCCGCAGCAGCTCCTCCGGCACCTCGACCTCATAGACTTGCTCGCCGATGACAACCTTGAAACGCATGCCTTTTCTCGATTCGCTCCGGCGCACACGGCGCCGGTTTCAGCAAGCGTAGCGCGCCGGAAAGACCGGAACAAGCCCGGCCGAACTTGGAGATTTGAATTTGCGTCCCGGTTTCCTTAACATGCGGCACGTTAGTGCGACAGGAGCAGCGCCATGAGCAGCGACTACTACGAAGCCATCGACCGCATGCAGAAGAGCGGCGTCGACCCCGAGTACATCAACGGCTGGGCCTGCGGCTATTTGCACAACCCCAAGCGCGAGGAGCAGCGAATCAACGAAGCCTACGAAGCCGGCTACGCGCAGGGCCTGGAACGCGATATCAGCGGCTTCGAGGCCTGGATCAGGAAGTAGCCGGGGGCGCGCCGGGGCCCTTCTCGGCCAGCGCGCGCCATCTCGCGGCCTCGCCGTCGTCACGCTCGACGCCTATGCCTTTCTCGTACATCATCGCGAGCGTCGACTGCGATCCGGCCAGACCCTGATCGGCGGCCAGCCTGAACCACCGCGCGGCCTCGGCGGGGTCCGCCTTGGTGCATTCGCCCTGAAAGTACATGAAGCCGAGCCCGTGCTGCGCGAGGGCGTAGCCCTGCTCGGCCGCGGCACGCATCCACCGGACCGCGCTCGCGCAGTTTTTCACCACCCCCAGGCCCACCTGGGCCATGACTGCGACGCGATATTGCGCCCTGGGATCGCCCTGTTCCGCCAGCGGCTGCAGCAGCTGCATCGCTCTGGCGAACTGCTTCGCCTCGAAGGCGGCGATTCCGCTCGCCAGCTCCATATCCGGTCCTGACATGTCTCTCTCCCGGGCGTATTATCCCTCGAAAAACGCGCATTGATCGGCATCCATGGCAATTATCAGCAGCCGCCCGTCGGTGGCGCTCGTCAAGACCCGCTGGCGCAAGAAGGGCGCACCGCGCTCGCTTGCCGATTGCGCGGGCGTGATCGGAACGAACATCTGGAAGATCTCACTCGAAATCTTCCGGCACATGGAGAAAGAAGAATTCCGCTTCGGCTCGGATCGGCTGGTGACCGAGGTGATGACCGAGTTCATCGCTTTTCTGGTCCAGCTCATCGACCGCGCGGTCTACAACCGGCTGAGCGACGCCGACCGCGCCATCCTCATCGGTGAGACGGTCCGCCACCTGGCGGCGACCATGGAGAACAATCAGCTGGACCTGCTCGGGCCCGGGGAATATCGAAAGCCGTTCATCGATCTGCTCAACGCCCGCTTCGAGGAGTACGCCGGCTTCGAGTACCGCGGGGGGGAGCCCGGCTTTTCGTGCTTGCGCTTTCTTGCCGCCAAGGTATCCGACGCCATGGCTGGCAGCGGCAACAAATGGGTGATCGAGCAGATCATGGACATCGAAGCGCCGGAAATGGTGCGCCTCATCAGGAAACTGGTCGATCAAACGGTGCCTGCGGCGCCGTCCTAGCGGACGGCGCCCGCGCCGGGGCGCACCGCAGCGTCCTGCAGAAGCGCCGCCATGGCGGTGTCACGGCCGGCCGGGTCGAGCGCGAGCAGCGCCCGGGCCGTCGCCAGCCAGCGCTCCCGGCCCTCGTACGCCACGCGCCATAGCTGGTCCGGCGTGCCGACGCGCAGAAACTGCTCGTATGCCTCCAGCGCCTGGGGGAAAAGCCGGCGGCGGAGCCCATCGAAGGTGGCGAAATAGAAATGGAGCGCGGCCGGGCTGTCGCGCCGCAGCAGCTCCGGGAGCGTCGAGAGGCAGTCGGCGAGAAGATCGCGCACCGCCCGTGCGATCGGCTCGTCGCGGGTCCGCGCGATCGCGACTACCATGTCATCCCACTGATCGCCGAGCAGTTCACCGGCCAGCGCTTCGCCGAGCTCGTGCAGGATCATGGTTTCCGACTCGGTGTCGGCCAGGCGTTGCAGAGCGGCTTCGGTATCGGTGATGAAATCATAGCTCGCCAGCGCGCGCGCCATGGCGCCGTCCTGCTTGCGCCATCGCCATTCCTCTATCTTCTCCCACAGGTAGCGGCGTACCGATTCCAGGCGGAGAAATATGGTGCGCCCCTGCAGCATCGCCGGCGGCGCGGCCAATTCGCGCGCGTATTCGCAGGATGAAACCACGATCGTGAAGCCGCCCCGCTCCTCGATGCGCAGCAGCCGACCGAGGAAGAAAACCGGTTTCTGGAAGATCCCGTAACCGGCGCTGTACACGTAGCCCCGCGGCAACAATTCGCGGCTCACGGCGTCGGTTTCGAACGGATCCAGCGCGCCGCGCGCGAGCGGCAGCGGCGTAAAATCCTCCGCCTCGATTCCGTTCCAATGCTGCTCGCGGCTCTCCAACCAGTTACCCAGCTCGTCCCGAGGCAGGACGTGCCCAAACGGCAGTTCATTCTCCCACCGATAGTACTCGCGCATCTTGAGCAGGAAGGTGCAAAGGCCGTATTCGCCGGCGTGGCGCGCATCGGAGATGTCGCAATTACGCTGCACCGCGTCCGCGAGCTGGGGAAAATTGCGCATTGCCGCACCCGAAAGTTATACTGAGTTTAGCATCGCGCGCTGCGACCGATGAAATGGCTCGAGCAACGTATCCGAAACCGCACGTCACGCTGGACATGAAGGGCGCGGCCTGCCCCGGGCCGATGCTGGGCGCGCGCAGGGTTCTCGACGAAATGCTCGCAGGCGAAGTGATGTTGCTGATTTCCGATTGCCCGGCAACGAAGGACGACCTGTTTTCCTGGCCTCATTACGCCGACGTCGAGATCCTGAAAACGAGGAAGATGGCGCGCGGTAGTACTGGATACTACATTCGCAAGGGCAAGGTCGGGCGTGTCCCTCCCCACGCAGTGCTCGACATTCGCGGCGCCACATGCCCCGGACCCATCGTGGAAGCGAGGAAGCTTCTCAACGGCATGCGCAAAGGCGAAGTCCTGGAGCTGATCAGCAACTGTCCCGGCATCAGGGCGGACGTCCGAAGCTGGGTGAAAGCGACTGGCCTCGAACTGATCGATTCCCGGGAACGCACGCCTGGCGAACACCAGTTCTATATCCGCAAGCGCTGACGCAAGTGTCGCCGTCTCATGGAGGCTAGACCATGACCAGTCTGATCGATGCGATCACCGGCGCCGATAGCGGTGCCGGCAAGGATCCCCGTTTCCCTCATGCGCCGGAGGGCTGGACGCCGGCCGTTGCGTTGGAGATGGCGCTCAAGGAGAGCCTGGAACTTGGCGCAGACCACTGGGAGGTCCTGTGCGCCCTGCACGAGTACTTCGCCAGGCACGAGGCGATCGCCGTCAGCCTGCGTGAGCTGCATGACGCGCTCGACGAAAAATTCCATCGTCAGGGCGGTATCAAGTACCTGTATCGCCTGTTTCCCGGCGGGCCGGTGGCGCAGGGGTGCCGCATCGCAGGGCTCAAAGCCCCGGCGGGCGCCGTCGACAGAAGCTTCGGCAGCGTCGCTTAGCGAGGCACCATTGCCGTGAAAGCGTCGTCGGCAGCCGATGCTACTTCTTCTTCATGAAAAAGATGAAGTCGGTGTCGGCCGTCTCCGACGACAGCAGCGTATTGCCAGTCTGTTTGGAAAATGCCTGGAAGTCCTTGACGGAACCCGGGTCCGTCGCCAGGATCTTGAGCACCTGCCCTGAAGCCATGTCCGTCAAGGCCTTTTTGGCTCGCAGGATCGGCAATGGGCAGTTGAGTCCGCGCGCGTCGAGTTCTTTGTCGAATTGCATTTCCCCCTCACCTGAAAGATAAGATCCGGCCAAATGGGTTAACGATAGACCGCCAATTTACGACCATTTGCCCTCGCGCCGCAACCGGCGCGCTCGGAATCGATACCCGCAGGGGGTTCATGACGGGGATGGCGCGATGATAGTCAGCGTGGCGGGCATCCCGGAGGGACAAGGCCGACTCTCGCCACGGCTCGACTCGTGGCGCGAAGGCCCGCAACGATCGCTCAGAAGATGCTGATGTTCCGGTCGGCGAGCAGCTGAGATAACCGCACGTTCGCCATGGCCAGCCGATCCACGAGCAGCTCGAGAAACGCGCCGTGGAAATGGTGGCGGCAAAGCTCGGAGGCCTTGGTCAAGGTTTCCGCGCGAATCTCGACGATCGTGATCCCGGAGAGCGCCACCACGCTCGCTGAGCGGTGGAAACGCTGCTTGCCAAGGTAGGCCATCTCGCCAAAGCACTCGCCGGCCTTCAGCACGTTCAGCAGACGGTTCTGCTTGACGACCTTCACCTCGCCATTGACGAGAATGAAAAACGAAGAGCCGATGTCGCCTTCGTGAATGAGCACCGCGTCGCGCTGGTGCTTGTGCCAGCGCGAAAGCCTCAATACTTCCCACAGTTCGACGTCGCTGAAATGCTGGAAGAAGTCGAGCTTGCGCAGCATGTCGAACTTTTCCGCCTCAGCAAAATCCCTGTCCTCCACCTCCTCGCCCCCCATTGCCGAGACCAGGTCCGCAGCGAAGTCTTCCCAGCTCTGATAGCGGTTCTCGGTGTTCTTGCTCAACGCGCGCATGACAATCGCGTCGACGTTGCCGGGAATACCGGGACGCTGCCGGCTCGGTGGCGCCGGATCGGTGTTGATGATCTGGTAGATCATGCTGTAATTGTTGGTGCCCTGGAACGGCAGGCGTCCCGTCAGGAGCTGATACATGACGACACCGAGCGAGAATATGTCCGTCTGGTGCGTGAGCGGCTGCTCCTTGACCTGCTCCGGCGACATGTAGGCCGGCGAGCCCACGCCCGAGACCTGCGTCGTCTGCGATGCGAGCGTCAGCGCCGCACCGAAGTCCGAGATCTTGATGTCCGCCTCGCCCGCCAGCAGGATGTTGGCGGGCTTGATATCGCGGTGGATGACGCCCTGTTTGCTGGCGTAGTCAAGCGCGCGCGCGCACTTGTAGGCAATTTCCAGGATCTTGTTGACCGGGAGCAGCTGGTCGTGCCGAGCATATTGCTCGAGCGTCGTGCCATCGACGTACTCCATGACGATGTAGCTGGCATCATCGTCGGCGACGGCGTCGTAGATGGCCGCGATGTGAGGGTGCGAGAGCTTGCCCGCGAGCGAAGCCTCCGTCACGAAAAGTTTCCGATAGCGTTTCCCATGGTCCTGGTCGACAAGGGTTTCGGGAAAGAGGAGCTTGATCGCGACTTGGCGATTCTGGAATGGATCGTAAGCTTGGTACACCGCGCTCGTGGCGCCCTTACCGATTTCCTTGATGACTTCGTACTTGCCGATCTTCTGCATCGGAGGCGGCATGCGAGCGAAGCTGTCAGCACGGGAAATATCCATGTAAAAAGAATACCATAACGCAATGATTTTGCGCGGAACTTGAAATACGCGGGCGTGATCTGGATCACAGCCACACGCGCGGCGGCTCTCCGACCGCGCCTCGGCGCGTCATTAATCCACGCATTTGCGCCGAGTGGCTGCGGCGCGGGTTGGTCGCTACCATGGGAGCCATGACCGCGAGCCCGCCACGCGCCCAGGGGCAGGAGCCGGGCGACGATGCGCGGCCGCCCCAGCCCGTCTCGCTCGGCGTGGCCTTCTGGTATTGGCTCAAGCTCGGCTTTATCAGCTTCGGCGGGCCTGCCGGACAGATCGCGATCATGCATCAGGACCTCGTCGAGCGGCGGCGCTGGATCTCGGACCGGCGTTTCCTGCACGCGCTCAACTACTGCATGGTGTTGCCCGGACCGGAAGCGCAGCAGCTCGCAACCTACATCGGCTGGCTCATGCACAGGACGCGGGGCGGCCTCATCGCCGGCACGCTGTTCGTGCTGCCGTCGTTGTTCATCCTGATTACGTTATCGTGGATCTACATGGCCTTCGGCACCGCGCCAGCGGTCGCTGGGGTTCTTTATGGCGTCAAACCCGCGGTCACGGCCGTGGTCGTGTTCGCCGCCTGGCGCATCGGCGCGCGCGCGCTCAAGAACGGCGCCCTGTTGGCAATAGCCGCAGTTGCGTTCCTCGCAATTTTTGCCTTGGGCGCGCCGTTTCCGCTGATCATCATCACGGCCGGCGTCATCGGTTACATCGGTGGCCGCATCGCGCCGAACAAGTTCGCGGCCGGAGGTGCCCACGACGCCGTAGCCCGGCGCTACGGGGCTTCGTTGATCGATGACGACACGCCGACACCGCCTCATGCGCGCTTCGCCTGGCAGCGTCTCGCGCGCATCTGCGCGACCGGCGTATTGCTGTGGGGAGCCGCGATCGCGTTCCTGATTGCGCGTTTCGGTTTCGACGGGACTCTGGCGCAGATGGCGTGGTTTTTCACCAAAGCGGCCCTGCTCACATTCGGGGGTGCCTACGCCGTGCTCCCCTATGTCTACCAGGGCGGTGTCGAGCATTACGGGTGGCTTACGGCGACCCAGATGATCGATGGGCTCGCATTGGGCGAAACGACACCGGGACCGTTGATCATGGTGGTCGCCTTCGTCGGCTTCGTGGGCGGATGGAACACCCAGCTACTTGGCGCGGACAGTTTAATGCTGGCGGGATGCCTCGCCGCCGCAGTGGTTACATGCTTCACGTTCCTGCCGAGTTTTCTTTTTATTTTTGCGGGCGCGCCGCTGATCGAAACCACCCACGGCAATCTGAAGTTCACCGCACCGCTCACCGGCATCACCGCCGCGGTGGTAGGCGTCATTGTCAATCTTGCGGTGTTCTTTGCGTGGAAGGTGCTTTGGCCGCGCGCGTCGGATGCCGCGCCGTTCAGCGGTGCATTCGAATGGCCGGTGCTCATCCTCGGCGTTGCCGCCGCGGTCGCCCTCTTTCGCTACCGGGTGGGGATCGTGCCGGTCATCGCCAGCTGCGGCGCCCTGGGACTGATCTACACTACGATTGCCGGGATCCCTCACCCTTGAGCGCTAGTGGCGCGCGGGAAGCTGCACGACTCCCGAATCACCGTTTATTCTCCTGGCGTTGCTGATCGCGTTGCGTGCGACGCAGCTCCCGCAACCGCGCCTCGGCGCTCGATTTTTGGTAGAAGTCGCCATCGCCGCTCTTCAGGCCGATTTGGAGCTGCTCGACCGCTGCGCCGATATCACCCATGCGGGCGTAGGCCTCGGCCTGCGCGTAATGCTGAGCGAGACGCTGTTCGAGCGCAGCATGGGCGCGGGCTTTCAGCAGATACAGGCGGTAATCGCCGCTGATCAGCTTCAGCCGTTCGTCGATAAGGGTGAGTGCAGCCGGCGCCTGTCGCGCCTCAATAAGCGCATCCGCGTAATCGTAGACGAGCGCGCGATACGTGGGATAGGTTTTTAGCGCCTCACGATAGCAGGCCAGCGCGGCGGAAGCCTCGCCCGCCTGACGCATCACCCCGCAGGCAAGCGTTTCCACGATTGCGTTGGCCGGCACCAGCTTGCGCAAGGCCGCCACCTCTTTCCGTGCCGCGGGGTAATTCTTGGTGCGGGCGAGGCTGAGGGCCAGTCCGTAACGCCCTGCTGCCTCACTGAGGAACTTGCGCTCGGTGAGGCTCTCCGTGAAAAACGCCACCGCGTCTTGCGGCGATTCGAGTTGCGCCTTGAGCTTGGCGCGTACCAGCTGAAATTCCAGGCTGTCCGGCACCTGCCGGTAGGGAAGCGCCGCAACGCGGCCCTGGATGTCCGCAATGCGCTCGTACTCGAGCGGGTGGGTCCGCAAGTAGGAAGGCGCGCCGGCCCCATAAATGCGCGTGGCGCGCTGCAGCCGCTCGAAGAACACAGCCATGCCCCGCGGGTCAAATTCCGCCTGCTCCAGGATCTGCAGGCCGATGCGATCGGCTTCGCGCTCGTTCGCGCGCGTGAAATTCAGCTGGCTCTGCACAATCCCGGCCTGGCCGAACATGACCGCAGCCTGTCCGGCCTGCGAATCCACGCGCGCCAGAAGAATCGCCGCCGCCAGCACCGCAAGGTTGGCAAGCGTGCTCTGCTCCTGCTGCGCGAGCATGCGTGCGATGTGGCGTTGCGTGACGTGCGCCACCTCGTGCGCCACCACGCCGGCCATCTCGGACTCGCTTTGGGCAGCGAGTATCAGCCCCGTGTTGACCCCGATGAATCCGCCGGGAAGCGCGAAAGCGTTGATCTGAGGGTCGCGAATCAGAAAGAACTCGAAATCCTGACGCGCGCCCGGAGCAAGGGACGCAATGCGATTGCCGACGGCGTTGATATAGTCAGTCGCTTCCGCGTCATCGAAGTAGCTCGGATCGGCGCGGATTTCACGCATGATGCTTTCGCCGAGCTGGCGCTCCTGCGCTGGCGAAAAGCCCGCCTGCGAGACTTCGCCAAGCTCGGGAAGACCGCTGGCGGACGCTGCGCCCGTTGCAAACAGCAGGGCCGCCAGAAACCCATGTAATCTCATGATGCTATGATAATTCTGCCGGGCAGGAGTTCCTAACTTGTTTGCATTCGGCCCCGAGGTGAAACCGCCATGAACAAGCTCACCCACTTTGATGCGCGCGGGCAGGCGCACATGGTCGACGTGGCCGCAAAGGGCGAGACGGCGCGGACCGCCCGCGCCGGGGGGCGCATTCGCATGCAGCCCGCCACGCTGAGGAAAATCGCGCGCGGGAGCTCCAAGAAGGGCGATGTCCTGGGAGTGGCGCGCATCGCCGCCATTCAGGCGGCCAAACGCGCGAGCGAGCTGATCCCGCTTTGCCATCCCTTGACCCTCACGAACATCAGCGTTGAATTTGAGCTGAATCGAAAGGCTTCCGCGGTGGATTGCGAAGTCGTTGTGGCCACCATCGGGCGGACCGGGGTCGAGATGGAGGCGCTGACCGCCGTTGCGGCGGCCCTGCTCACGGTCTACGATATGTGCAAGGCCATCGATCGCGGCATGCGCCTGCAGGATATCCGTCTCCTTGAGAAAAAGGGCGGAAAATCAGGCCACTGGAAAGCAAAACCAGTTCCTCGACGTGCGCCGTAAAAAAACCCCCGCTGGCTTGTCAGAGACGCCAGAGACGCTGTAGTAAAAACGTAACGGCCCAGATAGCCGTCACAGAGGATGTTTTTTAAATTTGTGTTTTCCGGTAATATTTCACGCGAAGCTGCTATTGAGAATGATTCGCAATGAATCATTTTGGTCTATTTGACACCTTCGGCAAGAGGAGAAAAGGATGAATGACCTGCGCAGAAGCTTCCTCAAACGCACAGGCGGGCTGGGCGCCCTCGTTGCCGCTGTTGCGACTGGCGCCCTCAAGCCGGCGGACGTGCTTGCGGCTGCCCGCAACGACGCAGCGTTCGAGGCGAGAAGCACTGCGGACGCGATGAAGGCCCTGGGGATGAGCGGGGCGACAAACAGCACGGCCATCGCGATCCGGGCGCCCGACATCGCCGAAAATGGCGCGGTGGTGCCGATCGACATCACCAGCAACGTGCCCGGCACGCGGAGCATGTCGCTGTTCGTGGACAACAACCCTTTCCCGTACATCGGCACCTTTGATGTCTCCAAGGGCACGGACCCCTATGTCCACGTGCGCATAAAGATGGGCAAGTCCTCGGACGTGCGCGTGGTAGTGGCGGCGGCTGACGGCAACTACTACCAGGCAGCCAAAGAAGTGAAAGTCACCATCGGCGGCTGCGGCGGTTGATTGCCATTCACGAAACGATAGCGAGGAGGAGAACATGGGCGACCCGATGAGGATTCGGGCCAGGCTGAAAGGGGACGTGGCCGACGTGCGCGTGCTGATGGCGCACGAGATGCGGTCCGCCCCGCCTGGGAAAGAACAGGCACGGTTTTTCATCAAGCATATCCGCGCCGAGTTGAACGGCAAGCTCGTCTGGGAGGCGGAGATCAGCCAGGCGGTGTCCAAGAACCCGGTGTTTGCCTTCAGGGTGAAGGGTGCCAAGGCGGGTGACAAGCTGAGCGTCACCTGGGAGGACAACAAGGGCGACAAACGCACAGACTCGATAACGCTCGGCGCGGGCTGAGCGCGCATCTGCCTGGCGCACGGGGGGCGGCGCGAAGCCGCGGCGTCCTAGAGTAGCTCGAAAGCGATCGCTGCAATCAAAGACCGGCCAACGCCGGTGGCAAGACAAGAACGAGCTGATCGCGATAACGTTTGGAGGAGGGTTGATGAGACACGCACTCGCGCTGTGGATCACGATCGCGCTGGCGCTGGGATTTTCGGTCCCGGCGGCCGCGCAGACCGACCCGAAGACCGCGGAAGAGTTCGACCGCTTCCGCGCCATCATGGAAGAGGCCAACCCGGCCGAGCTCTTCATGGTGAAGGGCGAAGAGCTGTGGAAGAAAAAGCGCGGGCCGAAAAACGCCTCGCTCGAGCGATGCGATCTCGGCCTCGGACCCGGCGTGGTCAAGGGCGCTTACGTGCAGATGCCGCGCTATTTCGCCGATACCGGCAAGGTGATGGACGCGGAACGGCGCGTCGTGCACTGCATGATCACGCTGCAGGGCTTCAAGTATGCGGATCTGGCAAAGCGGCCGTTCAGCAGCGCGAAGAGCACGCCCGACGTGGTCTCGATCGTCACCTACGTCGCGTCGCAGTCGAAGGGAATGAAAATCGCCGTTCCGCAAGACCATCCCCAGGAGCGCGAGACCTATGCGCTCGGGCGCGAGATCTTTTTCTACCGCGCGGGTCCCTGGGACTTCTCGTGCGCGAGCTGCCACGGCCAGGACGATCTGCGCATCCGCACCCAGCCGCTGCCCAACTTCACCAAGCCGGAGGAGGCGGTCCGCAGCTTCATGGGCTGGCCCGGTTACCGCATGACCGGCGGCAGGATGCATACGCTGCAGTGGCGGCTCAACGACTGCTTCCGCCAGCAGCGCTTCCCGGAGCCGGGCTACGTTTCCGACACGTTGACCGCGTTGCTGGCGTACCTGGGGGTAAACTCCAACGGCTACGAGTACGGTGGCCTGGGAATCAAGCGCTGAGCGCCGGCTGACGAGGAGGAGACAACGATGACAAAAGCACTTATTTCGGCTGGCGTGATCGCGGCGGTCATCGCCGGTTGCGCAAGCATGGAAGGCGGCGATCCGGCGCTTCAGAAACAGGCGGCCGACACCATGAAGCGGGATTTTCACGCGCGCGGGATGGCAAAAATGGACCGCTTGAACCAGGACGAGCTCCAGCGCGTCTGCACTGACACGAGAGACCGCCCGCCCGCCGACGTTCAGAAGCGTCTCGAGGCAGCCGAGATGGCCAGTATCAAGCTGCCCGCGGATGGCAAGTTGCTGGGCGACTGGAAGCGCGGCCGCAGCATCGCCCGCAGGGGTCGCGGCATGACCTGGCGCGACAAAGAGGGCAAGACATCGCGCGGCGAGCCAAACGGCGGCGGCTGCTACAACTGCCACCAGCTCTCGCCCCAGGAAACTTCCTACGGCAACGTCGGCCCGAGCCTGCGGCAGTTCGGCAAGCTGCGTGGCTACGGCGTCGACATTCAGGAGTATGCCTACAAGAAGATCTATAACGCCAAGGCTTACAGCGCCTGCTCGTCCATGCCGCGATTCGGCGTGTCGGGCACCTTGACCGAGCAGCAGATCAAGGATCTGACCGCCTATCTCATGGATCCCGATTCGCCGGTCAACAAATAGCGCCTGATGCGGCAAAATTGGGCTTGGGAGACCAAGCCCTTTTTGTTTGCCCATTGCTTAAACATCCGTCGGGCGTGCGATTGTCTGCCGCAGACCTGACGCCTCTTACCCTTCTCGATCACGCTTCTTGCCAATGAACCGCAGAGAATTCCTGGAAGTGCTCGCAGTCGCCGCGGCGAGCGGGCTTGCGCTCGATTCCCGGCACGCCCTCGCCCAGCGCGATAGCGATGCGCTCTATGAGCTGCCCAGCTTCGGCAATGTCTCGCTCCTGCACTTCACCGACTGCCATGCGCAGCTTCTGCCGGTCTACTACCGCGAGCCGAATATCAACATCGGCGTCGGCGAGCAGTCGGGCGACCCGCCGCATCTTGTCGGCGAGCACCTGCTCAAGCATTTTCAAATCAAGCCCGGCACTGCCAGTGCCCATGTATTTACCCACCTCGACTATGTCGGCGCGGCAAAAACCTACGGCAAAATCGGCGGCTTCGCGCACCTCGCCACGCTGGTGAAACGCCTGCGCGCGGCACGGCCGAACTCGCTGCTGCTGGACAGCGGCGACACCTGGCAAGGCTCGGGCGTGTCGCTCTGGACCCAGGGAGCCGACATGATCGAAGCATCGAAACTTCTCGGCGTCGATGTCATGACCGGGCACTGGGAATTCACCTACGGCGCCAAGCGGGTGAAGGAAGCGATCGAGAGGGAGCTCGCGGGAAAAATCGAGTTTCTTGCCCAGAACGTGAAAACGCTGGACTTTGGCGATCCCGTCTTCAAACCCTACACGATCCGCAGCCTCGGCGGCGTGCCGGTGGCGATTATCGGCCAAGCCTTTCCCTACACGCCGATTGCGAATCCCCGGCACTTCGTTGCCGAGTGGACGTTCGGCATCCAGGAGGAAGCGCTCCAGAAAATCGTGAACGAAGTGCGCGCCAAGGGCGCGCTCGTCGTCGTGCTCCTGTCGCACAATGGTTCGGATATCGACCTCAAGCTCGCCGGTCGCGTCACCGGCATTGACGTCATCTTTGGCGGTCACACCCACGACGCCATTCCACAGCCGTCGCGGGTCAGGAACCGCGGCGGAGAGACGCTGGTCACGAATTCGGGCTCGAACGGCAAGTTTCTCGCCGTGCTCGACCTCGATGTCAAACGCGGCCGGATTGCCGGGCACCGCTACCGGCTCCTGCCCGTCTTTTCGAAACTTCTTGCGCCCGATGCCGCGATGTTAGAGCTCATCGCCAGGACGCGCGCGCCCTATCAGGCAAGGCTCGGCGAGAAGCTCGCCACGACCGAGGCATTACTCTACCGCCGCGGCAACTTCAACGGCACATTCGACCAGCTGATCTGCGACGCGATGATGGAGGTGAAAGGTGCCGAGATCGCGTTCTCGCCGGGCTTCCGCTGGGGCACCTCACTTCTCCCCGGACAGACGATCACCATGGAGCACCTGCTCGACCAGACCGCGACCACTTATTCCTACTCGACGCTGTCCGAGCTCAGCGGCGAGCAGATCAAGGTCATCCTCGAGGACGTCTGCGACAACCTGTTCAACCCCGATCCCTACAAGCAACAGGGCGGCGACATGGTCCGCATCGGCGGTCTAAAGTATTCCTGTGCCCCGAACGCGAAGATGGGCAACCGCATCCAGGACATGCGCCTTCGCGGCAAACCGATCGAGCTGGGCAAGAAATACAAGGTCGCCGGCTGGGCGCCCGTAGCGGAGGGCGCGAGCGGCGAGCCGATCTGGGAAGTCGTGGCGCGTTATCTGCGCGCGAAGAAAACCGTGGGCCCGCTTGTCCTCAATGAACCCAGGCTTGTCGGTGTCGAGGGCAATCCCGGCATCGCCGCCTCCTAGCGGCGATTCCCGGCGCGCCAACATCGCGGGAGGTCGGATTGCCTGCACTACTCCTGTACTGTGATGCGCGGCGCCTGCTCGAAACGTCCGAATTTCGCGACGCAGCGCGCTGGAAGCGGTATCGAGATTCGAAACAGCGCCTTAACCGCAGACATCGGATCCGCGCAGATTAACGCGCCACTTTCCCACAGGATCCACCGCCGTTGATTGGCGGCCGCGCTTCGGGTTTCTTCGCCAACTTTTAAAAATCGGAGAACCTGGCGCAGCAAATGCCGCTTAATGGGCCACTACGCGCGATGCCGAGTCGTCAAACCTGGAGCAAAACAACGTCGCCAAGCCCGGCTTCAATGCCGGCACGCATGCGGGACATACTTGTGTTGCAGAGGGCTTCCCGTGCTGCAGGACCAGATCACTTTGCCCGCGTTGATCACGGGGGACAAGATGATCGTCACGCTGGTGCCAACTGACGTCGCGGTGTTCGCACCCATGATCGTGATCGTGCCCGTGTCCTGCACGGAGCCGCCCGCAATCTTGCCTGAGATCCCCACCGTCAGGCCAACACCAGCGCTCACCAGCGTACCGTCATTGAACACCTTCTCCGATACGCTCGTCTTGAACGCACTCGCCTGCAGCATCAGCTCCGCCACCCTGCTGCGTATTGTGTAGTCCTGGTAAGCGGGCAACGCGACCGCGGCCAGAATACCGATGATCGCGACGACGATCATCAGCTCGATCAGTGTAAAACCTGCGTGCATCCTCTTCATGACTCGCCCCGGAAAATCCCTGATTTATGAATTGATAACAGCAAGAGGCGTGCCACTCCTCGGTTGCATCGATTGGCCGCAACGCGCAGCGATTGACACAAAAAGAAACCCCTCTTGCGAGGGGTTTCTTCGGACCCGTGCCGGAAATCCGGCTCGAGTGGTTAGCGGCTTAGTGACGGCATTCAGCCGGCATATACTTGTGAATTGCGGTGCTGGCCGTGCAGGTCCAGATCACCTTGCCGTCGGTGGCGCTGAAGCTCGGCGTCAGCACGACTTGAACCGCGGTGCCGACAGAGGTCGACGTGTTGGCGCCCTGGATCGTGAT
>Ga0209536_100005009_pt1 | contig 20772 bp, 13 predicted proteins | sample DeeMarSeWOR28_12_FD_187461 | JGI IMG/M metagenome (GOLD analysis project Ga0209536, IMG submission 187461) | Marine sediment microbial communities from White Oak River estuary, North Carolina - WOR-2-8_12 (SPAdes) (version 2) | ecosystem: Environmental > Aquatic > Marine > Intertidal zone >... | reverse complement strand
GATCTCGCCGGCGTTCGGCTCCCAGGTGAGCGAATATCTCCCACCGTCCAGGGCCGGCGCCATGAGGTCGCGGATCGCATCACGTCCGATGACCGGTTGCCCGGCGCGGAACATCGTGCCGTCCTCCGCGAACCAAGACACCCACCCCGCCGAGCCCTGCTCCGCAGTGGCGGCGGCAAACGCCCGGTCGGCATCCATCAGGTCGACGACCGTCGCCGCAGGTTGCGATGGCCCGCAGGCCGCGAGCGCCAGCGCTCCGAGAACACCGTACCAACGCATGTGAGACTCCTTTCGTTGCTCCAAGGGTGGCGCAAAACCGCCCGTGGCTCCTAGTATACGCACTTCTCGAACGGCCGATATCTCCCTCAGCCACGCGAGTCACGATGCACCGTACGGCCATGCTCCTCGGCACGCTCATCCTGGGCGCCGCGGTCCCCGGCACCGCCCAGTATCCTCGGATCGACCGCGCCGTGCAGGAGGTCACGCCACGGATGGTGGAAATCCGCCACCACCTGCACCAGAACCCGGAGCTGGGCAACCGGGAATTCGAGACCGCTCGGCTGGTCGCCGACTACCTGCGTGAGCTTGGCCTGGACGAGGTCCGGACGGAGATCGCGCACACGGGAGTCGTGGGGATCCTGCGCGGGGGGAAACCCGGACGGGTCGTTGCGGTCCGCGCCGACATGGATGCCCTCCCGGTCACGGAGGACACCCCCTACCCCTTCAAGTCCACCGTCCGCGCCACGTATCTGGGCCAGGACGTCGGCGTATCCCACGCGTGCGGTCACGACATCCACACATCGGTCGCGCTTGGCCTCGCGACGGTGCTTGCATCGATGCGGGCGGATCTCCCGGGTACGGTGGTGTTCATCTTCCAGCCGGCCGAGGAGGGCGCGCCGCCGGGTGAGGAGGGCGGCGCCGCCTTGATGGTGAAGGAGGGCGTGCTCGACGACCCGGCACCCGAAGCGATCTTCGGACTGCACACCAACTGGAACATGCCGGTCGGTGTCGTCGGCTATACGCCGGGCCCCGCCCTCGCGGCATCGGACCACTTCGCCGCCACGATCCACGGACGCGGGGCGCACGGCGCCCAGCCCGAAGTGAGCGCCGATCCGATCGTCATGGCGGCCCAGGTGGTCATGGCACTGCAGACGATCCGGTCGCGCAACATGTCGCCGATCGAACCGGGTGTCGTCACCGTCGGGCTGCTCCGCGGGGGCACCCGGTTCAACATCATCCCGGACGACGTGCTGCTCGAGGGCACCGTGCGCAGCTACCACACCGAGACACAGGACCTCGTGGAGCGACGCATGCGCGAGATCTTCGGTGGCATCACCGCCGCCGGCGGAGGCAGCTACGAGCTGACGTACGAGCGCGGGATCCCGGTCACGGTGAACGACGTCGCGCTCGCCGAGCGCGTGGTGGGAAGCCTCGAGCGGGCGGTGGGGGCCGGCAACGTGGAGCGGCTGGACCCGGCCACCGTCGCGGAGGACTTCGCGTACTTCGCGAACGAGATCCCGGGATTCTACTACCGGCTCGGCACCCTGAAACCGGGGACCACCTCAGGCAACCACCACACGCCGACGTTCCAGGCGGACGACTCCGCGATCCCGGTGGGGATCACGGCGATGGCGTATCTCGTCTGGGAGTACCTGGGAGGGGGCGGGAAGTAGGCGTCGGATGACAGGACTCGGATGGGGGCCGCGCTGCGTCGACGGGGCCTGGCCCCCGGACCTCGACTCCTGACTCCTACTTCCACTTGATATTGCACCCCAGGCTGGGCTTCTGCGGCTTGGGGATGTCCTTGCCCGCGATGATCGCATCGAGCGCGGCGCGCAGGTCGTTGCCGGTCACGGGAATGCCGTTGCCCGGCCGGCTGTCGTCCAGTTGCCCGCGGTAGACCAGCCGCTGCTCGTCGTCGAACACGTAGAGATCCGGCGTGCACGCGGCGTCGAACGCCTTCGCCACCGCCTGGGACTCGTCGTAGAGGTAGGGAAAACGCCACCCCTGCTCGATGGCGAGCGCCCTCATGGGCTCCGGGCCGTCGGCCGGGTAGGCCTCCACGTCGTTGGAGCTGATCGCGACGAAGGCGATGCCCATGCGGGCGTAGTCATGGCTGACACGTCCGATCTCCGCCAGGACGTGCTTCACGAACGGGCAGTGATTGCAGATGAACATCACCACGAGGGCCACCGACTTCCGGTACGTATCGGACGACACCGTCGTCCCGTCCACGACGTTCGGGAGCGTGAACTCGGGGAGTTCGGTGCCGAGCGGCAGCATGGTCGACGGCGTGGCAGCCATGGGCGACCTCCGGCAGTGGACGCGTTCGATCGAAACGGAGACGGACCGTTCCGCCGGGAATCTATGAAGCGCCCGGTCACCGGCCAAGACAGGTTGACCGGTCCCGCCGGATTCGGCACAATCCATGATCCCGAGGAGAGCCGATTGCCCGACCGCGTCCGCCAGATCGACACCGAGAGGTACGACGAGGCGGGCCGCCATCGGCGGGCCGACCACGTCGCGATCGAAGACCCGCTCGAGATCCGGCTCCGGGGAACGCCGCTCGCCGTCGTCATGCGCACCCCCGGCGACGATCCCGACCTCGTCACCGGATTCCTGATTACCGAGGGCATCCTGCTCGGACCGGATGAGATCGCCGAGGTCCGGCGTCTCGACGAGTCCCGGGTCGATGTGGCGCTCCGGGAGGGACTGGAAGTCGACGCCACGCGGTTCCAGCGCAGTCTTTTCATGTCGAGCTCCTGCGGCGTGTGTGGGAAGGCGTCGATCGAGGCGGTGCGGCTGTTCGCCCGGCCGGCAGCGCCGTTCACGGTCGCCCCGGCCTTCGTCGCCCGACTCACGGGGGAGTTGCGGCAGCACCAGCCGGCGTTCGACCAGACCGGCGGCCTTCACGCCGCGGGCCTGTTCGATCTCACCGGCCGCCCGCTCGCGGTCCGGGAAGACGTCGGCCGGCACAATGCGGTGGACAAGGCGATTGGTGCGGCCGCGGCGGCGCACTGGCCGCTGCCGTCTGCCTTGCTCGTGGTCTCGGGCCGGCAGAGCTTTGAGATCGTGCAGAAGGCCGCCGTGGCCGGGATCGGTAGTGTCGTCGGTGTTTCCGCCCCTTCGTCCCTGGCCGTGGAGCTGGCATCCTCGCTGGGCATGCTGCTCGCCGGGTTCGCCCGGGACGGTTCGTTCAACGTCTACGCGGGGGGACACCGGCTCGGGACCTGACGTCCCTTGCACGGTGCCCGCATCGTCACCTTTTTCATTGGTTATGGCCGTGACCGTCGTTCCCACCACCCAGGAGATCGTCGATCGCTGGCGCACGCAGCCCGCGCCGCTGCTGCCGATCCTCCACGCCGTGCACGAGCGGGATGGGCATCTCTCGGAGGAGGCGCTGCGTGAGGTGTCCGCGGCGCTGCGGATCCCGCTCGCCGAGTTGTACGGGGACATCACGTTCTACCATCACTTCGCCCGGACCGCGGGCGGCCACGCGGCACCGCGGGTCTGTACCGGACCGGTCTGCGCCCACCGCGGAAGCGCCGATTTGATCGCCGGCCTCCCCGGTGCGACGGGGATGCCCTGCGCTGGGCGTTGCGACGAGCCAGTGCCCGTCCTGCTGGGCGACGACGTCATGGTCGGTGCCGACGGGGTGCTGACCAGCCGCCCCTCGCCCCTCCCACCGCCGAACCCCGGCGGCGTCGAGGAGTGCGTGTTCACCGGCATCCGCGAGCCCGGTCGCGCGACCCTGGCCGGATATCGCCGCACGGGAGGCTATGAGGGCCTCGAGCGCGCGGTCCGGGATCTGACACCGGGTGCGGTCATCGACACCATCACCGACGCGAAGCTGGCCGGGCGCGGGGGCGCCGGCTTCCCGACCGGCGCGAAGTGGCGCGCGGTCGCCGATGCCACCCGCGGCCCGAAGACCGTCGTCTGCAACGCCGACGAGGGTGAGCCGGGGTGTTTCAAGGACCGCGCGATCCTCACGTATGACCCCCACGCCGTGATCGAAGGCATGCTGCTGGCGGCGTACGCGACGGGCGCCACGCGCGGCTTCATCTATCTGCGGTACGAGTATCCGGACACGCTTCGCGTGCTCGAGGACGCCGTGGCCGCCGCGCGCGCCTCCGGCCTGCTCGGCACGGGGATCCTCGGGGCCGGCTTCGATTTCGAGCTCTACGTGCGTCGCGGCGCCGGCGCGTACATCTGTGGCGAGGAGGGCTCGCTCCTCAACAGCCTCGAAGGCAAGCACCCCTTCCCGCGGAATCGGCCTCCGTTCCCGGTGACGCACGGGTTCGAGGATCTCCCGACCGTGGTGAACAACGTGGAGACGCTCGCCGCCGCCACGCAGATCCTCCGTCGCGGAGCGGCGTGGTACCGGGGACTCGGCTTGAACGGGCACGCGGGCACCAAGGTGATCAGCCTCTCGGGAGACATCCGACGGCCCGGCAACTACGAGGTCCCCTTCGGGCTCCCCCTCGCGACGCTGTTGCACGACTGGGCCGGAGGGCCGCCCGCTGGGAGGACCATCCGGGCGCTCACCATGGCCGGACTCTCCGGCGGATTCCTCGCCGGCGACGACCTCGACGTCACGCTCGACGAGCCCAGCATCCGCGGCAAGGGATCGTTCCTCGGAGCCGGCGGCATCATGGTGTTCGACGACAGCCGCGACATCGTCGCCGTGGCGCGCGACGCCATGCGCTTCTTCGCCCACGAGTCGTGCGGCAAGTGCTTCCCGTGCCGCATCGGCACGCAGCGGATCACCGAGCGTCTGGCCGGCGAAGCCGGTCCGAAAGATCTCGGCGCCTGGATCGAGGAAGTGAACGATCTCGGCCAGACGATGAAGGCGATGAGCGCGTGCGGGCTCGGACTCGCTGCTCCGCTCATCACCGAAAGCCTGCTCAGATACTTCCCGGAGGCCGTGGCCCGTCACGTTGCGGGACGGCGTTCCTGACAACTTCGAGGGTGTGACATGATTGCAAACCCCGCCGACGTCGCGCTGCTGACGCTGTCCTTGGACGGTGAGGACGTCACGTTCTCTGCCGGCGAAACGATCTACGAGATTGCCCAGCGGCATCACAAGGACATCCCGACACTCTGTTTCGACCCCAGACTGGAGCCGTTCGGCGGATGCCGTCTCTGCGCGGTCGAGCTGGAGGGCTCGCGGCTGCCCGTCGCGTCGTGCACGACGAAGGCCACCGCCGGCATGGTCGTGCGCACCACTACCGCAACGCTCGAGAAGCACCGTCGAACCATCCTGGAAATGGTCGCGTCGGAAAACCGCGCCATCGACGTCGACCCGTTGCGGGGGTATGCGTCGCAGGAGCTCACCGCCCTGCTCGACCGGTACGGCGCACGGACGGGTCGCTTCGAGGGGAAGCAGTCCGGACGCTCGCGCGAGGACGATGCGAACCCGTTCATTCTGCGCGATTACGACCTGTGCATCTCGTGTTACCGGTGCGTGCGGGTCTGCGCCGAGCAGGAGGGGGACCACGCGATCAGCGTGAAGAACCGCGGATTCGCCACGCAGATCACGACGGAGTTCGACGGGCTGCTCAAGGAATCGGCATGCACGTTCTGCGGCCAGTGCGTGCAGACCTGCCCCACGGGCGCGCTCGCCGATCGCAAGGCACTGCGGAGCGCCGACCTGCCCGGTGCGATCGAGAAGACACGCACCATCTGCCCCTACTGCGGTGTCGGTTGCGCCGTGGACGTGCTCACCAAACACGACCGGATGGTCGCGGTGCAGCCCGCCATGGACGGGCCGGCGAACCACGGCGCGCTCTGCGTCAAGGGACAGTTCGCGTGGGATTTCGTCCAGCACGAAGACCGACTCAGCACGCCGCTGGTGCGCGGCATCGACGGGGTACTCCATCCCACCGACTGGGACACGGCCCTCGACCGCGCGGCCGACGGATTTCGCCGGGTCGTCGACGAATACGGGCGCCACAGTGTCTACCTGGTGGCCTCCGGTCGCGCGCCGAACGAGGCGTCGTACGTGATGCAGAAGTTCGCGAGAGGAGGGTTGGGCAGCAACAACATCGACAACTGCAGTCGTGCCTGACACGCTCCCACGGTTGCCGGTCTGGCAGCCACGATCGGACGCGGTGCCATGTCGAATCCTCTGGCCGACATGGAGAAGCCCGATGTGATCTTCTGCATCGGCACGAACATGACCGAGTGCCACCCCGTGGCGGCGACCCGGCTCAAGCGGGCGCTCAAGCGGGGAGCCAAGCTCATCGTCGCCGATCCGCGACGCATCGGGCTCGCGGAGCTCGCGGATCTCTACATGCCGCTGCGCGTCGGCTCGGACGCGGCCCTGCTCCTGGCCATGGCGCATGTGATCGCCCGGGAAGGCCTGGTGGACGGGCAGTTCGTCGCCGATCGGACCGTCGAGGGCGAGAAGTTCCTCGAGCACGTGAAGCAGTTCACGCCCGCGTGGGCCGAGTCGATCACGGGGGTGCCGGCGCAGGACATCGAAACGGCGGCCCGGTGGTACGGCGGGGCCGACCGCGGCGCGATCTACTACACGCTCGGGATCACCGAGCACATCTGCGGCGTCGACAACGTCCAGAGCCTCTGTAATCTCGCGCTGATGACCGGCAACATCGGCCGCGAAGGCACCGGGATCAACCCGATGCGGGGCCAAAACAACATCCAGGGCGCCGGCGACACGGGCGCGATCCCGAACAACTACCCCGGGTTCCAGCCCGTTACGGACCCGGCCAATCAGGCGAAGTTCGCGAAGCTCTACGGACGCGCGGTCGATCTCGAGAAGGGGATGACCAAGGTCACGGCACTCGACCTGGCCGGCGATCAGATCCGCGCGATGCTGATCGACGGCGAGAACACGATCGTCTCGGACCCCGACCGTCACCACTGCGAGCACGCGCTCCGCGCGCTCGACCACCTGGTGGTGATCGACCTCTTCCTCACCGAGACGGCCCAACTGGCGGACGTCGTGTTCCCGGCCACCGGCTGGGGAGAGACCGACGGCTCGCTGACCAACACCGAGCGACGCGTCCAGCGCGTTCGGGCCGCGGTTCCGCCGCCGGGGACGGCGAAGCCGGACTGGTGGATCGTGAGCCAGATCGCCCGGCGGCTCGGATTCCCGGGGTTCGACTACGGCTCGGCCGAAGAGGTCTTCAACGAGTTGTGCAGCCTCTCCCCGATCTACGCCGGCCTCGACTGGGACCGGATCGAGGACGGAGAGTATCAGTGGCCGGTACCCGACAAGAGCCACCCGGGCACCCCGATCCTGCATCAGGGCGAGTTCAAGAACGGCCGCGGCATCTTCTCGTTGATCGAGTATCGGGATCCCGCCGAGACGATCGACGACCAGTACCCCGTCTGGCTCACGACGGGGCGGCGGCTGCAGTCGTACCACACGCGCACGCAGACCGGTCGATCCGCAGGCATCGACTATCTCCTCGCGGAGGAGGCGCTGGAGGTCCACCCCGACGATCTTGCCCGCTGGGGACTGGACGACGGCGGGTGGGTGCGAATGTTCAGCCGCCGCGGCCACGTGCTCATCCGGCTGAAGGGGACGCGGCGCTCGCCACGCGGCACGGTCTTCGCCAGCTTCAGCTTCAACGATGTGCCGGTGAACAACCTGACGGGCGGTGGCTACGATCCGGTCACCCAGACGGCCGAGCTCAAGGTGTGTCCGGTGCGCCTGGAGCGAGCCGAGGCCCCGGCGCAACGCTAGCGGTCACCGCCCGGACCGCAGGCCGGCCCGGCAGCTGCCGCTAGGGAAGCTGTCGGGCCGTGTCTCGTGCCATCACCGAGTCGGCGACGCCGGTGTCGGCGACGACCGCCGCGGCGGTGTCGGCTGACACCGTGCCGGAATCCTCGGCGGGTGGCGACTGGCCGCACGCAAGAGCCACGAGAGCACCACACAACACGATCGGACGTTTCATGGAGCCTCACCGCACGAACGGATGTTGGGGATCGGGTCCTCCACTAACTTACGCCGATCGATGACGGACCGCCGTAGCTTCCTCACCACGGTCACCAGCTCGCTCGCCGGCGTGCTCGTGCCGGCGCTCGCGCCTCGGGCGCTGCACGGCGCGCTCGCCGTGACCGCCGAGCCCACCCTGTTCTGGGCGAACCCGGCCGGGCGCGCCAACCTGGTCCGCTTCTTCATCTCCGGCACCGCCGCGCCGGCCGGTCGACTCCGCCTGTACGACCGCAGTCGCAGGCTCATCGGTACGGCGGGACTGCTTCGGGTGGGCGATGTCCTGCGCGGCGAGTTGTGGATCGACCTCGACCGCCCGATGACCGTCACGAGCGAGCTGGAGGCACCCGGCCTCGGCCGCGTGCTGCGAACGCCTCACCGTCTCGTGCCTCCGCAGCGCTGGACCATCGTGTGGCTCACCGCGGGCGACGCGGATGAGATTCGCGACCGTTTCGATCGACTGCCTCCGATCAACCGACTCGTCCAGCAGGCGATCTGGCGCGAGGCCGGAGTGATCGCCAACCCGCTGGCGGGCGCGGACCGCCTGCACACACTCGATCACGTCGCCTTTCTGCAGGCCGGGGGGGACGGAGCCGGATCCCTGGCCGAGTCGCTTGGTCTGCCGCTCGGCAGCGTGGCGCTGACGGATACGCTGGAGGCGCTTCCGGCAAGCACCCCACTGGCGCTGGAGGGCGCGGGCGTGCCCTACCTGGTGCGCCGGTTCGGCGACGACCCCTTTGCCTGGTGGCAGGGCCCGGACGGCTCACGGGTGCTGACCGTCACGCTGCCCGCCGGGGCGGATCCGACAGCGCTGGGGTTCGGCGCAGCGGGTGACGAGATGGCAAGCCGCATCGAGGCCCATCTCCATGCGGTGGCGGGGACGCGTGTGCAGCAGCGTGAGGGGGAGTCGGACGCGGTGACGTTCGTCGTCGAGACGCAGGTGACGGACCGGCTCCCAGGCATGGTCGCCGCCGTGCGTGAGTGGAATCGCCGGTATGCCCACCCGAACATCGTGATCGGCGGCGCCGAGGATCTCGAACGGGTCGCGGCACACGTTCCCGCCACGATCCCGACGGTCCCGTCCGCTCCAGGAACCGTCGCAGGCACTGCCCCCGATGCCGCGACCCTCCTGCGCCTCGCCGCCGAGCGCGAGCAGGCCGGGCGCTGTCGCCTTCGGGAAGTGCTGGCGCCCCTGGCGACGCTCATGACGGAGCCGGCGTCGGGCTCGGATGCCGCGCAGCGCATCGCCGCGGGAATCGACACGAGGGCGCCCGGCTACCTCGTCATCAATCCGTCTCCGATGCGACGCACGGACACGATCGTCCTGCCCGACGGCCGCCTGCAGCTTGTCACCGACGTACCCGCGCTGGGATATGCCTTCGTGCTCGACGAAGGCGTGGCAGCCGACACCACCCCGATCGCAGAGGGCGACGGTGCGCCCACGATCGAGGGCCTCGCGCTGAGCGCCCAGATCGACACGGCCAGCGGCGCGATTCGCTCGCTGCGGTATCGCGATCACTGGCGGCAGTGGGCGGCCGGCCGCGGTCTCAACGCGGCGGACACGGCGACCATGTTGCGCGGCGAGCGGCAAGCGTTCTCGGGAGTCGGCACGCGCCTGGTCGTGCAGCGCCATTCCGCCTACCATGGCACGTTCTCATCCACGATCGCGATGTACGACGCCCTTCCGTGGATCGACATCGAGAACCGCGCCGACGCTCCCGAACGACCGTCCCTGGCCTACGGTTTCGATTTCGCACTGGAGGATTCGACGGTTCGCTGGGAGATCCCGGCCGGGCACGCGGAATCGATCCCGCCGCTGAATCGTCTCGTGCACCTGCGGTGGCTGGCGGTGGACGGCCCTTCGGCCTCGTTGCTCTTCCGGGGAGCGCAGACCCCGTACGTCGCCGTCGCGGCCGGCACCCGGCTGGACACGCCGGCGGCGGCGGGAGTGGCCCGTTATCGCCTCCACCTCACACCCGAGACGCCCTCGATCGCGGAGTGTGCATCGTTCGGATGGAGCACGGAGCCGCTCGAGGTCGTGCCGGTCTCGGGGGACGGCGAAGGGCACCTCCCGCGTTTCGGCACACCGGTCGTCCTGGATCAAGCCGATGCGGCAGTCGTCGGAATCGAGGCGACCGCAGACGCGGGACAGGCAGTCGTCTACATTCAGAACATGGCGCCCGACGCCCGCCTGCTCACGCTCGGGTTCGGCCTGCTGGCCTGGACCGAGGCCCGTCGCGTGGACTTCCGCGGTCGGGAGATCCCGGAGACGGTCACGCCGGTTCCGGATGGGCTCGCGGTGGAAGCTCTGCCGTGGGGCGTGGTGGCGGTGAGGCTGGAAGGGCTGAGACTGCGGTCGGGCGGGTAGGCGGTTGGGCGATTCGAGGCGCCAAGCGCACGGTGCAAGGCGAGAGGGATCGGCCACCTCACGCCTTGGGGATTGGGTATTCCGGGATTGGCTATTGGATATTGCGCCCCTCTTCGTGAGGATTGCGATATGCCGGTGATCACGATCTCGCGTCAATTCGCGTCGGGCGGATCGAATATCGCGAAGCTCGTCGCAGAGCGACTCGGCTGGCAGGTGGTGGACAACGAGCTGGTCGGGCGGGTGGCCGAGCAGGCCGGACTCAGCGCGAGCGAGGTGGCGGAACGGGAAGAGCGCGTGCCGAGCTTGATCGAACGCATCGCCCGCGCCCTCGCCATTTCGTCGCCCGAGGTGTTCGTCACCACGGGCGAGCCTCCATCGGCTCGCTTCGATCGCGAGTCCGACCTCGTGAGGGCTACCGAGGCCGTCGTCGCACAGGCGGTTCGCGAGGAGCCCCGGCTGGTCCTCGTCGGCCGCGGCGCGCAGGCGATTCTCGCACAGCGCGAGGACGCCCTGCACGCGTTCGTCGTGGCGCCACGCGAGCTGCGGATCGAGGCCGCCGTGCGGCGCCTCGAGATCCCGCGCGACGAGGCCGAGGAGATGCTCGACCGAACCGACGCGGGCCGCCGCCGCTACGTGAAGACGTATTACAGCCGCGAATGGGAGCACGCCGAGAATTACCACCTCGTGGTCAACACCGGGGTGTTCAGCTACGAGCAGGGAGCCGAGCTGATCGTCGCGGCAGCGCACGCGCGGGGCTGGGTGGGGACGTAGGTGGATCGGTGGGTAGCCTCATGTGGGATGCGGGGCAACCGTGGGAGCACTGGGCAACACGCGGGAGGACGACCCTGCGGTGAGTGACGAGTCCCCCCCTCTCAATCTCTCGAGCGTTCCCGACGGTTCCTCACAGCCCCTCCTTTCCGCCCGCCCTCGCCAACCGCTTTTCCCCGCGCTCCGCCATCGCAATTTCAGTCTGTTCTACATCGGATTCGTCATCTCCCTTGTCGGTGTGTGGATGCAACGCGTCGCGCAGTCGTGGCTCGTGCTCGAACTCACCGACTCCGCGTTTTGGGTGGGCCTGATCGACGCACTCGGCTCACTGCCGGTCCTGCTGTTCACACTGTACGCCGGCGTATTGGCCGATCGCGTCCCGCGCCGGCCGATGGTGATGATCACTCAAGCTGGCGCCATGATCGCCGCTCTCGCACTGGCCACGCTCACGCTCACCGGCGTCGTGCAGCTGTGGCACATCGTCGTGCTGGCCGCGTTGCTCGGCACGGCCAATGCGTTCGACATTCCGGCCCGACACGCGCTGATGGTGGACATGGTCGGCAAGGAGGACCTGACCAACGCCGTCGCGCTGAACTCCTCGGCCTTCAACGGCACCCGCATCGTGGGTCCCGCTATCGCCGGCGTGCTGATCGCCGCCGTCGGGGTCGGCCTCTGCTTCCTGCTGAACGGACTCTCGTATCTCGCGGTCATCGCGGCGCTGGCAGCGGTGCGGGTGTCGACCGGCTCACGACTCGGCCGACCGACCGACTCCGTCTGGCATCGCCTGCACGACGGGTTCCGGCACGTCGCCACCGACCGCCGCACGCGCCTGCTCATTCTGAACGTCGCCGCGATTAGCGTGTTCGGCTTGCCCGCGCTCGTCCTGCTCCCGGTGGTGGCCCGGGACGTCCTCGGACGCGGCGCCCAGGAGTACGGCTGGCTGATGTCGGCGATGGGGGTCGGGGCACTCGCCGGCGCGCTCGCCATCGCCCTCCTCGGTCACCGCCTGCCGCGCGGGAGGATCCTGGGCTGGAGCGCGACCGTGTTCGGGAGCACTGTGACCCTGTTCGGGCTCTCCCGCTCGCTGACGTTGTCACTCGCGCTGCTCTCCGTCCTCGGAGCCGCGATGATCGTGACGACCGCCTTCACCAACACGCTCGTGCAGACGCTCGCCCCGGACGAGCTGCGGGGCCGCGTCGTCGCATTCTACGCGTGGGCCTTCGTGGGCCTGAGCCCGTTCGGCGCGGTGCAGGCAGGCGCGATGGCCGAGTGGATCGGGGCCGGCGCGGCGATCGCACTCGGGGGCGTCGTCACGACGATCGTCGCGGTAGGGGGGATACTGCGATCGGAGGAGTTGCGGGGCACTCGGTGAACTGAAGAGGGGGAAGGGAGGAGGGAGAAGCCGTCGTCCGTCCTGGCTCCCCGCTTCTCGCTTCCCCCTTCCCCGATAGCGCTACTTCCTGCGTGCTGCCTTCTTCACCGGGCGCCCCGTGGGTTTCGTGGCCTTCTTCGCTGCAGCCTTCTTCACCGGACGTCCCTTCGGCTTCCCGACCTTCTTCACCACTGGCTTCCGTGCCGGTGGCTGCTTCGCCGGAGCTTTGGCGACCGGCTGCTTCCGTGCCGGCCTCTTCGGCGCCGGCTTCACGACGGGCTGCAACACGGCGGAGTGCACCGCGAATGCTCCACCCTGGGGGTCCACGATCTGGGCGATGCGGCCACCGCCCGGCACGTCCATCGGCCCCCACACGACTCTGCCCCCGCTCACCATCGCCAGCTCGGCTGCACGGTCAGCGCTCTTCACATGCACGTACGGGATCCAGCACGGCACGGGTATCTCGGGGGGACGGTTGAACATCCCTCCGAGCGCGCGCGATCCGCCCGAGCGACGGAACATCCAGTAGATGCCCGCCGGCCCCATGTCCATCTGCGACTCGTACTCCCAGCCGAAGATCGCGCGGTAGAACTCCCACGCCGACTTCCAGTCATCGGTGGCGAGATCGTGCCAGGAGAAGTCGCCGAGCACGAGTGGGTCACCGTCAGGCCCCGACTGCTCCGGCCGATACAACCCGAACACCGCGCCCTGCGGGTCCGCCAGCACCGAGACCCGGCCGACCGTGGGTACGTCCATCGGTTCGAGATGAGTCTTCGCACCCAACGTGCCGGCGCGGATGACCGCTGCATCGACGTCGCTCACGGTGATGTAGCTGATCCAGTGCGGCGGCGCACCTCGCTGCAGGGCATCGTCCGGGAGCAGCATGAGGCCCGCCATCGGGACACCGTTCCACATGAACATCCGATAGCTCGGGTCCTGCTGCCACGGCATCACGCCCCACCCGATGGTCTTCTGATAGAACCCGATCGCCGCCTCGGGATCGGTGGTCATCAACTCGTGCCAGATGAACTTTCCGGGCGCCATGGGAGGTCTCCGAAAGAGGACTCATGAAAGTACGCGTGCCGGATTTCGGCGGCGAGATGTGCGGTGGTGGCGGGCGCCTGCCCGAGGCAAGGCACGGTGCGGTCGGGCGCGCGGCAAGATACTGTATGTAGCTGTCAAAGAACGACTTACAGCGCGATCCGAGTCTTGGGGACGATTTGTACCGTGGGAAACGCTGGACACGTGGGAAGTGGACGCTCCCGGTCCCATCGCATCCAACGCTTCCAGCGTTTCCCACGGTTCCGTCCCTACCGCCTTGGCTCCGGCAGCGCCTCCAGTTCCGCCACTGGCCACGGGGAACCATCCCGACTGAGCGATCGGTAGAGCTTCCAGGTCAGCAGGCCGGCCCGAGCGCGCTGAGCGCTGAAGCCCGCGTAGTGCTCGGTGCCGAGGTAGCCGAGATCGCGCGCAACACGGAGCAGATACGCGACCTCCGCCAGCGATCCGAGCGCGATGTTCAGGTGTCGGCAGAGTTGGCGGGGACCACGGAGCGCCGATCCTTCCGCAATGGTCGCTGCTGAGGAGACTGCCGCCCGACGGAGTTGGGATGTAAGCCCGTATCGTGCGTCGCTTGGAAACGCCGTCGTAGCGGCATACAGCATGCGGGCCAAGTCGTCACAGGCTTTCCAGGCGTGGAGCTTCTCGTAGGGCATCATCAAACACATCATGGCGATCGGATCGTCGAGGGCCGTCACCCTCTCCGCGCGCTCAGGTGCACGATCTTCCCGTCCGTTCGCTGCCACCGCTTTCAGCGCTCCCAACGGTTCCACCCCAGGACCCGACTCCCGCAGTTCCTCGACATCCCTCCCGTCCCTCCCTATCTTCCGAATCCCCAAAACGTTACGCCAAGGCAGCGCGCTCCCGTGTTCGAGAACATCTTCGAGACCGTCAATTCCGGCTTCGCCCAGGCGATGTACGAGGACTACTTGAGGGACCCGTCCTCCGTCCCCGAGGAGTGGCGCAAGCTGTTCGACGGCGGAGTGAAGGGAGAGGAGCCGACGGAAGCGTCGGGGGCGTCGGGAGCGCTGGAAATGCTGGGAGCGTCGGAAACGGCGGAAAGCGCAGCGGCGTCCAGCGCATCCAACGTTTCCCGCGTTGCCAACGCTTCCGGCACCCCCATCTCCGGCCCTGCCCTTCGGCTGCTCAAGAACATGGAGGCGTCGCTCGACATCCCGACCGCGACGTCGTTCCGGGACGTCGACGTCGGCCGGCTCTGGGCCGTCCGCGGGGCGTTCAACCGCCAGCTCGCCGAGCGCGGGGTCAAGCTCTCGTTCACGCACTTCATCGGGTGGGCGATCGTGCTCGCAGCGCGGGACTACCCGTCGATGGTGCACGCGGTGCTCGCGCAGGGCGAGGACCGGTTCCGAGTCGAGCCCGAGCACGTGAGCCTCGGGCTGGCCGTCGACACGACCGGTAAGCAGGGCGAGCGCAAGCTGATGGTGCCGGTCATCAAGGCGGCCGACACGCTCGACTTCGATCAGTTCCACGCGGAGTACGAGCGGCTCGTGGCCGGCGCGCGCGAGGGTAAGCTCCTCCCCGACGCATACATGGGCGCGACGATCACGCTGACCAACCCCGGAACGATCGGCACGGTCGCCTCGGTTCCGCGGCTCATGCAGGGCCAGGGCTCGATCATCGCGACCGGCGCGATCCGGTCCGTCGCGGGCGCCCGCGTCATGACGCTGACCAGCACCTACGACCATCGGATCATCCAGGGCGCCGAGTCGGGGCTGTTTCTGCAGGTCCTCGATCAGCTGCTGCAAGGCGAGCACGACTTCTACCGACGCATCGGCGAGGCGCTGCAGTTCGGCGACGTCGCGCTCGAGTCCGCGATCGGGGCCGCCATGGCCGCCCCGCCCACCGCCGCGACCGCCGTCACGACGGGCTCGGCGCCGTCGGGCGAGCTGCTCTATCACGTCGCCGCGGGCATGTCGCTGGTCCGGAACCACCGCACGCACGGCTACCTGGCCGCGCAGCTCGACCCCCTGGGGACTGCGCCGAAGGGCGATCCGGCCCTCGACCCCGCCACGCTCGGCCTCACACCGGAGATCATGCGCCAAATCCCGGCCGACGTACTCCAGACCTACGTCGGCGGCGAGACCCTGGCGGACGTCCTGCCGCGGTTGCGGGAGACCTACTGCGGGACGATCGCCTACGAGATCGAGCACATCGCGGATCACGGCGAGCGCGTCTGGCTGCGTCGGGTGATCGAGTCGGGCGAGCACGTGCAGGGATTCCGTGACGACGCCAGGCTTCGGCTTTTGACCGAGCTCACGAAGGTCGATACGCTCGAGCGCTTCCTCCACCGGAACTACCTCGGGCACAAGCGGTTCGGGATCGAGGGGCTCGACGCCATCGTGCCGATGGTGCACATGGCGCTCGCCCGTGCCGTCGAGCAGGGAGCCCGCGAAGCCGTGCTCGGGATGGCCCATCGTGGCCGACTGAACGTGCTCACCCACATCCTCGGATTCCCCTACGAGACGCTCCTCGCGGAGTTCGAGGGCGGCCGCGAGGTCGAGGAGACGCTCACCCCCAGGGGCGGCACCGGCGACGTGAAGTACCACCACGGCCTGGCTGGGACGTTCGTCACCAACCGCGGGTTCCGGGTCGGCGTGACGCTGCTGCCGAATCCCAGCCATCTCGAGGCCATCGATCCGGTGGTCGAGGGGAACACCCGCGCGCGGCAGTCGGACCGCAGCGCCCGGGCATTGCGGCACGATCCCGACCTCGTGCTGCCGATCCTGATCCACGGCGACGCCGCGTTTGCCGGCCAGGGTGTCGTGGCCGAGACGCTCAACCTCGCCAGGCTCGACGGCTACGCGACCGGAGGCACGCTCCACATCATCGCGAACAACCAAGTGGGATTCACGACGCCGCAGCGCGAGGCCAGCTCGACCGATTTCGCCAGTGACCTCGCCAAGGGCTACGACATCCCGATCGTCCACGTCAACGCCGACGATCCCGAGGCGTGCCTCTCCGCCGTGCGGCTCGCCCTCATGTACCGCGAGAAGTTCCACGGCGACGTCGTCATCAACCTCGTGGGCTACCGGCGCCATGGACACAACGAGGGCGACGAGCCGCGCTATACGCAGCCGCTCATGTACCAGCTCATCGACAAGCATCCCACGGTGCGCGAGCTGTACGCGGCACGATTGACCCGGCAGGGGATCGTCACCGAGGAGCAGGCGGAACAGCTCGCCCGGGACGTCTACGCCACGCTCACCGAGACGCAGACGCGGCTGCGCGCCGATCTCGAGCAGGCGGCGGCCGGCGAAGAGCCGAGGCGGATCACGGGCGAGTACATCGCGCTGGGCGAGCCGCCGACCGCGATCGAGCCCGCGCTGCTGCACGAGCTGAACGACGAACTCTTCCGCGTGCCCGAGGGCTTCCAGATCAACCGGAAGCTGAAGCGCGTGATCGACCGCCAGCGCCAAGCGGTGGTCGACGATGCCCCCATCGACTGGGCACACGCCGAGACGCTCGCCTATGCGGCGCTGCTCACCGAGGGAGTTCCGGTGCGGCTGGTCGGGCAGGATACGGCGCGCGGCACGTTCAGCCAGCGGCACCTGCGGTGGTTTGACGCCGAGAGCGGACAGCCGTGGACGCCGATCCAGAATCTCAGCCGCGCCACCGTGCCGATGGAGCTGCACAACTCGCCGCTGTCCGAGTACGCGGCGATGGGATTCGAGTACGGGTACAGCGTGGCGGCAAACGAGACGCTCGTGCTGTGGGAGGCCCAGTTCGGCGATTTCGCGAACAGCGCCGAGATCATCATCGACCAGTTCATCATCGCCGGGTTGGCCAAGTGGGGCCAGGAGACGCGGCTCACCCTGCTGCTCCCGCACGGGTACGAGGGTCAGGGGCCCGAACACTCGAGCGCCCGCCTCGAGCGGTACCTCGCGCTCGGCGCCGAGGGGAACATCCGCGTCGCCAATTGCTCGACGCCGGCGCAGTACTTCCACCTCCTGCGACGCCAGGCGAAGCACCCCGAGATCCGGCCGCTGATCGTGATGACGCCCAAGAGCCTGCTGCGGCTGCCGCAGGCCACGTCCCGCCCGAGCGAGCTGACCACCGGCACCTTCCGCGCGGTGCTGGACGATCCCGCACTCGCCGGTACGCGTGAGGAGGTCACTCGCCTGGTCCTCTGCGCGGGCAAGATCTACTACGAGGTCGCGGGGGCCGAGCGGCGCCGGGAAGCCGCGCACGTCGCGATCGCGCGGCTCGAGCTGCTCTACCCGTTCGCCGAAGGCGACATCGTCAGCCTGATTCGCGCGTATCCGAACCTGCAGGAAGTCGTCTGGCTCCAGGAGGAGCCGATGAACATGGGGGCGCGGAAGTGGATGATTCCGGCGCTGACCGGGGTGCTCCCCACGCCGCTGACGCTGCGCTACGTGTCACGTCCGGAGCGCTCGAGTCCGGCGGAGGGCTATCCGGCCGCCCATCACGCGGAGCAGCAGCGACTGGTCGGCGAGGCCCTCAAGTAGGGCGGTCGCGCCCGAAATCGTCGCGAAGCCGGAATATCGTCCTCGCCCGCACGCGCTCGACTGCCGCACGATAGTCGGCATTGGACACGGCGTCCCGCAGGCCCGGGCTGACCGGGAGGACCGTGAGCGAGGGTTCCCACGTGTACGGCTGCCCGGTCGACTCGTCGAGTACTGCCCCCGCGACGATCGCCCGGTTGGCGCGGGCAATCCCCAGCGACCGCAGCGCATCCCGCAACGCCTCGAAGCGCCCCTGCGCGGCCGGCTCGACGAACCGCAGGTGGTGGTACCCGACCGCCGCCATGTAGAACTGGGACGGCATGAACGCGATACCGTCGAACCGCAGCCTCTCGCACACCACCACGAGCCATCCCGCGACGTCCCGCAGGATCCCGAGCCCCGGATGGTCCTGCCCGGGGAGCTGCGGCCTCGCCTGCGTGAACTGCGCGCGGGGGTTCTGCAGCTTCAGCCAGCCGACTTCGATCACCTCGAGACCGGGCACGACGCTGCGACTCCTCGTGGCCTTCAGCTCCATGAGCAACTCGGCCCGCTCCGGGTCGCCGTACAGGCGGAGCATCGGGTTGAGTCCCCTCGGCGCGTCGAGCGACAGTAACGGCCTGCGAAATCCCCGGGAGCGGATGCGATCGAGGATGCCGAGCTCCTCGAGCTGCAATTCGACGGCGTGCCGGGAGAGCGCCCCGAGCAGTCGGGTATCCTGGTGGGGGACGAGCCCGAGCAAGTCCTCCTCGGTCAGCCCCCAGTCGTTTTCGTCCTCGACCACGGCCTGCTCGACGTTCCACGTGCGGGAGATCTCCCGGAACCGCTGCAACACGATCTCGGCATCGTCGGGGGGCTCGATCTCTGCGCCCTCGCTCAGCCAGCCGAGGAATCGCGCCGAATATCGCCACGCGGAGGGGCCGTACCCCCCGGCCAGGACGACCACCAGGGGAACCTTCCGCGACGCGGTGCGGACCAGCTCCACGACGAACCGGTCCCGCGCCAGCATCCCTGCCGCCGTGAGCTTCCAGTCGCCGAGCGCATCGGTCTCGGCGGAATCGACGCCGGCGACGTAGACCACGAGACCGGGACGGTGCTCCTCCACGACCGCAGGGAGCGTGCGGCGCAACGTCTCCAGCAGCGCCTCGTCGGTGATGCCACTGCCGAGCGCGATCGCGGTCGACGCGACCGCCGGTTCCTCGTCCCACGGAATGTTGTGGACGGAATACGTATAGATGGAGGGATCCGTGGCGAAGGCCGCCCGGGTGCCATTGCCGTCGTGGAGATCGAGGTCCACCACGAGGATCGGATCACGAAACCGACGCGCCCTCAGCCGTGCGACGGCGATGGCCACGTCGTTGATGAGACAGAATCCCATGCCCTCGTCGGGGGTGGCGTGGTGGAAGCCGCCGCCGAGATGGGCGGCAACCCGACCCGTCTGCAACGCCAGCCGGCTTGCCTGGATCGTCCCGCCCGCCATGAGCCGCGCCAGGTCCACGGCCTGCTGCGTGTCCGCCTCGCCAACCGTGACTCCGAATACCTTACCGACGACCGCAGGGTCGGACAGCGACTCGACATGTGCACGCGTGTGCACCCGGAGCACGTTCTCCAGTGACGCCGGGATCGGACGACTGACGTCCTGCCGCCGCACCAGCCCCTCGTGCGTGAGGAACGCCAGGATCTTGTCCGCGCGCGCCGGATCCATGAGCGGTCCGGCGGTCGCGGCGGCGTAGTCCGGATGGTGCACCACCACCAGCTCCGGCGGGCGGATGGCATACCGGAGCCGTCTGGCGAGCCGGCTGGGCAGATTCCCGAGTGCCATGGGCGATCATCCTCCTCCACGTGTGCTCCCGCCCCTAGGATCCCACTGCATCAATCCTACGTCCAACCCGATCGTTGCGGCACCTTGACGGCGCCTCCCGGGTATGGAGACCTTGCGATCGACACCCGCATGGTCGAGGATCCGGCTGTGGTATTGGACCTGATTCGTTACACCGTGTTCGCGGCGGTGCTCGCCAGCGCCGGGATCGCCGTAGGATCCTGGGCACTCCGCACGCGGCGCCTCAACCCGTTCGGCCGATCCGCCCGGCTCGTACGGCGCGTGAGCGAGCCCGTCCTCGATCCCATCGAGAGCCTGCTGCTGCGGCGCGGCGGCAATCCGTCCAACGCCGAATGGTGGCTCGTCGGCATCGCGCTGGTCGGGGGTCTGCTCGTCGTCACGGCGGCGAACTGGATCGCCGCGATCGCCATTCAGGCGTCCGGCGCCGCCGCCGCGGGCCCTCGGGGCATCCTGCGGCTGGTGATCTACTGGGCGAGCCAGGTCGTCGTCCTCGCCCTCTTCGCCCGCGTGATCGGCTCGTGGTTCGGCGTGGGACGCGTCAACCGGTGGATGCGACCGGCGTACACCTTGACCGACTGGATCGTCGAGCCGCTGCGCCGGGTGATCCCGCCGATCGCCATGTTCGACTTCACCCCGATCGTCGCCTGGATCCTGATCCTGGTGCTGCGGGGGATCGTATTGGGTATCGTGTGATCGTTGCATCGGGGGATCGGAGGTGCGGCCATCCCCTTGAACACTGGACCGTCGCGGGAATGGACACTGGCGATTGTCTCCGACCATCCTCTCCGTCCACGTTCAGCCGCGAGCGAGCCGGACCGAAGTAACGGGATGGCACGGTGATGCGGTGAAGATCCGGCTGGCCGCACCGCCCGTGGACGGCGCCGCCAACGCCGCGCTCATCGCGTTCCTCGCGGAGCGGCTCGG
>Ga0209536_100005008_pt1 | contig 20773 bp, 15 predicted proteins | sample DeeMarSeWOR28_12_FD_187461 | JGI IMG/M metagenome (GOLD analysis project Ga0209536, IMG submission 187461) | Marine sediment microbial communities from White Oak River estuary, North Carolina - WOR-2-8_12 (SPAdes) (version 2) | ecosystem: Environmental > Aquatic > Marine > Intertidal zone >... | reverse complement strand
GGGTGATCTTGACGTTCTTGGTGCCGTCGGAGACCGGGATGCCGTTAGAATCGGTCATGCGCATCTGGTAGTTCAGGAGGCGGTCGTTGCCGGCGGCGAAGGACGGCAAGACAGAGCTCACCGCCATGACCAGCAGGAGCGAGACGACAAAACCCCGGACCATGACCCTGATCAAGGCCTGACGGGCTATGCGATTTTCCTGACTTACCTGAGACATGTCGAGATGTCTGAGTCGGTCGCTCGGACACTTACCCGATCCGATATCACGACCGGACTGTCTCATGCGGTCCGTCAAACGGGGACCGGATGCGCCCTATATATATAGTATAGGGATGCCTCCGCTCACCGCTTAGGCGGTTTCGGACGGTTTTTCCGCTTGCTCTGGCTCATTTTCGGCGTTCTCGTCCGCTGGAGCCGCATCAGCCTGATCGGCGCTCCCTTCGGCCCCGCTTTCCGGTACGACCTGCACCTCGCGCTTCTCTCCGGGATGGGCCTGTTCGGCCTCTTCGACCAGCTTGATCTCCGGATGAGCGTGCTCGGCATCCTGGATCAGCTTGATTTCCTCGGTCTTGCCAGCCAAAGGCGGCACCTCTTCACCGGTATACGGTTCACGCTCGACCGGCGGCTCCTCCTTGACCTCCGGCTGCGCCGGCTCTGCCGGCTCCGTCAATCCAGCCTCCGCTATAACCTCCCCAGCGGCTTCCGTACCCTTATCCATCTGACCTCTGAGCAGCGATTCCAGCTCCCAAGGTACCTTAGCCTTATCCTCGGCCGGCTTCTCGGGCTCTGCCGACGGCGCAGCCTCCGGTCCGGCGACTGTCTCTTCCTTTTCCGTAGCCTCCTTAGGGGCTGCCGGCGCTGGCTTAGGTTCAGCCGGTGCCCAAGGCGCAGCTTCCTTATCCTTCTTGCCCTCGACTACCTCCCCCTTCTCCGCCGTCGGAGCTTCCGTTTCGACCGGCTCTTCGGCCGCGGCCAGCTCCTCCTTCTTGACGGTCGGCGGTTCGGGTTTGACCCCTTCTTTCGAGACATCATCCGACTTCTTCTGCAATATCTGCAGCTCCCAAGGTATCTCCGCTTTCTTCTCTTCGGCCGGCGGCTCTTCCTCCGGCTTCTCCTTCTTGGGCGCCTCCGGTTTCACCGGCGCGGCAGCACTAGCTCCACCGACCAACAACGACGCCTTTCCGGCCTCTTCCAGCTTCTTGGCCTCCGGGGCGGCCTCAGCCGGCGGCTTCTCCTCCTTCTTGGCCGGTCCGGACGGAGCGGGCTTCAGAACGGCCTTCTTGTCCGGCGTCACCAGTAACGATTCCTTCTTGACCTCGGGCGGCAAGGTATCCTCGCCGCTCTTGGGCAGGTCGACGTCCTCGGCGATCACCTGCTGCTCCAGTTTCTTCACTTCGGTCAGGTCGTACGGGCCCTTCTGCTGCTTCTCGTAACCCGGCTTCTCGTAGGTCACGTAATACTTGTTGTTGCCGACCAGGAAGGCGTAGCGGCCGCGCATGTCGGTGACCCGCGTCTCCAGCAGCTTGTTGTACTTGGACTCGAAGACGCGAATGATGGCGTTGCGCACCGGCCGGCGGTTGTCCAGGTCGCGGACGATGCCCCAGTTCTTGGGCTGCCGGCCGACAGCCATGCGCTTGAAGACCGCATACATCAGGATGTTGACGAAGAGCAGGGCGACCATCACCGGACTCGGTGTGATGACGACGGCCGCGGCCATGCCCAGGATGGCCAGGATACTGACGCTCTTCTGGAAACGGCGGCCGATGCCCTCCCAGACGACGCGGCGCGGCGTCTTGACCTGTTCCACCGGATCGAGCGGGATGTTCGCCGTGATGGCGGTCTCCTTGCTGACCTTGATCTCCTCGCCGTGGTAGAGGTCGGTGAAATGCGCGCCCTCCTTGACGTCCTTGAGGTACTCGGTGGGGAAGACGAATCCGGCCTTGGCCACGGCGACCTTGTAGGCGCCCTCCTGGGCCATGAACATGTACCGGCCGTCCTTGTCGGTGACCGCCGAACGGATGATGCGTCCGGTCGAGGCGTCGATCAGGCGGACGATAGCCAGGTCGACCGGAATCTGGGTAATGGCGTTGAAGACGGTACCCCACTGCTTGCGCCGCCGCCGGGCGATCACCTGGAGCGGGTGGGCCAACAGGCTGTAGAGGTACATCAAGTAAGGGATGGCGGTAGCCGTGGTGGCGCTGGCCGTGGCCACGTTGGCCACGGCGACCGTCGCGGCCACCGGAGCGGCCACGGTCCGCGTCTGCTCCTCGACGATCGGGTTGTCGATCGTCTCCCCGACGTCCTCGATGACCGTCTTCGTGGTATAGGCGGCCTGGGCGGCCACCGCCTTGGTCACCTCGACCGCCTTCTCGGTGGCGCTGATATCCTGTTGCAGGACGTCCTGGATCTTCTCCGCGGTCTCTGGCTTCTTGAGCAGCAGCAGATCGCGGCGCACCACGTTATCGCTGACCGGGAAGGCCAAGGTCTCCTTGTCGCGGTAACCTTCCTTCTGAGCCACCAGCCGATAGGTGCCGGGCGGCACGATGAAGCCGTAGGTCCCGGCCTCGGCGGTGACCTGCGGGTTGTTCTGGCCGTAGGCCGTGGCGTTGAAGACGCCGAAGCTGCCGCCGCCCATGTCCTGATAGAGCGTGACGCGGGCGCCGACGACCGGCTTGTCCGCGCCGTCGACCACCTCATAGACGATGCTCAGCGCCGAGACGCCCATGGTCACGTCGATGGTATCCGAGGTGCCGTCCTCATAGTTCACCAGCACGGACAGGGGATAGCTGCCGGCGACCGCCGGCGTCAGGATCTGCGCCTCATAGCTCTGCGTCGGCTGCATGGCGTACGAGGATCCCGCGAAATTGACGAAAGCGTTCTTGAACGGCTTACGGATGGATTCGTCCGGGATATAGATGCGCACGGACATCCTCGGGAAGACGTTGATCCGCCCGTCCGCCACCTGCAGCCTCAGGTTGCCGGACGTGGCATAGAAATGGACGTCCGAGACGAACAGCTGTTCGGGTTCGGAGACCTCCGGACCCTCCGTCTCGATGGGCGGAGCCTCCGGTGCCACCGGACAGTCCTGGACGCAGTTGAGGCTGTTCTCATTGGCCTCGCAGATGCCGTTGCCGCAGAGCGCCGCGGTCGGTTGGTAGGTGGCGGGGACGCAGCGGCCGGCCGAACACTTGAAGCCGTCGCCACAGTCATGCTGCTCCACCTGCTGTATCGAGGCCTCGCAGAAATACTCGAGGAGCGTCGCTGGACTGGCGCAGGAATCGTCGAAGGTCTGAGCGCCGACGGTCACCGTGCCCTTGACCTGGTAGCTTTTGCCGCCGTCGGAATCGATACAGGCCGGCGGCGCCGCCTGCTGCCCGCTCTCCGGCGTGGCGCTGGTCACGAAACCGGACGAGAAATTGGGGACGGTATCGTAGGTGAAGAAACCATAGTGGTAGGTGGTGCCGTTGGTCAGGCCGAAATCGAGCTTATTGTCGGCCACGCCGTCGAAGACGACCGTGCCGTCGTTGCGGCCGGTCGGCGGGCTGCCTACCTTGCGGACGACCCGCACCCCGGCGAAATCGGCGTCGGTCGGGTTGATCCAGGTGAGCTGGACCACGGTGTCGCCCGGATCGGCCACCACGTTGGTGACGTTGCCCGGCGGCGTGACGTCCGGCGGGGCCAGCGGCGTGGCCGTGGCCTCGACGCCAGAGGACCAATTGGGCACGGCGTCGTAGCTGTAGGCCCGGTAGCAGTAGCTGGTGCCGTTGGCCAGGCCGGTATCGAGCACCGTCGTGCCGGTGCCGTCATAGGCGGTCACTCCGTCGGTCCGGGAGGTCGGACAGCTGAGCGCCTTGCGCAGGATCTTGACCCCGGCGAAATCGGCATCCGGCGGGTTGGTCCAGGCAAGGGTCACCCGGGCATCGCCGGCCGTGGCCGTGAAGTTGCTGATGTTGCCCGGCGGCGTGACGTCCGCGGCCCCTTCAGGCGTGGCGCTGGCCATCGAACCCGAGGAATAGTTCGGCACGTCATCGAAGGCGTAAGCGCCGTAGTAGTACGTGACGCCGTTAGTCACCGTGGTGTCGAGATGCGACGTGCCAGTCCCCTGATAGACCTGGGTGCCGTCGGTCGGACCGGTGGGGAAGGTGTTGGTCTTGCGCCGTATCCTTACCCCGGCGAAATCGGCGTCGGTCGGGTTGGTCCAGGAGAGCTGTACCTGCTGATCGCCCTTGACCGCGGTGAAATTCGTCGGGTTGGCCGGCGGAGTGGTGTCGGCCACCGTGGTGAAGGTGCGGTCGGCCGAGGAGACCGACTGGCCATAGGCGTCCTTGGAGGTGATCTTATAATGGTAGGTCGTGCCCTTGGTCAGGCCGGAGAGGACGATAAGGTGGTCGGCCGTGACCAGCGTGGGCGAGCTGACGTTGCTGCCGTAGGCGACGGTCAGGCCGTAGTCGACCCGCGAGTCGGTCGGCGTGCTGGTGTTCCAGAGGATGCGCACCCCGGTCTGGGTCAGGTTGGTCTCGCGGATGTTGGAGATCGTCGGCGCCGGCGGGGTGAGCGTGGTGAAATCGCTGCCGGCCGAGGTGGCCTGGTTGTTCGAGGCGTCCTTGGACTTCACGCGGAAATAGTACTTGGTCTGCGGGTCAAGGCCGGTCAGCGCCACCGAGTGCGCCGTGACCATCGCGGCGTCGGTCTTGGTCGAGCCGTAGCTCACGGTCTTGCCGTACTCGACCACCGAATCGGAGGCCTCGTTAGTGGTCCAGGTGACGGTGGCGCCAGTAGCGGTGAGGTTGGTCACCTGGACGTTGGTGATCGTCGGCGGCGTCACGTCGGCCGTCTTGAAGGTGGCGTCGGCAGTCGAAGCCGGATTGCCGACATTGTCGACGGAACGGACGCTGTAATGGTAGGTGGTGTTCTCGGTCAGCCCGGTGAGGGCGATGTTATGGCTGACCTTAAGCGTCGCGTCGCTCTCGGTGTCGTCGTAAGGCGACCCGTCGAGGTCATAATCGACGTTCGAGGTGGCCGGCTCGTTGGTCGTCCAGGTCACGGAGGCCCCGGTGGCGGTGATGTTGGTCACCTGGACGTTGGTGATGACCGGCGGAGTACCGTCGGCCGTGGCGAAAGTGGCGTCCGTGGTGAACGACTCGTTGGCGCTGGCGTCGCCGGAGCGCACCCGGTAGTGGTAGGTGGTGTTCTCGGTGAGGCCGGTCACGGCGACCGAATGGCTGGTGACCATAGTGGCGTCACCGTCGGTGTCGGAATAGGGAGGCCCGGCGGAGAGACCGTGATCGACATAAGAGGTCGCCGACTCGTCGGTGTCCCAGGTGAAGGTGGCCCCGGTGGCGGTGATGTTGGTCACCTGGACGTTGGTGATGACCGGCGGGGTGATATCGAGCGTATTGAAGGTGTTGTCCGAGGAACAGGCGTTGTTGCCGGCGCTGTCCTTAGAGCAGACCTGATAATGGTAGGTGGTGCCGTCATCAAGGCCGGTCAGGGTGACAGCATGATTCAGCAGATAACCGGCATCCGAAGCGGTCGAGCCGTAGGCGGCGGTGAGACCGTAGCGTACCAGGGAGTCGGAGGCCTCGTTAGTGTCCCAGCGGATGATGGCGCCGTTATCGGTGATGTCGGTGGCCCGGACGTTGGAGATAATCGGCGGCGTGGTATCCGGGGGCGGGGGAGGTGGTCCGCCGCCGCCCTCGATCTGACAGGTGGCACTGCAGCCGTCGCCACTCACCGTATTGCCGTCGTCGCAGGTCTCGCCCGGCTCGATGATGCTGTTACCGCAGACCGCCGAGACCACGGCAGTCACGTTGACCGAAGAGGCGTCGACGATCGACACGGCCAGCTGGCAGTCGTCGCCGGGCAGCGAACAGTTGCCGCCGGCGTCCGGGATATTGATGACATAGCTGCCGGCCGAACCCGGGTTGGTCAGGGTACCGTTAGGCGAGGTGCCGTCGATGGTGAAGGTGATGAAGGCCCCGGTGCCGCTCGCGGTAAACGAGGGGCCGCAGGGGATGACGCGGAAATCGATCGCCGTGGTGTCGATGGCCACGCCGAGGTTATTGGCCCCGTCGGCGCAGGCCACGGTGGTCACCCCGGCGCCGGCGTTGACCCCGGCGATCGTCCGGGCCACCCCGTCGGTGAAGGCGAAATCGGCCGTGGCCCAGGTGCCGCCCTGGCTGAAGCTCACCGGGAAGTCGATGATGATCACCTCGCCGGTGGCGAAGGTGTTGAGGCCGGAGAGGTTGAAGCTGATCTGGTGCTGGGAGGTGCCGCTCGTCGCCTGGTTGCTCATCGTATCCTGCCGGTTGGTGATGTTGGCGGCGTAGCCGAAGTAGACCACTGCGGTGAGCGTCACGATGACGAACAAAGCCAGGCCCATCATCGCGTTGAAGCGGAAAAGCCTCCTCGATAACCCGAACGGATAGGTTTTTGTTTGTTTTTCCATCGGAACGACTGCTTTTTCGGGTCCTCCCTCCGGGGGAGAGGCCTGGCCGGAGTCAGGCCGCTCTCCCGGATCCTGAACCGGAGTTCAGGATCGAGGCAAGATTCACTTTTTCTTCTTCTGGCGCTTCTCGTAGGACCGGATCACCGAGATATCGTAAGCGTGCTTGAGCAAGGTGAGCAGGATAAGCGCCGCTATGACGCCGACGCCGAAGACAGTCATCAGCCGCCAGGGCCAGACGTAGAAGACCCGCTCGTCGGTGATGACGCTGTTGCTGAAACCGTAGTTCAGGACTAGGGTCGCCTTGTACTTGCCGAGGGCAAAGTTCCGCCATTCCTTGAGCAGCTCCGAGACGCCCTTATCGAGATCGAAATTCTGCCAGCCGAAGGTGAAGCGCCGGATGGAGTTGGGCAGCACGCTGCCGAAACTCTCGTTGACCTTGAGCGCCGCCACCTGCCGACCGTACCAATTCTCGATGAAGAGGTTGCCTGTGGGCCGCAAGTGGGTGTTGCCGGCGTTCTCGAAACGCAGGAAGAAATCGACCGGCAGGTAGTTGTACCAGACCTGCGGATCCCGGAAGCCGAACTCGGCGATGCGGCCGACCTCACGCACCTCGCCGGAGACACGCAGCAGGATAAGCACCCCGACCTGCGAGGCGATGCCGACCGTCCCGCCCTCCGGGTCCGGCGGCTCGTTAGAGAGGAGTAGCGCCCCGTAATGTCCACCGGGCTGCACCCTGTCGGTCGGGATATTGATGGCGAACTGGATATTGGCCCGCTCCTTGGGACCAAGCGTTATCGGGCCGGTATCGGTAACTGTAATCCAGGGGGCCAGGGCCGTACCCATCGGATCCTCATCGGCCGGATAGAACTCCGGCGACCCGCCTTCCGCCTCATCGGCCGTGAAATTCAACAGGACCGGATAATAGGTCACGGTCTCGGCATCGCTCTCGTTGTAGACCTTGATGACGTCGAGTACCGTATCGCCCGGATTGAGAGCGAAATCGAAATATGGCGGCGAGACAGTAAGGGCCGAAGCGCCTCGGGGCAACAGCAAGACCGCGAACAGTCCGAGTCCGAATAAGGTAGTGAGGATCTTTCTCATATCCCTTGGTTATTGTCTGAGTGAACGCAGTGAACTGAAGCCGGTTAATCCTGCCCACCACGCTCCTTTCCCTCTCCGAGGAGAGGGAAAGAGAGCGTAACGATCAGAACGTTCCCGTGGCCACGAAGGTCAGGGTATCCGTATAGTCGTTATGAGCCGCGGTAGTGACGCTGACGGTCGCCTGGACGACGATCTCGGCATTACCTCCGGCGATCGGTGCGCCGTTGGTATCCAAGATGTTGGCATCGGTCGTCGTGAGCGCCTTGACATCGTTGACGTTGCCATCGATGTTGCAGGTACCGGCGGTATAGGTACCGGCCTTCTGCAAAGTACCGGTGGTCTGAGCGACAGACGACACGCAGAGACCATAGTTCTCCGTGCCCGCCGCCATCGTACCGGCGGCGTTGTTGATGTTGTCCGTGCCGACCGAGGTACTCACCAGACCGTTGGCGCCGTTGGCGTTGCGAACGGTCACGACCGCACCGCCGGAGGCGTTGGTGTCGAGGTCGACGTAGATGGCGTTGACGCCATCGGTCGTACCCGACGCCTCGACATCCGAGGTGGTCAGCGTCCCCAGAGCCACGCTGTACGGCGCAGAGCTGTCCCCGTGCGAGGTCGCAGTATCGAGGTCAAAGGTGAGGAACGGGTCGACCGTTGCCGTCACACTGACCTGATCGCTATCGACGATGGACACGCCGAGCGTTCCGGCATCACCGAAGGTACCGCCGACATCAACGGTATAATTCGCAGCGGAACCGGGATTGGTGATCTGGTTAGTACCGGAGGTCGCGTTGGTACCGATCTCGATGATTACACAGGAAGCTGCCGCAATCTCACCAGCAGCCGCGTCGGTCGGGGCAGTGAATGTGATTTCGTCGGTACCTGTGTTCACACTGACACCCCAAGTGCCGGCTGCAGCAGCTGCCGCAAGGGTCTCGTCAGTGAGTGTGCCGGTACAGTCGCCGGGCGTACCATCAGTATCAACCGCCAAGTCGATGTCACCGAAGGCGACAGAACCCAGGTTGAAGTTCTGGCCCGCAGAATCGAAGGTCAGAATGATGGTATCGGTGCTGGCATCCACACCGGTCGGGGTCACGAACTGAATCTCATGGTCAGCGACCGTGCTGATCTGCAGCCTCGTCATAGTGTCCTTAAGGGACGTGACATTGGCCGCGCTCACCGGCATCGCCATGAGTGACCCAAGCATCGCTATGGTCGTCAGCTTGGCTAAGAGACGATTAATTTTGTTTTTCATGTTAACCTCCATGATTCTCCGGCTTATCGCGTCACGTGATGCTTCGATGTCCTCCATTCTCGAGTTATGGAAGATCGAGAGATGAAGTCGAGGCCCCTTACACGATGACCGGAGGTTTAGGGATTAATCTCACGCCCTTGTCGCGGAACCGCTGCGACCCGGATATGTCATCCCCGCCAGGGCGAGGGACCGGACGCTTAAGGCGTCCCGGCACCTGTTCGACAGGGAAGTCGACCTTTTGTTTTTGTTAGTACCGCGGATTATCCCCGCGATCCGGGCCTCGACTGGTTCGTCGAGAACCGGAATATGGGGACATGGGCCTATCGGTAGCCCTTCGACTACGCTCAGGGAATAACCTTACGGTCTGAGCCTGTCGAAGACCTACCTTCATCCGGCATCGGCCGGGAGCCGAGATATCCGAACGGATTCGGGTTCCTCGACCCGCCGGCTGATGCCTGCGGGAATCCGGCTCGCGCAGCTTCGTCCAACGGCCATCTGCGGATTTTTTGCCGCTTTGGAATGGCGATCGGACGAAGCCGCGACGCGGCCGAATCGGAAAGAACGACTTTAGCTTTTTGTTGGCAGCTTGCCGCGTTCGGGAAGCTGCAGAAAAGCCACTTCTCGCACCCCCATGCTTAAAGCGGCAGGGTGCGGTGCCGAAATGTTCGGCATCGCACCGCGCCGCTCTCCAGACAGGTTGTAAAGATCGCCACGACCGGACCTCAATAGGTCCCGGTGAAGATGAACACCAGGGAATCGGCGTAATCGGAATGGGCCGGGGTGCTGACGCTCCTCGAACCCTTGACCAGGACCTCGGCCGTACCGCCCTTGAGCGCCCCGGTCGAACTCAGGATGCTCTGGGCCGCGGTCTGCACCCGGCCGACCTGATGCGTGCTGTAGTCGCAGGAACCGTTGTAGGGATACTGGTCGACGAAGGTGGTCGGGCTGTCGGCGTGCTGGGAGTTGGTGTAGACGCAGATGCCGTAACCCTCGTTGCCGGTGGTGAGCGTGACCTGGTCCGAACCGATGCTGATGGTGTCCCCCGGGACCGAGGTGCTGGCCAGGCCCTCGGGAGTGACGGAGCGGACGGTCACCGTACCGCCGTTCGGGGCGTTGGTTTCAGCGGTCAGGAAGACCGAATTGACAGTGCTGCCGTCAGAAGTCTTGATGCTCGTCGTCTCGAGCGTACCGAGCGCTACTCCGGCTCCGGTCGTGCCAGGAGAGGAGGTGCCTTCCTTCACGGAGAAGCTGACATAGGGTTCAAGGCGGAAACACTCATAACCGGCGCAGAGGCCGTAGTTGGTGCTGAACATCGTCTCACCGGTTGCCACGTCAGCCACCGTAGAGTCGAGGATGTAGTTGGTCGATGAACCGTACCCGCCGCCGGAGGTCAGGATATCGGCCTGCATCGTGTAGTTCGTCGAACTCATCGACGAGGCGATCGCAGACGGTAAAAGAAATAAAAATGCACCGAAGCCTATGCAAAGCACGGTGCTTAAAGCCGCATTGACTTTGAGTCGGAAAAGCATGGGGGTGCGATTTGTCGTTTCGGTACTGAAAGTTCAGTACATTTATATTATACCAATTTTTAATGGGTGGGTCAACATGAAATATTAGCTAAATTATGCACAGTTTACGCACTGTGGATAACCAATTTGACAAGCAAAGGGAATGTACAACGAAGTTGTTCACATTAATCGACACTTATCCCCGAAACTGTCCACAAAAACATGGAATCGCCAGTCTAACCTCAAGAAATGACCACACCACCTGTGAATTTGGTGTGCAAGGCGGTGGATATAGGACCAGCACCTGGCCAGAAGGGTCTCCAGAGCGGTTGAAAATCAATAGCTCGTCAGTGACAGCCGCAGGGAAGAGCTACATCGACCGGATAACCAGCCGCACCGCACTGTTGGATCATCCCGGACGGTCAGAAAGTGATGCCCGCCTCGCTTTCAACTCCCTGACGTTCACTCTGGATGATCATGAAGATACCGATTGATATGTGTCGTAAAATATTTTACCTGTGCACTACCTGCAGATAACTTCTGCTGAGAAACACGATTTTGGCTTTAATATCTGAGATAGGCACATGTGCATAAGGTCCTAGCCTGCTATGGTCAAATCGAGATAAAACGATTGTTTCACGTGAAACAATCCTCTTGACTTTCGAACCCCTGGACATATACTGAACCTGATCTAAAGGCCCGGGAGGACGAATCGTGATCGTATCTCAAAGCCTTAATGTTCCTTTTTCGCTCAACGTCGCCTGGCAGATCATCGCCAAACTGGACTTCTTCTCACTGCTGGAGTGCGGCAAACCCGGTACGGCCCACAAGGTCTACGGGCGCTCCGGCGCGGTCAGATGCTTCACCTTACCCTGCCGTCCTCAGCTCATTTTTGAGGTCAGACAGTGGGACCGCTACAAGCGTATTCAGGTCATCTGCCACCACGAGCATAAAGAGTCGGCCGCCGAGCGCCTGCACGGCGTCTTCATCCGTTGGGTCAAGCCGAACCTGACCGAGGTGTCGATCTGCTACGAAGGCCCGACCGAGAGCTGGTGGAACTCCCTGTTCCTACCGCTGATCAAGCGGAAAATCGCCAAAAGGATATCCCTGACCCTGGAGGCTATCCGGTCTGAGGGCGATACGCTGATCGAACAGAATCCCGCTCTGGTCATACCGCCGTCACGATAGCCCCAAAACGGGGCTTTTTCTTTGTTTCACGTGAAACAAAATGACCCATCCGAGATGGGTCATTTTGTGGTGGACCTGGGGAGACTCGAACTCCCTACCTCTGCTATGCGAAAGCAGCGCTCTACCAGATGAGCTACAGGCCCCTGGCAAAAGGATACTACACCAATCCAGCGTCCTAGTCGAGACAGGAAAATATCAATGTCCAAGACTGACTGACTGGTCCCAGCGCCGGTGGCATCTGAACACAGCTGCCGCCGGCGCTGGTGTCCCCGGGAGGAGTCGAACCTCCATCTGATCCTTAGGAGGGATCCGTTCTATCCATTGAACTACAGGGACCCGCGACGAGGGGAGTATAGCATATGAGGCTACCCTTGAAAAGAGTTACCGGTCGGCTGATTGAAGGGCATCAACTGAGTTGTTTCACGTGAAACAATATCGGATTCGGATTCCAGGTAATTGAATAGTATTTCCCTATATTCAAAGATATTCAAGTGTCGTAAAATATTACATGATGAGTGGCCGATATCTGGTCTGTCCGCTCTTTCATCCGGCGTAAATTTAGACTATACTTGCCCTATCCCTCATCACCATAAGCTATGTTGGAAACGATCTTACTCATAGTGGTCCTGATCACCCTGGTCGGCCTGGGCTTCGGCCTGTTCGCCCTGTTCCGCGAGATGAACTCGTTCAAACAGGACCGGTCGAAGGATCAGGGTATCGTCATGCTCAACCAGAACCTACAGGGGATGAACGAAAGGCTCGATAAGGCCACGGAATCCCTTAATACCCGACTCGACAAGGCGGCCCAGGTTATCATCTCGGTCCAGAAAGAGCTGGGAACCGTCCAGGAACGCTTCAAGGGCTTCGAGGAGTTCAATGAGCTGCTGCACCCGAAACTGCGCGGCAACATCGGCGAGCAGATCCTGTCCGACATGATGGCCCAGGTCTTCTCGCCGGACCACTACACGCTGCAGCATAAGTTCCGCGGCGGCGAGACGGTCGACGCGATCATCAAGACCAAGGGCGGCATCGTGCCGATAGACTCCAAGTTCCCACTGGAGAACTTCAAGCAGCTGACCCGGGCCGAACATGAGGACAAGCGGCGCGCCGCCAGCCGGGAGTTCGTCAAGGCGGTGAAGAAGCATATCGACGACATCGCCAAGAAATACATCCTGCCCGACGAAGGAACGGTCAATTTCGCGGTGATGTATATCCCTTCGGAGAACGTCTACTACCATATCTTGACCGACGACGAGAGCCAGCTGCTCGATTACGCCAAGACCAAGAACGTGCTGATGACCTCGCCGCACGGCTTCTTCAACTTCCTGCGGGTGATATTGATGGGCATGGAACGCAGCCATCTCCAGGAACAGGCGCAGAAGATCTGGGAGATACTGAAGGGAGTGCAGCAGGAGTCGGTCAAATTCAACGACCAGCTGGGGGTGCTGTCGCGGCACGTCACCAACGCCAAGGGAGCGATGGATAACGTCCACTCCGGCTACGCCAAGCTCACCGGCAAGCTGGACCAAGTCAAGCTGCTGGAATGAAGCTTGACGCGAGCGGCGAAAGGGGATAATCTCTCCCTGTCTCGTCCATATTCGAACATGCTCAAAGAATAAGGATTATGCCGATCAAACGAGCGGCGATGAAGGCGCTCCGACAGTCCAAGAAGCGGCAGGAACGTAACCGCATGGTGAAGGAGACCGTCGCCTACCTGCGAAAGCAGACACGCAAGGCCTTCGAGGCCAAGGACCGCAAGAAGGCGGAGGAGTGGGTCAAGAAGACGATCAAGGCGCTGGATAAGGCGGTGCAGAACGGCGTACTCAAGAAGAACACCGTATCCCGCACCAAATCCCGTCTGATGAAGAAGCTGAACGACCTGAAAGGCAAAAAATAAGCTGGGAACCCAGCTTTCCGAACGCGAACACGCCGCTCCCGCGGCGTGTTTCGTCAGATCCGGCCGACGAAAAAACCGTCGCCAAACGGCGACGGCAGGGTATCGGCTAGTCACTTGCGGCGGACGAAGTCGAAAGCGGTCTGCCCCTCCTGGGAGGTGCGCTTCTCCTCAGCGGTCTGCGGTTCGTCCCGGATACGGTCGGCGGCTTCCTGGGCCGTCTCGACCGTCTCGCGTTCGATCCTCTCCACGTTGGGCCAGGGGTCGTCCGGGCTCTCCAGCGTATGGAAGAGCTCGATATGCTTCAGGATGACTATCCGGGCGGTCTGCCAGGTCCGGTGCAGGATGAGCGGCGTGTTCCGCTCCTCGTGAGTCACGGCCTGGGCCAGTACCTCGATGAGCTCCGGGATGGCCGGGGCGATCGGGGCCCATTCGTTGTTGTGCTTGGCGATCACCTTAGGCAGCCGTTCCAGGGCGGCCCGACGGGAAGCGGCGGCGCTGCCGCCGGTATACCAGTCCGGCTCGAAACCGAAACCGATCTCCCGCATGATGTCGCTGACCAGCCGCTTCAGAGCCTCCGTATCGACGGCGGTGAAGCCGGAGCCGCCGGCTGCATGGTCCGAGCCGCAGCCGCGTGATCCGTCGGCACAGCCGCCTTCGCCGCCGCAGCCGCAACCGTCATGCCGGGAGGTCCCGCCGCAGCCTGAATCGTCACGTCGTCTTTTACTCATGGGTCACCCCCTTGTCAAAAGGACGGCAGGGGCATCTTGCCCCATCGACAGGTGAAGGTCAAAAAAGGACCCGTCGGACGGGTCCTGTGGGCCGGGAAGGCGGCTACTGGGCCGGCATGACCACCATGCCCCAGAGGGCCAGGAAGGTCATGGCCGCGGAGAAAAACCAGCAGACGCCGGCCGCCGGCAGGAGGATGGCGCAGAGAGAGCCGAGCAGCCAGCAGCCCAGGATCGCCACCGGGAAGAAGATGAACAGGACGATGTCCTCCTCCCAGACGGCCGGGACGCCCCAGCCCCGCTGCGGGGTAGCGTAGGTGCCCCTGACCGCCACCAGGAACATGACGACGATCGAGACCAGGGCGATCAGGAACAGGAAACCGCATGTCCCCAACACCGTCTCCGGACCGGTGATCACGCCGATCAGGAGGGCCGCGGAACTGATCGATAACGCGCCGCTTAACGGATGGTACAGGTATCTTTTCATCTTACACCTCCGGAAGTCCTGTCAAGGAACGACGCCGGTCACAAACCGATCATAAGAGATTAGCCGCCTCCGGGTCGGCTGTCAACGGATCGGGGACGAAAAAGACCCGCGTCAGGAGCGGGTCCGGAGAACCGATGGGCCGGCGGCGGCGCGTCCCGGGCTAGCCGAGTCCCTGGGCGTACCGGATGAGATGGGCCATGATGGCGATGACCAACAGGACATTCGCTCCGACGCCGATGAGACCGACCACCACCAGGGGACCGAGTCCGGCGAAGAACCCGTCACCGGCGGGACGTTCCCACATGCGCTTCATGCGCCGGGCCTGATTGAAGAAGGCGTATCCCCAACAGGCCACCGTCAGGATGAGCCAAAGCCACCAGAAAGAGGCGATGAAAGCCATCGTCATGCTCCTTGGACCGACCCTCCGGGACGGTCCGATGTCTGAAAGGTCCAATCCGACCGAGCGGCCGGACGGTCCAATATAAGGGACCTGGCAGGACCTGTCAACCGGACAGCGGAACAAATAAAAGACCCGCTCGGTACGGAGCGGGCGTCATCCTATCAGCGATCAGAAGACGTGCTTGAGCACGTCGGAAGTCATGATGATGACGAAGAGCAGCAGCAGGATGAGTCCGGTGGAGATCCGGTAGACCTTGAGGATCTTAGGCAACAGGTCCGGCTTGAAGGTCCGCCGCAGCAGGATCTCGGTGATGTGTCCGCCGTCGAGGAAGAAGAGCGGCATCAGGTTGAACCCGGCGATGGCCACGTTGAGGATGTACAGGTAGTTGAGCACCGCCAGGATCAGCTGCTCCGGCGTCTGCGCGGCCTGAGCCATCGCCTCGCCGATGGCCACGATGCCGATCGGGCCGGCCGACTGCGCGAAGAAGCCGGAACCGAGCTTGACGAGCAGCACCACCACCAGCGGCGGCGTGGCGATCCAGAGGCCATAGGAGCCGGCGAAGGCGGCCAGCAGGGGCTGGAGCCAGGTCGGCGCCCAGGAGAGGTAGGGAGCGAAGATCTCCGGCACCCGTCCGAGATAGTAGAGCATCCCGGTGAGCAGTACGAAGGCCACGGTGGCGTTCATGAACATGCCGGCGACGAAGATCTTGAACTGTCGCCAGTCCGACTGCTCCTGGACCGATTCGGGGCCCTCGGCGACCGGTTTGGTGTACCCTCCGAGCAGGATCGCCTTGAGGGAGAAGACCGTACCGCTCTTGAGCCGTTTGCTCCAGATAGTCGGACCGAAGCCGATGGTGAACTCCACCACCTTGACACCGTTCCGCCTCATGGCGAAGTAATGGCCCCATTCATGGACGAAAATGACCACCGAGATGGCCAGCAGGAAAAGCAGCAATCCCGTCACGGTATCCTCCCGTATCCGATGCTGTTGTAATGTCCTCAGCCCACCTTATATCGGCGTCCGGCAGGCGTCAATGAGGGTTCCGGAACGCCGGACCCGGGCCTGACCGGCCGCTTGACCGGAACCCCGGACCGTGGTGGGCTTGGGTCGATGTTCCTTATCATGCCGATGATGGAGAGACCGATGAGATACGGCATCATCACCGCGATCATGGGGATCGCCCTGCTGGTCGGCGGCTGCCCGTCCGAGGAAGCCGCCGCGACCACCGCCGACCGGGAACGGGTCAGGGCCGACAAGACGGCCCGGAGTATCCACTACCTGAGGGACACCCGGCCGGAACCGCCGATCTGCTACGCCTACCTTTGGGGCGGGGCAGCTTCAGGAGGACCGGCACTGGCCGTCGTACCTTGCGACAGCGTCCGGCACCTGCTCGATAACGGCACCCCGATCGATTACGACTGACCGTCCCGGGATCGGACCCTCTTGATGAGGGTCCTTTTATTTTCCGCGACGGAAAAGAAAAATCCCGCAGCGGGGCTGGCGGGACTAAGGACGGTTCCGGCGGCTGAGCCAGGTGAAATCGATCAGGAAGACGATGAGCACCAGTGAGGCGAAGATCAGCAGGCCGGCCGCCTCGTAAAGGGCGATGACCGACGGACCGAAGCCTTCCAGGAGCGCCGAGACGACCTGACCGCCGTCGAGCGGATAGATCGGCAGCAGGTTGAAGCCGGCGATGGCGGCGCTGAGCAGCGCGAAGTTGTGCGCCAGCCAGACAGGCAGGGGTACCGCGACTTTGCGGGGCGCTTCCTCGTCTTCTTTCTGCCCCGTCTCTCCGGTCTGACCCGTCCCGTCGGCCCGGCCCATGATGATGCCGATCGGACCGGTCAGTCCCCGGAACAGCGACGTCCCTCGGGTGACCAGCAGATAGAGGAACAGAAAGGGAAAGGAGAGCCAGTAACCGAACGACCCGACCAGGGCCGACACCAATCTCCGGAGGCCCCGGCTCCGCTGGCCTTTCCAGGCCGCCGGCACGAGCAGCAGGACGAGGAACGCGGTCAGGGCGTTCATGACCATGCCAGCCAGGAAAATGATACAGCGCACCGGACGGCTGGCGGCGCCGAGCGAACCCGGACCCTTGTCGGCCGGACTGACGTAGCCGCCGAACGGCAGCAGCCTGATCCGGAAGACGGTGACCTCTCCCCGGCGCTCATAGAGCGTCGGACCGAGTCCGATGGAGAACTCCTCGACGGTCACGCCGCCCAGACGCATGGCCACGAAATGACCTGACTCATGTACGGCGATGATCAACGACAACAGCAACAGCATCAGCAGAGGACGCATGAGCTCTCCTCCTGTATCCGAGTGAAAGGACTGACCGGAGCTTACGCATCGTCCGAGCTCATGTCAATCGTCGGACAGTCTTCCCGGAACTCAAAAAGAGCCCCACAGGGCCCCACTCCCCGTCCGTCGGTCAGTCAGGCGACTATCCGCGAAGCGGCGAACCGGGCGGCGAAGGCGTTCAGTATCGCCCTGGACCGTCCCGACTCCGTCTTCAGGCGACGCTCCATCTCCAACAGGTCTTCCTGCCGGTCACGCAGCGCCTCCAGAGACAGCGTCCGGGCCGCGACCATCGCCTTGCCGGCGGGGAAGTGATGCACCCCGAGACGCTTGGCGATCTCATGCTTGTTCCTGACCCCCCGGTTCATCAGGTCACGGACGCCGATGAGCAGCCGCACCTGACGCTGCAGCATGGCGGTGACCTGGAGCTCCGAGACCCCAGACCGGAACAGCCCTTCCAGTATCCGGGCCGCCTGACCGGGCTGTCCGCCGGTACAGGCGTCCAGGAAGGCGAAGACCGACTCGTCCTGCTCGCCGTTGACCAGCTCATGCACCATCTCCACAGTGACGGCGTTGCCGCCGCCGGCCGCCGCATAGGCGCAGAGCTTGGCCGACTCATGATACAGCAGCCAGGAATCGGTACCGACCAGGGCCACCAGTTCGCGCAGGGCCTTGCCGTCTATCCGGCAGCCGTGCGATCCGACCTGCTCGCGGATGAACCGGTCCACCTTCATGCCGCTGAGCGGCTGGAACTCCTCGGAATACTTCTGGCGGCGGAGCAGGCCGAACAGCTCATCGTCCTTGAAGGCATCGGCCCCTTCAGGTTCATAGAAGACGATGATGGTGGTCTCCGGTTTCCGTCCGATCATCTCCTTGATCCTCTCCCGGTCCGCCTTGGGGGCCTTGAGGAACCCTTCGAGTTCCACCAGTTTCTTCTCCGCCAGGAAGGGGGTGGCGAACAGGGCCCCGGCCACCTCATCCAGGCCGTGATCCTTGCGGTTCAGGCGCACCACGTTCATGCCCGAGGCGTCCCGGGTGTTCAGGAAATGCTCGCGCAAGGCGGTCAGCTTGCGCCGCGAACGGAAGGTATCCTCTCCGCAGACGATGAAGAACATACGGGATTATCAGGTGCCGGTCACCAGGTAAAAGACGACCTCGAAGGCGATGAGCAGGATGATGATGATCTCCAGGATGGCCGACTTGCGGTTCTGCAGCACGTCCAGGACCATCTCCGAACTCTCCTGGACGAATTCGATCTTGAAACGCAGGGAGGAGAAACGGTCATCGAGCTCGAAGGCGTTGCGCAGCCGGTCATAGAGGATCTCGGCGCCCTTCTCCTCCCAGGCCACGTCCGGCTTGTCGAGCAGCGACAGCTTGTCGACGATGAAATTCACGTTGAGTCCGGACGTGCCGATGATGCGCATGACCTCGCGCGTGTTCATGACCAACCGCCCCTTGTCCGCCAGGTTGCGATGGACCTTCTCGAACCGGGCGATGGCCCGGTCGACCTTGCTTTCCAGGAAATCGATGGCCACGGACTGCGCCAGCACATGGGAGATGAGCAGCAGGTCGTCGAGGGACAGCCGGGAGAAACGGGCGTAATCGAACTCGACCACGTCCGGCTGGCCCGGGTCGATCACCACCGCATACTCCTCCGGAGCGATACCGTCACCGTTCTCGCCGCGCTCGGCGGCCGGGGCGTCCTCCTCGGCGAACTTCCGGAAACGCTTGAGGTGCCGGTTGACGGTCCGGCGATCGCTGACGCCGAACAGCGTCACCACGCCGAAAGGATAGACACAGATCAGCTGCGTCTCGGACAGCCTGAAGACCAGCAGATTGCGCTCCTGACGATAAAGCTGAAGGTCACGCGTCTTCTGGGCGATTTTCGCCAGATTAAGCGAATTCCTGATGTAGTGCGCCGAGAAAGAATACCTCTCCATAGCAGATGCATCATAGCCGAAGGCCGGGGCAAGGGAAAGAGGTGTCGCAAAGACCGCCGGCTGGCGGCGGTCCCTCACTCCGCTCCCGTCGGGTCATCTCCGTTTCATGCTTCCCCAGCGCCGGCCGACCGCCATCTCGACCTTCACCGGCACGGACAGCCTGACCACCTGCTCCATGAGCGGCACCACCTCTTCGGAGACCTCGTCCACCAGGTCCTGCCGCACCTCGAAGACCAGTTCGTCGTGGACCTGCAGAATCATCTTCACCGGAGACGATTCTTCGTGTCCGTAACGTTCGCCGATCAGGCGATCGATCTCCACCATGGCCAGTTTGATCATGTCGGCCTGGGTGCCCTGGATCGGCATGTTGATCGCCTGACGCTCGGCTTCGGCCAGTTCACGGGGATTCATCACGTGGACGTTACGGAAGAAACGCTTCCGCCCGAACAGCGTCTCGACATACCCTTCGGCCGACACGCGACCGCGCATCTCTTCCATGTAGGCGGCGATGCCGGGATGCAGGACGAAATACTGGTCGATGTAGTCGCGGGCCTCGGCCAGGGAGATCTCGGCGTTCTGGGCCAGGCTCTGCGGACCCATGCCATAGATGATCCCGAAATTGATGACCTTGGCGATGCGCCGGCGGGCGTCCGCCTCGTCCTCACCCCACATCTCGACGGCGGTACGCCAATGGATGTCCTCCCCCTCCTTGAAGGCCTTGATCATCTTCTTCTCCTTGGCGATATGGGCGGCGATGCGCAGTTCGATCTGAGAATAGTCGGCGGCCAGCAGCACCGCGCCCCGCGGGGCGACGAAACCGTCCCGGACCTTCTTGCCGTAATCCGAACCGGCGGTGGGGATGTTCTGCAGATTGGGATTGGATGACGACAGGCGTCCGGTAGCGGTGACGGTCTGGTTGAAACTGGCGTGGATACGTCCGGTCTTCCCGTGCACCAGCGGCGGCAAGGCGTCGACATAGGTCGACTGGAGCTTCATCAGTTCGCGGTAGGCGAGTATCTCCCTGATGATGGGATGCTCGTCGCGCAGCTTCTCCAGTTCGGAAGCGGCGGTAGAGAGCGTCCGGCCCTTCTCGGTCTTCCGGATACCCTGGGGCGATATGTCCAGCTTCTCGAACAGGATCCGTTTCAGTTGCTGCGGCGAATTGATGTTGAACTCCTCGCCGGCCAGTTTATGGATCCGGGCGGTGAGCTGCCGCAGACGGCCACCCAGGTCCCGCGACAACTCGGCGAAATACGGCAGGTCGACTGCGACGCCGTGACGTTCCAGACGGGCCAGGACACCGGCCAGCGGCAGTTCGATCCGTCCGTTGACCTTCTCCAGGTCGTTATCCCTGAGCTCCTTCTCCAGTTCCCCGGCCAGAGGCACGAAATGGGTCAGTTCACGGCCGAGACGCTGCAGGCGGCCTTCGTCGAAGAGATCCTTCTCCGGCAACGGGACGCCCCGATGGAAAGAGAGTATCGCCTCCAGGGAATGCCGCCGCTCCCCGGCGAACAGCAGGTAGGAGG
>Ga0209536_100005007_pt1 | contig 20775 bp, 14 predicted proteins | sample DeeMarSeWOR28_12_FD_187461 | JGI IMG/M metagenome (GOLD analysis project Ga0209536, IMG submission 187461) | Marine sediment microbial communities from White Oak River estuary, North Carolina - WOR-2-8_12 (SPAdes) (version 2) | ecosystem: Environmental > Aquatic > Marine > Intertidal zone >... | reverse complement strand
GAGCCGATCGTTCCAGATCCCCTGCAGATTGGCCGGACCGGTGCCCTGGCGGCTGGATGAGATCAGCAAATACCGGCCATATTGCACGTATTGCGCCACAAAGGCCGGGTCGGCAGGATCGTTCCAGAATATGCTTAGCCGCTCATCGGTGGGGAGTGTATCCCGTGCAGATGATCCAAAATTGAGTTCAAACCGGTTAAACAGGGATTGGTAATCAGTAATATGGTCGTCCCGTATCCGTTCATAGGATCTGTTATCTATACCTGAAAATATGTCTTGAACCGTGGTTGCCGGATCATTACTGACATCTTTGAAATTGACATAATTGGTTGCCGCCGTGAGATAAATGGTGGCATGGCTCGCATTCGAAATGAGTACTCTGTCGTTTTCGTACTGAAGGTCACCATTGGTATCTATCTTCAGCTCAGCCATCCCTTTTAACACCCCGTTCGTGACAGCCACTTCAAGGACCTGGCCATCATGCGTCTTTAATACCCTCTTCCGGGCATGTTCTGCATCCATCCACACCACGCAGTCGAGGGGTTTTTTCCGGCCCGCCTTCATGTGGACGACCAATACCTGGTCGGGATGACTGATGAATGCCAACCGCTCAAACCGGTTCCCGTCCACCGAATAAGATGTTCTGCAGATGGCCTGTTCCATATCCAGCTCCCTGTAATAATCGGTATATGATTCATGACCGGGGAACTGCACAAAAAGGTCCCCGAAAGGTTGGTATTCTTTCTGGTGAAGCGGTATACTCATAAACTCCTGCATGGCCAGGTCGTGTGCCTCCTGCTGTTTCCCCTCAAAAAGCAATGTCCGGATCTGGTCGAGGTAGGCTGATGCTCCCTTGTGGGCATAATCATGCGGTTCGCCGGTCCATAATGTTTCCTCATTAAATTGTATATGCTCGGTTTCAACAGTCCCATATACCATGGCGCCCAACCGCCCATTGCCCAGGGGCAAGGCTTCCGTCCAGGCAGCTGCCGGCTGAAGGTAAAACAACCGCGCGTGCTGATCCCCGGTATTCTTGTTTCCGGTACAGGCAAATAATGATAGGCATAAGGACGTCGTCAAAATATTACGAATCCCTCTGTTGATCAATAAAGGTTGATGCATGGGTTCAAAGTGTTATTCCGTTTCCGGATAATTGGGGCTATATAATAATGGTTCGGTCCGTATGACCAACCGGTCATCTTTCACGAAGCCTTCACCCCGTTCACTCAAGTGGTCTGCCATACGCTGGCGCCAGAGTTTCAGGTCGTCCTGGAAGTCCGTGTTACCAAAAAGGTCGTGTAATTCCCCGGGGTCCCGGTCCAGATCAAACAATTGTTCCTGGCCGGTCAGAAAGAACCATATGTATTTCTGGTGCCCATCGGTCAGGGCGGTCCAATAGTTTTCTCTTTCGTATGTGGTGCAATGTTCCATATCAATATATTCACGCCAGGCGGGGTCCTTTTCACGAACGAGGGTGAGTAAGGAAGCGCCATCCATTTCATCCGGTATGGGTTGACCAATGGCATCCAGGAACGTGGGCAACACATCCCGCAATTCCACCGGATAATCGAGAAAACTGCCTTTTTCTATGATGCTTTCCATACTTTGGGGCCATTTTAAAATAAACGGGATATTGGCAGATCCTTCATACGCATATGTTTTACGCCAATGGTGATGATCACCCAGCATGTCACCATGATCAGAGAAGAAAATAATCAGACTGTTCTCATACATACCTTTTGCTTTTAAAGCATCGATAATCTGGCCGATCTGTTCATCGATGAACGTGATATTGGCATAATAATGCCGGCGTGAATTTATGGCATGATCCGTACCGAAAAAACCAAAGGCGGCACTGGGGGTATCGGGTCGGTCTTTAAATGTCTCACACCAGTCCCCCACATAGGGTTCCGGGATTTCACGACCTTCATACATTTCAAGGAATCGTTGTGGGGGATCATATGGACTGTGTGGCCGAGCAAAGGACACCTTTAAAAATATCGGACGTTCATCCTCGTAGTTATGGATGACCTCTGCGGCCGTCTGACCGGTCCAGGTGGTCGGATGTAACTTTTCGGGGAGGGCATAAATGCCTGCACGATGTTCATTCCACCCAATACCTGTGGAGTCCGGATTCATTCCAGGAGCCTGCTGGTAAAACCACTGTCGGTAATCACTCACAAACCCTGGTGATTCAACTCTCCCGCTCTCATCAAGAAGGGTCACATGAAATCCATGCCGGTTCCGTTGCGGATACCAGTGCATTTTACCAATACCCATCGTAAAGTAACCCGCATTCCGTAACATTTGTGGTAATTCATTGGGATAGGACGCCGCCACGCGACCATATCCCAGCATGCCGTGATGCCAGGGGGCCATCCCCGTCAGCAATCCCGCTCTGGCAGGTGTACAGCTGGGAACGGCCGTATACGCGTTCTCGAACAGCACACCATCCCGGGCCAGTGCATCAAGATGTGGGGTCTGAATATGGTCATTCGTTCCATATCCGATACAATCCCCCCTCTGCTGATCGGTCATGATCATAATGAGGTGGAGCCGTTCATCCACCGTTTCAGAAGTTTCCGGTGGTGTACACCGGGTTAGTAGGGTCGAAATTCCCAGCAGAACCAATGGGATATACCAAATTGAAGTCTTCATATCATTCATTTAAATAAGTGGCACTTCTTTTTTCAATATCCATCAGGCTGTCAAAGCGGAACATATCCTGAAGCATATGTTCTAACAGATCCGGATAGTCCAATGAGAGATCAAATTTCTCAGAAATATCTTTTTCAACATTATACAGGGCCAGGATATCCCCTCTTCTGGATACTTTCCAGGGCCCTTTTCTCATGGCCTCGAGGGGCCCACTTTGATGATAATAGTAGACTGTGCGCTCGGATAGCGGATCACCATGCAAGAGATGTCTGGAAATATCCATACCGTCAATTGACGGTGCACCAGATAAGGAGATATTGAGGATGGAAGCGATGGTGGGATAGATATCCATGATGGTTACCACATCATCGGACACCCTGTTTTTTTGGATGTGTCCGGGCCACCATGCCAATGCCGGCACCCGCATACCACCTTCCCATGTGGTTTGTTTTCCGCCTCTAAGTGGCCCCGCCGACCCACCTCGGGTCTTAAAACTAAGCCAGGGGCCATTATCCGATGTGAAAATAACCAGCGTGTTGTCAGAAATATTGGTTTCTTCCAGGGCTGTGAGTATTTCCCCGACACTCCAGTCGATCTCTTCCACAGTATCGCCATAATCTCCTCTTTTGCTGGTACCCCGGAATGTTTCAGATGCATAAATCGGGATATGGGGCATGGGATGGGGCAGATAAAGAAAGAACTTTTCCCCGGCTTTCGCCCTGATGAATGCCACAGCCTTTTCTGTAAGGTCCTTTGTGAAACGGGTCTGATCGGGATCCAGTTCAATGGTATCATTTCCTTCCATGAGCGGAAGGGCATATGGGTAATCTTCCCGGCCCATTATGGATTGCTCTTTTTTACTCATATCGTTACTGAAAGGAATACCATAATACGAGTCGAATCCATGTTGCAGGGGCAGAAATTCATATTGATGGCCCAAATGCCATTTACCGAAGATGGCAGTCTGATAACCCTGTTCCTTCAATAACTCCGATATCAGGATCTCATCCTGATTGATCCCGTGTTGCGTGTGCGGAAATAAAACGTGTTCATGCAGACCGATCCGTTTGGGCAGGCACCCGGTCAGGAGGGCAGACCGGGTAGGGGTGCAAACCGGCGAAGCGGTGTAGAACTGCGTGAACTTCAGACCTTCCTGCGCCATGCGGTCCAGGTTGGGTGTTTGAATGGTCGGATTCCCATAACATCCCAGGTCACCATACCCCAGGTCATCGGCCAGGATGATGATGATGTTGGGCTGCGTGCTACCCTGAGAATCCGTTTGGTTGGAACATGCAGATATGAAAAAACTGCTGCACAGTATGATCAGTTGAATCGTTTTAGACATAACTTTTTAATGTTCAGTGTTTCTGTTTTACAGATCCTGAAACACCTGCCAGCCGGCAGGTTTAAGCTCAGGATGATTGTTAATTCTTAACCACAATGGTCACCAAGAAGGTTCGAAGATCACAGAGGTTGAAAAGATATAGTTAATACTATAATATAACGCTCTAGATCCCATTTATAAACAGGGCAACTTTGAAGTTTAATAATAATCCCAGTTTAAATCCGCTCATCTGCATATGTTAGAATCTGTACCAAAGGCACATCATTCAGCGCATCCACTGATTCAATTTCAAGCACCAACTTTCTTTCAACAAGCAAATCGATCCTGTAGCCACATTCCAGGTAAACGTCTTCAAAAACCAGAGGCATCGGAACTTCTTTCTCAACAAATAATCCAGCTTTATGACTACAATAATATAATGATTCCTGATAAGCAGGTTCCAACAGGCCGGGACCAAAGGATTTATGCACGTCAAGTGCCAGTCCAATAACCTGAGTTGCCAATTTATTTTCAATCATAGAACTGTCATTATCTCAGTGATCTCTGTGCCTACTCTGCGTCCTTCGTGGTTTTCTTTATTATTTCACCACGATCTCATCAATAAATATCCAGGCCTGGCCACCGGCGCCGGCATGCCAGTCGGGGCATTCGTCCATATTTTCAGCTTTCACTCTGATATACCGGACGGTTACCGGATCAAAGGAAATATCAAAATCATGCTTCACCACCCTGACGGTTTGCTGGGATGCCTCATAGGAAAGCACAGCCATGGTATTCCAGGTGGTTCCATCATGTGACACCAGGTATTCCACCTGTTGTGGCAGGAATACCCAGGAACCAACCGCCTGGAGGAATCGGGCAGAGATCTTTTCAATGGTGGTCGGGGCCCCCATGTCGATGATGGCATCCAGGTCAAGCGCTTCATAGCCCTGCCAGGCATCATGCTGGACCTCAAGCATGCCGTGGTGCCCGTCGACCAATCCTCCAACCCCACCACCAGTGTATTTGGGGCTGTATTCCGTATGAAGTGTGACGGTTTTGCCAACCGCCAGATGTGATACTGTCAGCTCCGGGATAAATACTTTTTCCTTACCCCAATTTTCTTTTTCCAGGTCCAGAGTATCCCCACTTTCCCGCATTTGCGCATTCAGTTGTTTTTTCAAAACCTCAATCTTCTTCGCATATGATGGATCGGCGGCCAGGTTGCGTGTTTCCCATGGATCTTCATTTAAATTGAACAGCTGGATCGTATCTTTATTATGGACGTTATAGAGGATCAGTTTCCACCCATCGTCAGTGCGTAGACCTCTTTGAAAATGCCGGTAGGCATAAAATATCTCATCCCTGAATTGGGATTTTTTTCCATTTAAAACCGGCACAAGGCTTTTACCAAAGATCCCATCTGGTGGTTTGAGACCAACCAGTTCACATAATGTTGGATATATATCGTTAAGATAAACCAGGGCATCCGATTTCTTTTTCTCAGGGATCCCCGGACCGGATATGATGAATGGCACGCGCACACTGTGTTCATATATATTTTGCTTTCCGAGCAGACCGTGTTGACCTACAGCCAGACCATTATCTCCAGCCATTACAATGATGGTATTAGCGGCTTTACCCGTTTTCTCAATCGCGTCCAGTATCCGCCCGATCTGGACATCCAGGTGGGTGATCATCGCATAATAACCACCAATATGGTCTTTTATGATCTCTGGTGTGCGTGGCCAGGGAGCCAGCTGTTCATCCCGCACTTTCATTTCACCATTATTAAAAGGATGCTCTGGCAGGAAATTCACAGGCACACTGATTTTTTCCCGCGGATACAATGCTTCAAAGGCATCCGGAGCCATTCTCGGATCATGTGGTGCCGTGAATGCCACATATAAAAAGTAAGGGGCCTCTTCATTATAGGATTCCAGGAAACCAATGGCTTCATCGGCAAATAATTCACTGGAAAAGCCATCGGCAATGTATTTTTTATCTTCTGGATATTTACCGGAAGGATCAAAATCAAATACCGGGACTTTATCATGATCACTCATCCCACCAAAAAAGATATGACCTCCATCCTGGAAAGCCCGTGCAAATGATTGTTTACCATTATGCCATTTCCCTGTTCCGAATGTATAGTAGCCAGCGTCCTGGAATTGTTCCGGCATCATGATATGATCATCCGGGATCATAGCACCCTGCATTTCCAGATGAAATAACGATTTTCCCGTCATCAGCATGGCCCTGCTGGGCATGCATACGGCCCCACTGGTTCCCCCCATGATATGGGCATGTGTGAATGAAAAACCCATATCGACAAGACGGTCCATCTGAGGCGTCTGGATCTCATCGATCCCTAAACTGTGTATGGTATTGAATCGCTGATCGTCTGTGAACAGAACAACTACATTTGGATCATTTGTTATGGTTTTACAACCACCCATCATGAGCCATACCGCGGCAAAAATGATCGCCAGGGTAAATGATTTCTCTTTCATTTCGCGCATCATGATTGTTAAATTTTGAGTGTGTCTTTTTCAAGTTCTTCCAAAGATTTACCCTTGGTTTCAACCAGGTATCTCCTAAAATAGAAAAAACTCAGGAAGGTCACCAGGGCATAAAAAGCAAAAATGTATCCGATTCCTTTCCCTCCCGAAAAAGCGCCTGCCACAACCGGGAATAGGAAGGATGTCACACCATTGAAGAACCAATGCGAAAACGACCCAATGGCGGTGCCACGTGCCCGAATATTATTGGGAAACATCTCTGCCAGAAGAACCCATATAACGGCACCCTGGGAAGAGGCAAAAAATCCAATAAATCCGATGAGTAGAATCAGCAGCAGGGAACCTTCAAAACTTTCCACAATATAAGCCCAGGCAAATAATCCCAGGAAAACGGTCATCCCCAACGATCCAACCAGCAGCAGGTTCTTCCGTCCGAAATGGTCGATCACACGCATGGCCACCAGCGTAAATACCAGGTTGGTGGCCCCGATCATAACGGTTTGGCCAATTGCCGAATTGGTTGAAAAACCAGCTGTTCTGAAAATATCCGTAGCATAATACATGATAATGTTAATACCTGTAAACTGGTTGAAGAAACCAACCGCTATGCCGATGAAAACAAGACGCAGGTAGGGTTGTTTCAAAAGGTACACGGATTTTGAAAACACTTCCTTATCGATGGACTTTTTGATGTCATTGAGTAATTGTGTAGCGTCAATGTGGGGATTCACCTCTTTAATGACCAGAAGTGCGGTATCAAACTCACCTTTTTGAACCAACCATCGCGGGCTTTTGCTGACCTTGAAGAGTAATGCCAGAAAGGCCAGTGCCGGCAGGGATTCTGACAGGAACATCCACCGCCAGTTATTGGCACCGGTATTGAGTAACAAATAATCTGTAAAAAATGCCACGAGAATCCCAATGACAATGGCCAGTTGAAAGGTGACTGTCAGGCGTCCTCGAAAAGAGGGTGGGGCAATCTCTGAAATATACATGGGCGATAGCACGGAAGCGCCTCCCACAGCGACACCACCAATGAAACGAAAAATAACGAACACTGAGAAATTTGAGGCCAAACCGGTACCAATGGCAGATATCAGGAACAAAAAAGCCAGTACCCGCAGCATACTGCGACGTCCCAGCACGTCGGCCGGTTTACCAATAAATATAGCACCAACCACACATCCCACCAGGGCAGAACTCACGGCCCAACCCTGGCCGGCATCGGCCAAATCAAAGAAATCGGTAAAAAAAGGCATGGCGCCATTGATCACGGCCGTATCAAAGCCAAAAAGAAGCCCACCAAGAGCTGCAACAAAAACATAGAGGTACAGTGCATTTTTTTTCATAGGATGTGCATATCGGAACGATATCAGGACGTGTTCGTTCAACCAGACTTTGAAAATAAAAAAACCATGCTTTTTTTCAGCATATTAAAGAAGAAAATCAGACGCATTATTTATTTTTGGGTTGATCCGGCTTTATGCGATTCATGACAGGCTTATTTTTCTAACACACCATTGAAAAATTATGGCTTCCCAATGAATAAAAATACCATTTAGAAACCGGTATAAAAGCGATGATCTCCTAACTCCCTGTAGATTCTGAGTGGTCCTTTCCATGAAATAATTGTCCGAACGTCAACAGAATGACGTACATATCTGAGAAACAATTCGCCCGTTTCAGGTATTCTATGTTGATTTCCAGTTTTTTTGGAAGGATCTCCATTACATATACTTCTTCCGGATTGGGAAGTCCTTCCAGCATGGCATTCTCGTTCGCAAAACGGATGGCTGCCAGGCTGGTAATTCCGGGCCGAACGGTCAATACCTGCAATTGTTCCAGCGTAAAGTTGTCGACGTATTTCCGGACCTCCGGCCTGGGACCGACCAAACTCATCTGCCCGAACAATACATTAACCAACTGGGGTAGCTCATCGATTTTATATTTCCTCAGCACCGCTCCGAAACGGGTTATCCGGGGATCCTTTTTCCCAATCGTGATCAGACCTTCTTCTTCAGCCCTTTGCTTCATGGTCCGGAATTTGATCAGTCTAAAATCCTTATTGTTCCGGCCTACCCTGGCCTGGATATAAAATACATGTCCGCGGCCATCCATCAAAATCACCAATGAAACCACTATCAACAGCGGGGCCAGGATGATGAGGCCCAAGCTACTGAGCAATATATCGGTGGTCCGTTTACAGAAAGAATTCATTTAAAATCGATCGTGTTTCGTATTTGACATTACCTATTCTCTCTGATCCGCATATTGAATCCTTAACAAATCCAATTTTTTCATTAACGTTTCAATAACCGGCTGCAGATCTTCAGATCCAATCAGATTATTCATTTCATCAGGATCTGCCTCCAGGTCGTATAGCTCCCAGGTGTCAATATCATCATAAAAATGGATCAGTTTATACCGGGGTGTGCGGATGCCATAATGCTTTTTCACCATGTGCTCATTCGGGAACTCATAGTAATGGTAATATACTGTTGTTCTCCAATCGGCGGGCGAATGTCCTTCCACTAAGGGCCGCAATGACAAGCCCTGCATTTCTTCCGGTATGGGCACACCGGCATAATCGAGAAATGTGGGTGCATAATCGATGTTCTGCACCATTTCGACTAACTCACCGCCCCCTTTGAATCCATTGGGGTACCTCATGATCAGGGGTGTCTTGAATGATTCCTCATACATAAATCGCTTGTCAAACCATCCATGTTCGCCCAGGTAAAATCCCTGGTCGGACGTATACACGACCAGCGTATTTTCAGCCAGACCGTGGTCATCCAGGTATTGAAGTAGGCGCCCCACATTTTCATCCACAGCAGTAATACAACGGAGATAATCGGTCAGATACCGGCGTAATTTCCATTTGGCCAGTTCCTTCCCTTCCAGCCCGGCCTCCTGAAATGCCCGGGTTTTCGGTATATACTCCTCATCCCACCGTTGGCGTTGCACATCATTCATGCGAGCCAGCTGACCTTCAAATGCTTTCCTGTATGGGGTCTGGATCTCACCTTCCGGATCCACCATTTTCAGGTCATATGCCAGGTCCATGTCCTTAATGACGCTTAATTTTTGTTCCGCAGCAGCTTGTCGGTCCTGATAATCATCGAAAAATGTGTTCGGTATTTCAAACTGTTCATCCACAAACTGGTTGAAATGAGTGGTATCCGGCATCCATGTACGATGTGGTGCCTTGTGATGCACCAACAGGCAAAACGGTTTATTTTCATCCCGGCGCTCCAGCCAATCTATGGCCTCATCGGTAATCAGGTCAGACACATAACCTTCTGCCCTGTACCGCTCACCCATTCTGATGAAGTCAGGATTGTAGTATTGCCCTTGCCCCGGCAAAATATTCCAGTAGTCGAATCCCGAGGGATCACTCTTTAAATGCCACTTTCCTACCAGGGCTGTCTGATATCCAGTCTCCTGCAATAATTTGGGAAAGGTGACCTGCGAACTATCAAATGTATCGCTATTGGTATACTGACCATTGAGGTGGCTGAATTTACCGGTGAGCATGGTAGCCCGGCTGGGAGCGCAAATGGAATTGGTGACAAAACTATTCCTGAATAGTACACCCTCTGAAGCCAGACGGTCAATGTGTGGTGTTTGGTTCAGCGTTCCATTGTAACTGCTTATGGCCTGGTACCCATGATCGTCGGACATGATAAACAGGATATTGGGCCGCGACGGAGCATTGTTCTTTTCATGCTTGCAGCCGTTTATGATTAGAAAAGTAAGGATGATAAAGAGAACTTTTGCCAGGTGGTTCATGAGATGAATGCATTAAAATTGGGATTAAGTTAGCAGATTCTGTAACAAGTTCAGAATGACGGGGACCAAATTTTGAACATATTATAACGAATCACTCCTGAAGTTCTCCAAAACGGACATCAGGAGGCCGGCCTGGTCACTGTCATGACTGGAGAAACCATTTGTGTCGAGCGGTTGTTGTTCGCCCGGATCCTCTCGTATGTTAAACAAGCGCCCATCCTCATACAGTTTGAACTGGGAATTTTGTGCAAATTCGGCCGTGGGAAGGTGTTTCTTGCCGGAGTAATACCAGCTATAGATCCAGTCACGCGAACCTTTACCTCCTGAAAAAGTCATATCGAACCGTTGTCCGTCTCCAACCCATTGATTCAATTCAATTCCTGCCAGACCACATAATGTGGGGAAAAAATCAGTAAAATCAATCAGGTCGTCCGCCACCACGCTTTTGGATTCCACAGGTCCGCCGGACACGATGAGAGGTACATGGGTACCATAATAACTCGGTATTCCTTTTTGTCCGGGTATCAAGGTTCCCTGAAAACGTGATTGTATTTGCCGGTTTGTTCCATTATCCCCTGTAAAAAGGATATATGTGTTCTCCCATAAGCCAAGCTGTTTCAACTCGTTTTCGATTTGCCCCACGATCTTATCCATATAGGCCACCATATCTCCAAAATATCTGCCACCCGTTGAATTCCGGGCTGTATCCCAGGCCGCTGTTCCCGGTGTCGGCATGTGGGGACTGTGCGGAAGCGCCATAGGATAATACAACAGAAATGATTGTTCCTTCTGGTCGGCAAGAAATGTGCGGATGTAACTAAAAAATACATCCGGACCATATAATCCTTCAAATACCTGTGCCGAGGTATCGTTCCAGTGAATCAATGGATCGGCATACCGGGATCCCACCTGGTCAATCTGCCACAGGCAATATTCATCAAATCCGGCATCGGTCGGGAATGTTCCCTGGCCAAATACGATGGAATCCGTCTTGCTGCCGAATAATTGCCATTTACCAACCACGGCTGTAACATACCCGTGTTCCTGGAACACGTGTCCAAATGTTCGTTCTCCGGGCCGCAATATCCCAAAGTCCTCGTAGTTTCTGTGATTGTATTTTCCGGTCATGATCTGGACCCTGGACGGTGTGCACAGGGGTTGCGAAAAACAGTTGGTATAGCGAATGCCATTTTGAGCCAACCGGTCCAGATTGGGAGTCCTATAGGATTCCCCACCATTGCATCCCAGGCATTCATATCCCAGGTCGTCCGCCATTATCAGAATGACATTGGGTGGTCGCTCTTTTGTATCGCAGGATGTTATTAAATATACCGACAATACAATGTTTAATATCATGAAAACATGGATTCTCCTGATTGACATGGGATCAATTAAAAATGAAGTACAATATGACCATTACTGAAAGCAGGATAGCCGACAATATTCTGGGATCGGTGATGCCAGTGACCTTACCTTTTGTTATAAATGCCAGGGGGCTTTCCAGAGTCAGATCCCGGATCTGGTCTTCCCTGGGATGGGGTGTCGCCATACTCATTCCCACAAAGATCCCACTGATGATCATAAACAGAAAAAACGATTGCAGCATGTAGGGTATCTTCAGGTTCTCGGTAATGATCTTCACATCTCCAAATGCTGGAAAATCCAGCAGGAACACCAACGCTCCCAGGACAAATCCTGAAATGATGGAGACCACTGCCGCCTGTTCTGTTCCCCGTTTCCAGAAAACACCCCAGATAAATACGACGGCAATAGGCGGTGCGAGAACCGCCAGGATCTGGTTAATGGCATCGAAAATACTGATGAACCGCTGTATCATGGGTGACCAGGCAATGGCCAGGACCATGACCAGTGCTGCTGTCCAACGACCGATGCGCACCTGTTGACTATCGCTGGTCGTAGGACGCAGGCGTTTTACAATATCTACCGAAACCAGTGTGGCGGAGCTGTTTAAGGCTGCAGCAATGGTACTCATGAGAGCAGCCAGAAGGGCTGCGGATAATATGCCCATGAGTCCCGATGGCAGCAGTTCGGTAATCAATGTTGGCAGAGCATCGTTGGGGTCTTTGATGATGTCGCCAAAAAGCACGTAGGCCAGAACCCCGGGGATCACCATCAGGAATACCGGTAATATTTTAATGAATCCAGCGAATACTGGACCGATCTGGGCATCTTTGAGTGAGCGGGCACCCAGAACCCGCTGTACGATGGTCTGATCAGCACACCAATACCACAGACCTATGACCGGATAGCCGAGAAGAATGGAATACCAGGGTAATTTCGGACTGCTCTCATATGACCGGAAAAGTTTCAACTGGTCGGGTTTAACAGCCTCTTTCAGGTCGGCCAGGTTATGCACCCCATGATCGGGCAGCGCCTGGAATGCCAGAAACGCCATGATGGAGGCACCCAGGATCAGGATCACTGTTTGGATACTTTCAGTAATCACGACCGATTTCAATCCGCCCAGCACGGTATAGATGGCGGTAACAACCGATATCACACCAATAGAAACCCAGATACTGATCCCGAAGAAATTCTTAAAAACGACAGCCCCGGCATACAAGCTGATTCCGATGTGCATAAACAGGGCCCCAACTATCGCAAGAAAGGCCAACATGCCCCGGGCATAACCATTATACCTTTTTTCTAAAAATTCCGGCAATGTAGAGATGCGATTCTTAAAATAAAAAGGGGCGAAAATCAGACCCAACATCACCAGTAGTAAAGTGGCCATCCACTCAAAATTTCCCTGCACGATGCCATCCTCAAAACCAGCCGATGCCAGTCCCACCATATGAATGGTGGAGATATTGGATGCAAATAATGCCGCTCCTACCAGGGCCCAGTTTAAGGATCGCCCGGCCAGGAAATACGAGTTACTGGTCATTTTCTGCTTTCTGACCACCCACACACCCACTACCAGTATACCCAGCATATATACTATGATGATCACCAGGTCAAGAAGCGGGATCTTTAGTCCTGACATGTTTTTAAGATCTTACATTTTTTAAACTATGGAATCCATATCAAACTCTCAGAAAACAGAGACCCTTTGCTTCCATGATCAATCATCACGGATGATGCATCAGATCATCTTCTAAATGCCGATTTAATATCCTCCATGCCCACACCGAGAACGGTTCGTGCAATGGTATCAAGTTGTTCCTCACCACCCACAAAATGAAATACACTATGATGATGGATGATCTCCTCACCTGGTTTGAGAAAGGCTGCCGGAGAAGAACTTTCAATCTCAAAAAATGGGCCCATCTGGCTTCCATCTTCGAGTGGTCCATCATTATATGCGTTCACGACATCACCGCTGAACGGTTCCTCCTGAAACTCCCATAATTGATTGACATAATATTTCTTGCCCTCCGTAAGTGAATAATACGCAATGGTGAGTACCTGGTTTTCTTCATCATAGCTTCCCAACACAGGTTTTGCCCTGCGGGGCCCTATACCAAGTTTACTTCGGTGTTTCCCATCAGCCCGGAAGAATAATACATCATCTGTAAAGCGGATCCGGTCGCCAGGAATTTCACCAAAATAATTGGTGGTGGCAATGGGTCCCAATTCGGCCTCTGAACCCTCCTGAAAGGGGATAACGATGGTTACCGCATCACCTGGGACCAGCATGTCCAGCATCCATATGCATAAGGTTCCCGATTCACAAGTCCATTCATTCAAACCGGAATTCTTTAAGGTATTGATCGTTCGATATCCGACATAGTCAACTTTATCCTCCAGTTTGATTCCCAGTATGTCCTCCACATCCTCTTTGGGGAGAATCCGGACCTCACGGAATACTTTTAGTTGAAATGCCGTACCAGAATAATTAGATAACGTCATATCCTTAGCCATAACCACCTCGTTGCTGGTGCTGGACAAAAGATCCCATGGCTCGGTATCAATAGGTGCCGGAGTGTACCAATTCTCAAATGTCATGTCGACACCGGGCCTAAAAAATATGGAATACTGGCCGCCTTCCGGACCTATCCAGAGTCTGTTTTCGCCGCCATGGGCGTTGATATGATCAACGATGGTATCTTTTTCCAACAAATCATAATTGATCCAGCCAAAACTTTTCCCATTCAACCCCTGTGCTGTGCTGGTAAACACTTTACCCTGGAATTTCGGGGATACAATGAGCTGTGCCCGGCCATTCTCATTCTGAAGCAAAATAGGATTATCCACCTTCTCAAGAAATTGAAGGTCGTATGCAAAGCTTCCGTTTTTGGGCTGGTTCGCTGAAGATCTATCCGGATCTTTAGCCGGTCTACATGCAAACATCAGGAGTGCAAATATCATGAGCAATGGTTTCATCAGGTTTGAAGGGATTTGTATTTCAATATTCAATAGGACATTTCAAATACAGTGAATACGGCATCGTGATCGGACGGAAATTTCACGGGATGCCCTGATATAACCCGGGAATCAACAGGTTTGAGGGCTTTTCCCCTGTAAAAGATATAATCGATCCGGTAATGAAATGTATCAAAGATATGCGATGGCTGGGTGCCACCATAATTGGATCCGGGGTCGGGATGGATTTCCCGGAATGAATCCATCAAACCATGTTCTTCAATTTCTTTGGTTACCGGCCATTCAATAATATATCCCCAGTGTGTTTCTTCCATTTGCCTGGTAAAATCGAGATGGGATGGTGTATTAAAATCGCCGGCCATAATAAGAGGAATTTTATTGGTATTCTTCAGAACAGGTTCCAGGTCATCCAGTATCTCAACGATCTCGGCATACCTCGTTTCACCCTCATTAATAAAGATCTCTTCCGCCGGGATTTGGTCTTCCAGCATGGATTGCCTGTAGTCCGGCAAATAATGCAGCCAGGTATTTACGACCGCCACCATGCGATCATCGCCCATATTCACGTAGATCCCCCCGCAATTAAATGGCTGGAAGACATCAATAAAATCTCCAAATGGGTACTTGCTCATTATAGATAGATTGGACGATCGCAGGTAGAAATGATATCCAAATGCATCGGCGATCTTTGGTCCGGATCCATAGGTTTCAATCATACAGATGATGTCGGGGTTCAGGTTCCTGATCACATCGATCACCCTTTGAACGCCTACTTCATTCCCGTGTTCACGTCCCCCATGCCAGATATTCCAGGTCAGAAACTTCAGCCTGGATGGAGGTTCGGGAACGGATCTCATTTTGCCGGGAAAAAATTGCAAATAAGCTTTCTCTATGTCCGCATCCGTGATGACACCCCCCCATAACTCAAACTCATCAAGCAGTCCATTACACGTCCACATTTCACTTTTGTCAAAGGACGCCTGTGCTCCCAAAAATATCGGGACATCTCCTGTAATTGAACCCATTTCGCCAATATGGTAAATGGCCACATTGGTTCCATCATAATACAAACGTACTTTCTGATTGTCCTGGTCGAACGAAAATGCCAGTTGATGCCACCGACCATCGTTTATGGGTTGCCGTCGGAATGTCGGTGTATATTCAAAACTGACTGTCCCATCCGATGCACTCCAATTCCAGGAACCATTCTCCTGTGCCGCAAGGGTCCAACCCATTGTGGTATCGGCCTGATTTGGGCGGTTCGATGCAATCGCATGCACCTGGGAAACGCCAGGTTCTGTTTTTACCCATATTTTTATTGTAAATGAGGCAAGATCCGGTTTTGTCAATGGAACACGGACGGGCCACCGTACAGAGGAAGATGCGCTAAGATCCAGGGCGGTTCCTCTAACACCTTGCGAAAAGTCTCTTGTTGCAGTATTGAAATCTATGGTCTGCTCATCCATCAGTGCATTTCCTCCAGATACTTTGAGGTTTTTCTCGAAGCTCATCTTTCCCAACAGAACGGTCACCGATTGAGACAAAACGGACCGACCAAAGCACAGTAAGATAATGATACTTATACCATATTTAATTCTCATATTCCCGAGTTTACAAAATGTTCAATATCCATTCAACGACCGCTTTTGCAAGATATTCATAACCCTTCTGGGTAAAGTGCACATCCCCGTACCGGATCTGGAATTCATCCATCCGATTATAAATGTAAGCATAAAGATCATTTATTGGAATGCCATGAGTATCCATAACCATTTTAGCCGCCGCGTTAAAACGGATGGCATCGCCCTTAAAACGTCCTGCTTCACCGGGCGGCACCGGCGTGGTTGAGGCCCAAACCAGGCTTGCATTGGTTTGTTTTAGTCGGATGACCAGCGTTTCGAGATTGGCCTGGTATGCTTCAACAGATAGGGTCTGTGTTCCCCTGATCTTATCGCGGTTTCCATATGCGGTGGCATCGGGATGCCGGTAACACAAATCCCATAATCCCCAGTTGAAATGTATGAGATCCCAGGATTTGGCTCCCAACCACTCATCCAGTTTCTCCAGGCCAGTACCTGTATGTTGCGCATTCCCTGGATTATGCAGGACCTCGGCTCGATCTTTAAGCATGTCCTGCACAAAAGGCGTATAACCAATCGAGATAGAATCACCAATGATGAGTACCCGAGGTAATGAACCCGGGCCCATTCCTGACATGAACCAGGCAGAATTTAACCATGCCAGTGATGCAGCTGAGCTTACCAAAAATGATCTACGATTCATTGTTTCTCAAATCGGTATACATACCACGTTCCTGAAACGTAATAATACAACTGTCATTCTTCAACAAGAAATACACTGAAGTTCTTGATTTTTGGTTTGGCAATCGACTCCGTTACATTCATCCGTATCCTTGATGCCTTCACAGGATCAAACCGGATAATAAGTTTATGTCCAATGCACTGGCCTTCGTAGAATGACCTCCAGTCAGAGCCATCAAAATATGATAACTGGAACCCGCGCACCCGCTCCCCTTCAATGATTTTTTCCTGCAACATCACCTGGTTGATCATGGATTCATCATCCAGGTCCAATATGAGACTCTGACCTTCCCCAGCGACTGATGCAAGAGGATGGTCGAAGCGCCTGGCAATGGCATGCCCGAATTCCGCAAGTCGCTGTACATCTGGTTTCGGAAGTTGACCTTTCGGATCCGGCGTCAACCCCAATATGAGTGTGGAATTATGTCCAACGGAAAAATAATACATTTGAATCAGTGATTCGAGCGGAAAGATATGCGGTTCATCTCCTGGTTCCCAGAACCATTCATGGCGACCATTATGGCCTCTTAATGGGGCATCCGACATGGCGGGCATCCAATAATTTCCTTTAGGGTCTCCATGTTTCAGGAGCTGGAAATTATTCTCATGTATTTCAGGATAGGTGATACCATCAGCAGAGGGATAGGGGAATGTCGCCCAGCAGGGATACGGAACGGTGCCACTTTCTGATCCTCCCCAACGGGCTTCAGCCAGCTGTGCATTATGATAAAACAAGCAATGTGGTTGGTATTTTTTAACGATCGGAAGCACATCCGGGGCGCCGCGCTCGGGATGATCTGCTCCGCCGTCGAACCAGATCTCGAACAAAGGTCCATACCGGGTACATAATTCGGTCACCATACCTTCCACCATTCGGTTATAATAATTCTGCCGGTTGTCCCTGAAATCACCCGCGCCCTGAACCTGGAAATTATGAACTCCAAAAAATGAGTTCCACCGGATCCCGATATAAATTCCAGGCTGAATCCCATACTTGCGGCATGAATTCACAAAATCTCTTACGATATCGCCTGTTCCATCCTGCCAGCGCACGGCTTTAAGGCAGTACGGATTGATATCGGATTGATACAATGCAAACCCGGTTTCATGCGTGGCAGTGATCAGTGCAAATTTTGCACCCATGGCTTTCGCCGCCCGCACCCATTGATCGGTATCCAGATTCTCCGGATTGAAAATATTGTAATCATAAACCGGATTGATGCGGTTTTCTGCCTGATTGTATTTCTGCTGATCAAATACATGCAGGTCATAATGAAAAATCACTCCCAATTCTGCCTCCTGCCATGCCCGTTGGGCATGGTTGGGAACGGGTATCTCTGAAGGCGATTCCTGGGCGATGACCGGGCTGATTATAATGGTGAAAAGAAGAAGGGTTGATAACAAATTAGGCATATATCCAATTATGTGTTCCTATATAATCACAATTGATTTGAGGTGAAATTACAAATCACTATTTACTAAATTATAAATTATATTAATCAGTGGTACATCATTTCAGGGCCCCGATGATTTTAAAGGTATAAGCATAGGTCTGCTCAGGGGGCAGATCACCGGGATACAGTGGCGGCATTTGAATAACCATATGATGACCCTGATGTTTCCATACCAATTCCTCCCCTGTTGCGAGGAATACGACTCTGGCGTCAGATGCCGGCTGAAAATCTTCGACCACGATTTCAGATTTATACCGTGGACTGATAATGAAAAGATCGTTGCCTTTACTCGTAAAAAAGAGTTCTTTAACGGCATACCCGGGTTCCGGATCTATCGTTTGCTTGAGGATGAAATCACCTCCCAGGTAATGCTGACCTTCTGGTTTGTAGTCTTTTTCGCCCTCTGACCATTGAACGGGCCGTATCCATTTTCGGGTATCATAAATCGCCTCCCCGTTTCTTTTAAGCCATCGACCCATCTGAAGCAGGCGTTCCTGCATGATGACCGGAATACGGCCCCGGTCATCCGGTCCAATGTCGAGCAGGAGATTACCCCCGTGGCTGACGGTATTTACGAGCATCAATATAAGGGTCTGCGGGGAATTATAATCTTCAGCATCCTCATTCCTGTTGTACCCAAATGAAAACCCCATGCCCCTGCATTCTTCCCATGGCCTGTTATAATCACGACCTGCCTCATATTCCGTTGTAAAATATCCTCCATGCTTCTTCCGTATGCCTTTTCCCCACCGATCATTAATGACAATCGTTTCACCAACCGGCGACTCATTGAACAACCAGGCCAGAAGTTCCGGAGTTTTCCACTCTTCATCCGTCATATCCCAATCTCCGTCTGCCCAGATGATGTCGGGCTGATACCGGTTAATCAGATCTTTGAACTGGGGATGAAAATGCTCAGTGACAAAACGTTCTTTATCATTTTGCCACCATGGATGAAACCACTCATACAGGGAATAGTAAATCCCCATCTTGATATTCGTTTTTTTTATGGCGTCAGACAACGCACCTAAAATATCCCGCTGGGGGCCAATATCCACACAATTCCATGGAAAACCGCGGTCATTGGCTTCCTCGCTTTGCCAGAATGTAAAACCATCATGGTGTTTGGAAGTCACCACGATGTATCTGGAACCCGACCGGGAGAACAGATCCGCCCATGCTTCGGGTTCAAACAGGTCGGCTTTAAACATGTCTCCAAACTGGTAGTACGGAACGTCTTCACCATAGGTTTTTACATGGTAATCCCACACTTCGGTACCGGTGAAATTTCCATTGCCGAAGAGGGTTCTGGTTTGCATCCAGTATTGGTACCATTCTGAATAGGTCCCCTTGGGGCTCCATGCCGGCACGGAGTAAGGACCCCAATGAATAAAAATCCCGAATTTTGCATCTTCAAACCATTCCGCCACCGGGCGGGCATCAATCGATTCCCAGGTGGGTTTAATATTTTCTTGCGATATTAAATCATTGCTAATCAATGTCATTACAAAAATAAGCCAGACGTATTTTTTCATTTTTTTGTGCTTTTATTCATACCATACTAGTTGATGATGATTTCATCAGCAAATAACCATGTCTTTCCGCCCGCTCCGGGATGCCATTCGGGGCAGGTGTGTATATTTTCGGCCCGGACCCTTAAATATCTGTATTCTTTGGGATAAAAAGAAAATGAAACGGACCGAACCGAAATTCCGGGATCTTGCTCAGAATTCCCGAATACCTTCTCATCAATCAGTATAAACGTATGGCCATCATTTGATACTTCCACTGTTACATTCACCGGCAAAAAGATCCATGCGCTTTGATCCTGCAGAAAGTCCATTTTGACTTCTGAATAGGGAGCCATATCTTTCAAATCGATTGTGGCGACCAGGTCATTCCCTTCGAAACCCAGCCAGTCATGATGTTTGTTTGTTCCTCCTTTACATCCATCCACGAGCATTGCAGCACCTTCTGCAAAATAGGGTGGATCTGGCATGTGATCCAATTGAACCGGCCGACCTATGGCGCTGTGCTCCACATTTTGTGGTTCCAAAAAATCCGGATTGGTCATGGGTAATTTTGCTTTGGATTCGACCAGCCATTGTTCCAACTCGAAGTTCAAATTTTCAACCATATCAGTTAATGAATCGGCAAGATTTAATCCCTCAGAAATATCGTCCGTAAGATTATATAGCTCAAATATCTGGCCCTCATAATGCTTGATCAGCTTGAAATCACCCTTCCTGATAATACTATAAGGACCAATGGGTCCTCTGTAATGTGGAAAATGCCAGAAAAGCGATCGGTTTTCAAACGCATTTTTTCGGGTGAGCAAAGGGTATAAATCGCGACCA
>Ga0209536_100005006_pt1 | contig 20777 bp, 22 predicted proteins | sample DeeMarSeWOR28_12_FD_187461 | JGI IMG/M metagenome (GOLD analysis project Ga0209536, IMG submission 187461) | Marine sediment microbial communities from White Oak River estuary, North Carolina - WOR-2-8_12 (SPAdes) (version 2) | ecosystem: Environmental > Aquatic > Marine > Intertidal zone >... | reverse complement strand
GCAACATCTGGTTCACCACCAGTTCTTTCCATTTCATTGAGTGACCACAGTTTTTCAGTATTAGCTTCAAGCTTTGCGAGTACTTTAGCCCATTCAAGACCTTTATGACGGTTCATATTTCTCTCAAAACGGGTTTTCAACGTTCTGAGTAGTTCTTCACGTTGTTCTGGTGACAACTCTTTTTTGAGCTTGTGCATAAGCATTGTATTCATCCCGAATTTATAAAATCATCTATGCAGAGAATGTAATTTTCATGAATTATGGAGTGGAACAGCTCAAATTTATTTCACAAAAGTCCAATCTCAACTAAATTTACCTTTTAAGTATGATATTAGACAATTGAGAAATTCTTGTAATTATGTTCAACATTATGGTTTCATACCATCATCAGCAGCAGATCTAATCAATTTTAACAGTAATGTAAATTCTATTCTAAATTAGGTTTTTTCGTAAGTATTAAAACTGATTTCATTCTTGTAACTCATGAACATTGGGATCATATAGGTGGTATTGCTCAATCACCTCATATCCATGAACTCATGAGGAAAACTGTCTTAACCTCTGAACAAATATCTGATCATACAATTAAGATGGCCAATTTTCCACAAGATGTATTGAATGCTTATGATCCGTTACAATATGATCATTATCACGTTGTTGCTCCTGGTATTGTATTGATCAAAGCTCCTGGCCATAGTGGTGGATCCCAGATGATTTTTGTCCATCTAAAGAATGGGGAAGAATTCCTATTCGTTGGTGATATTGCATGGAATTTGATTAAAATAGAGCACCTCAAAAATCATTCAAGAATGGGTATGTTGTTCAGATTTGAAAACGGAAAATTATTAGGTCACCAGCTAAGATGGCTTTTTGATAATATCTGGAATAATCCAAAAGAGGGAATTAATCTTGTCACATCTCATGATCTCAAGCAATTGGAACATTATCGTAGAATTGGTTTAATTGGTGATCATTTTGTATGAGTTATCACATTTAAGTTAAGTGTACTAATAAGCTGGATCCAAATAGTCTCATTTCGTTCATTCTTTGTTCAAAATGATGAATTGATTGGATTATAAATGTGATAGTAATAAGAGAATAAATAAATCTGAACCTAACATAATTAGAGTTAGGACAACCATATTGATAAAATTTCATGGTTTATACTTTTATAATCCAAACCAGCCTTTGGCTGAGTTCAGACAGTTATTAAGTTCTATATATATACTTAGTTAGGTAGTCAAGATGACCTATTTTATTAATATCGAAACCCTAGATGAAAAATATCTTGTATTCATCACTGAGGGGAGTATTATTGAGATACAACAGATACTCAAGAAGGAAGCCAGACAGAACACCACTGAAGGGAGTTTTATTTACAACAGAATATAATTCATCTTTTTTTGAATAATATTCAAAAATTTTAGACGTGAATTTATAGGGGGAAAGATTTAGAGTAATTTTAAGGGAGGGTAATCCAATATGTTTCATGATTGGATCAATTTCTGTTTCTAAAGAAAATAAGATAAACTGGATTACAATATTGGCTGAAAAATTTAGAAACCTTTTTCTACCTGGTGTTGGATAGAAAAGTAGTTTAATATTGTCTATAAAGGGGTTATTCCTCAGGAATGTAAGGAATTTCAGAACTTCGGGTATTGCAGTGAATTTATCAAAGGATTGCGCAGATTTAATTGCAACGGTCCACCAAGATAAGAAGGTTTTAGGGTCGATATTCCTACAAAGAAACCAATTCCAATCTTTTTTGAAGAGATGTTGCTGAGAAAGATAAGTATCTCCAATAAGCGTAAAAAAATCATCTAGAATTTCTGAGCTCCCAAAGTGACGTAAAAGAGCGGGAGGATATGTAAATGAGGGCCAGAGCTCATTGTATGAATTCTTGATTGTCCCATTAACTGAGGACCAAGTATGCTGTAATGTTCCTTCCGTGGGATGTATATAATCATAAATTCTTGTTGCTTTATTGACATAACAAGAGTCAAAGAGAAAATTGAGGCCAGCATCATCAGCACATTTTAATGTGCCACGGATAGTCTCAGGAGTAGCTTGAATGTGTCCTAGAAAAATATTCCAAGAATTCATGAAATCCTCTGGGTTTAAAACTTGGGGAGCTTTGAATAATCTCTCCTCCAATGAGTAGAACTTCTTTCCATTGTTTCTGAACGCCTCCTTAACCACTTTTTTTCCTAGGGAAAAGAAATTGATAACTTCCTCACTTTTGACAGGAGGATTTACTGCCTCAAGACTACAATCGCCAAGAGTAATGACATCATTAGATCCGCCCCGAAAACCCGCTTTCATAATATGTTCTATTTCATACTCAGAGAGAGTCATGAGATGTAAAGTATACCATGAAATTTTTTCATATTCTTCCCTATTTTCGTTGATTTTCAGTATACGATCTGCAAGACTCATAAAGAACTCATTGCTCTCAGTATTAATTTCAGAACATATGAAAAACATTTGATTTAGTTGATACTTCCTAAGAAAATTAATTTCTTCTTCAATCACATCTAAATCCCGAAATTTTACCTTTCTTCCTTTAATTATGGGTTCTGAGCAAAAGGAACACTGTTTTGAACATCCCCTCGAAACTTCTATTGGTACACTAAGTTCCATTCTCTCCCCCGCGAATCGAGAATAGAAAGCCTGTCGATCTGCTATAATATGATCTGTATATTCACAACGGGAAGCAGGAGGGAAAAATTTTGAAGGACCTTTGTGAAACATTCCTGAATGAGAATAAATAAGATTGGGGATGTGATCTAAATTTTGGCCAGATAAAACATCTTCAAAGTACTCGAAAAAGGCATCAGGCTCTCCAATAACACCGTAATCGGGTTGAAGATATTTCATTAATTTCTCAGGCATAACAGAAAAACCATAACCCCCAATGATAATAGGAACGTCTGTTAATTTTCGAAGAACTTGAATAAGATGTTTTGTTGCTTCAATTGGATAATAGAATGGGAGGATGGGAGGATGAGAAATAGTTGGTATATGGTAGTTATAGTTCATAGGTTTAATCAGATAATCTTGAAAATCCAAAGTATCTGTGTTTCTCAAGGTAATTAATATCATATTAAAAGGGGTTTTTTGGAGTAATTTCTGGAGATAGCCCTTCCATTGATCCTTTGAAATCCCATACAAATCGTATGGGTTAGTAAGAATACCATATCGGTCTGCAATCTCTGAAATTTGTACGAATGCATAAGGATACATTAACGCAGACTTGAGATTACTAACATTCAATAAAAGAATACTTCTTTGAGATCCCATTATTTAACCTCACTCGATTCAGAAACAATTTTTGTCGTTATTCAAACAAGTATATTTCCCTTTTTATTCATTTTTTAATTCCATTCCAGCCTTTTATGGAGCTGGTGGATAAGAATCTATAATAGTATCGACTTTTACTGTTTAATTACCCATTTTTCATTGTTTCTTGGTTAAAATATCAGTTTTACAACAACATATATATGAAATTATATAAGAATATTCATGTTTCCAGCCATGGACGACATTCGATTTATATTACTATGCTAACTCCTGATAGAGAAATAGTAAAGTACAAATTTCAGAGATCAGGGCACAGCAAACCCTATTTGAAACAGGTACTCATCATACGCGATGAAGTTATTAGTGTCATTTTCTGGAATTGACAGAATTTCGGTAATAATCCGATTCATCTCGTCATTAGTAATTTCGACAAAAATTTCAGTAATATTCGTTGTTGGATCAAGAATTTCCAGGATGGCTTTCTTTAGAGTTGGATAAAGGGAAAGATCTGTAAGAGTTAGATTTATGTACTCCTCATTGAAAGAAACAAGTTGGTCTTCTGATAATAATTCGAGATCTAAATATTCTCCACCTCCGAAGTGATTGAGACAACCAGGAAGAAAAAAAACAACGACTAAACACATTAAACTAGCAAAGATAGTCGTATTCTTTGACATTCGGAATAACCATCTATCTATTGAATTGATTGGGTTATAAATGTGATATTGGTAAGAGAATAAATAAATCTGAACCTTATATAATCAAAGCTTATACTACTTATAATACAACTTTTATTCTTCAATCATTATGAATATTTGGCGACAAAACCTAAATTATGATCCTATTACTTCTCTTCTTGCTTCAAATAATTCCATTATCAAACATTTTGTCTAACGTGACCTATTAGAGGAACAAGTAGATTCAATCCAAGTTATTTGGCAATTACCAGTAATACAAAAGATCTTAAAGAAACAACAACCTAATGGTTCTTGGAAATCTCGGAATAAAAACCAGATAAAATATCCTCTTGTCAATTATAACCTAATTGAGACATGGAAACAATTCAGATATCTTATTGAACAATATGAATTGAATAGAACAGATCCGTCATTAGAGAGGGCTGCAGAATATATTTTTTCTTGTCAAACAGAGGATGGCGATATTCGGGGAATGCTAGCAAATCAATATGCTACTTATTATACGGGTGCTCTATTGTCTCTACTCATTAAAGCAGGATATGAAGCAGATCCTCGAATTGAGAAAGGATTTCAATGGTTATTATCAATCAGACAAAACGATGGTGGATGGTTAGCATCACCATTGATGAGTTTGAATCTTTCAAAAGATCAAAAGATAGCAATTTTCCATACTACTGATACAATTAAGGATCATGATCTTACCAAGCCATCATCACATAACTGGACTGGCATGGTCATCCGTGCTTTCGCTGCTCATCCGACATACCGAAAATCAGCTGTAGCTCAACGAGCTGCTATATTATTAAAAACTCAATTTTTTCAAAAAGATAAGAATTATTCCTCTTACAAGGCTACAGATTATTGGGTAAAATTCCAATACCCTTTTTGGTGGAATAATCTTGTTGCTGCTCTCGATTCTATTTCATCCATAGGTTTTTCAAAGGAGGATGATGATATTAAAAAGGCGCTAAATTGGCTTATAGACAACCAACAAGAAAACGGATTATGGAAATTATCATATTCAGAGAGAAAAAATATTATTTACAACCAGAAAACAAAAGAAGCCCAATTGTGGGTCAGTCTAGCTATTTGTCGTATTTTGAAACAATTTTACTGTTAATAAAACTGTGATAAGGAGAAGGTTTCATATATACTGTTTTCGAGAAAAGAATGAATTCTTGGGATTAATCCATCGATTGATCCAATAATCAGCTAACAATTTTCAACCAAGAATAACCATTAATTATATATTCAAATCGAATAGAACTAGGTTAAGACGTAATACATATACGAGTGGAACTCATTATTATGTTAAATGACCATGAAGAAAGTGTATTAAATGAAATAAACAATCTGCTATATGAAACAGGAAAATTAGAGAAAGGGGAAAAGATCAGCATATTGGGGAGTGATCAGCATATTTATGATGAAAAGATTTGTATTAAAATCGATAATGGAACAGTAGTTGGATTATCACTCAGATTTTGCGGTTTAAGGCATCTTCCTGAAACTTTAGGATCCTTAATCAATCTTAAACATCTTTTTATTCATGATAATGAATTAGAAGCATTACCAACTTCAATAGGTCGCTTACAGAACTTAGAAGTACTTGATGCTGCCAATAATACGCTTGAGGTCATCCCACCCTCTATTGGTCAAATGAAATCGCTAAAATTTTTGTATTTACACAATAATAACTTGAAAGATTTGCCAGAATCAATAGAGGGGCTTTGCAATCTAATCTATTTAAACATTAGTGAAAATAAGTTTGAAGAATTATCGGATTCCGTTAGTAAGCTCGAAAGATTAGTAGAATTTAGATTATATGACAATAAACTCATTAAATTACCAGATAACATCGGGAACTTAGAGAACCTTCAAGAATTATATGTGATGAATAATAATCTTATTTCTTTACCTGAATCTTTTGGTGATCTAAAATCTTTGATAAAAGCAGATTTCAAAAACAATCAAATCAAAAAGGTTCCTGTTAGCTTTGGTATGCTAACTAAACTAGTAGAATGTAGTTTTAGAAATAATAGATTAATAAATTTTAATTTTCCTCTGAAATCAATGATTTCTCTCCAAGTTTTGGATCTTCGTGCAAACTTGTTAAGATCCGTTCCTGAAGCCATTAAGACTCATAGTAGCATTAGAAAATTAGATCTACGTTGGAATCCAATTGATATGGATGCACTTCTTGAAATAGATAATAGATCGTCATCAATAATATATTACTAGAATACTAATTCCATTTACTTTTCAGGAAAAGGAGATTAATCCATAATATACTTTCCTACTAGTTTTTCTAAAAATTCCCTTTAATAAAGCATTTACTATTTCCCTTAGTAAATAAGTAATAAAAGTGTACTAAAACTTGAACGTCCCGTTCGAAATAGTGAAACACTTCGTACTAATTATCAAACAGAGTGTACTAATTTATTTCACTTTATCTATCATCTTCTGGTTTGCCTACAACTATAGACTTAAAGGTATAGATTGTCATGATTTTAAATAAAGGAAAATGTTAATTTAGTAAATTTGAGTAATTAATTAACAGAATCAAAGAAGATGATATTGATGAAAAAATTAGATAGAGTACAGGCGATTTGGTTTGGTATAGCAGGATATTTAATTCTATTAGTTCAACAGGTTCCAGGAATCTGGGTATGGGTACCTCTCATGGCCGCTCCTGTAATTCTTATATTGAGTCTCTTGGGTTCCAATTTTTCAACTGGCATTATTGAGGCCTACTCGAGTCTCTTCAATTTTAATGAGGTATTCTTGGGAAAGATCTTAATTATAATAAGTGCAGCATTTGTAATCTATTCTATTGTTTATCTTGGGGTAAAAAAGAAACGGGGATTAGTCACTTCTGGCCCATATCGCTTTATAAGACACCCCCAGTATACTGCTTTTCTACTTTTAACAATTGGTTTTACAGGTTGGAGTTATTTTTATATTACGAACTTTTTCGGCATAAGTTGGCTGTCAGCGGAAGAAACAATAGCACTCTGGTACTTAGAACTACTTGCCTATATTATTCTGGCATTTATAGAAGATAAATACCTATTGAAGAAATTTGGAACGGAATATGACAATTATAAAACCAAAACTCCTTCATTCGTCCCATTTCTAAATACAGGGAAATTTGACATTGTGTTTTCAATAATTGCATTTAGTATCCTTCTCTATGTGGTAGTTCAGTTTCCCCTAAGTTAGTAATGAAGAGTTAATTAGCAATTTGATGATCAACGATATCTGGCCTCATTTACTAATTTTTTAGTAAGGTGTATATACTAGAGAATATACTTTTCTTATCTAAACCAGCCTTTTACGGAGCTCAGACTCCTGATAAGCTGTAAATATACAGCTGTGTATATACTTTTCAACCATTACGAGCTTTTTACTTACAGAGCTCTAAATTTTCTCTCAAAGAATAAAAAAATTCCACCCCAAAGTCCATATATAGTGAAGGATAAGAGAAATAGAACGGGGTATCCAAAAATATTCATTGGAGGGGGATTGGTATAAAAATAGAGTCCAAGACCAGCAGCAGATATATCTAACGCCATTTGAAAACAAAATCCAAAGAAACTAACTAATAATGCCACAGAAACTATATCTTTCCTCGTAAGATATCTCTCGTTTGTTTTTCCAAGAGCATAGCGTCCTAATTCAAAAGTGATTAGGAAGCTTGGAAAAATTCCTACCATATCAAAAAAAGGGCCAATTGTATTATAAAATGGCAGATCTGTCCCTAAAGGAACACTAGAATAAGCTCCCGATAGAAAGATGACAATAAAAAACGATGTAATTAGCAAACTAGTTACTGATGTAACTTTTGTTCCATAAATTCTGATAGAGTATAGATAAGCACAGATCAACAGAAATAGGCTTAGAACTGATCGAATCCAAAAATAAAATTGAAGGATCATACGTCTTTTCTCCTTCGATTCAAGGTTAAAATGAGGGGGATTACTGAAAATATTCCAGCCACTATAAAGATGTCAAATCTCTCTTCAAATAATACAAATATAGTACAAAAAAACACCAAAATACCATAAGAACTGATTACTAAATCAATTTCTTTCATCAAACATTACCCTTACTTATCCATCTAGATTCTTCTAAGTATATACCCTAGTATATACTTTTCCTATCTAAACCAGCCTTTTATGACATTTACAAACATCAATAAACTTCTATCTGAATTCGCGGAATTCGTTCAAAATGGGTCTTATTTCGCGTTAAAAGAGTTAATTGATAGAATTGAGCTGTTGCTCCAATTAGCACATCAGCATACCCAATTTGTTCACCCTTTCGTGTTAAATCTGCATCAATCTCAGCAGCAACTTTTGCTATATTATAATTCACATCCAACCAACTAAACCGGGCTAAATCCCCTTCAGCTTGAGATATTTTTTTATTAAACTGATCTGACTTGTGTCCAAATAAGAAATAAATACCTCTTAGATATTCTTGAATCGTAATGACTGAGATGAAAACGATAGAACGTTTGCTATCAATTTTTTTCGCTATTTTTACTGCTTCTATATCACTATTGATTAAATCTATGATAAAGGTTGTATCTGCTAGCCACACCTTAATCAACCATTCTTTTTAATAGTTGTTTCATTCGCTCATTATCTAATGCTCGTTGTTCCTTGAACGCATTTTGAACTTCAGTCCATTCTTGATAACTGAATGTCTTAGATCCTGCAATGTCTGATAACATTGATTTAGGGGGTAATAGTCTTTTTATCACATCAGAAAAGCTTTCATTTTCAAGCTTAAGTTGATTTAAGAGTTTATAGACCTCATCTGACACTGCTATGTTTTTTGCCACTAAGCTCACCTATTTCTCTATATACATATGCATATATATAAAAATTTTTCCTGTCCTCTTCACATACTTTTCTAATCTAAGCCAGCTATGAACAACAGAAAGACATAATATAATATTCTGTCCTATGTACATCTTAAATTGATGATTACCAGCCTTTTACGACAAAAATAAAATCTAAATATCAAATCATTTTGTTATCCTGGGCCGTTGACTGAGAAATGCACTTAAAACAACTAAGGATAGAAACATTAACAATGTAGGAAATGAAGTTGATCCATGAAACGAAATTCCTAGAGGTGTAGCAGCGATTTCAGCAGAAAACTCTCCTTCTCCAAGACTATTGATCGATGTAACTGCATAAAAGTAAGTAGTATTTCCGAGTACAAGAGCATCATTATAACTATTTGTTTCAGTGATAAATATTAAGGTGTATTCTCCGCTAGTTATGCCTCTATAAATACGGTAGCCTAGAATAGGCAAACCACCGTTTTTTTCGGGTGAAAGCCATTTTAACTCAACAAAATTTTCTCCCTCAATAGCAACTAAGTTTCGGGGAGCACTTGGGACAGATAATTCTGGGAAAGGTTCAACTGCAGTAAGATTTGTACCATTAGAATAACTACTTTCACCAATTATATTTACAGCAGTTACGACATAATAATAGAGATTACCTGCAATTACTGAAGTATCAGTAAACTTAGTATGACTACTACTTCCCAATAACAACAGTTCTTCAGGGATATTACCACGGTAAATATTATACTGAAGTATAGGTTTTCCACCGTCATTAGATGGTATTATCCATGTTAAGGTAATATTTCTAAACTGAGCGGTAGCGGTAAGATTCCCAGGAGGATTTGGAGGAGTAAAAACGAGATTATTGATCATAATTTGGAAAGTTTCATTGTTTCTCTCCCCTAATACTGTTGTAGCTACTGCAGTCACCGATAAATTTCCATTGGCTGTTGATTTACTGTTCCATGTAAAACAATATGGAGGAGTACTTATAGATAGATAGAATAATTCATTAATAAAAAAACTGACATTGACAACTCCATTAGGTGATGTTGCGTTAGCAGTTATGAGAAAAGAACCATCGTGAATGCTATTATTGAGTGGATTAACTATATGGATAGAAGGGAGTGGTTTAATACAAATGAAAGTTATATTTATCCACGAAACTTGAGGAGTAGTGTTTTGAATAAAATCTGAATGAAAAATTAACCTATATCGAAGAAATCGCGTTCTGTTTTTAAAATTGGGATTTGTGATATTAAGAGTGTGATATTGGAAACTTTCAGCAGATGATGAATTAGAAACTCCCAACTGAAACTCCAGAGACGTATTGGTAGGAATAACTGGTGAACCCCGATCCACATTCCCATGAATATCATATATATAACTTAAGTTTGTTATTTGTGATTCATACATCCCAGAAGGAAAGAAGCTATAACCTAGATAGACCCAAGTATCCCCAAAGGGGTTATAAGGCCAAATCATTAATTCCACCGGTTCCCAATCGATACAACCACCGAAAATCATGCTTGTATTGGAATTGGGGAAAAAAACCATTTTCTGCAGACCTCTTGCAGAGGGATATATGGGGGGAGATTGGAGTGTCCAATTGACGGTCGTAGGGTTATAAAGCCAAGTATCTGAATATTCTGAATCGTCTGCAATTCCTCCAAATAGAATAATCTGGGATGAATGATTATTATAAACCATTGAGTGGCCAAATCTTGATCCAGGAGAGCTAGTTGGAGTCAATTGAGTCCACGAGTCGGGAAAGTCATAACGCCATGTGTCTCCTAATGCTATCCCATCATTCCATCCTCCAAAAAGAATAATACTCCGTTCCATTGGATCATAATTATCATATACACTGACCATGTCATGAAAGGCTCGGGAGGAAGGAGCATCAATGGATGTAAAATTATAACATTCTGCCATACCGTCCATTAAATCGATAGTCCATGTATCATGATAATAGAAATCCGAGTAGGGGTCATATCCACCAAAGAGAATTATTAACTCTTCAAATACATCATAAACCATAGAACTCCCACATCGACTGGGTAAACTGGATGGATTTCCCTGTAACGATATATAATCCCATCTATTCGTCTTTATGTCAAATACCAATCCCTCCTGTAGACATTCGTAACCAAATTCATCCATACCGCCAAATATGAAAAATTGTTCACTCACAGGGTGATAGACCATAGAATGATAAGCACGGGGACCAGGAGAATCAGGTGGATTCAATTGTGTCCAAGAGTCTGTAGCAAGATCATAAACCCAAGTATCTTCATAATATGTCAAAACGTTTCCATCATAGTTTATTCCTCCAAATAACAGGACTTTGTCTAATTTTGAGTCATAAGCCATAGCATGCCCACTTCTGGGTGGGGGGCAAACTGAAGGAAGTTCTTTCCATGTATCCTGATAAGTTCGGTTTAGTTGCAGATTCGAATCAGAATTTAATGTCAAATTAGTCAAAGTTCCAAGAGGGAAGACTGTTGAATTCTCAAATATTTGCCCTACAGAATTAGTAGAATGTTTAAGAAGTGTATATGAAATTGAAGGAGTTATCAAAGAGGATTTCAAATGAGAAGATTCGTTTAAAGTGAATGAAGCTAATCGAGGAATCTTTTGAGTAATAAAAATTTCATCATTCGCATTTGTTTGCTCCAAATCTCCCAAAATAGTAAGAATTAATACACTTATGAAAAGGAACCAATAATATTTTGATCTATAAATCAATCGAATCACCCAGTAAATATATCTGCATTATTCATCAGAACATCTCTGTACCCAAGACTCTCAAATTATATTAATTTTTTGAAAAGGAACCTAGTATATTCTTTTCAAATCTAACCAACCTCTTACAATTGAGATTACTATTCCGGGAATTATCAACTTTCACTATAGGGTACAAACTAGTACAGGGCTGGTTTGACGACATCTTTCATAGCGTCAACAGTTTTTACGTCCTTTTGAAATTCTTCATGAGTTAGATCATGTATATAAAGATTTATTTTGTTAATGGCCTTTAGAATATCATCTAAAAACAATTTAGGAGTCCTACTTGACATAGACTACATCCCTCATTATTCTTGGTTTTAATAATTCTTTTAATCCACCTGGAGTAACAATTTCGACATGAATGCCTAGTTTATCTGATAAATAATCTTCTAACTTGAAAAGAGTAAAAAAGCTGATTGGTTTCGTGAATTCAACAAGCAAATCTAAATCACTTGTTTCATTCTGTTCCTCACGAGCATAAGATCCAAATAAGCCAATTGTATTAACATGATATGCCTCCGTGAGAAAAAGAATTTCAGCTTCCAGAAAATCTATGATTTTCTTTTTTGTTAACACTTCTTTCATCCTTCATTAGTAAGGGTTGATTGCTAATTCGTTAATATGTACAGTTTAAAGGTATGTAATTTTAATTGTATTTTATTCCCAATTAAGGGCTTTGGGTCATTGATAAAGTCATAATAATCCATTCCTTAAACAAATTAGAATTTACTGTTTACATCAATTTTCCTTTTAACTAGTCTTTCTAACACTTCAATATATTTAATTAGCGACTTAAGAAATTCATTTTATGAGGAAAAACCAAAAAGAAATCCAAGAAATAATAACGTTCTTACTTCAAACAAATTTCGAATTTCAGAGATCAGGGCACAGCAAAGCCTATTTGAAATAGGTACTCATCATATGCGATGAAGTTATAAGTGTCATTTTCTGGAGTGGACAGAATTTCAGTAATAATCCGATTCATCTCGTCATTGGTAATTTCGACAAAAACTTCAGTAATATTCGTTGTTGGATCAAGAATTTCCAGGATGGCTTCCTTTAAAGTTGGATAAGGAGAAAGATCTACATATGTTAGATTAATGTTCTCCTCATTGAAAGAAACAAGTTGATTTCCAGTTAATAATTCGAGATCTAAATATCCTCCACCTCCGAACTGATCGAGACAACCAAAAAGAAGTAAAACAACGACAAAACACATTAAACTAGCAAAGATAGTTTTGTTCTTTGACATTTGGAATAACCATCTATTTATTGAATTGATTGGGTTATAAATGTGATGTCGGTAAGAGAATAAATAAATCTGAACCTTTTATATATATCCCAAACAGTCCATGTTAAGGCAAAAAGAATTGGAACACGTTTTAACTTCAGATTTTATATCGAATCATTATTTGTTTTATTTCCATCTCCTTGGATTGATTTCTTGCAATTTCTAAATCTTAGAGCGAAGGAAGCAGGACACTGATGTTTGTACTTGAATCACTAGTAAAGAAAAAAAAATTAAACATCAGCTCTGTATTCGATTCATATTGGTTGTGAAGATTATGGCAAAATATTATTCATTTATTCCTTATTTTCCAGAAACTTTTTCTGAAGAAGAAATGATGACTAAATCAAGAGGTTTCTACCACCATGCAAATAAGCGTCGGTCGATTCGGCATTTTTCTAATCGACCAATTCATAGGCAAATAATTGAAAATATTGTTAGAACTGCTGGAACTGCACCTTCAGGAGCGAATAAACAACCTTGGACTTTTGTTGTGGTTTCTGATCCTAAGCTTAAATCGAAGATTCGGATCGCTGCAGAAATCGAAGAAAAAGAATTTTATGAACGTAAAATTACTGATGAATGGCGTAACGACCTAGCTCCATTAGGTACTGACTGGAGAAAACCTTTTTTAGAAATAGCGCCTATTCTTATCGTTGTATTCCGACAAGATTACTCTTTTGATACAAATAAAAATAAGCAAAAACATTATTACGTAATGGAAAGTGTAGGGATAGCTGTTGGAATGTTGATTACCGCGATCCATAATTCGGGCTTAGTGACACTGACCCACACCCCCAGTCCAATGAAGTTCCTAAAGGAAATATTGAATCGTCCTATAAATGAAAAACCATTTGTATTAATGCCCGTTGGTTACCCTGCTGAAAATGTAACTGTACCTGATATTAAAAGGAAACAACTAACGGAAATAATGGTCTGGAAATAATCATCCAAAATGTGAATTGATGAAGATAACTACATGAATATATACTTTTGTAACCTAAACCAGCCTTTGACGAAATTAAATACATTAATCTCAAGACAGTTTCTAAGAATGAAGATCTCATCTAGTGTATAGGGTTTTAAGTATAAAATAGAGGATAGAAAGAGATAGGTTTCTCTTTCGAAATTCACTTTCAGAATTACATTTGTAATTAGTTAAAGAATAGGCTTATTAAGTTTTCAAAACCATGGGTTCTCCGCAACATTGAAATTCACAGTGTTCTTCGCAACCACATGATCCTTCCTGTTCACCACATTCCTCACATTCCTTCACGACTTGAAATTCAAGTCCACAGTCTAGGCAGACTAAAATCTGACCTTTTTTCATTTCATGACAACTAACCATTTGGGATTTTCTCCTAATAGACAAAGTTTGTACTTTGTTTCTAATCCCTATTTCCTTCATGATTTTATTAAAAGGTTTATTTAACTAATGTCAGAATTTTTCTGAATCAGCCTAGAAGTATCTTAGTGATAATCTAACTTTTTATGACTGAAATAACTGGAACATTTTCCTGAACTTTTTATAACTACCATATTGTCCTGAAGCTTGGTTTTAAGGTATACTAAAGAGTTCGCTGTACTTTAGTAAGAGGTTAACTTGAAATGAACCTTTAGATAACTCTTAAGGATATCTAAAAGTCTAACATCATTGCAGCTAAGATAAATTAATTTCTTGGGAAAAATATGTTTGATATCTTCGTTTTCGAAGATTAATGAGGAAATTCAGATAGAAGAAACCTGTACGAGATGACCAATTCCTTCTAGCTACATCCATTCTATACTATAGAATATACTCTTTTTATCTAAAGCTAGGTTGATTACATTGATTAATCTCTAGGATTTTTTATCTATGACGGTAAAAAGCTAATTGTTAGAATCTTATTACCATCATAATCTTTTTGAAGTTATCTAAATAAATTATTAAGATTTTTGAAGATTATAATTCTCTGTATTTTATTAGAACTTCTTTAAAAGAACGTGAAAAATATAAGAAAAAAAATTCATTTGGTGTATTTCGATTCAAGGGATTTTTCAAATTTGCTTATGATTTCAAATTGTATTAGTTGAAAAAAATTACTGAGATTAACAATCCTAAAACAATTGCTACCGAGAAAGAAAGGACTGCCCAAGAATATGTACCACGATGAACTCCTCTATACTCTGGGTTTCTAATCACTCTCTTCATCCCTGTTATTGCAGTTATGCTGAGTAATATAATTGAAATAGATCCGACAATTCCATGTATTGTATAAAAAACAGCTCCACGATCAATATAGGTCTGTATGATCCAGTAAATAAATACTAAGATAGCTGATATGACATATATTAACGTTAAATAGTGATGAAACCTCCGATTCATAAATCGTGGAAGATCCTGAAATAATTCTGAGGTTTTAGAAAACTTTAACCCTGTCATAATAGATGCCACACCGAACATGAATGAAATGGAAAACAAAGTTGCATGCAATGACCAATCCCGTTCGAATGAAATACGAGCAAAATCACTCCATCCTCTTGATTCCCAAAATCCTATATAATCTGATTCCACAATATCTATTCTCACCAACCATTTTACCCACTTATATCCATAATAACTGGGCGCAACTACTCGTAGCGGAAATCCCTGACTCGCGGGTAATGTTTCTTTGTTCATTTCAAATACTAAGAGTATATCAGAAGATTCTATTTCTTTTAATGTTATTGAAGAAGAGTAGTTATCCGCAGCATAAAACACAACATCAAAAGCGTTCTCAGTAGGTCGAACCATTTCTAATACATCTTTTAAAGGAACTCCACGCCATTCTGCTCTTCCTGAATTTCCACTTACACTTCTTAAAGTAGCATTTACGGTTAAAGTTGGTAATGAGGTTAAATTTTCATAGGTAAAGACAATTGGATTCTCAATTTCGCCTTCTATTGGTAATAACCAATTTGAAACATTTATTGTCGGTATATTACCTATCGATAACTCAAAAAAATCATTATTTGGAGTGATCATTTGGTCATTCTGTAGTTTAAGAATTACTAATCCTAAGGGTATCGCGCTTAGAAAAAGTACGAAAACAAAGACAAAAATGGATTTCTTCAATCAAGAAACATCTCCTTCTATACAATATTCTAAAGGAAATGATTCACTTTAATGAGAATTGATACTCTCTTCGTAATTCTTTTCATTTTTATCATTCTGATGATGTGAAGTAGATTTTAGGAAATGTGATAATTCACCTGATAATTCATTTTTTTCTCTTTCTCCTAAATAATACAACCTTAACCAGTGCTAAAGAATAAACCATTATTCCAGATACACTGATATTCTCATTTGGACCTTCGACATATGCATATTTTCCTAATGTTCACAGGTTTTTTCCAGTGCTATGAGGTGAAAACAGAGGTAAATACATTTTATTCAGTTTATTTTCAAATGAAAGATGAGGAAAATTTCTCAAAATAAACCTTTTAGTAACAGGAGCTAGCTTGGGGATCAGGAAGATAGTCAAGGAATATTGAGCTTGGTGGGATTTCTTTGGTTAGAAGAAATATTAGTGTTAATTCTGCCTTTTACGACATTATTCCTCTTCAGAATCATTAATATCGAGATCAGTCAAAATCTGTTGAAATTCTTCTTTCAAATGGGGAAGTAATTCTGAGCAGTATTCCAAATAAGCTCCAACCTATTTCATTCTCCTGATAAGAAACCGGAAATCTTTAGAGGCATTTTCCTCAAAGATTAAAAGTTGATGACCAGTTGATCGAACCCAAGCTGGAATATCTGCCTTACTACCGGGATCAGTAGTTAGAATTTCAAGCACTTGACCAATCTCTATTCCCCTCAGTGCTTCTAGGGATCTCATTATCGGTTGAGGACAGATTAAATTGCGTGCATCTAGAGACTGGTGTATTTCACCAACATATTTTTCATCCAAAAACTGCTTCTCTTCACTTATTTTAGTTCTATCTTTTTTCGACGGGTAAATAAACTCATCAGCAGTAGTGGTGAGATATCCTTTTTCAACCCATCCCCACATACCTCCTCGTAAGCTCTTAACATCTTTAAAATTTGCGTTGACCAGAATATCAACAGCTACTAAAGATAAACCTCCTCCTGGACAAGTAGTGACTATTTCCTTTTCTTTAAAATGCTGAAGATCCTCTAAGTTCGATTTTATATCCATAACAGCGATTGATCTGGCGTTTGGAATATGTCCATTCATATATTCCTGAACGGTGCGAATATCAAGTATTAACGGGGGTTGATTAGAATTTATACGATCAAGTAATTCATCAACAGTAATTTCAGACCCTTCAGAATATTCTGATCCATGTAACATATATTTGATGATCATTCTACTAGTCTTTCTCCAATATCTGATCATATTCTTTAAATAATAAGCTTTCAATATCTCACCTACAATATTTTAATAATCAGCCAAAAACTGTTTGATTCGCTTTTATTTTTTACTGCAGGCTAGAATATCTTTTCTAGAATTTCAGCAGCATCCTTGACAAATTTTGGGCAGTTATTAAAAGCACCAGTTTTGAAGGCATGTTGGATATTTTCAACAGTTAATAGATCATGGTCGATTAATTCCCTGCAAATAATTGTTCCATTACGTTCTTTGAACTTTTCTGCAAATTTACTAGCAATTTTGTAAGATTTTGGAAACTCCTTGAATTCTGTGGGTGGCCTGGTTCTCACTTCACTGTATTTGAGTCCAATTGCCATTATAGCACCTGTCACCGCCCCGCAAACGTTACCTGTGTTTTTTATTCCACCAGCAAAGACTGAGGCAATTTTTACGAGCATATCACGATCAACACCTGAATCTTGTCCGTAAACCGAGAAAATAGCTTCAGAACAAGCCATTCCATTTTGAAAACAAGCCATTACTTCTTCCACGCGATTCTCTGACATTTATATAAACTCCTGATGCTATCCATTATCATTGACTGTTCATTTTCCTATTTTGAGGATTAAAAAAATTTAGAAGGGAAATCTTCATATCCTTATACTAATTTAGTCGTATACTTTAAATACTTTTCATCTAATAAAGTATATCGAGACTACTTTAGTAGTGACCTTTTTGAATGAAACATCTAATTCTTGATTCATGGCTTATGTCCGAATACTGAACGTAAAAAGTGTTGAATACGTCCAAGTCGTTGAAAATTACACTGAAAATAACAAACGGCGATTAAAAGTACTCAAATCATTTGGACGAAACACCCCTGAAAATTATCTTCTTGCTGAACGGTACTTAGCTCAGTATGAAAAAGCTAAAGAATTAATAAAGAGTAAAAAATCCCAGAAGCATGAAATCGATTACTCATTACTGAAATTTGCCTTTGGTGCACTTATTGGGATTGGAGTACTTCTCTGGCTTTGGAAACGCTATAGAAAAGATGAAGATTTGAATTCTAAGAAGATTATATAGTACTATATGACTTTCTAATTAATACTTCTTAACCAACTAGTTGGTTGATGCATATAAAGGAACTTGAAGGACCTTGAATAAGATTATTACCTTATACGAGTCGAGAGTATGATTGTTTTGTTGAATGAATTCAGGATAACATCTTTTATTGCTAATGGTAAATATAAATAAGTAATCCAATTTATAGAACATTAGTTATTTATAACCATTAATTCACGTTATTTGAGGGATCAATTGCCAGTCATAAAACAAAAAAATCGATATATGATACGAATCTCCCTATTATGCCATCCTGTGGATTTATTATTTCCGTTAGTCCGTGTTTTGATTCAAAAATTTAATGGTCAATCTACGAATCAAATAATTGGAGACTTATCACTTACTGTTTCAACAATAGAGATTTCTATTGCTAATAGAATCGTAAAAGTAATTCTTGTCCAACCAATTGGAAGCGGATTCTATAATAAAATGTTTGGTCATCATTTTCGTTCCAGTGGAGCCATTATTGCATTTTTAAAAGACAATAGTGATTCCTTTGAAACATCAAGGGCCTTATACCAGCGTTTCAAAGATATCAATACCGCTGATGTTCCAATCACATTTATTGGAATCCTAAGATCACCTGATGATCCTGTTGTCAATGAACCAATCCAGCTGGAGGTTGGATCATCCGAGTTTTATTATTTTATTCCAAATGATGATTTCGAGGAATTTGCGAGAATCCTTCACTCCTTGGTAGCTAAAATTTTTTCTCCTCTTTAACCAGGTGTCTTAATGTGACCTTGAGTTCATCCTATCAAGAAAAATTTAAGGATTGCATGATTAATTTGGATTTGATGTTTTTCAGAGTAGGGATATGGTTTTTTATTACTTCCCGTACGACTTTGTAATCCACCCAAAATAACTATGGATTAGCACATCTCACATGCCTGCAATCTTTTTCCAATCAACATTGGGATTTTTTTCTCTAAAATCAGTAGAGATATTTTTGGTAGCTTCTCCTATAATCTCTATACTTCTCACAAAAGCCCGTTTCAGTGTTTCATCGTGAGAAAACTGTTCTTGGGTTAATTTTTAAGATTTATTCAAAATAAATTTACACTCATTAAAATATGTTTTATATATTCCTTTTCATGCTTCAATATATTCCACTTCCCGAAGAATATAGGGCCCAATATAAGAACTAAGCGCATTTGTAGTAAGAAGGTCAATTGGCGCATTTAATGACTTCTCAAGGAAAAAATATAAATCCATTAGGTTTTGAAACGATTATTCATTCTTTTAAAAGGAAATGAGAATATTATCATCTCCAGTTGTTTCCCATTTCAATAAAGAGCCAAATATACACATTTTACCGACCCCAAATCCTTTGATTTCGGAGATATGTTTTAATAATTTCTCTATAATCTCTTTCCTTTGGATAGGTTTATTCTGAACTACCATTCTACTCACACCTTAATCCATTGGATAAGATTTAACTCAATAATGGAATGGATATTTCAAAATTCCTCAAAGGTCTTTTCAAAGTATATCTTATGGCAATATAGGTAGAATCTGAAATAAGTACTTGACTTCTAATCATATTTCGGACAGATTTTTAAGTTTCTTTGGATTTTTGAACAATTCTAGTTATTAGAATGAATATTGGGAGGAAAATCATCCAAGAAAATAGTTGGAATCCTGGAGTTATATTTAGAAGAGACTGGGATTCAAGTGTTGATGTTTTACTCCCTGATATTGTTGTGGTTTCTTCTCCGTCAACACCAGCTAATTGTTTTATCTCATTTGCGGTCAATGATCTATCATAGATACGAACTTCATCAATTATGCCATTGAATGGGAAACCCCCCGTATTATGAGCCCCAATATACAAAGACAATGTCTTACTGGGTGTAAAAGAGCCTGTTTGCTCATCATATAAGACTCCATCAACATAAAGTCGATAATAATTACCTTCAAATGTCACTGCAACATGATACCATTTATGTGCTTCAATAGTGGCATTATAACTGAACAAGTCTCGATCTTCACCAAATCTATGCAATACAAACTTATCTCCATAAGTATTTAATTGGATTACTCGTGTATTATAATCATCTTGACTAATAATGCAATATCGCCATTCTTCTGTTGGAGTTGGAGCTATAGTGAACGAAGTCCAGACAGAAATGGTATAAAATCTAGAGCTTAAGTCAGGTGGAGGATTTACTTCGATATAATCATTCAAGCCATCAAATTCTAACGCATTTCCTGACTTACTTGATGATGTCCAACGTGCCTCATGAATAGTTCCATGATTATTCATTCCTGATTGATCGAAAACGGTCGTACCAGTCCCCTCATCCATTGGAAGGTGAAGAACTCACACAGTGGTTAGATCTGCTTCTTCCCATTCACAG
>Ga0209536_100005005_pt1 | contig 20780 bp, 18 predicted proteins | sample DeeMarSeWOR28_12_FD_187461 | JGI IMG/M metagenome (GOLD analysis project Ga0209536, IMG submission 187461) | Marine sediment microbial communities from White Oak River estuary, North Carolina - WOR-2-8_12 (SPAdes) (version 2) | ecosystem: Environmental > Aquatic > Marine > Intertidal zone >... | reverse complement strand
GCTGTCTTGAGGTGTTCGGTTACGGCGACGTACCATTCCGGGCCTTTGAGGATCGCCCGGAACCAGTGGAAGGGCAGTCGGCGTTTGCCGATCCGTTCGAGGATCAGGCCGGCGGCCTTTTGCGGCGTATTCGGCTTCAAGCCGAGCCATGCATTGATCCCGGTCTACCCGCCAAGCCCGATGGGCGACATCGAACACATCGGCATCTTCGCGCGCAGCGTCGACGATGTGCGCACCGCTCTCGACCAGGTCGGCGGCAGCCACCCCGACGACCCTGCATCCTGGCCTTTCCGCGTGCCGCTGCCGGTGCCGGACGTCGCTGTCGATGCGCTGCGTTTCGGCTGCAGTGTCGACCTGAACTATGCCGATCCGCAGCCCGAGTTGCGCGCGCATTTCAACGCGCTCATCGAGCGCCTGCGCCGGTCCGGCCTCAACATCGAGGCGCGCGCTATTGCGTTCCGCGCCGAGTTTGAAAAATGCTATGACCTGTTCCTTGCCGATGCCGCGCTTACGCTCGAACTGGCTCCGCCAGAGTGGCGTCATCTCGTCGATCCCGAAATCGTGAAGTTGGCGCAGCAGGGCGAGCAGATGAACGCGGTGGAATATGCGCGGGTCGAGTTGCTGCGCGGGGAACTGCAGCGCGTGTTTGCGCGCGAGTTCGTCGAGATCGATTGCCTGCTGACCCTGACCCAGCAGGCCACCGCCAATCGACTCGACCGGGAACCGGGAATCATGAAGCTGACCCGTTGGTTCAACCTCACTGGACAACCGGCGATTTCGATACCCTGCGGTAGCTCGCCCGCGGGGATGCCCATCGGCCTGCAGCTGGTTTGCGAGCGCGGCGCCGATAGCCTGTTGCTCGGGATCGCCGCGCGCATCGCGGCCGCTTTGGCCTGACCCGTGAACCAGGCGAAGATCAGGCGTCACCTGGACAGGCTGGCGCTCAGAGACGAGGATTTGCGCCGCGGACTCGAACTGGTGCGCTATCCCAAACCCCGTATCCGCGCGCCGGGTTTCGAAACCCTGTTGTCGACCATTGTTTCGCAACAGATTTCGACCGAGGCCGCGGCCGCGGTGATGCGGCGCGTGCGCGAGCTGTTGCCGCGCATGCAGGCCAGCGACGTGCTGCAGCTACCGCGGGGAGCGTTACGCAGTGCGGGTCTGTCGCTGCGCAAGGTCGAGTATGTCGAGGGCCTGGCGCAGGCGATGGCGCAAGATCGTTTCGATCCGGCGCGACTCGCGGCGATGGACGACGAGGCGGCGATCCGCGCGATTACCGCGCTGCGTGGTTTTGGCGCCTGGAGCGCCGAGATCTACCTGATGTTTTCACTGCAGCGCAGCGATATTTTCCCGGCTGGCGACCTCGCGCTGCGCATTGCCCTGCAAAAGCTGAAAGGCATCGATACGCCGCTGGACGATAAACAGGCACGCGAACTGGTCGCTCCCTGGTCGCCTTATCGCAGCGCCGGCAGCCTGTTCCTGTGGCATTACTACCGCGGCGCGCCGACCTGATCCGCTAGATAGTCGCGAGCGCATCCCGCGGGCGTGTGAAAAAATGGAAGCGCAGGCTCAGCAGGCAGGCGGCGACCGCAAGGCCGGCGGCAAGCCCCCACCACAGGCCGGCGCCACCCAGGTCGAAGTAAAACGCGAGCACCGAACCGCCACCGATGCCGAGCACCCAGTAACCGAAACCGGCTATCCACAGCGGCACGAAGTTATCCTTCATGCCCCGCAGCGCGCGTGCCGCGGCCGCCTGCAGGGCGTCGAAAATCATGAACAGCGCGCCGATCTGCAGGAAGTGCGTGGCGAGTGCCGCGACGCGCTGGTAGCCCGGATCCTCGACCGAGATGAAGATGTGGATAATCTGTGGCGCGTAAAGGATCGGTATCGCCACCAGCGTCGCGGTGACCGCAATCACCAGGCCCATGCCGAGGAAACCGGCGCGGCGCGCATCGGGCATGCTGTTGCGGCCGATGGCTTGCGCCACGCGAATCATGGTGGCCTCGGCGAGGCCGAAGGCGATGACGAACGGAATGCCGATCCAGGCGGTGGTAATCTGGTAAGCCGCCAGGGTCTTGGCGCCGATCACGCCCGAGAGTATTGCGCACACGGTAAACAGCCCTGCCTCGAGAAAGGCTAGGCCGGCGACCGGCAGCCCAAGCCACAAAATCTCCCTGCACAGCGGCCAGCGTAGCCGCCATTTACCGAGGAACAGGTTGTAGCCACGGAACATCGGTTTGCGATAGACGTGCAAGGCGAGCGCGAGGAACATGAACCAGGAGACGAGGCTGGTCGCGAGGCCGGCGCCAAACAGGCCCAGCGCCGGCACCCCGGCGCCACCATAAACCAGCCATACCGTCAGCAGGTAGTTCAGCACGACCGCGGCGATACTGATTATCAGTATCGATACCGTCTGCGACAGAACGGCGACAAAATTGCGAAATATTGCAAACCACAGCACTGGCAGCACCGCTCCGCTCAGGCCGCGCAGATAGCCTTCGGCCAGCTCCACTACTTTCGGGTCCTGGTTGGTGAGCACCAGCGCGAAGTCGAGATTCCAGACGATTAGCATCGCCGGCACTCCCAGCCCGGTGGCGACAAACAGCCCCTGGCGCACGGAGTCGCCGACATCCTGTTTTTTGCCGGCGCCGAACGCCTGTGCCGCGAGCACGCCGACCACCGACAGCATCGCCATCAGTACGATCAGGATTTCGAAGGACAGATCCCCGCCGATACCGACCGCGGCCAGCGAGTAGTAGCCGAGTTTGCCGACCACCATCTTGGTGGTGAGGAACATCGCGAACTCTGCGAGATAGGCGGCGGAGAGCGGAAAAGCGATGATCAGGAACAGGCGAAGCTCGCTTTTTATGCTGATTTCTGTTTGCTGCATTACCGGGATTCGATTTTTGCGGCTAATGTAAGCGATTCTCTCCGCCAGCGATAGTTAGTACCCGGAAAAATCGGTTCGATCCCAGGAACTCTGCCCCATTAGGCTTTGACATTGGAGTGAACGATTATAATAATGGCCTGTGTTATATGAACTTGGCAGTTTCGCGAACGCCGAAATGCGTGGCTGCAAACCAGAAAAATAATCGGCACAACTACACTCCAAGGAGAAAATCATGAAAGTATTAGGCAAAGTTGGCCTTGCGTCGCTGTTGGCAGTGGCACTTGGCGGCGGCACCGCACTCGCAGCCCAGCAATTCGTATCGATCGGTACCGGCGGGGTAACCGGGGTTTACTATCCCACTGGCGGCGCGATCTGCCGCCTCGTCAACAAGGACCGTAAAGAGCACGGTATTCGCTGCTCTGCGGAATCTACCGGCGGTTCGATCTACAACATCAATACCATCCGCGCCGGTGAGCTCGAATTCGGCGTGGCCCAGTCCGACTGGCAGTTCCACGCCTACCATGGTTCTTCCAAGTTCGAAGAAGCGGGTCCATACAAGGAACTGCGCGCGGTATTCTCGGTACACCCGGAACCCGTCACCGTTATCGCCAGTGACGAATCCGGTATCAAGAATATTTCCGATGTGAAGGGTAAGCGTATGAACATCGGCAACCCCGGTTCCGGTACTCGCGGCACCTGGGAAGTCATGGAGGAAGCCATGGGCTGGCAGCGCGGCGACCTGAAACTGGCCGCCGAAATGAAATCGGCCGAAACCGGGCAGGCGGTCTGCGACGGCAAGATCGATGCTTATTTCTGGCTGGTGGGACATCCGTCCGCGTTGACCCAGGAGTCCCTGGCTACCTGTGACGCGCACCTGGTGAACGTCACCGGTCCGGCAATCGACAAGCTGGTCGCCGATAATCCGTTCTACCGCAAGGCCGTCATTCCTGCCGGCATGTACAACAACAAGGAAGATATCCAGACCTTCGGTGTGGCTGCAACCTTCGTCAGCAGCTCTGACGTATCCGACGAAGTGGTTTACACCATCGTCAAGGCGGTTTTCGAGAATTTCGACGATTTCAAGAAGCTGCACCCGGCTTTCGCCAACCTGACCGAGAAGGAAATGATCACCGAGGGTATTTCGGCTCCGTTACATAATGGCGCGGTCAAGTACTACAAAGAACGCGGCTGGATGTAGAATCAGCCAGGCTATACCAGACGGGTCGCTTCATGCGACCCGTTTGCTTCTGTTCGGTAGTATTGTAAGAAAGGATTAAAAAGTCGGTTCAGGGCGCTCGCGGTATAGTGCCGTCAGCCCCCGGGAAGCCGTGTTCATCCGACGCATAACGTGCATGCGCAACTCGCGTTGCCAGAAGAATTTTACCAGGGGAGTGAGATGTCAACGAAAGCTGAAAAGAGTTTACAGGACGAGATAGTCGCGTCGGTCGAAACCGGTGGCAGGGACCTGGTTGGCGGCCTCGGTAAATTCGTCGCGGGAACTGCCTTCGTGTGGGCCCTGTTCCAGCTTTACATAGCCTCCAACCTGCCGTTCTGGTTAACCGATGTCACCGGCATCAGCCTGGTGGTTACCAATTCCAACGCACGCCTTATCCATCTGGCTTTCGGCCTGTTTCTCGCGGCGCTGGCCTTTCCGCTGTTCAAGTCGAGCACGAGGACAACGATTCCCTGGTACGACTGGCTGCTCGGCATTACCGGTGTAGCCTGTTGTCTTTACATCGTGGTGCTGCGTAACGAGATCGCGGTGCGTGCCGGTTTGCCGACCCAGGGTGACCTGATTGCCTCCACCATCGGCATGATCATCCTCGGCGTTACCGTTTATCGCGCGCTCGGACTGCCCCTGTTGATCGTCGCCTGCGTGTTTGTATCCTACGTGTTTTTTGGCAACTCGACCGCGCTACCCGAAGCCATTCAGTGGAAGGGCGCCTCCTACGGCAAGGCCATGTGGCATTTCTGGATGCAGAACGAAGGGGTATTCGGCGTGGCGCTCGGCGTTTCCGCCTCGCTGATCTTTCTGTTCGTGTTGTTCGGCTCGATACTCGAAAAAGCCGGCGCCGGTAATTACTTCATCAAGATTGCATTCGCCCTGCTCGGGCACCTGCGCGGTGGACCGGCCAAGGCCGCGGTCGTCGCATCGGCGCTATCCGGTCTTTACTCGGGGTCTTCTATCGCCAACGTGGTGACCACCGGCACCTTCACCATTCCGTTGATGAAACGTACCGGATTCAGTCCGGAGAAAGCGGGTGCGGTCGAGGTCGCATCGTCGACCAACGGTCAGTTGACGCCGCCGGTAATGGGCGCCGCCGCGTTCCTGATTGCCGAGTTTACCGGCATCAGTTACACCGATATCCTCAAGCACGCGCTGGTGCCGGCGTTGGTATCCTATATCGCGCTGGTCTATATCGTGCATCTCGAAGCGTTGAAGATGAACCTCAAGGGTTTGCCCAAACCGCCGTCGAACAAGTCGTTTACCGCCAAGATGATCGGTTTCCTGAGCGGTTTCATCGGCATCAGCATCCTCGGCATCATCGTTTATTTCGGCCTCGGCTGGATCAAGCGGGTCGCCCCGGATTACGCGTTTACCATCGTCGCCATCGGCTGTTCCGCTGCCTATCTCTACCTGATCTGGATCGCCTCCAAAAAGCCCGACCTGGTAGTCGATCCGCCGGACGCGCCGATTACCGAGCTGCCGCGCGCCGGCGATGTCGCGGTAACCGGGCTGTATTATATTCTGCCGATCGTGATCCTGATCTGGTGCATTATAGTCGAGCGACTGTCGCCGGCGCTGTCGGCGTTGTGGGCGACAATCGCGATGATCATCGTCATCCTGACCCAGGACGCACTCAAGGCTTTCTTCCGCGGCACCGGTAATTACGGCGCCGCTTTCAAGCTGGGCGTCGCTCACTGGGTCGAAGGCATGATTGCCGGTTCTCGCAACATGATCAGCATCGCTGTCGCTACCGGCGCGGCCGGCATCATCGTCGGTACCATTTCATTGACCGGGGCGCACCAGGTGGTCGGCGAGTTTGTCGAGTTCCTGTCGGGTGGTAACCTGATCGTCATGCTGGTGCTGGTCGCGTTGATGAGCCTGATACTCGGCATGGGCTTGCCGACCACGGCCAACTACATCGTGGTGTCGTCGCTGATGGCGCCGGTCATATTGACGCTCGGCGCCAAGAGCGGCCTGATCGTGCCGCTGATCGCGGTGCACCTGTTCGTGTTTTACTTCGGCATCCTCGCCGACGATACGCCGCCGGTGGGCCTCGCGGCGTTCGCCGCGGCGGCGATCTCCGGTGGCGATCCGATCAAGACCGGTATCCAGGGCTTCGCCTACGATATCCGCACCGCGCTGTTGCCGTTCCTGTTCATCTTCAACACCGAGTTACTGCTGATCAACGTGGGGGTCGTAAAAGCCTTTTTCGTGTTTGCGGTCGCGGTGGTGGCGATGATGCTGTTCGCCTCGGCGACACAGGGGTATATGTTCGCCAAAAACAAGATATACGAAACCGTATTGCTGTTACTGATCGCGTTTACCTTGTTCCGCCCGGGATACTGGCTGGACATGGTTTCGCCGCCTTACCTCGTCTCCGCGCCTGAAACGGTGCACCAGATTGTCGACAGCATGCCACCGGACTCGGTGTTGACGCTGATTGTCAGCGGCCCCGACTTCGATAGTGGCGAGGTCGAACAGACAACGATACTGGTCACGCTGGCGCAGGGTGCGGACGCCGCGGCGCGACTGAGTGACGCCGGCCTTACGGTTAACCTCGATGGCGCGAGGGCCCTGATCGACGAGCCTTTCCCGGGCACGCCGTATTTCGAGAGCCTCGGCAAGGCGTTCGACTACTACGCCGATGAACCGGTACAGATCGCCGAAGTGTGGAAGCCTGCCGAACGTATGCCCAAGGAAGTGTTTTACCTTCCGGCGGTGCTGGTGCTCGGTTTCATAATCTTTTCGCAGCGGCGGCGGATGCACGAAAACGACCGGCTCGAGGCCGGGGCTGCTGCCTGAGTAGATTCCCGAACGGGTTAAACCCGGCGGCCTGGTAGCGGTGTCGCCGTTTATCGTCGCTCTCGTTCTGCTGGCTGCGCTGTTGCACGCCAGCTGGAACGCGATGGCCAAGTCCGGGGGGGCGCCGGAGTACAGCATCGCCTCCTATCGTCTGATCAGTGCGCTGTGCTGCCTGCCGCTGCTGTTTTTTTTGCCGCTGCCGCTGGCGGCGAGCTGGCCGATGATACTGGCGTCGGTGGCGATTCACACGGGTTACTATTTCACCCTGTCGAAATCCTACCGTAATGGCGATCTGTCACAGGTCTATCCGCTGTTTCGTGGCCTTGCGCCGGTGCTGGTGGTACTCGGCGCGGCGCTGTTTGCCGATGAGTTGCTGGAGTTCGGCGCCATGCTTGGCATCGGCCTGGTCAGTATCGGGCTGATCAGTATTACCTTTGCCGGTGGCGCCCTCGGCAAGATTCCGCCACTGGCGTTGCGCTGGGGGCTGGCTACCTCGGCATTGATCGCCGCCTATACGGTAGCCGACGGCATCGGCGTGCGCACTGCCGGAAATCCGTTCAGTTACATCGTCTGGCTGTTCCTGCTGGAACCGATTCCGATCGGTCTGTGGTTGCTGACCAGGGATCGCGCCGGCTGGGCGGGCTATATGCGCGCCAAACCGGGCAAGATCTGCGCCGGCGCCTTCGCCGCAGCTGCCGCATACGGCATGGTGATCTACGCGATGGCGGTCGCGCCGATGGGGCTGGTTTCGTCATTGCGCGAAACCAGTGTTATATTTGCCGCCCTGATCGGCAGCTTGCTGTTCCGCGAGGCCTTCGGGCGGCAACGCATCATTGCGGCAATCCTGGTGTGCTGTGGTGTCGTGTTGATCAAGTTACTTGGCTAATCGAGAATGAATTGCATGGAATCACTGGTCAAAGACTTTCCCCGGGTTCGACTCGGTCACACGCCGACCCCACTGGAGTTACTCAACAATGTCAGTGCCGAGTTCGGTACCAACGTGTGGATCAAGCGCGACGATTGTACCGGGCTGGCGTTTGGCGGTAACAAGACCCGGCAGCTCGATTTTTATATCGGCCAGGCCATGCACGAGGGCGCGGATACCCTGTTGACCACCGGTGCGGTGCAATCCAATCACGTGCGTACCACCGTGGCCGCGGCGCGTAAACTCGGGCTCGATGTCGAGGTGCAGCTGGAGCATCGCGTCGATCGAGACCAACCCGAGTACCACAATTCGGGTAATCCCTACCTGGTGCGCCTGATGGGCGCGCGCATCAACTACTACCCGGTCGGCGAAGACGAGGATGGTGCCGACAGGGCGCTGGAAGTGCGCGCCGCCGAACTGGCGACGCAGGGGCGCAAACCCTATGTCATTCCGCTGTCCAACGCGCATACCCCCTACGGCGCCCTCGGCTATGTCGAGGGTGGCGAGGAGTTGCTCGACCAGCTGGAGGAGCGGCAGATCAAGCCAGCTCGCTTTATCGTACCGACCGGCTCGGCCTCCACCCACAGCGGTTTTCTGCTGGGCTTGCGCGCACGCGGCTGCAATGTCCCGGTGCACGGCGTCTGCGTGCGCCGCGATGCGCAGGCCCAGCAACAGAGGGTCAGCAAGAAACTCAACTCGGTGATCGCCGCAATCGGCTGCGACATTCGTATTGCGGACAGTGACATCATCTGCGATGACAGCCAGTTGGCGCCGGGTTACGGCTTGCCTAACGATGCTACCGTGGTAGCGATCAAGTACATGGCGCGCAGCGAAGGCATACTGCTCGATCCGACCTACTCGGGCAAGACCTTCTCGGTGTTGCTCGAGATGTTGCGGCGCGGGGACTTCGGCGCCGATGAGCACGTCGTGTTGCTGCATACCGGCGGCGCGGTGTCGCTGTTCGGTTATCCGGAGCTGGTTGCGGACGACTCCTGATCGTGGACGAGCTCACCTGGAACATCAATACGGTTGCCAGCGTTATCGATATCGCCGTGGCGCCGGTTTTCCTGCTCGCCGGAATATCCGGGCTGCTGGTGGTATTGACCAGTCGACTTGGGCGTACCATCGATCGTTCGCGCTCGCTGCAGGCGGCCGAGGCCGAGGTCAGGTCGCCCGCGCACAAGCAAACCATTCGCCGCGAAAAGGCCAACCTGGTGCGGCGCATGCACCTGAACCATTTCGCCATCGGCATGGCGGTGCTGAGCGCAATCCTGGTATGCCTGGTGGTGGTTGCGCTGTTTCTGGGCAGCCTGTGGCAACTCAACGTGTCGGTCGTCGTCGCCAGCCTGTTCATCGTCTGCATGATTATTCTGAGCCTGTCCTTTTGCAGCTTTTTACTGGAGGTGCTGGTCGCCACTCGCGTACTGCGCGCCACCCTGACCCATACCGCAAGTTTTCGTCACCTGGAAAGCAGTCCCGAAGAGGCTGACAACAACCAGCCATGATGGCGTTTTTGCGATAGATTCGAGCCTGCCATGCGATTAAACTGCGGCGGTTTTTTTACACTTCTTCCGAATGAAGAACTTTTACTGGAGAGATTGATATGTCGAAGCCCAGGCTGATTGTTACGCGCCGCTGGCATCCCGAGGTCGAAGCGGTATTGAGCGAACGCTACGATACGCAGTTGAATGCCGACGATCACCCGATGTCGCTAGCCGAGTTGCAGGACGCGCTGCGCAATGCTGATGCGCTATTGCCGACAGTGAGCGACAAGGTCGACGCCGAGGTGCTGTCGGTGGACGGCATGCGCGCGAAGATTCTTGCCAGCAACGGCGTGGGTTTCAATCACATCGATCTCGATGCGGCGAAAGCCGCTGGCCTGACCGTGACCAATACGCCCGAGGTGTTGACCGACTGCACCGCCGACCTTGCGATGACGCTGCTGCTGATGGTCGCGCGCCGCGCCGGCGAGGGCGAACGCCACCTGCGCAGCGGCGAATGGACCGGTTGGCGGCCGACCCACATGATGGGCACCAGCGTCACCGGCAAGACGCTGGGCCTGATCGGCATGGGCCGCATTGCGCGCGCCGTCGCCGCGCGCGCCGCGCACGGTTTCAACATGAAGATTATTTTCCACGATCCGTTTCCGCCGAAGGCCGAGGACATCGCCGACCTGAACGCCACGCAGTGCGCGTCGCCCGAAGAAGTGTTTGCGCAGGCGGATTTTGTCTCGCTGCATTGCCCCGGAGGTAAGGACACCTATCACCTGATCGGCGCCGATGCGCTCAGGGCGATGAAGTCGAGCGCATTCCTGATCAACAGCGCGCGTGGCGACGTAATCGACGAGGCGGCGCTGGTGAGCGCGCTCGAGAATGGCGAGATCGCCGGCGCGGGTCTCGACGTGTTCGAGAAGGAACCCGCGGTTCACGCCGGCCTGCTGAAGATGGAAAACGTCGTGCTGCTACCCCACCTCGGCAGCGCCACCAACGAAACCCGCAAGGCCATGGGGATGCGCGTGGTGGAAAACCTCGATGCCTTCTTCGCCGGCAAAACCCCGCGCGACAAGCTCGTCTAGAAAAACGGGGGTGGACCCCTCCCACCAACTAACGTGATCCCTGCTTGCGCAGGAATGACGTCAGGAAAAGTCATCCCTGCGCAAGCAGGGATCTCTTAAGCGCGTCGTAAGATCCCCGCTTTCGCGGGGATGACAGTCGAGACGGGCGGGGATTTACAGGCAATCCTCGAACAGCGCGCGCGTGTTGGTCTCGGTCATCTCGACCGGGTTGCCGCCGACGCTAGGGTCCTTCAGCGCGGACGCCACCAGCCAGTCCAGGTCCGGGTCGGTGACGCCGAGCTCGGTCAGGTTGGCGGGGATGCCGAGCGAGGCGTTCAGCCCGATCACGTAGTCGTAAAATCCATCGAAACCCCCGGCGATGCCGAGGTATGCGGCCAGCCGCTCGATGCGCGTCTCGATCGCCGCGCGGTTGAACTTCAGCACCGGCGCCATCACCACCGCATTGGTGGTGCCGTGATGGCTGTTGTAAAACGCGCCGATCGGATGCGACAGCGCGTGGATCGCGCCGAGCCCTTTCTGAAACGCGGTGGCGCCCATCGCCGCCGCCGACATCATGTGCGCGCGCGCCTCGATATCGTTGCCGTCGGCATAGGCACGCGGCAGATTTTCCTTGACCAGGCGCATGCCTTCGAGCGCGATTCCCTGGCTCATCGGATGGTAATGCGGCGAGCAATAGGCTTCCAGGCAGTGGGCGAATGCGTCCATGCCGGTGCCGGCGGTAATCGCCTTCGGCATGCCAACGGTGAGTTCGGGATCGCAGATGACGACCTGCGCCAGTATTTTCGGATGAAAGATGATTTTCTTTTCATGCGTAACCGAATTCGACAACACGCCCGCGCGCCCGACCTCGGAACCGGTGCCGGCGGTGGTCGGCACGCAGATGATCGGCGCGATCTTGTCGGCGTCGGCGCGCGTCCACCAGTCGCCGACATCCTCGTAGTCCCACACCGGGCGCGACTGGCCGCACATGAAGGCGACCACCTTGCCGAGATCCAGCCCCGAACCGCCGCCGAAGGCGATCACGCCGTCGTGACCACCGCTACGGTAAGCTTCCAGGCCCGCGGCCAGGTTCTTCTCGTTGGGGTTGGGATCGACTTCGGCGAACATCGCGCGGCCAAGCCCGGCCTGCTCCAGCAAATCGAGTGTGTTCTGGGTGATCGGCAGGCCGGCGAGGCCGCGGTCGGTGACCAGCAGCGGTTTGTTCATGCCGGCCGCGTTGCAGGCGTCGGCGATTTCGCTGATGCGCCCCGCGCCGAATCGAATCGAGGTCGGGTAAGACCAGTTTGCGGTTAATTTCATGGTAGTTATCTCACTGAAAATATTGGGGTTTAAGCGCGCTCAAAGCCGCGATTGACTTCGTACTCGGTGACCTTGCTGTCGAAATCTTCCTGCTCCCACTCGGCCGCGCGCACGTAGTGATCGATCACGTCCGGGCCCATCGCGTCGCGCAGCATGCTGGATTTCTTCAATGCCTGCGTCGCCGCCGCCAGGCTGCGCGGAATCTCGCGCGCCCTGCGCGCCTGGTAGGCGTCGCCCTTGAATTCCTGTTCCAGCTCCAGCTTGCCCTCGATGCCGGCGATACCGGCGGCAATCTGCGCGGCGATCGCGAGGTAGGGATTCAGGTCGCTGCCGCCGACGCGGCACTCGACGCGCACGTTGCGCGTGCCGTCGGCGACCACGCGGTAGCCGGCGGTGCGGTTGTCGAGCGACCAGATGGCCTTGGTCGGGGCGAAGGTGCCGGCCATGAAGCGCTTGTAGGAATTGACGTAGGGAGCGAGAAAGTAGGTGTTGTCGCTGGCGTGTTTGAGCAGGCCGGCGAGGTAGTGGCGCATCAGCCCGGACATGCCGTACTCGGCGTTGCCGTCGTGAAACACGGCGTCACCGTTGCTGGAAACCAGCGACTGGTGAATGTGGCTCGAGGAACCCGCCGCGTCGTGGCTCCACTTGGCGAGGAAGGTCACCGCGCGGCCGTTGAGAAAGGCGATTTCCTTGACCGCGTTCTTCACCAGGCAATGGTTGTCGGCCATCTCCAGCGCATCGCTGTAGCAGACGTTGACCTCGGCCTGCCCGGGATCGGCCTCGCCCTTGGTGTTTTCCACGCGCACGCCGGCGCCCTGCAGACCGTTGCGGATGGCGCGCATCAGGCCTTCCTCCTTGGTGGTCTGGAAGATGTGGTAATCCTCGTTATAGGGGCTGATCGTCGTCATCTCGCGGTAACGCTTGTCACGCAGTTCCTCGAAGCTTTCGCGAAACACGAAGAATTCGAGCTCGGTGGCGACCATCGATTTCAGGTCCATCGCCTGCAGACGAGCGATCTGCCGCTTCAGAATGGCGCGCGGTGAGTGCGGCACCTCGGCGTGGGTGTGGTGATCGTAGAGATCGCACAGCACCATCGCGGTGCCTTCCAGCCAGGGCAAAACCCGCAGTGTGGCGAGATCGGGGCGCATGATGTAGTCGCCGTAGCCGGCCGACCAGCTGGTCGCCGCGTAGCCATCGACGGTGAACATTTCCAGGTCGGTGGCCAGCAGGTAGTTGCAGCAATGCGTTTCTTCCCAGGCGCTTTCGATGAAGAATTCGGCGTGGAAGCGCTTGCCCATCAGGCGTCCCTGCATGTCGGGAATGGCGGTGATTACGGTATCGATTTTTCCGGAAGCCACCCTTTCCTTGAGTGCTTCCATGGTCAGGTTACCCGGCATGGCAGTCTTGATCCTGTCGTCGTGTTAGTGGTGTAGCCGCGCTTTACTCGTTATGGCTGCCACCGTCGCGGACCGTGGCGATATCGATGCGATGACCGATGTCGAGTATTGGCGGCATCTTTCCACTATCGCCCGATGCAGTCAAGCGAAGGGCGCAACGGGCGATTCCCGGGGATCGTTGGCCGGGGTTGGCAGAGGGGGATTGCTAGTGCCGGGAGACACCGAGCAGGTTGCGAAAGGTGCTGATGAAAGAGGCCTGGCGACGCTGTTCCCGCTCCTCGCGCTCGCGTTCGAGGCGCGCGCGCAGGCTCAGGCGTTGCGCCCTGGTGGTATAGTTATCGACGGCGCAGCAGGCGACCTGGGTATAGGAGATCAGGTCGCTATCGGTCGCCTCTTCGAATTTCGTACCGGTATGGTCGGTATTGTTCTTCATCAATGCTCCGTTTGAATTGGTCCCATGGTTGTCGAAGAGTCTAGACCACGGCTGTTGCTGAAAGCGTGCGCAGCGGCACATTCGGGTTATTCTGTCGCATCGCAAACCCTGCTGTTGCCGAGAGTTACGCAGCGTTCGCCGCGAGCCCGAGACGCGTGCTGCCAGCGACCCCTGCATCAGTTGCCGGGCAGATCGAGGAATATGGTTTCGATCGCGTTGCCGAGCCGCGACTGGGATTTGCCGCGGTGTCGAATAAGCGTTAGCTGGCGCGTATCGACCAGATTGCCGAAGGGGACCCTGACCAGTATGAATTTGAATGATCCAAATCAATTCTTGGCTGCATTTTGGGTTTATATTCCATCTGTTTTTTTCGAGCCTGTTAAAACGGTCCGTAAATCCACTACGTCCCTGTAACCCGGGATATAAAATGAAATTATATGACACCAACAATGGCTTTTTCATCCCCAACGAGTGCAAGAAGTACGGTGTCGGCGAAAACCTGGGCATGAAGCTGAACAAGGACGGCGGCATCTACAATTTTATCGCGGCGCCGCAACCCGGGGTGTGCCAGAAGAGAATTGGCTGGCGATCAATCGCAAGGACAAAGGCATTGGCGCCATTCCTGCGAATCAATGTTTCGAACCTCGAAAAAATGAAGACCTGGCAGGCCCTAAAAGCCGAAGTCGTGAAAAACTGATACGCAAATAAATTACGTCTAACCTGGCACTCAAGAGAGGCTACGCACCATGAAGACAAGAACAGGGATATCTGTAGCAATTGTCATCTCGGCAATTTTCTCCGCAATGCAGGTTTTTGCGGCTGAACCCTACGCCGGTTACGGATCCGAACCGACGAGTAGTGATCACGTCGGTGAGAAAGAATATTCCCCTTACCTGAACATCGGCTACCCGCAGCGCGTGTTCTGGGGCGATACCCACACCCATACTTCCTTTTCGACCGATGCCGGCATGGTCGGCAACCGGCTGGGGCCGGACGAAGCCTACCGCTTCGCGCGCGGCGAGATCGTCGTCGCCAGCAATGGCGTGCGTGCACGGCTGCAACGCCCCCTGGACTTCCTGGTGATTGCAGACCATGCGGAGAACCTCGGTCTGGCACCGATGATCGCGGAGAAAAATCCGGATCTGTTGAAACTCGACTTCGGCAAAAAAATCGCCAACCTGGTGTATGACGGCAAGTACGGCGACGCCTATGCGCTGTGGGGCAGTGGTATGTCGACGCGCAAAGACCCGCTCAAGGGTAACGATGGCCTGATCCGCAGCATGTGGGAACGCCTGACGGCCTCGGCCGAAAGATTCAACGAGCCGGGCAAGTTTACCGCGATGATCGGTTTCGAATGGACTTCCAGCCCCGGCGGCAACAACCTGCATCGCAATGTTCTGTTCCGCGACGGCAAAGCCAGGGCGGATTCGATCATCCCGCTCTCCAATTACGATACCAGCGATCCGGAGGAGTTGTGGAAATGGATGGCGGCCTACGAGGCGAAGACCGGCGGCAAACTCCTCGCGATTGCCCACAATGGCAATTTGTCGAATGGCCTGATGTTCGATGACGTCACGTTCACCAGGAAAAAGCTGACCCGTGACTATGCCGAACGCCGCATGCGCTGGGAACCGGTCTATGAAGTTACACAGATCAAGGGTGACGGCGAGGCGCACCCATCGCTGTCGCCGAATGACGAATTTGCGGATTATGGCACCTGGGACAAGGGCAGTTTCGGTCCCGAGCCCAAGACCACGGACATGCTGCCGCGCGAATATGCGCGTGAAGCCTACAAGCGGGGCCTGAAATATGAACAGGCGCTCGGCGTCAATCCGTTCAAGTTCGGCATGGTCGGCTCGACCGACACCCACACCTCACTAGCGACCACCGAGGAAAACAACTTTTTCGGCAAGGCCACACCCGCCGAGCCGAGCGCCGAACCCGGGCGGTTCGAGGAAAAAATCACCGGCTATCTGCAGCAACCCGGCGGTCCGGACGTCACCATACGCTCTGCCAGGACGCTTGCTGCGGGACTGGCCGCGGTTTGGGCGACGGATAATACCCGTGAAGCCCTGTGGGATGCCTTCAAGCGCAAGGAGGTGTATGCCACTACCGGCTCGCGCATGACGGTGCGCGTGTTTGCCGGCTGGGATTTCGCCGCGGCTGATGTACAACGTCCGGATTTCGCGAAGATCGGTTATCTGCGCGGCGTGCCGATGGGTGGCGATCTAAGCAAGGCACCGAAAGGTAAGGCACCGACGTTTGTGATTCGCGCACTGCGCGACGTCGATGGTGCCAATCTGGATCGTATACAGATCGTCAAAGGCTGGCTGGACGACAACGGCGACATGCAAGAACAGGTCTACGATGTCATCTGCTCGGACGATCGCAAGATTACCGATAGATATCGCTGCGAGAAACCGGTCGGTAATACCGTCGATGTCAAAACTGCGACTTACACCAACAGCATTGGTGAAGCCCTGATGTTGGCGCACTGGAAAGACCCGGCCTTCGATCCGAAGCAGCGCGCTTTCTATTATGCGAGGGTGCTAGAAATTCCGACCCCGCGCTGGACCACCTACGATGCGGCTTTCTATAACATCGATCTACCCAAAGATATCGAACCGACGCACCAGGAACGCGCCTATACCTCGCCGATCTGGTATACGCCATAGGGGAATTCTCGATGTGGAGAAAGGGTATGCCGCTGACTATCGGTAGTTGGAATTTACCGGGCGTTGTGCCCAAAGGATAACCCAGGGGAGACATACGCTCTCAATCAAATCTGTTTGGTTAATTCAAGGAAGGTCGAGAAAAATGGATTTGATAGCGTGGTCAAGCCGTGACTGTGGTTTGGCGAGATGGCGAATCAGGGTCAGCTGGCGCGTGTCCACCGGGTTGCCGAACGGTATCCAGGTCAACTTTAGCGGCTGCGGGCGAGCATGCAGGCGCTGGGGTACGATGGCGACGCCGAAACCGTCGGCGACCAGGTTTTCGATAGCTTCGAGTGAATCGATTTCGATCGATGCCTGGATGTGGATGCCGCGTTGCTGCAGCCGGGTGGCGATGTGCTGGCCGACCCAGGTGCGCTTATTGAAGGCGATGTAAGGCAACGAGCGCAACAGCGCGCTGTCGGATTCGGCCTCCGCGCCCGCGGGTCCGATGACGTGGAAGGGTTCGCTGGCGATTGGCGTGATGTCCAGTTCCGGAATCTCGACGATCGGCGTGGTCACCAGTGCGTAATCGAGTTCGCGGCGCACCACGGCGGTGGCCAGTTCGCCGGACAGGGCGGATATGACATTAACTTGCAGGTCGGGAAATCCCGCGCGCATCGATTGCAGTACCCGCGGCAACAGGTACTGCACGCAGGTGGGGATGAAGCCGATGGACACCGAGCCCGAGGTTTTGGCGCCGCTGGCTTCGAGGCGCATTGTCTCGATCTTGGCGAGCACTTCGCCGGCGAGGTGCGCGATGCGTACGCCGTCGGCGGTGAGTGCGACCGGGCGACTGCGGCGGTCGAACAGCTCGGCCGCGAGCGACGCTTCCAGCTGATTCATCTGCACGCTGACCGCGGCATGGCTCAGGCCGATGCGATCGCCGGCCGCGGCGAAGCTGCCGTGTTCGAGGATTGCAGCGAGGGTACGCAATTGCCGCAGGTTCATATAAGACCTCGTCGATCGAATAAATGACTTTGATTCAATTAACGTAAATATAATATTAAATTAATCGAGTTGTCGTAAAAAATGGTGAAGTAATATCATCTGGCCCATGGACCAATCCTCCCCCCGCAAGCCACGCGAACTCGTGACAAGAGGAATTTTTCAGCAGTGAAGTTATTACGTGAGCCGTTGGTGCACTTTATGTTCATCGGCGTAATTATTTATGCATTGTACGGTGTGTTCGCCGAACCGGTGGTGGAAGAAAACGACAGGACCATTGTCGTGACCGCGGGTGAAATCGAGTGGATGCGAGCCAGTTGGCAGAAGCGCTGGAACCGGCCGCCGACGAAGGAAGAATTCGACGGACTGATTCAGCAATACATCAAGGAAACCGTGCTCTATCGCGAAGCGCTGACCATGGGATTGAACAAGCACGACATGGTCATTCGCCGCCGCCTGGCGCAGAAACTGGAATTCCTCGCGAAGGATCTGGTGGTATTGACGCCGCCCACCGAGGCAGAGTTGCAGGCCTACTTCGATGAGCACCAGGCCCGCTACCGGCAACCAACGCTTTACACCTTCACCCAGGTTTTTTTCGACCCGGACAAGCGCGGCGACGCGACCCGGGATGACGCTGAAGCGGTCAAGGCGACATTGATCGCGCAGGGTGATGCGATCGATGACCCGGGTGCGCTTGGCGATGGCTTGATGTTGCAGAATTATTACCCGCTGAAGGATCGGGCAGAGATTCAGAAAAATCTGGGCAGTGGTTTTACCGACACGCTGATCACGCTTGCACCCGGGCAATGGCATGGCCCCGTGTTGTCCGGCTTCGGGGTTCACCTGGTGTATGTGAATAGCATCATCGAACCACCGCCACCGGAGTTTGCCGGGGTGCGCGAACGCGTGATCGCCGACTGGTCGCTTGACCGGGGCAATGAGCTTAACGACAAGTTTTATAACAATCTGCGCGGGCAGTACAGCATCGTCATCGAGGAACCCGAGCCGGGCGATGAGATAGCGACCCCGCCGCAGCAGGGTGAGGATCGGGCGGAGTGATTCGCGCGTGGCTAAAATCGTTTATCTTCTCGGCGCTGGCTTGTCTGTATTTTGCAATGCCGGTCAATGCCGACGAGATCCGTCCCGCGCTGCTGGATATCAAGGAACAGAATACCGGCCTGGTTACGGTCACCTGGAAAGTTCCCATGCGTGGCGACAAGGTCCTGGCGATTGCACCGATACTCCCCGCCAACCTGGAACTGGTGGGCACGCCGACGTGGCAAAATGTGCCGGGGGCACTCATCGAATACGCGACCTACAAGATTAACGCCGGGTCGTTGACCGGCGAGATGATCGAGATCGAAGGCCTCCCCGAAGTGCAGACCGATGTGTTGTTGCTGGTTCAGCTGCAGGACGGAAGCCAGCATTCGGCGATTCTGCGTCCGAGTGCGCCGCAGTTTGAAATCCCGCTGGAAGCATCGAAACTCAAGGTGGCCGGCGACTACTGGCGCCTGGGCACCATTCATATCCTGGAAGGCGCGGACCACCTGTTATTTGTGCTGGCGCTGTTGCTGATCGTGGTCGGTTTCGGCGAATTGTTCAGGGCGGTGACCGCGTTTACTGTCGCCCACAGCATAACGCTGGCCCTGGCTACGCTCGACGTGATTCGCGTACCGTCGGCGCCGACTGAGGCGATCATAGCGCTCAGTATCCTGTTCCTGGCGGCCGAGATCGTGCACAAGCACAACGGCCAGATCGGTATTACCGAGCGCTGGCCATGGGTGATCGCGTTTCTGTTCGGCCTGTTCCACGGCCTCGGTTTCGCCGGCGCGCTCAGCGAGATCGGCGTACCGCAGACCGAGGTGCCGCTGGCGCTGTTTATGTTCAATGTCGGCGTTGAAACCGGGCAGTTGCTGTTCATCGTCGTGGTGATGGCCCTGGCCTGGCTTCTGCAACGATTGCGTTTACGCGCACCGCCGGCCGCGTGGCGGATATTGCCCTACAGCATCGGTGGCCTCGCGGCCTACTGGACGATAGACCGCGTGATGTCGTTCCTGCCGTTCACGGTTTAGCGAGCTTGCCACGAGCGGCCGTACCTGTCTGAACTGGCTGATGATTTTGACGAATTGCGGAATTCTATGTCGCCAGCAGCCGCGTGACTCAAACCGATCTTGTCGCCGGTCGCGGCAGGGCTGTCGCGCTGGATGATGGCGGCGAAGGCACTCGATTGCGGTCGGTTCACCAATGCTCCGTGGGTTGAATAAATGACTTTGATTTAATTAATATGAATAAAATATTAAATTAATTTAGTTACCATAAAAAATAGTGAAGTAATATCATCTGGCCCATGGACCAATCCTCCCCATCGACAACGCTATCGATCGCCGTGCGCGTCTGGCGTGGCAGCGCTCGCGGCGGCAGCTTCGACACTTTCGCCGTGCCGCAGCAACCCAGCCAGACCATCCTCGACGTGGTCACCTGGATTCAGCGTCACGCCGATGCCAGCCTCAGCTACCGTTTCGCCTGCCGGGTCGGCATGTGCGGTTCCTGCGCGATGATGGTCAACGGGATTCCGCGCTGGACCTGCCGCACCCACGTCAACAAGGTCATGCGCAACAACAGTCTCACCATCGAGCCGTTGCGCAACCTGCCGGTGATCAAGGACCTGGCCTGCGACATGACCGAGTTCTTCGACAAGTGGAAACAGGCCGAGGGGCATTTTCACGGCAGCAGGACGCGTCACGACGGCGTCGCCAGGCTGTCGCCGAATTCACCGCAGCGCCGCGTTGCCGATGCCGCCACCGAGTGCATCAACTGCGCGATCTGCTACGCCTCCTGTGACGTCGTCGACTGGAACCGCGACTACCTCGGGCCGGCCGCGCTGAACCGCGCCTGGAGCCTGCAAAACGACGAGCGCGATGTTGCCGGGGCAAGGCGCCTCGCCGCAGTAGGTGGGGATGCCGGTTGCCACCAGTGTCATTCGCAGCAGGGCTGCGCGACCTATTGCCCCAACGAGCTCAATCCGACAGCGTCGATTGCCGGGTTGAAGCGCATGGTGATGAAGGCCTATGTCAAGGGTGATCTGCCCACGAGGGGGGATGGCGAGCATGCTTGAGATGCGGCTTTACCTCGCGCAACGCATCAGCGCGGCGATTATCGCGCCGTTGGTGCTGATTCACCTCGGCATGATGATTTACGCGATCCAGGGCGGTCTCGACGCCGCCGAGATTCTCGCCCGGACGCGTGGCAGCTTCTGGTGGGCGGCGAATTACGGGTTGTTCGTGGTGGCAGTGGCGGTGCATGCCGCGATTGGCCTGCGCAATGTCTTGCGCGAGTGGTTTGCGCTGCGTGGGCTGATGCTGGCGACGCTGGCCTGGGCCAGTTTTGCGTTGCTGCTGATCTCCGGTTTGCGCGCGGTTGGTGCGGTGGTGTTGCTATGAAACCGCATCGTCGCCAGCCGCTGTACCTGGCCTTCCTGCTGCATCGGCTTTCCGGCCTCGGCCTCGCTTTGTTCCTGCCGTTTCACTTTTACGTGCTGGCGCTCGCGCTCGACGGCGAGGCCGGTTTGAACC
>Ga0209536_100005004_pt1 | contig 20780 bp, 14 predicted proteins | sample DeeMarSeWOR28_12_FD_187461 | JGI IMG/M metagenome (GOLD analysis project Ga0209536, IMG submission 187461) | Marine sediment microbial communities from White Oak River estuary, North Carolina - WOR-2-8_12 (SPAdes) (version 2) | ecosystem: Environmental > Aquatic > Marine > Intertidal zone >... | reverse complement strand
CCTAACTCCTAACTTTTACTTATATATTCTGTTTCGATTCAGTGCCCTCTGGTACTCCCGGGCATTCTGATTGTGCTGGGCCAGGGTGCGGGCAAAGGCATGGTAGCCGCTGAAATCAGATTTTGCGCAGAAGAAGATATAATTGTGCTTCTCAAAATTGAGCACACCGTCGATGGCGGCTACCGACGGGATCGAAATGGGCCCCGGAGGAAGCCCCTTGTATTTGTAAGTATTGTAAGGTGAATCAATCTGCTTATCCACATTCAGTATCCGTTGGCGGGAGAAGTCTCCCAAAGCGAATTTAAGTGTTGGATCTGCCTGAAGTGGAATTCCCTGATTCAGACGATTGATATATACCCCGGCTACGGTACCGTTTTCTTCATCATAAAGGGTCTCCTCATCGACAATGGAGGCAAGTGTTACCACTTCCTCCCTGGTCATTTCCAGTTCATTCAGCTGCCGGTCCCTTTTTCCTTCCCAGAAACTTTCGCATTCCCTTTTCATCCTTTCAGTGAATTCCTCCGGTGTGGTCGTCCAGAAGAACTCATATGTATTGGGTATGAACATGGAGGAGAATGTTTCGCTTTCGTAACCATATTGTACAGGAAGTTCAGGATCTGTAAGATGCGAAGTGAAGGCCACCGAATCCATTTCCAGGTAAGCCGAAATCCTTCCCGCAAGCTGGGCGAGGGTCCGGACATTGTTGAAAACTACCATCACAGGATCCTGATTCCCCGACCGAAGCAGGTTGACCAGCTCGTTGTTACTGAGGCCATTCTCTATTTTATACCTTCCCGGCTTCACATTCTCATGGTATTCCTTCTTCTTTGCCACCCACCGTAGGGACCTGACATCTGCAATGACCCCCTGTTCCTCCAATCCTGTCATGACCTCTTCAAATCCTGAACCGGTGGGAATGTAGTAAATGACATGTTCTGTGTCGAGTGCGACATTAGGAACAAATACCCGGCTGTACATCTTATATACAACCACAACCATGATCACCAGTCCGAGAAAAACCAGCAGCATGGAAATCCTTGCCGCCTTACCAATACGTTGTGTCCTTCTTCTTCGGTACATGTTCACTCAGATTATTTACGAGTTACAAAGGTAACAGAATTCATATACCACCTCATCTTACAGAAATTGACCATAGTCGTGGTAAAAACAGTTGCACTGGCGGCGTGCGATATCAGGGAAACAGACGTGATCTCACCGATGGCCCTGGCCTGAATAAAATGCCTTACAAACAATATTGGAGTTCAGGGGTTATACCTAGCAGTATACTGACAGATAAACCCTTACTCCTGCCAGTCACACATCATGCATTTGAGCCGGAAGATTTAGTGAATCTAAAAAAGTACATAGCTGAACTTAAAAAACGACATGTTTTTAAAGCCGGCCTGGCCTATCTTATTGGTGCCTGGGTTTTTAGTGAAGTTGCAGCGCTTATTCTGGATTCTTTTGAAGCACCTCCTTACATCATGAAAACCATCCTGGTTGTACTGATCATCGGCCTCCCGGTCTGGTTGGTATTCTCCTGGGTTTATGATCTGACTCCCGAAGGGATCAAGAAAACCAGCTCTGTGGATCCAAAAGATTCAAAATCACCGGTAATAAATCAACGCCTGAACAGAGCCATTATTCTATTCATGTCCATTGCTATCATTCTTCTGTCAGTAACTCTTTTTTGGCATAACCCGGAAAGAGGGACTCAGGAAGTAACAGCGCCTGATAGCTCTATTGTAAATAAAATAGAACTTATTGCAGTACTCCCATTTTTCAATAACCGGTCCGATCCGGAGACAGATTACCTGGGTTTTGCCATGGCTGATCAGATCATCGGGGGATTGGTCTATCTGCAGAACCTCACCGTGAGGCCGTCGGCTTCCGTTCGACAATATGAACAAAAATCCATTGACCCAAAAGAGGTGGGAGATGAACTTCAGGTTGACTTCGTCTTAATAGGTAATTACCTGAAGGAGGGGAACACGATTCGTTTGAACATAGAGCTCATTAATGTAAATGCAAACAAAATCATCTGGCGCAAGCCAATTGAGGTTGGTTTCCAAAGCGCCTTCGAACTTCAGGATCTGGTTGCTCAGGAGGTTATTGAAGGCATGAATGTTCAGTTTACTCAGAAAGAGCTTAACAGGATTCGGAAAGACATACCGAACGATCCCCTGGCCTACGAATTTTTTCTGCGAAGCATCTCGATTGAATATACAAACGAAGGTGACAGGCTGGCCATTGCCCTGCTTGAGAAATCCATTGAGCTCGATTCCACATTTGCGCCAGCCTACAACCAACTTGGGGATCGACTTCGGAAACTGGCACTGTATAGCTTATTAAGCCCTGAAGAAAGAACAAAGGGAGAAGGTGCCCTGTTAAAAGCCTTATCCATGAACAGTGAGCATATCGGTGCCCTGGGTAACCTGGCCATGGCCTATACGGAGACCAACAGAACTAAGGAAGCTGTGGAGCTGATAAAAAAGATTCTGGAAATCAATCCCAACAGTGCTGAAGCTCATTTTTCCCTTGGATATATCTACCGCTATGCCGGGCTGAACGAAGAAGCTATCCAGGAAATGGAAAAGGCAATTGCTATTGACTCCAGGAATCAGGGTTATCGCTCAATTATTGTGTCCTACTTTTTTGCAGGAGAGTATGAAAAAGCCATTGAAGCCGGGAGTCTCTTTGAAGAAAGTGCTTTCATTCTTTTATTTCAGGGCCTTGCCCATTTATATCTGGGCAGAGAAACAGAAGCACTGGAATGCTTTAACAGGGTTATTCGGATTGATCCCGGCAACAGGCAGGCAATCTCCTCCGGTATAGCAAAGGCTTACATTGAAGGTGATATTGAGGCAGGCATATCACATGCCAACACATATGAACAATTTGACAGCGGAGATGCGGAAGCCTGGTATTTTATTTCCTTCCTCTACGGCATGCTGGGCGAAAAAGATGCATGCATACGATGTCTGCGAAGAGCGGTTGAAGGCGGGTTCTTTAATTATCCCCGAATTTCCACCGATAAGAACCTGGACTCAGTAAGAGGTGAAGAGGCATTTAAGGAGATTCTGGATGAAGCCAGGAAAAAGCACATGGCTTTTAAAGAAATTGCCTTCAAATAGTTCCTTAAGCTTGCCCAAACTCCCCGTTCCCTGGCATTCACGGGAATGCTTTTCATTGAATCTTTGTAGGTCATCATGGTCTGATGAGCCACTACTTTATCAAAGGATCCGATTTTGTATAACTGGGTGATAATTTCCTGTGTAAGCCCGTCACAAATAGGTTTCTGACCAGGATCGCCGCTCAGGTTTGGACTGGCAGGATGGCAATGGACTTCTCGAGCACTTCATTTACGTTTGCCCCTCCCCTGATAATATGGAGAATCACCAATCCAATGATGACCGTCAGAATTTAGATAAATTGTTGGGGCTGGAAGACATTCATTTCTGCTTGTTCAAGCAATTTACACACTTCTCAAGTAGGAAACAACCGGGCCTTCTGAAGGGGCAGCTGCCGGAAATCACAAAAAGACCACCCCGGATCCCAGGGTGGTCTTGACCAATATCATTACAGTTCACCTTCGTGGTCAACTGAGTGCAGCAAGTGCATCTTTCAGCCGTTGCATGGCTTTCTCCAGGTTCTCATCCGAATTGGCATAAGAGATCCTCACACAACCGTCGGCACCAAAGGCCGAGCCGGGAACCGTGGCAATATGCCCTACCTCAAGGAGATAGATGCAAAGGTCCATATCATTCTCGATCTTTCTACCGTCAACTGATTTCCCGATATATGCACTGAAATCCGGGAAGACGTAAAACGCACCACCGGGAGTGGGACATTTCACACCTGGAATCTGGGAAATATGCCCCAGGATGAGGTCGCGCCGTCGAAGGAACGCATCCCTCATTTCCGTAACACAAGTCTGGTCACCGGTCAGCGCTTCCAGGGCTCCCCGCATGGCGATGGAAGTGGCTCCCGAAGTCATCTGTCCCTGCAGTTTGCCGCATGCCTTCACCAGCCAGTCCGGTCCGGCCATGTAGCCGATCCTCCATCCTGTCATGGCATATCCTTTTGAAACGCCATTGATGATGATCACCCTGTCCCTGATCTCTTCGAACTGGGCGATGGATTCGTGTCCTCCCACAAAATTAATGTGCTCATAAATCTCGTCCGCAATGACATATACCTGCGGATGCTTGACAAGAACATCCTTCAGGGCCTCCAGTTCTGCTCTTGTATATACACTTCCTGTGGGATTGGATGGAGAACAGAGAAGAAGAGCCTTTGTTTTGGGGGTAATGGCAGCTTCAAGCTGCTCTGCCGACATTTTAAACTCAGACTCAACACTGGTCTCCACGATCACATTCACGCCCTCTGCAATTTTTACCTGTTCGGCATAACTAACCCAGTAGGGGGCAGGCACAATGACCTCTTCACCTTTATCTATCAGGCAGATCATTACATTGGCGAGGGAATGTTTTGCGCCGACACTTACCATGATATTTGAAGGCTTGTAATCGAGGTTATTTTCACGTTTAAATTTGTCTACAATTGCTTTCAGCAAGTCAGGATAGCCGGCCACAGGTGCGTAATGGTGCCAGTTCCCATCAATGGCCTTCTTGGCAGCTTCTCTGATATGTTCAGGAGTTATAAAATCGGGTTCGCCCACACTCAGGTTGATCACATCTACTCCCTTATCTTTGAGTTCGCGACCTTTTTGGTTCATGGCGATGGTGGCTGATGGAGCCAGTGAATTGATTCTTGCTGAAAGTTGTTCCATAAGTTATTTTTTTAGGTGGGTGCTAATAAATTCTTTTCAGAGTTCAAAAATAGGTTTTTCGTAATAATTTCCATTAATTTTAGGTGCCTCAAGTTTCAAAAAAAAATAAACATGGATGCATTGCTTGAAATCCTTAAGTACACCCTTCCTTCAGTCGTTCTTTTGTTGACAGTCTGGATCATGCTCAGGACCTGGTCCAGGAATGAAAATCAACGGAGAAAGAATGAATTTAACATGCACCTGTCCGATGAGGTTATGCCTGTGCGTCTTCAGGCATACGAAAGGATCATTCTCCTGCTGGAAAGAATCTCCCCGGAATCGATCCTGCTGAGGATAAGCAAACCTGATCATTCTGCCGCCCAGCTGCAGAAAGAACTATTATTAAATATCACTTCGGAATTTGAACATAACCTGGCTCAGCAGACCTATGTAAGTACTGAAGCCTGGGATAAAGTTAAATCGGCCAAGAATCAGGTGATACAATTGATCAATGAGTGTGCCGGGGAGGTGAAAGCGGATGCCAAAGGTCCAACGCTGGGAAAATTGATCCTCGAGAATCTGGCAGAATTGAAAACCCCCCCGTCTCAGGTCGCCATCGACTACCTGAAGCAGGAGGTTAAATCCTTGTTCTTCTGATTGATTATTTGATCAGATCCACACTTCTCTTTACAAATGCTGCAAGCTCCTCACCCTTCAACTGGTTATTGGCCAGCAGGGCCAGATCGATAAGCTGCTTAACCAGTTTCTGGTTTTTTCCATGTTTCTTCAGCATCTCCACACGTTTGTCCTCTATCTCCGAAAGCTTCTTATTGACCGTCTCCATCTGGTCCTTTTCACTCTGAGGGATCTCCTCCTCTTTCTTCCCCTCTTTGGCTTTCTCCAGCAACTGCTGTTCCTCTGACAGAGATTTCTTCTCACCACGTAATTCTTCCAGCTTTTTACCGAGTTTCTTTTCGGTCTGCTCAGCGATCCGGTTCACAAGCGGATGGTTCGAGTTCACCACCAGGTTATAAGAATCAGGCATGTTCCCGTACATGGAAGCGGCCCCACTCAATTCCTGCATATCTTTCATACGGCGTATAAATTCACTCTGTGTAATCATGACCGGAACATCCTGCTCAGAGAGCGACTCATAACTAACAAGATAATTCATCTCGCTCCCGGGAAGATGGGCCTGGAAAACGGGAGTAAGGTCAGCCTGCTGTGCAGCCGACAAATTGGATTCCCGGGACTCTTCTTTCTGGATCAGCTTGTCAATAATATCTGAATCGACCCGGGCAAACCTCGAATCCTTTAATTTGGTTTCCAGGTGATTCAGGAAATGGGTGTCGAGCTGACCATCCATGATCAGCACATCATATCCTTTGGCTTTGGCAGCCTGGATGTAACTGTACTGTTCCTCCTTGCTGGTGGCATAGAGGTAAACCAGGGTTTTGTTTTTATCAGTCTGGTTCTTTTTGATCAGTTCTTCATACTCTTCCAGGGTAAAATACTTCCCCGCTTCGTTCTTGAGCAGGATGAATTTTTGTGCACGGTCATAAAACTTCTCCTCTGTGATCATGCCGTACTCGATGAAAAGCTTCAGGTCATCCCATTTCTTTTCATACTGTTCCCTGTCCTTTTTGAAGATTTCATCAAGCCGATCCGCTACCTTCTTGGTAATGTGCGAGGAGATCTTTTTCACATTGGAATCGCTCTGCAGGTAACTTCTGGATACATTAAGTGGTATATCCGGTGAATCCAGCACCCCGTGAAGAAGTGTAAGGAATTCCGGAACAATCCCTTCAACGGAGTCCGTAACAAAAACCTGGTTGCAATAAAGCTGGATCTTGTTCTTCTGGATTTCGATGTTGTTCTTAATGCGCGGAAAATAGAGGATCCCTGTCAGGGTGAACGGGTAATCCACGTTAAGGTGGATATTGAACAGGGGTTCTTCGGAAATGGGATAAAGTTTGCGGTAAAACGCATTGTAATCTTCATCTTTCACCTCCGCGGGCGGCAGTGTCCAGAGGGGTTTGGTATCGTTGATCACATTATCCTTGCCGGTCTCCACCTCTTTCCCGTCCTTCCATTCTTTCTGTTTCCCGAATGCGATCTCAACCGGCAGAAATTTACAGTATTTGTCAAGTAATTCACTGATTCTCTGCTCTTCCAGAAATTCCTTGCTCTCATCATCCAGGTGAAGGATAATTTCCGTTCCCCTTGTCTCTTTTTCAATCTCATCCAACGTAAATTCGGGACTTCCGTCACAACTCCAGTGCACAGCCTTCGCATCCTGTTGCCATGACCTTGTTTTTATCTCCACCTTATCCGAAACCATAAAAGATGAGTAGAATCCCAATCCGAAATGTCCTATAATGGCATTGCTGTCCTTTTTGTATTTCTCAAGGAAATCCTCGGCACTGGAAAATGCGATCTGGTTGATGTATTTTTCCACCTCCTCCGATGTCATACCGACACCCGCATCAGTCACGGTAATGGTTTTCTTCTTTTTATTCACATCCACCCTGATGGTCTGATCGCCGAGCTCTCCCTTAAAATCTCCGACCGAAGCCAGGGTTTTAAGTTTCTGGGTGGCATCCACAGCGTTGGATATCAACTCTCTGAGGAATATTTCATGATCCGAATAGAGGAATTTTTTAATGATGGGGAAAATGTTTTCCGTGGTAACATCAATCTTACCTTTCTGCATCTCTCAAACTTTTTTAGGTTTTACATCCGGTCACGAAGGTGACAAATGATATGCCAACTGAGGTTTCCTGACAATTAGTCAGTCACGGTTGCGGGCATCGACGTCTCGCTGATAGATCCAGGCTCCGTCGGTGAACCCCAGCCCATCGAAAGATCCATCGGGCCCGTAAAACTCATAATTGTTCCTGTAGATGGGATGGAGTGGTTCCAGGTGGTCAAAAGTGATCATACGGATCGATTCATCGTACCTCACAGAGATGGATACCTGGGAGGAGTACTCCAACACAATCCGGTCGAGGCTGGCATCCCCGTAGACGTAAAGCCCCTTCTCAAATCTGGGTCTGTTTCGCTGGAGCGAGATGGTCTCAATGGTCTTAAGGTTGGACCTGGTATTATTAAAATCCATCCCCAGCAAAGTATAATAGGTCTTTCTCCGGTACCTTTGTAACACAACCTGGTAATAGAGTTTGCCATGCCAGTCATCGATCGTTTGCTCAAGATTTTGCAGGTTCCTCTGCGGCTTCAGGTTGTCCTGCAGTTTAAAAACCCTGATCTGCTCTTTCTTCTGCTCAACCTGGATATACCCGTAATACCGGTAGTGGTCGGGATCTTCCATGATATGCCAGGTAAATATCCTCAGCCTGCCATCGTCCGAGGCGATCACACCTATGCGGTCCAGCCTGTTCCAGGCAAAATCCATGGCACCTTCAAGTACCAGAGCTTCCGGCATGATGGAATCGATCTGATCAAGCAATGGATCCGGTGAAAGAAGGGTATCTGTATAAAGTCTTTCAAAGATTTCATTTAGTTCCGCTTCTTTCCGCACCAGTTCCATGTACGCCGGATCCTGCGCAAACGCAGAGATGAATACGGATGTTAATACTATGATGTAAACACTCCTGGTCATTTCAATATAGTAACGATACCTGATGGCAATTCTTATTTCATCATCCAGTCCAGTGTGGCAAGAATGCGTTGAATGGAATCATCCACCTCATCTTTGGTAATGATCAAAGGGGGAGCAATCCTGAATGAAATGTCGGAGAAAAGAAAGCGATCGATGATCAGGCCATTTTCAAAGGCTCTTTTGATAAATCTGCCCACATCAATACCCCTTTCCAGCACCACTGAGAGGAAAAGACCCTTCCCCCTTATCTGCTGAATAAGGGGATGCTTCAGCCCAAAAGCGTATCTCTGTTCCATTTTCCGGGCATGTTCCATCAATCCCTGTTCCTCAATAAATTTTTGTGCTGCCAGCCCTGCTGCACAACTTACCGGGTGTCCTCCGAAGGTAGTGATGTGACCCAGGGGTGGGTGGTGTGTAAGTGACTGCATGATCTTTCTGGAAGAAATAAAGGCTCCCAGTGGCATACCACCTCCAAAACTTTTAGCCAGACAGATGATATCCGGAACAATATCGTAATTCTCAAAAGCGAACAGTTTTCCCGTCCTTCCCATACCGGTCTGGATTTCATCTAGAATCAAAAGGGTACCTGTTTGATCGCATTTTTGCCGCACTTCCTGCAGGAATCTGCCTTCCGGTTCAATGATCCCTGCTTCTGCCTGAATCGGTTCCACCACCACCGCGGCGACCGATTGATCTATCATTGATAGATCTTCCAAGCTGTTGAACCTTAAGTGTTTAATCCCGGGTAGCAAAGGATAATAACCGGATCTCATCTGATCGTTGCCAAGCAGGCTCAGGGCACCGTGTGTTCCGCCATGATAGCTGTCTTTAAATGCCCTGAATTCATTTCTTCCTGAATACCGTTTGGCAAGTTTCATGGCTCCGTCGATGGCTTCACTTCCGGAACTGACAAAATAGACATTATCCAGGGAGCCGGGCAGTCTGTCAGCCAGCCAATGTGCATAAGCTACCTGCGGTGACTGGATAAATTCCCCGTATACCATGGTGTGGAGGTACTTCTCTGCCTGGGTTTTTACTGCCTGAACAACCACGGGATGGCTGTGACCCAGTGAGGAGACCGAAACCCCCGATACCAGATCGATGTAAGCCCTGCCGGAGGTATCATAAAAAAAGATCCCTTCGGCTCGATCAATTTCAAACTGAAGGGAAGCATCAGAAGTCTGCGCCACATGCCGCAGAAACAACTGTCTCTGGGAGATCATGTACTACTTAATGATCAGGTTGATGTCACGCATCAGTTTCTCCTTGTATGATTTACCGATCGGGATCGATTTATTGCCATCCTCAACCTTAATAATCACGGAGTTATCCTCGATTACATTGATGCAACTGGTATTCACAATGTAAGATCGGTGCACCCTGGTAAACTTATGGCTGGGAAGCTTCTGCTCAATGGCCTTCATGGTGAAATGGATGGTGAATTTCTCTGAGAAGGTGTTGAATATCACATAATTTTCCAACGCCTCCACCCAAAGAATATCATCATATTTCAGCTTCACAAGGGTTGCGTTTTTCTTGATGAAGATCTCATCCTTACCGATCTGTTCGGCTGTGAGCTGTTCAAATCGTTTGAAAGCTTTGGCAACTGCCCGGTAGAATCTTCCGTAATCCACCGGTTTGAGCAGGTAGTCGGTAACATCATGCTCGTAGGAGTCCACCGCATATTTTCCCTTGGATGAAACGATGATCACCTGCGGGGGGTTCTTCAGGGTATTCAAAAGCTCAATACCGGACATTTCAGGCATTTCAATATCCAGAAAAATGAGATGGATCTCATTGTGCTTCTTCAGTGTATTGATACTTTCTACCGGGTCCCCGCTGGAGGAAATTAGTTCCAATCCATCGGTCTTCTGAATAAATTCCTCAATGATTCTCCGGGACAGGGTATCATCATCAATAATCATGCAATTCATCGCCGTTCAATTTAGTCAATCAGAGCTGGTTGCTTATCTATCAAAATCATCAGTTAATCAAAGGTAATCATTAATCAATAAAGATGTACAACAGGTCATTAAAAAGTAGGCCGATAATCTTTCCTGAACTGGCTTTCAATCTGCTTCGCCATTTTAATACTGCTCCTGAGCCATTGGAGAAGCAACTCCTGTTTTTCCACCTCCGGAAGCTTCCAGTTCAATTCCGATTTTTCCAGCCTTCTCCTCAATATATATAAGATAACAGCTGCAGATACCGAAATGTTGTAACTTTCAGTAAACCCCATCATGGGAATCTTTACAAATTCATCGGCAAGTGAGCGTGCTTCATCCGTCAGCCCGTTTAGTTCTGTGCCGAACATCAACGCAACTTTGCCTTTTTCAAGGTCAAGGTTCTCAGGGGTATTTCCCTCACTGTGAGGAGAGGTGGCAACAATGCGATAGTTGCTTTTTTTCAGGGCATTTACTGCCTCAAGGATATTGTTCCGGTTCTGGTTGTAATAGTGTAAGGAGAGCCATTGATCTGATCCGAGTGACACATCGGGATTGACCTCATAGGTATTACGCTGTTCCACAATGTGCAGGTCCTGTATACCGAGACATTCGCAGGTCCTGAGTACCGCCGATGCGTTCTGGGACTGATATATATCCTCCAGCACTACGGTGATGTGACGGGTTCTGTCATCAAGGATCTGTTTGAAAAGCGAAAATCGATTCTCGGTTACGAATCCCGACAAGTATTCGACAAGGTCCCGGGTTGATGGCTCCATAGGCCGAATTTAGGCAAAAAAAAAAGGGATTCGCCGTGGCGAACCCCTTATGAACAGTTCAAAATATCTTTACTTGACAGCGTCTCCAAGCTCGCTTCCAGCTTTGAACTTCACAACTTTCTTTGCAGCAATGTTAATTTCAGCGCCTGTCTGCGGGTTGCGACCAGTCCTGGCTCCCCTCTCTGATACTGAAAATGAACCGAATCCTACCAGGGCAACGCGGTCACCCTTTTTCAAGGCAGCGGTGGTGGTGGAAATAAAAGCATCAAGAGCCCTTTTAGCATCTGCCTTAGTCAGGTTGGCCTCAGCAGCAATAGCATCGATTAATTGTGCTTTGTTCATAATGAATGAAATTTAAGGGTTAGTAAATGTTATGATTTCATGCCAAATTCTATACAAATATAAATTTTTCTAGTCCCCGCGCAAGAATCAGCCAAAAAAAAATCTCTGAAATGTTGATAAATACTGAGTTTTTATACATTATTGCGTTCATTCTCCTCGGAATTTTACCGAAAATTTGACTTTAGTCATATTTTTCGACCGAATTGCTTACAAAGTCCGTAACTGCTTTGATTCTCAAGAGCTCATTTCTGAATCCCGAAAAACTGCTCTACAATATAAAAATTTGCTAATTTTGCGCCCGGAGGAATGGCAGAGTGGTCGAATGCGGCGGTCTTGAAAACCGTTGTCCGTTCACGCGGACCGGGGGTTCGAATCCCTCTTCCTCCGCATCTACAGCAAAACCCGCATGCAATACGTGCGGGTTTTTCATTTGGCAGTGAGCGCTAAAAGCTTGCTTTTAGAAGCGATCTGACAGATAAAAAAGCCATGGCGAACGAAGTGAGCCAGGGTTTTGCAGTGGATGCAGCGACACCTCTTCTGGGATCACGATCCGCCTGTGGCGGAGAGTAATCCCCCTTCCTCAGCCAACTATCAAAGCAATCTGATCATGAAGCTTGAAATCGAACTGACTTTCAGGCTTTTTTCATATTCTGAATTATTGGTAACTACTCAGCAAGCAATGTCTCGATATTTTGCTGAACAATTTGACTTTCAGCTGGCAATCCTGTATACGAGTAGCGAACAATTCCCTCCTTGTCTATTACAAAAAACTTCGGAATTGCCTTAACGCCATACTTCTGAATTACTTCATCATTAGAATCCAGCAGTACCCTATACGTGATTTTATGCTCATTTAGTAATGGTCTCAATTTATCTTTCTCGCGTTCCCAGGAATTAATTCCCAGAATAATTACATTTTCCTCATCATATGTTTCAGACAATGCCTGGATGTGAGGCATCGCTTTCATACAGGGACCACACCATGTTGCCCAAAAATCCAACAGTACTACCTTCCCTTTGAAATCTGTCAGCTTTGCTTCTATGCCATCAATATCGTTTAGAATAAAATCTGGGGCAGGATTACCGATGATTTTTGATTCTTCAGATTTGGGACGTGTGCCAGGGGGGCTGAATTTATTTACAAGCTCTGCTCCTTCGGGGGGGATGAAGGTGAAATCCATATCGGAGAAGACCGGATCAATCTCAATTCCCGTATGCATTTCAGTGATTCTCATCTTCATTCCTTTAAAAAAATCATCCATCACATCTTGCTCTTCTTCTGGCATACCCTTCTTTATCTGGTCTATATCCAGTTCATAAGCAACCTTTTTAATGAGGAAGTCTTGACTTCCAATCCATAGCCGGACCGAAATCAACATATCATTATCAACTTTCATAGGAAGCATTTCAGCATCAAGTGAACCGATTGGCTGAATCATTTCAACTACAGTCACTTGATTGCCATCGAGATTCTCATCTCCAATCTCTTTCACCTCCTCGATATTCTGTCTAAGTGTGCTGAGAGGATCCTTGCTCAGAATTGAATTCAAGGCGACACTCCTATGGACCATTTGCAGCTTATCGGAATCCAGTAGCTCCGCTGCATCCTCCTCTGTGTATTGCTTCCACCTTCCCATATAAGACACCATTTTATCCCCGTTGCTGAATAACTCAATCTCACCTATTGGTGAGTCAATAATACTTTCATTCCGGATTCGATTGGGTCTCTTGAATAAGAACAATGAAGTTGAATTCATCCGGGTGTCCAAACTGGGCTTCACCATTTGTAATTCTATTGAGGTTGTATCACAGTAAGCCGTAAGTGATTCGTATCGAGACATTGATCGCTTAAGTATATCTGGTAACTCTATAGTGGTTGCTGTGAAATCGACAGTGGATTCCTTTCCTGCTTCCACCATAAGAATCGCTTCAACGGAGGACTTAATCCCCTGTCCCCGGGCCGGTCTTACTGTGTACATTCCGGGAAGCAACATTAGTTTGTACCTGCCCTTATAATCTGTTTGTGCACTTGATACCCGCTTGTCACCATTATGGGCAACAATTTCCAAATTAGAACATTGTGTATTATCCTTCACATTTGTGACATCCCCAGCGATGGATCCCAGTGCAAATTCTAAGGATGGCATAGGTTCAAGGAAAGGGCCTGAGATCTCGATGAGAGCATTTGGATGACAAACAAATAAGGTACTCCCATCCGGGCTAAATGCCATATCCTGAAAACGTCCAGGAAAACCTGTTGCAAAGACTCTAGGGTAACCACCTTCCCCAGGGATACACCAGATTTCTCTTAAATTATCTTGAAGCCCAAAGTAAATATCCCCAGTGACAGGATGAATGGCGAATCCTCCCTGGTCAGGGACATATGAAAGAAACGGTAAAACCGATCCTTCAGCATCCAAACGTACGATCCGGTTGCTTTCCGTGCACTGATATACGAATAATCTGCCGTCGGGATTGAATGCTACTCCTTGAGGATCTGCATTAAATATGCTGCCTTGAGCGATAACTTTAGCTTCGCCGGTCAAGGGATTGATCGCCCAAACCGCTCTATAAGTGGAAGCGATAATCAAATCGCCTGGATCCACATTAGGTCCATCAAACGAAGCTGGCGCGATGGCGATGCTCCAGGGAACAAACCCATTGGAGGTACCGATGGGCTGGCTTGTTACGAACGCCTTTGGAGCACCGCCTTCAGCGGGAATCTTAAACAGGGTCCTTGCCTGACCATCGGCAACAAAGACACTCCCATCCGGATGAAGAAGTAAGTCATCCGGGCTTACAAAAGGAGACCCGGTTGTTGAGAAAGCGTCGCCAATATCAAATGTATCTCCTCTTGTGGCAATAAATACACCTTCCGGTTCACTCTCATTAACTACCAATAGGCTGCCATCGTGTCTAAAAGCAATGCCATCCGGGTTTGGAATACCTGTGTAAAAGGGCTCTGCGGTAAATCCTTGAGGGAGGTGGATGGAACTACTAATTCCCACATTCTTCTGAGGGTAAAGTGAACCAATATTGAAATACAGCAGTGAAATAATAATTGATAATAATTTTCTATGAGCTTTCATTTTTCTATCCCTTTCTATATGACACTAAAATGTTAGAAAATCAGGGTTAAGTGAACTTAGAATCATCAAATACATAATTTTTTTATGCTCAATGTCCTGACTTGGACAAAAAAGTAGGCGCGGGCTGGTTGGTGCTTCCAATCTGATCGAGTATGCGTACAATATTCTGATCGAGTAATTGCGGATTATATTTGAGATCTGCCTCCCCTACCCGCACAATGATTATATTCTCCCTGGGATAAACATATATAAGTTGCCCAAACAATCCCCTGGCATAATAACTGTCATATTCTTTGGGCCCGAACCTGAAATTATATTGAAAGTAAAGGCAACTTCCATATGTTGTATCCCGCCTGGTAGCCTCCTGAATGAAATCACGGGATAATATGGTCTGATTTTCCCACTCTCCATAGTTTAAATACAACCTTCCCAGTTTGGCTAAATCAATAGCTGAACAATTCAGGCAGGCGAAACTCTTCTCCATTGAACTTTTCCTTTTGTTATCTGTACTCCACGTCGCATCGTATTGCATCCCTATTTTTTTCCAAACTTTCTCTTGCAGGTAGTTTGATATCGTGGTTCCGGTTGCCCTTTCCAGAATCAACCCTAACAGTTGAAGATTGGTACTGCTGTAATGCGTTTCGAATCCGGGTTTTTCATAAAGCTCAGCCTGCAATACAAGTTTGCGGAGATTCCGGCCGTAGTAATACCTGGCATTGTCAGAAAAGGGATTAAACTTCGATTCTGAGAATTTAATTCCGGATGTGTGTAGCAATAGGTGTCTAATGGTGACTTCATTGAAGCCATCAATTTTCAGAAGCTCGGGAATATAATCGGTAACCGCCTGGTCAATGCTGCCGATCAATCCTTCATCAATGGCAATTCCGATTAATGTGGTAATAAAAACCTTGGTCACGGAAAAAGTATTGAATATGGAATTCTCCTTATAATCTTTATTATACTTTTCAAAGAGGATAGTATCGTTCCTGATGATCATAAAGACTGCAGTTTTTGAGCCCTCTATATGTTCATCAAGTGTGACCATATCAGGTAACAACAAATCATTATTCGCATAGATCTGGCTTCCCAGTTTATTTTGCGAATCAGATCTAGAGAAATAGAAGATTGAATCCGGGGAGTGCTTAACTGTCCGGTATGGAAAAATACTTTCGTCTGTTATATCAGGGATATTATAGATGATGCGACACGATGAGGCAGTAAGTAACCAGACAAGCACGATTGAAGTGAGAATTGAAAATGCAATGAACTTCTCAATACCTGAAAGCATACCCCTTTCTTTAAAGCCTCCAGGATCTGAACTATGGCGTACAGTGTGAATCGCTTTCATTGTTTTGCTGCTTAGGTTGAACAGTTCCAGCAATAAAAGTAGATCCCCACACCCTGTGAATCGAATGGTTTTGTCTCAAAACAAGCTGGTAATATCTCAAATGAACTTATTTCCCAGGGGAAAGGGATTCCCGGTATTCGGATGGGTTTTTCCCGAAATACTTCCTGAAAGATTCTGCAAAATGGGAGGTGCTTCTAAAGCCGACTTCATACATAATGGAAGTAATATTCAGATCCCCTGATTCTAATAAAGTGGCCGCCTTCCTTAATCTGAAAAGCCTGAGAAGCTCATTGGGAGAGCTACCTGTTAAAGCATTCACTTTACGGTAAAACTGTGCCCTGCTCATGAGCAATTCCTTACCCATGTCATCGACACTGAAATCATAATCGAAATAATTCTTTTCAAAAGTTTCAAGAAGCCTTTTAATCAGTTTATCACCGGGAACTCTCTTATCAGTGGGCGACTCGGGCTTAATCAACTGCTTTCTGAATAACTCTCTTAATTTTTTCCGCTGCGTTATCAGGTTTCTTACTCGAACCTGCAGTTCTTCTGCATCAAATGGTTTGCTGATATAGTCATCAGCTCCGGTGGCCAGTCCTTCCAGTTTGCTTGGTTTGTCGGATTTTGCTGTTAGTATAATGATCGGAATATGACTGGTCCTTTCATCATTCTTCAATTCCCTGCACAACTCTATTCCACCCATGACCGGCATCATCAGATCACTGATCACCAGGTCAGGGATATTTTCCCGGGTTAATTTAAGGCCTTCCCTGCCATTTTCGGCTTCAATGATTGAATACTCTGATGCTAATTTGCCGCTAATATATTTTCGCAAGTCTTCATTATCTTCTACAACAAGTATTTCTGTATTATTCAATTTCCTGAGCCCGTTCAAAGACTCATCCATACTCAAATTTTGTTGTGACTGATCCATATTTACAGGGATCGCCTGCTCATCAGTTTGAAATGCCATTTCAGTGCCTGCGACCGCAGGATAGGTTCCTGTGGAAACGGGCAAACTAACAATGAATTCTGTTCCTTTGCCAACCTCGCTGTTCACTTCGATGGTTCCATTCAATAGCTCAACAAGTTCTTTGGTTAATGCCAGTCCGATACCGATGCTGTCATCTTCCCGGTTATCAGAGACATCGTCCAGCGAAAATCGGTCAAAAATCATGTGGAGCCGGTCCTCTGCTATCCCTCTGCCCGTATCCTGAACACTGATTGTGACCATTTGCCGATCCTGATCGTTATGCAATCCCTTATAGTTCAGGGTTAGTCTCACGGTCCCTCCTCGTGGAGTATATTTAAACGCATTGGACAGCAAATTCGTAAGGATTTTTTCAAGTTTATCATGGTCGAAAACACGACTTGAATTCTCCTTCGGTGTGTCAATGATGTACTCGATCTTTTTATTTTCCGCGAGTGACAGAAACGCATTGGCCATGGTTCGGATTGTCCCTGTAAGATCTCCTTCACTAAATGTAATTCTCATCTTGCCCGATTCCAGCCTGGAAATATCTAATAACTGGTTAATCAGTCGTTGCAACCTCTTTACGTTTCTCTTCATCATCTCTACCACATCACGCTCTGCCTCAACCCTGGTCCTGTTGTCACTCAAAATATCTTCCAGGGGTCCAAGTATGAGCGTCAATGGAGTTCTGAATTCATGTGAAATATTGGTAAAGAACCTGGTTTTCATCCGGCTGAGGTCCTGAACCTTTTCTTTTTGGATCCTTTCTAATTTGAGCTCTGTTTTGAGTTTTGTGCGATTCAGTAGGAATCTTCTGTACCAGAGAACCAGAAGGATAAGTGTTGATCCATAGATCAGGTATGCCCACCATGTAAACCAGGGTGGCGGTAAAACAGTAAACGTATATTCAAAAGGTAAGCTCCATTTCTGTGCTCCACCAACGGCCCTCAATTTGAAGGTGTATGTACCAAAGGGCAAATTCCGGTAAACTGCATTGGATTCTGATGCAGGGTTGCTCCAGCTGTCATCAAAATTCTCCATTTTGTAACTGTACTTTATTTTATGCGGTGCAGACCAATCCACAGCTGAAAAATGGAACGCTAGGTGATTCTGGTGGAAGGGCAGCTTCAGGTTTAAAGGGTAGTTATAAAATCCAGCAACTCCACTGAATTTCACGTTCCTCTTGTTCGTCTCATCCCAATGCCTGAAATCAAGGTATTGATCGTTAATTTCTATATGGTCAAGCTGCACGGTGGGTGGCTCAGAGAGAATCATATATTTATTCATATCCAGCATAATAAGGCCCTTGTCGGTTCCCCACCACATGCGATTCTTACTGTCCAGAAACGCGCTGTTAGTGTAGAAGTCATTTGAGGTCAGTCCATCCTGAGTGCCAAAGGTCTGAATGATGGGATTAGTGAATGTATCTGTTGTTGTATCCTCCCTGTCAAATACAAGGTGGTTTAATCCCTGTTCTGTGCCAAGCCAAATATTGTGATCGGGGTCTTCAATGATAGAATAGACCAGATTGTTGCTCAGGCCCTCCTCTTCGGTAAAATAGGTGAATGATTCGTCATGATACACGCATACTCCTCCACCAGCTGTACCGAACCAGATATAGCCCCGGCTGTCTTCCAGGATGGAAAGGATGGTGTTGTTGCTTAAACCTTCTTTCTCTGAAAAGAGTGTTAAAGTCTCGCCCCTGTACCTGTAAGCTCCGGTAGAAGTACCGAACCAGAGATGGCCTTGAGTATCTTCCATCATGGAATAAACTGTACCATTGGTCAGGCCTTCCTTTTCGGTTAAATGTTTGAAATTGAGGCCATCAAACATGCAAACTCCGCCCCCATATGTACCAAACCAGAGATTACCCTGTAGGTCCTCCAGGATCGAGGAAATAAAATCGCTGCTTAAGCCCTCCAATTCTGTTACATATGTGAAGGTTTGGTCGCGATACCTGCCTATGCCTGCACCATATGTGCCGAACCAGAGATTGCCCTGCCGGTCCAAAAGGCCGGGCCCTATATTATCGACATACACAAGGTGTTGATCTTCGCCGAGATAGATAATTTTTTTCCCGTAGGAAAAGTGGGTAAATGTTTCCCCGTTACATCTGTTCAATCCCTGATCCACGGTGCCAAACCAGAGACTTCCCTCACGATCTTCAAGGATGGAGGTGACCTCATTTGCACTCAATCCCTCTCGAGTAGTCGTACCTGAGAAAGCACCACTCTGATAAAAACACACCCCGCCGCCTTCGGTACCGAACCAGATATTTCCATGGCTGTCTTCCAGCATGGACCAGACTGTGTTATCACTCAAGCCTTCTTTTTCAGTAATCTGGGTAAAGGCATGACCATCGTATTTGTTCACGCCACTACCCATAGTGCCAAAATAAATATCTCCATGATGATCCTCGAGAATAGACACGATCTGCATATATCTAAAGAAGCCCTCACTTTCAATAAAGTGAGTAAATGTTTCCCCATTGAACATGGTCACTCCTTCACCACCTGCTCCGAACCACAGATTGCCATCACTATCCTCCATGATACAATTGACATAAGAGGCCAGACCATCGTTGCTGGTGATCCGGGTGAATGTGCTGCCATCATACCTGCTCACTCCATTGCCCGGGTGGCCGAACCAGAGGTTGCCATCTTTATCTTCGAGCATTGCTCGAATATTGTTACTACCTAATCCTTCCTTTATGGAATAGTGGGTAAAGGAAACGCCATCAAACATGCTAACTCCTCCTCCTTCATAATGACCAAACCATAGATTGCCCTTATGGTCTTCCAGCATGCAAAAGACAGTGTTACTGGATAATCCTTCTTTTTCGGAATACTTTGTATAATTATCGCCATCAAACATGATGACCCCATCCTCCCCTGTTCCAAACCAGAGGTTGCCGTGATTGTCCTCCAGCATCGATAAGACGGTCTGGCTTAAACCCACCTCCTCGGTATAATGCGTAAAGCTTACCCCATCATATTTGCTGGCTCCCCCGCGAATGGTCCCAAACCAGAGGTTGCCGCGACTGTCCTCCAGGATGGATATAACCCCTGAAGCATTCATCCCCTGATCCACATCCAGGTATTTCAGGTTCATGCTTGCATGATCTTTCATGCGTAAGGGCAAGGCTTTAACCGGTTGAGGTTGTATGCAGGGCACTACTTTCCCTGTAACAGGGACGGGTGTTCCGGTAGGTATGGTATCTCCTGTGGAATTAAGCAGCACAAAGGAAGAGCTTTCTGAAGTGGGAGTAATAGTTTTCAGGGAATCCATATTTACCTGTATTATCCAGGGGGCTTTGGGTATGGGATGTACATTGAGGTGGGCGGGAACCACCTTTGAATCATCTGCCTTAAATTTTAGGGATTGGGATGGCTTTCCAGCCGGAACCACTTTACCTGTAACCTGGATCGGCACTCCTGTTCTCACGGTATCGCCCGATGAATTAATAACGGGCTGAATGGTATCTCCTGTCAGGGCATTGATAATATACCCACCTGATAAGTTAAGTTCTACTGTTTTCGGAGTCGGGTATAAGTGTGTGACATCATCCGATACCTCCTGCCTGATGCTATTGCATGAAGAAATAAGCAAAATAAGGGAGAAGCATGAAGGTATCTTACAAAGAAAGGAAGACAGATGCATCGCAATGGTTTCCGTTGTAAATTAGGTAAAAAGCAAATCCGATTCAATGAATCTGCATAATTAATTATTAATTAATGCGTATTATCTGCACTTACCAGTTCATTTACCATGCAAGATTCCAAATCTGCTTCAGGATAGAGTAAATAAACCTCCTTTATGTCGTGTAGAGGAATCTTTCTACCAAAAAATTATAAGCAAAATAATCGAAACGGTACAACTGCACCTGGATGATCCTGACTATTCGGTTGAAGATTTA
>Ga0209536_100005003_pt1 | contig 20789 bp, 8 predicted proteins | sample DeeMarSeWOR28_12_FD_187461 | JGI IMG/M metagenome (GOLD analysis project Ga0209536, IMG submission 187461) | Marine sediment microbial communities from White Oak River estuary, North Carolina - WOR-2-8_12 (SPAdes) (version 2) | ecosystem: Environmental > Aquatic > Marine > Intertidal zone >... | reverse complement strand
GCGCATACACGATGCAACGGTTGGAATCCAAACCAGTTTGGAATCCATACCACCGGTGAGCGGAAATATGTCAGAATTGCGACTTGTGTTTATTGATTTACTCATTAACGCCATTGAGGCCTATCAGACTTCTGGTATGATCCAGATTTCCACCCACGGTGAAAATGATAAGGTCGTGGTGAAAATTAAAGATAAAGGTGTCGGTATTGAAAAGGAAGTTCTTGATCATATTTTTGATCCCTTCTATAAAACCGGTTCGGGTCGTGGTGACGGCCTTGGATTAAGTCAGATTTACAGCGTGATCAATCAACATGGCGGTACAATCAATGTTGACAGCTCTCCCGGGCAGGGAACAGTGGTTGTGATCAAACTTCCGGCTGTGCCTGTTGAGGAACAGCAAGCAGTCTCTGCCGAGCGTAAGGGTAAAGATAGTACAGATAAATCAATTTTTGTCGTTGAAGATGAACAGATGATAAGAGATTTATATGTGGAAGCGTTAGAGATGAAAGGTCATACTGTTTCATCCTATGCTTCCGGGGAAGAAGCCCTGAAGGACTGGAAGAAAGATGTATTCAAACTGATCATTTGTGACTTGGGATTGCCGGGGATGAATGGCTGGGAGTTTATTTCAAAGGTGCGGGAAACAGATGCCTATATCCCGATCATTGTTCTCACCGGCTGGGGAAATGAGATCGGCGAAGAACGGGCAAAGGAATTGGATGTGCAGAAGGTGTTGGCCAAACCGGTATCCTTAGAAGAATTGATGTCGACGATCAACGAATTAACTTAATTATATCTCTCGCAGCGGCGCAGCGAAAAGCAAACCACAGAGACTCAAAGAAACATCCAAGATCACGAAGAAAAAGTATTGTTTTTAGATTATAAGTTGAGATAGATTCTAAATTTCTATGCTATATTTGAGGAATGAAATTTTGACGGCGATTTTTTCTAATGCCGCCATAGAGCGAAAATTAAACGGCGAATTTTGTAGAGACGTAGCATGCTACGTCTCTACACGGCCCGCCTTAAAAAATTACTTTACCTACACCTTTTTAAATGTCGGATTTACATTTTATTAATTATCGACCATTTTCTGGTTCAGAATGCAAAGGAGAAGGGCGGGGGTTGTAATAGAACGCGGATAACGCTGATCTCCGCGGAGATCAGCGTTATCTGTGTCATCCGCGTTCAATCAAAATACGCTGCGTCGTTGAAAACTGGCTAAATCTTGGATGATTTAGTCCCGATTCGTTGACTGAAGGGAAACGTTTTTATCGGGAATGATTTCATCCCGACATGTAGACAGGATTGAGACATGCATGTCGGGGCGCGAGAGAAAAATCTAAAATAAGGATTAATCTATGCTTCAATATATAAAATATGTTCTCATTGCTCTTTTTATAATGTTGCTGTCGTTAAACTGTGAAAAACCACGAGAATTATCCCCTGAAGAAAAAGCCTATTTCACAGAAATAGAAACCTGGCATAAACGTCGCGTTGAAAGACTGACTTCGAGCAGCGGCTGGTTGAGTCTTGTCGGCCTTTATTGGCTGATTGAAGGGGAAAATACATTTGGGGGAAATCAACAAAATGCAATCAGGTTCCCAAAAGAGAAATCACCCGATTTCATTGGGTCAATTTATCTCGAAGAAGGTAATGTGAGGACTGAAATTAATGAAAATATAAAGGTATTACATAACAAAAAACCTGTTACATCCATTGACATGAAACCTGATGTCAGCGGTGATCCGACCATCCTGTCGCTTGATTCATTAAGTTGGTATATCATTAAACGAGGTGAAAGGTTTGCAGTACGACTTCGTGACAGTGAAAATGAGAATATACGGAATTTTAGCGGGATCAAAATTTTTCCGATAGATACAATATGGTGTGTGGAAGCGACACTCGAAGCGTATGATCCCCCTAAATTGATGGATGTACCCAATATAACCGGAACCGTCAATCAAGAAACATCACCGGGCGCACTTGTTTTTACAATTGAAGGTAAGGAGTATCGCCTGGATCCGATCGGACAACCGGGAGGGAAGTCACTTTTTGTGATATTTGCCGATCAGACCAATGGATATGAAACGTATGGTGCCGGCCGTTTTGTCTACGCTTCTATGCCCGGTGAAGATGGAAAAACCATTCTAGATTTTAATAAGGCCTATAATCCGCCCTGTGCCTTCACCCGCTTCGCCACCTGTCCCTTACCTCCGTCGCAGAATGTTTTGCCGATCAAAGTAACCGCCGGCGAGAAGAACTATGCCCTACATTAGCTTTATAACCACAGAGAACTCAGAGATCACAGAGTAAAATCTGGATTATGTAAGTTTGCAATAGTGCTTTCATCGGTCTATTAGAGGTTTGCTTCGTATTATTTATAAACACGAAGGACACGAAGAATATTAATACTTATGTCATCCCGCAGGGATCTTTGCTAGCGTCGATATAGCTGTATCGGCAACAGCAAAGATCCTTACAGGATGACAAACATAAATATTTCTTAGCGTCCTTTGCGTTTTCAAGCACTTGAACCCTAAGAGAGAAACAGGAAATATATCTTAGTGTCTTTGTAGGTAACTATGGACTAAATTTTTTATAATAATCATCTTCTATTTCATATAAAAACTTCATCTCGGCTGTGGTGCTTGCTCTGTCAAATCCTCTCACCTCGAAGAGGGCAGTAAAATAGTTTGGTACATATCCGTGTGCTATTACAATTTCTTCTTCTAACTGAATCAGTGAGGATTGATCACTAAATATTTGAACAATTTTTATCTGAGAGTCATATCCAATTCCACAAATGATGACATAGTTTTCGTTATTTGATCCGGGCAACTTGGCAAATAATCCAAGATCAACTACGTACCGACTGACACCCCAATCGTGAGATGTCCGAAGCGTTACCAACGAATCTTCCGTTTGGAAACTGATCAAACCCTGCCACCAGGGTAACGTCTGATATTTTATGGGTAAATTGGAGATTAGATCAGAAAGTGCCCTTAAATTTTTAAATTCGCCGATATAGAATATATTTCGGTTTTTGATAAAATTGATGTCTATCTCTGTCGTAAAACTGATATCATAGGTTTGTTCAAAGGATAAAAAGAGTCTGTTCAGGTCGTATAAATTAAAAATGCTGTTGTGAGGCAATTCTCCCAACGTCCAGCTTTCAATTCCTTTATTCGGATTGTTTTTAATATACGCATCAAGTTCCTGAACCGTATTAATTTGATAATCCTGAATTCTTCTTGCCCTTTGTAAATCGTTATCATATTCATGAAACACGAGAAAATCTCCAATGACAACGGAAGATGGATAACCATTGTCAAAAAATGAGTGCCAAATTGGTGTACTTGTATCGATTAAGTCTCTACTCCAGGTATTTGTATGAATAAATACCTTATCCACTATGATGTAGGCAATCAAGAGGAGACATAGGATCCAAGGTGTCCAGAGGAGGTAATGACGGTTGAAATTTTTTTGAGTCTCTGTTTTAGCTTTTTTAACAAACTCAACTCTATAATGACCCTTAGGAATTTGTATTTGTAATGGGTCATCGGCACCTTCTGACTGGTAGTAATGTTCAAGTTTATTCCGAAGATTATGGGCATAGACTCGAACGGTTGTATCCAAGGCCGCATTAAAATCATCGCCCTTCTCAAAAACATCCTGAGCAATCGTCACTTCTTTCGCTGTCGATCCACTGATTGAGGCCTCTACCAGATAAGTTAGAAATTTCTGGTATAGATCTTTTTCTCTGAATTCTTCACTGCCTATAATCTTGTTGAGTATTTTTCGTTGTTGTTCAACCGATGTCAAAAGTGTACTCACTCGTTAATTATTTACAAATAAATAAATAATTTTAGGGCTGAAAATCAAGCATTGATGTTAATTAACATTGTTTTAACTGTTAAAAACGGTTATTAGCTTGAAAATATCATGAATCAAAATTATATATATATATGGTTTTATTCTATTATACCAACGTGTATCATATCCTATCAATTTTTCTTACTCCTCGCACTATTATTCAATGGGAAAAAATATGAAAATCAAATTTTTAAGCCTTTTTTGTATTCTACTATATGCGATATCGGCCCTTGGTGAGTCATTTGACTGGGAGAATGAGAAAATCTATGAAAAAAATCGGGAACCAGGGCATGCGACATTGATTCCTTATGCCACTGAGCTAAAAGCCAGAGAAGGGAATCGCACGAAGTCATCATTCTATCTTTCATTAAACGGAAAATGGAAGTTTCTTTATGCTAATAATCCATCCCTGGCGAGCAAGGATTTTTATGAACCGGCAATCAGCACTGAAAATTGGAATGATATCACTGTTCCTGGCAGTTGGCAGCTACAGGGTTATGATATTCCCATCTATACAAATGTTAAATATCCCTTTCGTCCGGTTGATCCACCCAACATTCCTGATGACTTTAATCCTGTTGGAAGTTACCGGAGATCGTTCAAGATCCCTTCATCGTGGAAAGATCGGCAGATTTTTCTGCACTTTGAAGGAGTAAAATCAGCTTTTTATGTCTGGATGAATGGGAAACAAGTCGGTTATAGTGAGGGCAGTGCCACGCCTGCAGAGTTCAATATTACATCATTTCTGAACGAAGAGGACAATGTAGTCGCAGTGCAGGTTTTCCGCTGGTCAGATGGAAGTTATCTTGAAGATCAGGATGCCTGGCGATTGAGTGGTATTTACCGTGATGTATACCTGTTCTCAACGCCATATGTCCATGTGAGAGATTTCTATGTAACGACAACCCTGGATGAGCACTATATAAATGCCGATCTCAATGTGAGGATAAACGCTTGCAATTATTCGGATACCGCTAAAGAAAATCATCTGATTGAAAGCGTATTGCTTGATAATTCCGGTAATCAGGTCGGTGATCCCCAGATCCAAAACGTCTCGGTACCGGCGAAAGATGAAACGATCATTCGCATGAATCAAAAAATCGATAATCCAAATCTTTGGTCTGCGGAATCTCCTTATTTATATACATTGTTACTCAAATTAAAGGATAGTAATGATCAGGTCATCGAATTAGAGAGTGCAAAAATTGGCTTCAGAAGCAGTGAGATTAATAACGGCCAATTATTGGTTAATGGTGTTCCTGTGACCCTTAAGGGAGTAAACCGTCACGAGCATGATCCGGATTACGGTCGAACGGTTTCTGAGGAAATGATGATAAAAGATATTAAACTGATGAAAAAGTTTAATATCAATGCTGTTAGAACTTCTCACTATCCAAACTGTCCACGGTGGTATGAATTGTGTGATCAGTATGGTCTCTATCTTATTGACGAAACAAACATCGAAACCCATGAAATTTGGAGTAAGCTATCCATAGATCCGGATTGGAGAGAAGCATTTGTTGATAGGGCTAAAAGAATGGTTGAGAGGGATAAAAATCATCCTTCGATAATCATTTGGTCACTTGGAAATGAGTCTGGGTATGGTGAAAACCATGAGGCAATGGCGGCCTGGATCAGAGATTATGATCCCACAAGACCGATTCATTATGAGGCAACGGATCCCGGTTATTCTTCAGAACCATCACATTTTGACATCATCGCCAATATGTATCCTTCAGTCGAATTTATGATAGAATTAACGGAAAAATATCCTGATCGGCCGGTAATCATCTGCGAATATGCCCATGCAATGGGAAATAGCGTTGGCAATCTGCGGGATTATTGGGATGCAATTGAAACATATCCCCGTTTACAGGGAGCTTTTATCTGGGATTGGGTTGACCAGGGATTACGGCAATTTACTGCTGATCATGTCGAGTATTTTGCTTATGGAGGCGATTTCGGTGAAGAGATAACTGATGGAAATTTTTGTATTAATGGACTGGTATTTCCGGATCGTACGATACAACCTGAATTGTACGAAGTGAAAAAAGTCTATCAATATGTATCTTTTGAGCCCATTGATCTTAAAAATGGCAATGTGAGAATTGTCAACAAATACGACTTTCAAAATTTGTACTTTTGTGAATTGGATTGGCAAATCGGGGTTGATGGAAAGATCTTACAACAGGGAGGTTTGAACAATCTTAATATCAAACCACGTCAAAGCAAAGAATTTACCATCCCCTATACACTTCCGGATATAACTACCGGAAGTGAATACTGGTTAACTATCAGTTTGAAACTCAAAGAGGATACACACTGGGCATCGAAAGGTCACGAAATTGCCTGGGTTCAATTTGAATTACCGACAAAAGAGATCATAGATCCAATCAAACAGTCAGAAGATGTGCCGTCTGTTCAGTTAAATGAAAATGAGGATGCGTGGGAAATCAGTGGAAAGGATATTGAGGTTACCTTTTGTAAAAACAGAGGTACTATTTCTATATATCGATATAAAGATAAAGATCTGATAAATGTTGGTCCACTACCAAATTTTTGGCGGGCGCCTACGGATAATGATGCCGGGGGGGATGAGCGAAGTTTTGCACATCGCTGGTTGAAAGCGGGATTGGATAAATTGAAATTCGAAGATGTGAAAGTTCTGGCAACACAAATTGATCTTATATCGGTTCAGGTCGTGGTGACTATGCAGATCGCAGGGGATTCAGACAAGATAGATTATAGAGGAATTTACACTATTTTCGGCAACGGAGATATCATACTGGACAGTCAATTCGATGTCGGAGAAGATTTTCCACCGTTACCAAAGGTAGGCTTAAAATTAACGGTTCCTGAGACATTTACAGAGTTTACCTGGTATGGGCGCGGACCTCATGAATCCTATTGGGATCGAAAATCCGGCGCAGCCGTGGGACTCTACAGCGGTAAAGTTGAAGATCAATATGTCCCCTATATTATGCCCCAGGAAAATGGAAACAAGAGCGATGTTCGTTGGGCAGTATTGATGGATAAAACTAATACCGGACTTTTAGTCGCCGGGAAGTCCCCGATCAATGTCAGTGCCCATCATTATACAGTTGAAAATCTTACCGCAGCAAAACACACATATGAAGTAGAAAAAAGTGATTTCATTACCTGGAATCTGGATTATCAATTAATGGGTCTTGGTGGTGATGACAGTTGGAATCCACGTACTCATGAGGAATATCAGCTAATAGCGGGGAGATATAGGTACACCATTCAATTCTGTCCAATTGATTCAGAAATTGAAAAAGCAGTAGAAAGGGTTAAAATGCGTTTATCTCATTATGATGAAAATATGCCCTCGCAGTCTTTAAAATAATATATACAGAGACTTTAAATGTGACTGTTTTTGTAATGATAGAGTAGTTATGATCCGGAAATCAATATTTTATTTTCAGGTTATCTATATTGGCTGTCTGTTATCTTTGCTACAGGCTCAGGAGAAGCATTTTTCTGTTGATGTAAAGGAAATCTACCAGACGATAGACAATTTTGGTGCCTCGGATTGCTGGTCTATGCAAAAAATCGGAGATTGGGTACCCACACAAAAAGAAAGAATTGCCGATCTGCTTTTTTCCACTGAGACAGGTATTGGCCTCTCTGCCTGGCGTTTCAATATCGGGGCAGGAATCAATTTCACAACCATCCGCCACCCCTGGAGAACGGTTGAAACCTTCGAAGTCGCTCAGGATGAGTATGACTGGTCAAGACAGGAAAAAGAAAGGTGGTTCCTGCAGGCAGCAAAAGAAAGAGGCGTGCAACAATTTATTGCCTTTGTAAACAGTCCACCGGCAAGAATGACCAGGAATGGATACACAAACTGTGCGGATGGTCTGGGCAGTACGAATCTTAAAGATGGTTACGCCGCGCAATTTGCAAAATATTTAGTGGATATCTTAAAACATTTCCGTGATGAATGGAACATTCATTTTGACTATATCAGTCCGGTGAATGAACCTCAATGGGAATGGAATGATGGATCAAATCAGGAAGGGAATCGAGCCAGCAATGATGATCTGAAAGCAATAGCGATTGCCCTACACACAGAATTACAAACGCAACAAGTCGAAACCACAATACAGATGATGGAAAGTGGTGATTTGAAAAGCTGGTATCAGGAACTCTCTCATCTGGAAAATGAGTATGGAAAAAAGTATGGAAATTATCTTTCCAATATTGTCAATGACCCTGAGTTGAGTGATAATATAAAACCGGTTTTTTGTGGACATTCATACTGGTCGGACAGGATATCCAATCAACTGGTTGAGGATAGACAATTTTTGGCCCTGCATTTTCAGCCATTTTTTGATAAGGGATGGAAATACTGGATGACTGAATACGCAATTCTGGATGGTCCTGAAGGGGCCGGCGGAAGAGGACGAGATCTGACCATTAAAACAGCGCTCGATGTGGCAAGAGTCATCCATTATGATTTAACACTCTTGAATGCCAGTGCCTGGCAGTGGTGGACTGCCGTCTCCCCTGAAGATTACAAAGATGGACTGATTTACACTGATTATATGAATGATCCGACCAATCAAAATATTATTGAAAGTAAACTGTTATGGGCGATTGGAAACTATAGTCGCTTTATTCGTCCGGGATCAAAAAGGATCGGTCTGTCGGGAGTTCAGGATAAATTTGGTTTGATGAGTTCTGCTTTTCTTGCAGCGGATGAAAAGAAAGTCATCATCGTCTTTGTGAATATTGGTTTTGAAAAGCAAGTCGTGTCTGTTGATTTTCCAACACTTCATTATCCTAATAATATTAAGACATTCACACCATACATTACAAGTGACCGTACCGGAGATGATCTAAAAAGGTACAATGACATAGATGCAGACAGTACAGTTACGATCCCGGAACGATCGGTGGTAACGCTCATAGGCGATATAGGAGATGCAAGTGGGCCGGATGAACCGGAATATGATCCGGATACCTATGCCTTATTTCAGAATTACCCAAATCCCTTTAATCATCGAACTGATTTCTATTATCATCTTCCGGAATCGGGAAGAGTCCAGATATCAATTTATTCAACATCCGGAGAGAAGGTGAAAACACTTTTGGATATGTTTATGGATTCCGGACTCTATTCCATCTCATGGGATGGAAGCAATGATGATAATATCGTAGTAAGCAGTGGGATTTATTTTTATGTCCTGCAGGCTGGTGCAGTGCGGGATCAGAAAAAAATGGTGTTTACGAAATAGGATTAAAATGTTGATATGGGATATTGGATGCGGGATACCAGATATGAGATGTGGGATTCCAGATACCAGATGCCAGACTAAATCTGGATCCAAAAGGAAAAATTTGCGCATTGTAGGGGCATGGCGTGCCATGCCCATAATTGTTGGATGATATGGGCTAGGGAATATGCGATTTTCGATATGGGATGTGTGACGGGTGATACGGGATGCGGGATGCGGGATATGGGATATCAGATATGCGGTTGCAGAAATTTTTGTCAATAAATCAAAATCATCAGTAACACATGATTCTAAATAATTTGAAGGGAGGTGGAGAGGAAAAATTTTTGTTAGAGGTTTATTCGAAGATTAACTAACGATGAGTTGGAAGGAGGTTTTTATGAAGAAATTTTTACCCATTTTAACAATTGTCTTATTTCTGATTTCGTTCGGGTTTGCTCAGGATCCATCAATGGTTTTCTACAAAGGCGGGATACCGGATGACATGTATTTCTGGCCATGGGGATTTCAGGAGGATCCAACTTCTCAAGCTGGTATTGGCTATACCCCCGGAACGGAGGGCGCACATTGGATAACTTCCTCAGGTGATGGCTGGCAGGGTTTGTTTATCGGTCTTAGTAGTAATGTGGGCGAAGATATGTCGTCTATCTGGGATACTGAATCCGTACACTTTAAAATGCGAGCCCGTAATGGATTGGCGGAATCGGATACAATGTGGGTGTATATTTATGACTCGAGAAATTCTGATTGGGAATATTCAATCTGGCATATTGTCGAAGGATTTCAGGATCTGAATGATGGTGAATGGCACCAGTTCAGTATTCCTTTAGCCGATTTTCAGGATTTCACAAATCCAATTGACAAGACCGATATCGTTGCAGTCAGTTTTGAAGCTCAAGGACCGGAATCACAGGGCAGAAATACCGGTATCGCCTCTGAATTGTATATCGATGACGTATGGATCGGCAGTCCACAGATACCTTTGACGATGACTTTTTTCAATGGGCAGACTCTTGGTTCGCAGGTCTGGTTTGAAGCCTGGGGTTTCAATAACAATGATCTGACCCTGGCTGAGGGAGAAGGTTATGTAGAGGGTACGCCAGCAATCCTTTGGGAAACATCAAACTGGGATTGGCAGGGAATGGGTTTTATTATGAACGTACACGACATGAGTTACAGCTTTACCGTTGATACGATGCGATTAAAAATTAAAGCGCCTGCCGGCATCAATGATCTGGCCCTGGAGTGGTATGACGTCAATTATTATTACTATTATTATGTCGCGCGCTATGTACTTAGCGATATTGTCTGGGATGGTGAATGGAAAGAAATAGAAGTAGCACTGGCTGATTTTAATGTGGACGAAGGATTTGATCTTACCCAGATCTATGAATTTGGAATCGTTGCGGCAGATGCCACTATTCCGGAAAGACTTCTGATCGATGATATTTGGTTGGGTGATCCGGGTATTGTTATTGATATAGATCCTCCACCAACCCCGGAAGATATTACTGCTGATGTTTCAAACAAGTATTATAATCTTATCTCCTGGACAAATATTGAGACGGAGACGGGTGAAACATATGATGTCTATGGAAGTCGTGAACCTATAGAAAATCTGGAAAGTGAAGATGTTTTTATCGTAGCCAACGATGTTGCAGAAGGAGAAGTTGCCGTACATAATCTATACTATCCATTAACTGAGGGTGATGTGACCTTTCACTATGCGGTGACCTGTACAGACGCCTCAGGCAATCCTTCAGAAGGATTTGGCAGCGGTGGGCCATTCACGAACACTGGTAAAAAACGACCGGTCATTTCCGTGGAAACATCCTTTAATTTTGTCGCGGATGGCGACTTAAGTGAGTTTGATCATATCATGCCCTATACGGTAACGCCTGATATGTTAACTGAGTCGAACTGGTATGGTGGCAGCTCAGAGACTTTTGATGATTCTCTTGACTATACCGCATTCTGTTATGTCGCCATGGATGATAAAAATTTATATGTTGCCTTTGATGTGATCGATGATGTGTTCTCATGGGAACCGGGAAATACCAGCAGCTGGTGGAACGATGAAAGCATTGAATTCTATTTTGGTTTGTATGAACTCGGTACACCCCATCCATACTTTTTAAGGGGCGAGGAGCCTGACTACAGAGTTGTTTTCAGGCCAAACCAGCTTGACTATTTTAATGGAAGTGAAGCAAAATTATTCGATGAAGGAACAGAGAATTATTATTTTCAGCCTTTAGGTTCTCAGGATTACCTGATCGAGGCATGCGTCCCTCTTGATTCTATTCGGTCTGAAGAAGATGCTGTCTTTACACCAATGGAAGGATACACGATCCCCTTCGAGATTTTCTGTGCAGATGCGGATGTTACCAATTCCGATGATGTATCAAGAGTACAATATGGAAATAATCCGGCACTGAATCCCTGGGGAGCGGGACCTGATGTCTGGACATATGCCTGGCTTGGAATGCCGACGTGGACGGCGATTGAAAACGGTGATCCTGTCATTGTTAATAAATACCGCCTGGGAGATAATTATCCGAATCCATTCAATCCTACCACGACAATTGAATACAGTCTGGCTAATCCCGGTCAGGTCGAACTCGTTATCTACAACACGCTTGGACAGAAAGTGGCCACATTGGTGAATGAAAAAAAATCAGCGGGACAACATCGGGTTGTGTTTGATGCATCGGGAGTATCATCCGGTGTCTACTTTTATGAGATCGTGACCAAAGGTTTTAACCAGGTCAAAAAGATGCTGTTGGTGAAATAATCCATAAACCATTAGTATATCTTGACAGGATAACAGGAGATACTCGATGCTGGATGCTCGATACTGGATATTGGATAAAAAAAGTAATGTTTCAGATTGGTATATCGAGTATTGAGGAACGAGGATCGAGTATCCAGAAAATCCTGTTATCCTGTCAATTAATAAAAATTGATATTATCTAAGACTCACATTCATTATAGTCCAAATTTACAGTTTGGAGGAATACATGAAGGTGTCAGTTCGACCCTTATTCATTTTACTTATAGGCTTTCTCTCTCTGACAGTTAATCTGTATGCCCAAACGACGGGCAAAATTTCTGGGATTGTTCTTGATCAGGAATCTCAGGAACCAATTGCAGGTGCCAATATATATCTTGAAGGAACGACTTTTGGAGCAGCGACGGACCTGGATGGGTTTTTTAATATCATCAATATTCCACCCGGTCTATATACAGTTCATTTTCAGATGATCGGTTATGCAGACTATCAGATAAAAGATCTGCGTGTATCAGTAAACCGTACAGCATCTGTCAAAGCAGAGTTGAGTTCGACGATTCTGGAGGGTGAAACAGTTATTGTCGAGGCCGATAAAGTCGGTGCCAAGAAAGATCAAACCAGCACCATACGCAATATATCATCGGATGAAATGAAAATATTACCGGTGGAAACGCTTGAATCAGTGGTAAATTTACAGGCGGGGGTGGTAAATGGTCATTTCAGGGGTGGCCGGAAAAATGAAGTTGCCTTTCTTGTTGATGGAATTCAGGTCGTTGAACCTTTTGGCGGCGAAAACAGTGTGGTCAGTGTAGAACCGGAAGCAGTTGAGGATCTGGAAGTCATTACCGGAACTTTCAATGCCGAATATGGGCGGGCGATGAGCGGAATTGTCAATGCTGTGACTAAAGATGGCGGAAATCAATTCCATGGTGCTGCCTCGGCTCATATCGGAAATTATGTTACGAAGCACGGTGATATTTTTATCGGTCTGGATAACAGTGAATTGGATCGGGATAAAGATTATCGCTTTCAGCTCAGCGGGCCGATCATTAAAGATCTACTGACATTTTTCTTTAATGCAAGATCACAGGATTTAAAGGGCTATCTCAATGGAATTCATCGTTTTAATGTGGATGATTACAGCGATTTTGCCTCCGACAATCCGCAGGAATGGGAGAGCTATAATACCGGCGATTCAAGTAATATCCCAATCGGTTATAGTAAACTTGCCTCATACATGGCAAAGGTTACTTTGAAACCCTTTAATACCATGAGATCATCATTCCTGTTTACCCGCAATGATGAGGAATGGAGAGATTATAATCATCAGTTTAAGTACAATCCATATGGTCTGGCAACTAATCATCGTGAAGCAAATATGTATGCGTTGCTCATCAACCACATGCTGTCCAATAAATTATTTTATGATGTAAAACTATCCTATGTGGATAACTATTATGGGTGGTATGTCTATGAAGATCCGCAAGATCCGGGTTACGTACACGAATCTTATTTTAATAATAATGGTCCGGGATTTTATACGGGAGGGCAGCAAAAAGGCCATACACAGCAGACTATGAAAGACTATAATCTTAAAGTTGATCTGACCTGGCAGGTGAGTAAACAACACCTTCTCAAAACCGGTGCTCTTTTTACGCAACATGATCTTTATAACGAGTGGCATGAAATACGGAACTGGTATGAAACACAGACAGAAGACCAGAATGCCTGGTTTATTGATCCAATATCACAAAAACGAGTTTACCCTTATTTCAGGGCCGATACATTGTCAAATGAATCCATATATACTGATATTTACCAGGTAAAACCGTTCGAGTTTTCCTATTACATTCAGGATAAAATGGAATTTGCTGATATGGTTTTAAACCTCGGTATTCGACTTGATTATTTTAAACCAAATACCAGTTATCCGTCACAGCGAAGAAATCCGGCCAATCAGTTGTCATTTCCGGACTCCCTGGATAAAATGTCAACTTATATCGATACAGATCCTCAATATCAAATCAGTCCAAGGTTGGGGCTTTCTTATCAATTGGGACAACGGGCGGTGTTGCATTTCAGCTACGGACATTTTTTCCAGATGCCGCCAATGTATGCGCTTTATCAGAACAATTCATTTCAGGTTGCACCCAATGATTATGTGACAACGATGGGAAATTCCCAACTCGAGGCACAAAAAACGATTCAATATGAAATAGGACTATGGCAGGAGCTGATGGATGGGATGGGTTTGGAAGTTGTCGTCTATTACAGGGATATCTATAATCTGTTAAGCACAAAAATTGTCAGTACATATAATCAGATTCAGTATGGTCTGTATACGAATAAAGATTACGGAAATGTAAAAGGATTGGAATTATCCTTTGATTTTCTGAGCGGAAACTTTACGAGCAACCTGAACTATACATTGCAATATACGAGAGGAAATTCTGACAATCCGACGCAGACCTTTAACCGGGAAGGCGACAGCCGTGATCCCGTTCCCACCCTGATTCCAATGAGTTGGGATCAGAGACATACACTCAATATAACTGCCGGCTATAATACACCCACATACGGACTGACAGCGGTTCTCTATTATTCATCAGGAACGCCCTACACATGGACGCCTATCTCCGAAAACAGGGTGGCTAATATCAATCTCTATCCAAATAACTCTTATCAACCGTCAACAAATGGTGTGGATTTACGTGGTTACTACAACTTTCTGCAATGGAATGATATACGCCTGAGACTGGAACTGTTTGTCTACAATTTATTCGATCAACTGAATGAGGCCTGGGTTGATCCGACAACGGGCAGAGCGTATACGTCGATCATTCGCGAGAGTGACCTGCAGGCACATCACAGTAATTTCAATACTTATGAGGACAGGATTCATGACCCGTCAATGTACAATCCGCCTCGCTTGATAAAATTAGGACTGGGGGTGCAGTTTTGATACGAGATGTGAGATGTGGGATATGAGATATGCGATGTGAATAAAGTTAAAAAATTATTGACAATGGGATAACTACGACTGACCTTGTTTTAGCATAGAGCATAGAGCATAGAGCATAGAGCATAGAGTTATTCTCTGTGATTTCATTTTGAAATGTGTGAAGGAAATATATGAAGTTATTTAGACTGTTATTAATTGCGGTTATCTGTTGTTTCGGGATTAACGATGTTTGGGCGCAGGGTAAATTATATGAAGGTCCCGATGACCCGGCCGGGGATATTGCCGCAGAACGTGAAGGCTATATGACCGGGAACCGTGTATATCTGTATTTTCAGAATACGTCCGAACTGGCCGATTGGCCGCGAATAGACGCTTCCTTATGGCCAAACACCTATGATGGAACCCGTACGCTTGACGGCATCGGGCTTTTGGTTGGTGCACGCGTCTATATTAAGAACGATTCGATTCCGGTAGATAACTGGGATGAAATACAAAACACGCCAAATCTGGACACCCTGTATTATTGTCAGACAAGTTACCGGCAAGGAATGGATACGGATCCTACCGGTACCCTTGAATGGGGATTCTATCCTCCCTTCGGTTATATCAATGAAAATAGTGAATATCCGGCCATGAGTAACCGCCCGAATTCATGGCCGGTGAACGGATGGCCGGCCAGCGGAGACGAATTAAAATGGCCCGGTGAGTGGGATGGACGATTTGGCCGAGGAATTATCTATGCCGATCTTGAAACCTATTTTGTGGTTAATGACGCTCATGATCAGGAATATCTGGGTTTTGAAGACCGCATCAAATACTATCCTAGACCCGGGGTGAAAATTGGAGACAAGCGGCCGGATGTGACGATTCAGAAAGATAAACCATGGGGCGGATTGGGTATACGTGTGGAACAGCGGGGATTTCAATGGAATAACCATCAGGCAAGAGACGCTATTTTCTGGGAATATTCCATTGCTAATATTTCAGATTATGATCTTCCGGAGGTTGCGTTTGGCTACTGGGTGGATACATGGATCGGTGGAGAGGGTGCCAGTGATGATGTGGGCTTTTTCGATGTCTATGTGGATATGGCGTACAGCTGGGATACGGATGGCTTGGGCTTTGGAGGAAGGACGCCCGGTACACTTGGATTCGCCTATTTGGAAAGTCCGGGAATCCCTTATGATACTGAGGATAATGATGATGACGGTCTGTTAAATGAAAAAAGAGATAATCCGGCGACACGCATCGTTGGCCCGACTGAAGATATTAATGACGTTTCTAAATTTTTAGAGTTTTACAAATTATCTCTTGAAGATCTGCGTGACCACTGGGATGCTGATGAGGATCAGGACTGGGACGATGGCGTGGATGCCAATGGGAATGGTATCTATGATCTGGGTGAAAATCCCGGTGATGACGTTGGCTTAGACGGTGTAGGACCGGGCGAATTAAATTATTTCGGACCGGATGAAGGAGAAGGGAACCATCGGCCGGATTATAAACAGGGGATCGGATCCGAACCTGATTTTAATGCGACGGATGTGTCCGAATCTGATATGGTCGGATTAACCTCCTTTCGATTATTCAATATACCCAATGAGAATGCCTGTTATCAATGGTTTTGCGGTGATAAGTCCATGTGGGATTTAATTGGTCGGGAAGCGCTTATTGAGTGGTCCGGAAATTTAAGTAACCTGATCATGACATTTGCTTCGGGTCCCTTCCCCCTGTATAAAGGTCGGGAAGAGCGGATCTCGATGTCAGAGTTGCATTCCTATGATCCGCTTGCCGGATTGAACTCTCCTGAGCACTCGGCGCCTGCGCTGTATGAACAAAAACGTATTGTCCAGATTATTTACGAAAAAGATTATAGATTTGCCCAACCACCGAGAATGCCGACCTTGTCAGCAACTGCCGGCGATGGAAAGGTTGTTCTCACATGGGATGATGTTGCTGATACCCGTACGCGGGATCCATTTGTCGGCAATATCAATGACTTTGAAGGCTACAAATTGTATAAGGCGACCGACAAAAAGTTCTCTGATCCTTTGGATATTACGGACGGATATGGCGCACCGAGTATTATGAAACCTGTTTTTCAATGCGATAAAATTGACAGTATCAGCGGATTTGCAGAGTTTGGCCATATCAATGGTGCCTTGTACTATCTGGGAGATGAGAGTGGGATCGTCCATCATTATATTGATACTGAAGTTGAGAATGGGAGAACATACTATTATGCACTGGTTGCCTATGATTATGGTATAGAAAGCCTGAAAATAAGTCCTTCGGAAAATAATGCCGTGATTGATCTGGATGAAGATGAAAATATCCGCTATACAGGACAAAATGTGCAAATTGTGACGCCACATCAGCGTGCTGCAGGTTACATACCTCCTTCAATAGAAATGATTGATGATGATATAAATGATGATATCAAATATGTCACACCTGAGATACTGGCCGAGGATGTTTTGGCTCCCAATCATACCTACCGGGTAAACTTTGAAATCGATACTATTGCCTTGATCAGTCGTTATGACAAAGGAATACTCTATGCAACAAGCGGTTATAAAGTGTATGATGTGACTGACAATAACTCCCAGGTTTATCAGGAAACAGCGGCAACACAAAATGGCACCAATATTCAGTATGATGATACACTTCAATACAATTATATCAATCCGGCCAAGCCAATTACGTCAGATGTATTCGACGGATTACGACTTAAAATAAATCTACCGTTTAAGACCGCTTATTTTGATCCGCTTCATTCTACCTGGATCAAAGGTGAATCTGCTATCAAAATTACCCCGACAATTAACGAATCGTCTTATTTTCCGTGGGATTATAATATAATCTTTTCGGATAATCCGGCTGTATATACCGGAAGAGTAACAAATACACGAGGCATTCGCGATGAAAATGGCACATCACGTCTATCAAATCTGATGGCAGGCGAAAGTTTTTATTTTTATGTCGTCAATACAACTTTTCTGGATTCGATTGGTTCGTATGAAAAATTGGATCTTGTCGCACAGGATTATAATGGCGACGGTCAATTCGATTATCTTGAGGACAGAATTTTTGTTGGACCGGTCACTGAGGCAGGTCAGTGGGCCGGAACCGCATTCATTATTGATTTTTTTGATGTTCCGGATGCATCTCAATTACCGGCAGCGGATGATGTCTTTCAGGTAACATTCAATCGTCCGTTTTATACAAGTGATTCTCTTGTATTTACCATTAAACCTGAAGTAGACCTGGATATTAACAAAATGAAAAATACCATGGATAATATCCGGGTGGTTCCTAATCCTTATATAGCCACCAATGCAATGGAACCGGCTGTTGGAAACATCTATCTCAATCAGCGACGACGGATTATGTTTACAAACGTACCGGCGAGTTGTACGATCAGAATTTTTACGTCGAGCGGTGTTCTTGTCGATCTTCTGGAAATTACCAATCCCGCCGATGAAGGCATTGTCTACTGGGATTTATTATCGATGGAAGGCCTGGAAATTGCCGCTGGTATGTACTTTTATCATGTGAAATCGTCGGCGACCGGGGATGAAAAGATGGGAAAATTCGCTATAATAAAATGAAAATTATTGTTAACAATTAATAGCAAAAAAAGTCCACGAATTACACGAATTTAGCACGAATTGACACGAATTTTAATTATAATAGTCTTAAATAATTCGTGTAATTCGTAGTCAAAAAAAACACAACCGGATGATAAAACTGTTTAAAGAGAGGCGTCTCTAAATGAGAGCACATAGTAAACTGCTAGTAATTTTTATCGCCCTTACACTATCAATAAGTACAATAATTGCCAATACGCCTAATCGCGTGGGGACGACGACGGCAAATTTCCTGGAGATAGGCTTTGGATCTGCAGGAATTGCCATGGGGGATGCATATGTCAGTGTCGCCAATGATCTATCCTCTGCGTACTGGAATCCGGCAGGATTGGCCTTTATGAAGTACAATGAAGCACTGTTTATGATTCAACCCTGGATTCTGGACGTCAATTCTTCCTTTGCTGCTGTGGGTGTTCCAATCGAAGGCATTGGTACTTTTGCTCTGGATATCATCTACATGGGATATGGTGAGATGGAAGTGACCACTTTAAGCCAGCAGGATGGAACGGGCGAGATGTTTGATGCCAATGAATTTGCGGCCACGCTGAGTTATGGCCGGTCGATAACGGAATGGTTTGCATTTGGTGCGGGAATTAAATATATCTCCTCACAGATCTGGCAGGTGACAGGTGCTGCTGTTGCCTTTGACCTTGGTGTGCTGATTAAAACTGAATATTTTTCACGTAGCGGAAGCAGGAACGATGGGTTGAGTATCGGGATGAGTATATCGAATTATGGTACCAAATTACAATATGATGGAACCAATCTCTTAAATCCGATTGATATTCTACCGGATGAAAATGGGAATTATAAAGATGTTCCCGGACAGTTTCGTCTCAGCTCCTGGGAACTACCTCTGATATTTCGGGTGGGCGTATCTTTAAAACCGATCGCTTCAGAGCGTCACCAGTTGATTTTTGCCATTGATGCCCTTCATCCGAATAACAATAAAGAGTCCGTTAATCTCGGCACAGAATATTCCCTGAAAGTCCCAACCTTTGGAAAATTGTCACTAAGGGCAGGGTACAGGGCACTTTTTATCGATAGATCTGAGTTTGGATTGACGCTGGGCGCGGGTTTTGTGATGAATCTGATACAAAATACGAATTTGACCGTTGATTATGCTTACCGTGATTTGGGTCTTTTAGGATCTACTAATTGTTTTGGGATAAGTATACAGTTTTAGCGATGTTGATAACGGGGAATAAGAAACGGCTATTATATTCTGTCGAGTCTGTCATTCCCGCGCAGGCGGGAATCTAATATCTCAAAATTTAGTGTTTATACACGGATGGCTACATCGCAAAAAGATTAAATTTAAAATCAAAATCGTTCATTTTATGAAGAAAGATTTGAAAAATGTTTTTTTCCTGGATTCCCGCCTTCGCGGGAATGACAAGAGGCTATATAGTAATGATAAATTGTATTCCAGGTTTAGTTTGATTGTACTTTTAATACCGCCTCTGCTTTTTGGGTGCTCATCCAGTGAAGAATCTGAAGCCGGTCAGAAGATACTGGCGCAAGTCGGTGACAAAAAAATAACTGTCTCCGAATTTATAAAGCGTAGTGAATATACCATCCGCCCCCCTTATTGCCGAGAAAATAATCCTGTTCATAAAAAAATAGTATTAAATTCTTTAATTGGTGAAAAACTTCTGGCTCTTGAATCCGGTGACAATAATGAACTGAAAAATAATGCTGATTTTCAGGCCTATCTGGAGGGCAGGAAAGAACAGGCGATGCGCCAGGTTCAGTTTTATGAAGGATTTTATCAGAAGGTAAATCTCAAACAAGATAAAATTGAACAAGAATATAAAGATGCCGGCCGAACCTTTCATATTTCCTATTTTTCTGTAAAAGATAAAATTAAGGCAGAGCGGATTACAGATATTCTGACGAAAGATAAAGATATATTTACCGGGGTCTTTAAATCTCTAACCGGAGATACCTTGGTTCCAACCAGAGATGTTAACTGGTATGATCCAGAGAACAACAACATACGAGAGGCCTTATTTAAAAATAATCCACAAAAAGGAGAAATTATAGGTCCGCTCGAGGTAGACAACGAACAATATATTTTCTTGAAAATTAAGGGATGGACAGACAGAAATCTGATAACAAATCAAGATGTTCAAAACCGAAGACAAATTGTGATCGAAAGGTTGACTGAGCAGACTGCCTGGAAAGAGTACGAGAAGTATGTCCAAACTCTCATGAAGAACAAGCGACTGGAATTCTATGAAGATACATTC
>Ga0209536_100005002_pt1 | contig 20791 bp, 14 predicted proteins | sample DeeMarSeWOR28_12_FD_187461 | JGI IMG/M metagenome (GOLD analysis project Ga0209536, IMG submission 187461) | Marine sediment microbial communities from White Oak River estuary, North Carolina - WOR-2-8_12 (SPAdes) (version 2) | ecosystem: Environmental > Aquatic > Marine > Intertidal zone >... | reverse complement strand
GGGTTAGCGAGCGAATGATAGATCGATTAAAATTCCTTACGGGGAAGATTCCCTGCAGCTTGCTGCAGGGTAATCTTCAATCCTCCAGCAGCCGATTTTGCAGATCATAACAGCCGATGGCACAGATCAACGCATGGTCAGTGTTCTATTTTTTATCAAGTTCTTGTTTTAGTTTTTTCTCCATTTCAGCAAAAAGATTTTTCTTTTTTTCCGCCTGTTGGCTTTGAATGGACTCAATTTTTTGCGAGAGGCCTTTTTGGGATTCTCGAAATTTTTTAAGCTCCTCTTCCAGCTTGCTCTCATTCTCTGCGCGCGGAATTTCTTCAATTTTTAAAAAATCCCGGACAAACAGTCTGTCACCAAAAGATCCTTCGACGACATCGATAATTCCCATTTGCTTCAATTTTCTACTGAGGAAACTGCCGTGCTCAATTGACATCGACAGGGTTCGACATATATCTTCTACAGTCGGCGGGGTTTTATTTTGATGTTCGCAAACCCTTATGGCGGAAACAAAAAGGTGGGCATTTGAATATAAATCTTTGTTTTTGTCTTCCATAATCGTTTGGTTAACTTTCCCGTCTTTTTGCTTTTAAACATGGATCGAGGGGCGGTCGGCTGTACTTGACATCAGTGCTGTAGCAGAGTAACATTTCCCTTAGATTTGTCAAGCAGCAAGATATGCTTACATGGCGATGCCCGCAATCAGGTATCCCGCTACCGAACGAATCGCCGACCGGGGGTTCACCCTTCCCGATGAACTTGTGGATTTCGATAATCCTTTTCCGACGCTTAAGGAGGAGGCAGCCATGACTGAAATTGTTGAGGTAAATGCAAGGCAAATACTGGACTCACGGGGCAACCCGACTATCGAGGTTGATTTGGTGGTCGCATGCGGTGCGGTCGGAAGAGCTGCCGTACCTTCTGGTGCTTCTACCGGAAAACGGGAAGCGCTGGAACTGCGTGACAGGCGCTTGAAAGCGTTTGGGGGAAAAGGCGTGACCGCCGCTGTAAAAAATGTCCTGACGAAGATTGCGCCGGCCATAGAGGGTATGGATGCGTCGGATCAGGCCGCACTGGATAAGCGGATGATCGAGCTTGACGGCAGTCCCAATAAATCCAAGCTCGGCGCCAACGCAATTCTGGCTGTATCCATGGCGGCGGCTCGTGCTTCAGCTGCGGCTTATGGTTTGCCCCTTTATCGATATCTTGGCGGCATCAATGCCCGGTACCTGCCCGTTCCGATGATGAACATCATAAATGGCGGTGTGCATGCCGCCAACAATCTGGATGTCCAGGAATTTATGATTATGCCCATCGGCGCTGACACGATTGCAGAGGCGGTTCAGATGGGTGCGGAGACATTCCAGCAACTGAAGAAAATCCTCAAGGGCCAGGGATTTAACACGGCGGTAGGCGACGAAGGCGGTTTTGCGCCCGATCTCGAGTCGAACGAGGCCGCCATTCAGAATATCCTGCAAGCCATTGAAGCTGCCGGTTATAAACCCGGCAAAGATATGGGTCTGGCCCTGGATGTGGCGGCCAGTGAAATATTTAAGGGTGGTAAGTACATCTTAAAATCCGAAAACAAAAAACTCAATGCGCGTCAGATGATCGACTATTATGAGGGACTCATCGATAAGTATCCCATTCTCTCAATTGAAGATGGGCTTGCCGAAGGGGATTGGGATGGTTGGAAGATTATGACCGATCGGCTGGAAAGTACCGTCCAGATTGTCGGAGATGATATTTTTGTGACCAATCCCAAAATTTTTAATAAAGGTATCGAACAGGGCATCGCCAACTCGATTTTGATAAAGCTAAACCAGATCGGAACGGTCACCGAGACCCTTGATGCCATCGAATTGGCCAAACAGGTGGGGTATACGACCGTGATTTCGCATCGCTCCGGTGAAACTGAAGATACCTTTATTGCCGATCTGGTCGTTGGCGTTAACGGGGGTCAGATAAAGACAGGCTCTCTGTCACGCAGTGACAGGGTGGCTAAATACAATCAGCTCATTCGAATTGAAGAGGAACTCGGGGCAGCTGCCTATTTTTCCAAAGAACTGTTCTAACATGATTGCACGATCCAAAAAGATTTTCGGATATTTCTTCTGCCTGATTTTTATCGTTTCGTATGCAAAGGCTATATGCGCTTATGTACTTCAGGGCCCTCACATCATTGAGTTGATGACCGAGAAACTGGGGGCGGCAGAAAGTCTGTTTATTTCCCAAAGAGTGGTTTTTTACATCATCCCGCCTCCGCCCGACACTCACATTGAAGGCGAGGGTGTCGCGGATGAAACGGCTGTGGCCGACATTACAGACAATCAACAAACGGCGCCCGATGAGACCGATGCGCTTCATCCTGATTTTGAGCGTGATGGTGATCGTCCTGATAATGCCAATAACTCAGCAAATCCGCCGGATGATCAACAGGCGCTGCCGGATCAACCCGCTATCGCTCCCGTGCAGACGGAGACCATCCAATTGGACGAGTCGTTGCGATATGTATTTTCTGAAGCCTTTCGTTCTGACAGCGTCTCAGATGATAACCAGCGAATTTACATTTTCAGGGACGGACAGACGCTTACGGTGATTGACGGTGTTATTTCAAACGGCACCGGAACGCGATTCGACCTTTACAAAGATCTGTTATTGTTCCGGTCCCGTGAAGCGCTTTCCGAAAGGCTGTCGGAGTTAGGCGTCGATATTTCTGTTTCCAGTTTGGGAAAATTTGAAGGGCAACCTGCCTTTGTGGTGGGGGCTGAATATCCGGATGAAACCCTTCCCCAGGTGTGGATTGCCACGGAAACATTTCAGCCTTTGCGCATGATAATCCCCGGTGGCAGCAGCTTACATAACACCGACTTTTTGGAAATCAGATATTCGCAATGGCAAAAAATCGGCAAAATATGGTACCCAATGTGGATTGAGTTTATTCAGGATGGCGCCATCGTCCGCACGATTGAGGTTAATGATTATCAGGTTGACCCTGCTTTTTCCAAAGACGTATTTGACATTGCGCGCTTAAAATTGGAGTTTCGCCAGCCCATGCCAACACCAGATCCTCGAGGTGAGACCGAGGGCTTAAGCGAAGTTCAAAAAACCATCGAGGAGTTTAAAAAAATATTTGAATAAGGGGTGTAAATTGAAAATTTGCGCTTTGGGAATCGAATTTTAATATTGCAATTTGTCGCGATTTTTGAGACATTATATAGAACCCATCTTAATCATACCTTTAGAAAGGCAGGGAACATTTTCAAAATTTGCACAATCCAAAAATCGCGAGTTGCTGTCAATGAAAGGCCCTTTGGGCATCGCACCAAGGGCTTTTTCTCTTTTTTTAGCCGGGCGATGAGCGCGTTAATTGGGGCGGATATGAGTTGGCACGCTGGTGCTATGGGGCATTGCGTCTTTAAATCGAACTGACAGAGAGGAGCAGATGGCGAAAGACACGAAATTTATTTTTGTAACCGGTGGGGTGCTTTCATCTTTAGGCAAAGGGCTTGCATCGGCTGCGATCGGAGCCTTGCTTGAAAGCCGGGGTCTGACCGTGACCATTCAGAAACTGGATCCTTATATTAATGTGGATCCGGGAACGATGAACCCCTTTCAGCATGGTGAGGTGTTTGTGACCGATGACGGTACAGAAACCGATCTTGATCTGGGCCACTATGAACGTTTCACTCACGCTAAAATGGGCAAAGATAATAACTTTACCACCGGTAAAATTTATCATTCCGTTATTACAAAAGAGCGCAAAGGGGAATACCTGGGTGGAACCGTCCAGGTTATTCCTCACATTACGGATGAAATCAAAACCAGCATCAAGCTGGCCGCCGACAATGTCGATGTGGTCATTGTCGAAATTGGCGGCACCATCGGTGACATTGAAAGTCTGCCATTTTTAGAGGCGATCCGGCAATTTAGAGCGGATGTGGGCAAAAAAAATTCACTTTATATTCATCTGACCCTGGTACCCTATATCGGCACCGCCGGTGAAGTCAAAACCAAGCCGACTCAACACAGCGTCAAAGAGCTGAGAAGTATCGGCATCCAGCCTGACATTCTTCTATGTCGCACCGACCGGTTTCTGTCCAAAGAAATCAAAGCTAAAATTGCCCTCTTTTGCAACGTTAGCGTTGACGAAGTCATTACAGCAAAAGATGTGGATCATATCTACGAGGTTCCCCTCATATTTCATCAAGAAGGTTTGGATGAAAAAATTATTGAGTTGCTCAATATCTGGACGCGTGCTCCTCAATTGGACAACTGGGAGGAACTCATCCGTAAAATAAAAGCTCCGCGGCATTCGGTGACAATTGCGGTGGTGGGAAAATATGTTGATCTCACCGAATCTTACAAGAGTCTGAACGAGGCGCTGTATCACGGCGGGATCGCCAACGATGCTAAGGTCAATTTGAATTTCATTGATTCCGAGAAACTGGACAGCGGAACATGCCATCAGATGCTGGCCGATGCAGACGGGATTCTGGTCCCCGGGGGATTTGGAGAACGTGGCATTGAAGGTAAAATTAGCGCCGCCGATTTTGCGCGGGTCAACAAAATTCCGTATTTTGGTATTTGTTTAGGCATGCAAATTGCCGTGATTGAATTTGCTCGTCATGTCGCGGGTTTGGAAAATGCAAACAGTTCGGAGTTTGATAAAAAAACACCACATCCGGTAATTTATCTGATGCGTGAATGGTTTGATGAAAGGAGCCAGACTGTCCAGAAACGTGACGATTTATCCGATAAAGGCGCCACTATGCGGTTGGGCGCCTACAGCTGTCGTATTGAAAACAATTCATTGGCCTCTAAAGCATATCAAAAAGAGGAGATTTCCGAACGGCATCGCCATCGCTATGAATTTAACAACGCGTATTTGGATCGGTTGAAGGAGAAAGGGATGGTTATCAGCGGCACTTCACCCAACGGTGAACTGGTGGAGATTATCGAAATCAGTGATCATCCCTGGTTTCTTGGGTGTCAATTTCACCCGGAGTTCAAATCCCGCCCCATGGAGCCGCATCCGCTGTTTCGAGATTTTATCAAAGCGTCTTTAGAGAATTCTCAACGCCAGAACCGTTAGAAGTGGTTTCAAAACCGGTGTCTATTTTGTCTTGCGTTGCGCCTTTTTATTCGTGAACGCCGTCATGGTCTGTTGCGCACATTCCGGGCAGTAACTGGACGTGATGTCCAGCTTGGCTTTCTCATGAATAAATTGCTCAACCGAAACCCACTCACCCTTTCCGGGCTCTGTTTGACGATCATCCCTGATTTTTTTGCACACACAGCACATCGGCAGAATGTTCTGATATATTTTTATTTTGCGTGCAAGCTCCTTTTTTTCCAGACAATGATTAACCCGGTAAAGCAGTTCTGCGGATTCGCAGGGTTTAAGCAAATAATCGTCGGCTTCTTGCCGCAAGGCTTCAATGGCGGATTTCATATCGCCATAGCCGGTAAGGATAATGACCATGGTTTCAGGGTACAATGCTTTGGTGTTTTTCAAAACCTGAATCCCATCGGTATTTTCCATGACCAGGTCGGTGATCACCAGATCAAAATTGTTTTCCTGCAGCAGTTGCAGCGCCTTATCGCCGCTATTGGCTTTGTTCACCTCAAACCCCTGGCTTTCAAGATCCGCTCCAATACCCTCCAAAATATACGGATCATCATCTACCAGTAAGATACTGTATTTTTCCATGGCGTTCTTTCCTCTCAAAGTCGGCGGATCGTTTGAAGCGAAAAGAATTGAACAGGAGTTAAGCTGGACACAACATAACACGCTTTTTTATATTGCGAAACATTTTATGTTTCCAGAAGGTTGTACCGGCTAATGAGGCGCGATAGGTAGGTTCTTTGAATACACATCTGTTTGGCTGCTAAACTTCTGTTGCCACCGGTATGTCTTAAATTCAACGCAATGAACTCCTTTTTAAACATATCCGTCGCTTCTTTTAGCGTTAATCCGACTTTCATCCCCGGATAACTCGGCTTGGAAGCAAATTGAGGTAAGTCTTCAGGCAAAATATCCCGGCCGTTTCCCATAACAACGGCTCTTTCAATGGCATTTTTCATTTCCCGCACATTACCGGGCCAATCATATTGAAGCATCGCATGCATCGCCTTTTTGGATATCTTCAGGTGCGACATGCCCCTTTCGCGTTTAAAAATATTTAGAAAATAATCAGCTAACAAAGGAATATCTTCTTTTCTCTCCCGAACGGGGGGCATTTGAATTTGGACAACGTTTAGCCTGTAATAAAGGTCTTCACGAAATCTTCCTTCAGTAACATCTTCGGCGATGTTTCGATTGGTAGCCGCAATGACGCGAACATCCACCGGGATGGATTTATTACCACCCACGCGGTAAAAAACCCCTTCCTGCAATATGCGAAGCAGTTTGGATTGCATCCCCGGGCTCATCTCGCCGATTTCATCAAGAAAAATGGTGCCTTTGTCTGCGAGTTCAAATTTTCCAATCTTGCGGCCGGTTGCACCGGTATAGGCGCCTTTCTCGTGGCCGAAAAGCTCATCTTCAAGCAACGACTCCGGCAAAGCAGCACAATTAAGCACAATCATCGGCTCTTCTTTTCTGACGCCCACGCGGTGAATCAGACGCGCAAGCAATTCCTTGCCGGTGCCGCTCTCTCCCAGGATCAAGGTACTGGCCTTTGAATTGGCGACTTTGACTGCATCGGTTATGACCTTGCGCAGCGCCGGACTTTCACCAATCAACTCGTATTTAAGATCCAGTTCTTCTTTGAGATCCCTGATTTCTTTTTTATCGTGCTCGATTTTACGTGCATTGCCGATCCCCACCGCGGCAAGTTCAGCAAAAACGGATAAAATTTTCAGATCCGCATCGGTGATAGCGCTGCCGTCGGCTTTGTCAATAATTTCAACCACACCGATTGTCTCCCCCCGGACTTTCATGGGGACACAGGCAATAGAGCGCGTTTCAAACCCGATGCTTTCGCTGATTTCCTTGTACCAGCGCGGATCCTTTGAAACATTGGGGATGAGCAGGGATTCTCCCGTCTGGGCCACGTATCCTGCAATGCCCTGGCCCAGATCTATTTCAAACTGTTTGACATCATCTTTTTTTTCGCCGGTGGCGACTTTGAAATATAGTTTTTGGGTTTTGGGGTCCAAAAGCAGCAGCGAGCTGGCTTTTGCATCCATCATCCGCGTGGCTGTTTCAATTATCAGCTCGAGAAGCTGATCTAGATCCTGAACCGATGAGACCCAGGTGGAGATTTCCTTTAAACGATCAATAGAAATGTCCGTGCGTTCCAGGTTGTTATCCATTTTTATACACCCTTATATTGCAGCGGTAAGAATCCGCTCACTCCGCGAAAGCCGAATCCGGCTTTATAACCTAAGCAAATATTCCGAACGCTATTAAAATAATGTATTAATAACAATATCTTATATTTTATCCGGTTGCGCGGTAATTTTTACAGGTTCCGCAAAAGACCCTAAAGACCCATATTCACTTTAGTATACAGATTATAGCATACTTCGGTTTGATGTCAATTCTAATCAAGATTATTGTGCACTTTTTTTAATATATGCGGATTCCGATCGGCGGCATCAAATTAGGTGGATTGCAGGTTGGTATGGCAGCGGGCTGCCCGATCTTTTTTTAAGAAGGCTGAACGCCCGGGTTACGGAAATTTAGGTACTGGCATGTGATACGATGAATTCAGCCACCTTTTCGGCGGATCTTCCAAACAGCTCCTCGACCTTGATGAGTTCGAGCAATTGATCCTCCCAGGTGATGCTGTTTTCCTGAACGATGTTTTGGATGTGCTCGTACTTTCCCCCCAGGGCTTTGATTTTGGCACGCAGGGGGATGTTTTCTTTAAAAGTAATATGCAGCAGAACCAGATGTTCGACAATGTTCGGTGAAGTCGGTGAGCTGGAAAGGATCGGTATGACCACGAGGCTGCGCTCGTCTTTGCGTCCTTTGCCGATATAGACATTGCCCTGTCTGACAATGATGCGTTTGGTTCCTTTCAACTTGGCATCCGTCTCAACCCGGGAAGGAATATTCTTTGCGGCGCCTCTTTTGGCGACAACTTTTATGGTGGTTTCATCAACCGGTTCTCCCAGAAGATCTAATCCATCTATGCGATAGAGGGTGGAGCCGGTAATCTCGTGGATAATATCCTGCAAATATTTCAAAACAATAATATTTCTGGCGGTTAATTGAGAAACGTTAAAATTTTCTGCTGCCAAGGCATCAAATAAAATTCCTTCGATGCGTTCGCTGATCCGGCTGGTGCCCACCGTAACGGTTTTCGCCTGGTGTTTAATTGCATCCACCGGGCGTGCCAGATAGTTAATCGCACTCCCCAGGCATCTAAACATCTCGTTGAGCATATTGGTGGCGGTGCCCTTCTGGCTGAAATCCAGCTCAAAGTCCGAAACCGGCAATCTTCCCGATAGATATTTGAGCAAAAGGGTTAAATCAGAAGTTGCGTCAAGGCCGATGGCAGACGGGAACTGTTTATCCGCTTTTATTCTTCGAAATTCTTTATCAAAATGGGCCACTTTCTCCCGAAATGGTTTTTCAAGAATAATTTCGTAAATATCCAATCCGTCTTCGGCATACCCTTGGATGGTGTTTTGCAGATCTTCGTGGAATCGGTATAAAAACCGCGAACCGTTATGAATGGCCAGGGCAGCGTAATACCCCCAGATATGGCCCACCAGCGTGTTCAAGATGGGGGCCAGATGCTCTTGAACCGGCGGAACCTGAAAAACATCAGCGGCATACGGGAAAAAACGGTCTTCGCCTTCGTTTGTAATGACGACCGGGGTTGCCTTGTGGGCTTTGAAGATGGCCGTATCCTTTATGATATCGCCGATGACCGTAGCCCTTGAGCCTGCGGTGCATACGATGATCAGCGGCTCTGATGACAGATCAATGTGTTTTTTGTCCTCTACATAATCCGAGGAGATCGTTTTATAGCAAAGTTCACTGAGCTTGATACGAATTTCATCCGCTGCCGCCTTGTTGGGGCCGCTGCCAACCGCCGCCCAGTGGATTTTAGTTACCGCCAGCCTCTGGGCGGATTGTTTAATGGCCTCTCCCATTTCGAGCACCTTGCGCATGTGCGACGGAAGCGCCAGCAAACGCCGCGTTTCCGCGTCTACAAATGCCTCGTCCCGGCGGTCTTTTAATCTAGCGATGTAAAGACCCAAAATGGCACCGGCAACGATCTGGGAATAAAAAGCTTTGGTGGAAGCCACCGACATTTCAATATCGCGACCGCTGCTGGTATACATCACCCCGTCGACCTTAAATGTGATATCCGAATCCCGGCGGTTGACAATGGCCAGGGTGTACGCACCCCGTTCTTTGACCATGTCAACAGTGCGGTTGGTGTCAGTGGTGGTGCCGGATTGACTGATGGCCACAACCAGGGTGTCGGCCATGGCATTGCCGGCATCATTTTCGTTTAATTGAAAACCGCTGAACTCCGACGCTTTGAGGGCACTAATCTGAATGGAAGGGTTATTCAGATAATAATTGAGGATATTGGCGCAGGCTAATGCGGCCACACCGGCAGTGCCCTGTCCGATAAAAAAGATGCGCTTAATTTGATCCGCGATCAGCGCCTTTTGCAAGGATTGGGGGATGATGCTTTCATCCAGCACAATCGTATACCGGGATTGATTCTCTTCTTTAATCTTCCAGCGGTTCTGGAGCGTTTTTTCAACCGAATCCGGAGATTCTGAGATTTCTTTTAAAAAGTAGTGTGGAAAATTTTGGCGATCGATATCCCGTGAGGTAATTTCCGTAAATTTAATGTCGTTTTCGTTAAGATTCAACGCCGTGCCGTCATAATACAGGGCTTTGATACCATCCAATCCCCCGCTGCTCATCTGGTCCAAAATGAAAATTTGCCCCTGAGTCCGACCGCGTTTGCCTTCAATTGTTTTTTCACCATCCAGTTTGAGGTAATAGGGGGTTTCTTCGACAAAACCGTAGACTTCTGAGCTTGGAATATAGTACTCGTCTGCGATTCCGACAAAAATAGCCTGCCCGCTGCCTCTTTGCGCTAGAAATAGCTTTCCGGGAGCCAGATCCGTATGCATGGATATGGCATGGGATCCTTCAAAATCGTTGACTGCCAGCCGAAAGGCCTCCTCAATCGCATGGCCCTGTTGGAAATACTGTTGAATCTTAAGCGGAATCATTTTCGTGTCGGTGGTGATGTCGCTGTGGATCCGGTCGCCATTGCCTTCGAATTGAGCCTTAAGCTCCTGATAATTATCGATATCGCCGTTCAAACAGGTATGAATAATACCGCATTTTGGGATCTTAGCGCCGGTCGCCTGATTGTCGACGGGATGGCAGTTAGCCTCCGTGATGGCACCCACCGATGCCCAGCGGGTATGCGCCACAACTGTGTCAAATGATGCGGGAATTGTCGCCAGAATTTGAAATACCGGATCACTGGCGATCTGCTGGCGCAGGAATTGAACGTTGTCTCCAAGGCTTCCGATTTCCAGTGCGATTTTATAGGTAACCGCAATGGCCACATGCTTTTTACCGTCCGGTTTGGTCGACGCCTGGCAGTTGATTCCCCCGTTGACGAGCGGGTTCGGTTCACAGCGATCCTTAAACTGATTCCGGATGCCGGCCTGTGTGAGGGCTGCTTCAAATTTTTGAAATTCGGGTGGATCGAAAATAAACATGATGGAAATTCCCGCCGAATCCCTGCCCCTGACTTCCAGCCGGTCAATGCTGTTCAGGACGGCATTTATCTTCTTGAACCTGCTGACGCTTATCATAGATGGCGGTTCAGAACTGTGGGCCAAAAAATCTCGGATTTTTTTCGTATTGGAAAGAATATCGTTGTCAAGGCTCCAGGCGATATCCTTGAGTTTTTCGATACGATAGGATATCAGATCCACCCCTTCTGCCGAAAGGCGGCCCATTTGCTCGGCCAGCAGATCGGTTTCGGTCTGAATGATTTTTTCAAGGTGATTTGCCAACCGTTCAAGCTGGCGTTGCGCCTTTTGCTCTGAAAAAACTGAAAAGAACTGGGTATCTGTTTTTAGGGCCAGAACCCGGCGCCAGAGTGCATCGATTTTTTTGCTGCCGCCCAGATAAACATCGCTCCAGCTGTCGCTTTGCTGGCAGGACTGATACCCGGAGGCCTCGATCTGCCGTGCCATTTCTTCAAGTGGTTCAAAACTAAAATTATGATGTTCCTCCGGTATGTTTTTAAAGGCAACAATTCCGGCAATGCCGCAGCAAAGCATGGTTTGCCGACAAGGGAAAAAAACGATGGATCCTTCGGGAATCCGGTCCACATATTTTCCGAAATAAACGTCGGCCTCTAAAAGCCGTCGGACCGGAAGAATCCGGTTGCGGCAAAAATGACGAATGCGCCTTAAAAACGGCGGCCTCTCGATCTTAGATGGTGATTTCATTTCGATTTCTTTTGTCTTTTTGAGCAGTTGATAGCGGCCCGTACTCGACCTAACTCAATATTATCGCGCATCGGCACAAAGGGGTCAAGTATTCTATCAGGGTTCTGGGTTCAGAGTTTCAGAGGTTCCGGGTTCAGCGGTTAGTTAACAGAAGACGAAAGCAGGGGTTAGATCACAGATCCTGGTGATTGCTGAATGCTGAGGTCAGACAGATGAGCGAAAGTAGGGCAGTGCTCCTCGGCTGCCAGAAGACAAGGGCCGGCAGCCAGCCACCAAAGGCATGAACCCAGAACCTCTGAACCCAGAACCTTTGAACCTTATTTGAGCGGTGTTCCGGGCGGCACCGGTTTTTCCAGAGTTGCCAGGACGGGGCCGGAATCGTCAACCGCGGCAACCACCATCCCGTTGGATACCACCCCCATTAGTTTGGCGGGCTTTAGGTTGGCGACAATGATCACCTGTTTGCCGATCAATTCTTCAGCCGTGTACTTTTCGGCAATTCCGGCCACCAGGGTTCGTTTCTGTCCCATATCGACTTCCAGCTTTAGGAGTTTCTTTGCTTTCGGGATCGATTCGGCATTCACGACGGTTGCCACTCTCAGGTCGACGCGGCTGAAGTCCTCCAGGGTAATTTCGGGTTTGGTTTCCAAAACGGCGGGTTCCTCCTGTGATGGGGAGACTGAATCCGAAGCCGCTTCTTTTATCTCAATTCTTGGAAACAGCGCGACCGATTTTAACAGCGTCGTGCCCGGCGCAATTGCATTCCAGGTTTTGAGCCGATTGAGGTGATAAAAAGAATCGTCCGGGTCCTGTCCGAGATGGTGTTGTATTTTCTTGGCCGTATCCGGCATTACCGGGTAAATCAGGCCTGAGATAATTCGAATGCCTTCAAGTAGATGATATATAACAGCCGCCAATTGCGGGTGACTCGATTTTTTCTTGGCCATTACCCACGGAGCGGTGACATCGATCGTTTTGTTCATTTGTCCGATAAATTCCCACACAGCCATCAGGGCTTTTTGAAACTCAAATGATTCCATGAAAGTCTCAAAATTCTCGATGGTCTCCAGAGCGCCGGATTGCAGGTTGAGGCCCAGTTGCCGCTCTGCCTGAGGATCGACCTGCGGGACGCGGCCTTTGAAGTATTTATGGGACATGGATAGAATTCTGGAAAAAAGGTTGCCGAGATCATTGGCCAGATCCGCATTGATGCGTTGCACCAGAGCGCTCTCGCCAAAGCTTGAATCCAGTCCGAACTTCATTTCGCGAAGCAGAAAAAACCGAAAAGCATCCAGTCCGTATAGATTTTTAAGCTGCAGCGGGTCGACCACATTTCCAAGACTTTTCGACATTTTACTCTGTTCGATAATCCAGTATCCGTGTACATTCAGATGCCGGTATACGGGTATTCCGGCAGCCTTGAGCATGATGGGCCAATAAATACCGTGGGGCTTCAGAATATCTTTGGCGACGATATGCTGGGACACCGGCCAGAATTTTTGAAATAATTCACCTTCAGGGTATCCAAGCGCCGTAATGTAGTTTAACAAGGCGTCAAACCAAACGTAAGTGACATAATTTTCATCAAAAGGCAGCGTGATGCCCCATTTTAATCGGCTCTTGGGCCGGGATATGCAAAGATCTTCAAGCGGCTCTTTGAGAAAAGCCAGGACCTCGTTACGGTAACGCTCAGGACGGATAAAGTCCTCATGTTGCTTGATGTGGTCGATGAGCCAATCCTGATAGCGACTCATCTTAAAAAAGTAATTCGCTTCTTTGATGATTTCCGGCGCGGTCTCATGATCCGGACATTTGCCGTCGACCAATTCCCGTTCTGTGTAAAATCGCTCACATCCGAAACAATACTGGCCCTCATATTCACTGAAATAAATATCGTCCGCGTCGTAGATTTTTTGGAGAATCTGGCTCACGATCTCCATATGGGCGGCATCGGTCGTACGGATAAAATAATTGTTGGCAATATTCAGCTGCGGCCAAAGGTCTCTGAATAACTGGCTGATTTTATCGACATAAGCCCGGGGGCTCAGGTTTTCCTTTTTGGCCGCGCGCACCACCTTGTCTCCGTGTTCATCGGTTCCCGTGAGGAAATAAACTTCTGCCGGGCGCATGGTGTGAAACCGCGTGATGACATCGGCGACAATCGTCGTATAGGCATGTCCTAAATGCGGACGGGCGTTTACATAATAAATGGGGGTCGTGACGTAAAACGGTTCGGTCATTTTTCTTCTTTTTCCTTCTCCTGGATGACTTTGTCCGTGTTGAATTCGATTTCCAGGTCGCCTTCTAACCGAACGGCAACGCGGTTGCATATGGCATTATGACGCACAACTTTGCCTTTTCCGCCGGGAGTTATGACGGTTTTCCCCACGCGGGGTAATTTCTTTTTTAACTCCTGGTATGTTTCGAACTCGTATGTTAAACAGCACATCAGCCGGCCGCATTGTCCTGAAATCTTGGTAGGGTTGAGCGACAGGCTCTGTTCTTTGGCCATCCGTATCGATACAGGCTCAAATTTATCTAAAAATGTTGAACAGCAGAGTTGGCGGCCGCAGCGACCGATGCCGCCGCACATTTTGGCCTGGTTGCGGATGCCCACCTGGCGCATTTCAATTCTGACCCCGAGTTCTTTGACCAACATTTTTACAAGCTGTCTAAAGTCGACACGTCCTTCGGCTGTGAAAAAAAAGGTATATTTGCTTCCATCAAAGGACTTTTCAACTGAAAAGAGATTCATCTTCAAGGCCAGCTCGCGGATGCACTCCAGGCAAAAGGTATGGGCCCGCATTTCGTCGGCTAGATTTTTTTCGCGCTGGTTGAAATCTTTTTCAGTAGCCAGCCGAAAAACCTTTTTGAGTGGTTTGCGGGACGGTTGTTTTTCGCTGAGGATCGGCGGTACGACGACTGTTCCGAAACCGAGTCCCTGTTCCGTTTCAACGATTACGTGATCACCCCGTTTAAGGACAAATGCGCCAGAGTCGAAATCATAGACCTTGCCTGCGGGTTTGAATCGTATGCCGACTATCTTATTCATGGTAATTTCGTTATATTGCCAGACTGTCAGGGCCGTATTTTGCGGTAATTGCGAGGCTTAACACGATACCGCCGCATCATTTATCAACTTTCGAAATGCTTGTCATTATCTTTTACCATAGAGTTCGCATCGCATACAGAGAAAATATGAATCGATAGAATTCCATAAAAATAATAAAATTTTCCTTTTTAAAATTTGAAACGCTCAATTTAGGTTTAAGGTTGTGCCAGCTGTATAAGCAAGTTTTCCATACTAAGCCTTATATTTGTTTTTGCAGTGATACGGTTCTGGACCTGTTGAACGGCATCCACCTTGGACAGCAGCAGTGGCACGCTGACCTTTTCGGGTGCGATCTTAATTTTATCCGCAACATCCTGATTGATGATTTTCCCGGCGTCGTACCGTGCGATGATGAGATCTCTAAACCAAACTTTTATGAACTCCAGAGTTTCCGAAATTTCCTCCCTGTCCCCGGATAGTTTTTCAGCAAACGCAAGCAGGTGGCCCATATTTTTTACGGATAAGGTACTGATTTCATCTATCAACCATTTTCTGCGATTCAGCCAGTTGTTCCGGACCATGGCTTGCGCCCGGGAATAGCTTCCATTGGCCATCGCAGCAAGGATTGCAGCTGCTTGAGGTGCAAGTCCATGTTTTTTACTGAGCAGGACCGCCATATTTTTTCGGGAGATCGGATTAAACCCGATGCATTGGCAGCGCGATACGATCGTCGGGAGCAGGGCGGATTTCCCGGTCGCGATGAGTACCAGCATTGTCCGACCTGGGGGTTCCTCCAAAATTTTAAGGAGGGCGTTGCTGGCCGCTGGATTCATGGCCTGGGCATCGGAAATGATAACCACCCGAATTTTGGCCTCGTAGGGTTTCATGGTCAGCGTGTGAGCCAGCTCCCGGATCTGTGCAATCTTAATAAACGCACCGGACGGTCGGACCCGAATGATGTCCGCGTGGTTGCCGGACCCGATTTTTCGGCACGATTTACAGACACCGCAGGATCCAAACGTGTTGAAATCAGATTTGCCCGATGGGCTGTCTGGGTCAAGATTTGAGCGACCTTCGGCTTTGAGACCGGGGTTTACCCCCTGGCAGTTGCATGCCATGGCCAGTGCAATGGCAGCCGCCTGTTTGCCCACACCTTCTGTACCGGTAAAGAGAAAAGCGTGAGGGAGGGTCTTGTTTCTAAGGAGGGTGGTTAGAATACGTACGGGTCGTTCTTGATTTATTAGCGACTCAAACCCAGGCACAATTCATTTCACTCCGCTCGCAAATGGAATCCTGGCGTTTTGGAAGGCGGGAATGATGCGCCCAGCGGATATGGACCTTATGAATTCAGGCTTTTCCTTTGTCTTGGCCCAATTTTCCATTTTCCAGCTTTTTACTATCCCATGCGCCAAAGGTAGATCGATCACCCTTAGAGCCTGAAAGGTTTTTCGCCAAAAGCGGGTTGAAATATTGCAAAAATTCAATAATCTACCCGTTCTTTCAGTTCTTTTCCGGATTTAAAAAAAGGAAGTTTTTTCGGTCTGATGGTAACTTGCTCTCCGGTTTTTGGGTTTCTACCGGTGTAGCTTTTGTAATCTTTTACAAAAAAACTGCAAAGACCGCGGATCTCAACCCGTTCTCCCCGTGCCATGGCATCTGCCATGTTAGCGAAAAATATTTGAACAACCTTTGCTGCCTCCGCTTTTGAAATATTGGCTTCTGTTTTCAAAGCAGAGATGAGCTCCAACTTATTCATAGAACCTCCTTTATCTAAATACGAGTCGCCGAAAATTTTCGAAATTTATAAGCTGAAACTTAATTAGATGTCAAGTAGTTATGTTAATATTTTGGGTACAATTTCAATTTCGTCTTCACTGACTTCGACTCCGGCATATTGTCCGAGGGCTTCGATGTTGACAACCACGCGCCCCTTTCCGCCATAGCGTACAAAAGTTCCGCTAACGCCAGCAAACGGCCCGCTTACGACGAGGACCTTATCTCCTTTTTTCAAATTATAGCCGGTGGTTACGGGATGGTCAGTGGCCACCATGATTTTCAACGAATCAACGGTCTCCTCGGGGACCGGCAACGGCCCGTGTTTACTGCCGATCAGACGAACAGCGCCGGCGGTTTTTACAACCTCCAGGTGAGACTCCGGGGCCAGATCGGTTTTCACAAACAGGTAGCCGGGAAACAGCGGAATTCGAATCATGGCTTTTCGATCGCGCCGCTTGCTCCTGACGGTAATCTTCGGCAGGAAAACTTCTATGGATTTTTTCCCCAGGCCGTCATGAACCACATTTTCAAACCTGCTTTTGGTGTGCAACACATACCAGAGACGGTTCAATCGTTTGTCTTCCATTCGTTACGATCCTAATTTAGAAATCACTTTTAGTAAGAATGTACGCCAAAAAAAAACACAAAATCAATAGCCGATTTCTCCGAGCCCGAACAAATTGATTTTAAACTCAAAGATTTGATCATTCGGCTCATCCGTATATTTGAAATCAAAGGCCCAGCAGCGTGCCTGATAGGAGAAGCCGACCCCGGTCCGAATTCTTAAACGTTTTTCAATGTTTTGCCTGTGGTCTGCGAGAATGGATAACCGATCGGTCAGCTGCACGGTCAATTTTCCGTAAATGGACTGGATGGACTCGTTGTTGTCGAGTTCTTTAGACTTTTTAGCATAGCGATAGTCGACATAAAACTCATCGCCGCGACGGTCCCAAAAGGATGCCTGGAGATTCTGGGACAAAAGCCGGTTATCATAGACCGACCAGGCTGTTTGCGCATCTGCCCGGATGTATTTGCCGGGAGTGAGGTCCAGTCTGGCGAAAACCGGCGAAAATGAACGGTTTGAATCTTCAAAGTCGTAGCTCTGTTTGACATCAAAACGAAAAAAATCGTTATAATTATAGTTGACAGATGGCTCACCGGTCTCGCCGGCTGCCGGCTGTTGAGAGATCGCCTGTTTAACTTCGGCCGGCTTCGATTTGGAAGTCAGCGTATTTGTTAGCGAATAGGTAATTGCATTTCTCTCATCGATTTGGTCGATCGGATCAAAGCGGGGCAGGCCACTTTGATTTACGTCGGGTATAAATTCATGGGCAATCTGGGGTCTGATGGTATGCTTTATTTTTTCAAACCGCTGGCCTCCCAAATCGAATACTTTGGTTATTTCCGTAAAAAAGTCCAAGCGGGTGTCAAAAAGCTCGCGGTGTGACCATTGATCGTAGTTGGATTCATCATCGAAATTTTCTTTATCCAATCGGTAGACGGTCTCGCGGAGGCCCACCGACGGTTCAATGGTCAGGTAGTTTTGAACACGAAACGGCAAATAAAATCGGGGATGCATGTCCATTCGCTGGCCCCTGGGCCCGGTATCTCTCCAGAAATAATTGAATTGGGACGCCAGGTCCAAATAATACGGTGAGGTCAAAATCTTCTGCTTGGCACCATCAAGTCCGACAAATGGTAATCTCTGGAGCGTGTGACTCGTATTCCCGTCACGTCGGGTATCGTCATTCCAGCGCGGTTCGAAATTGAAACTGAATTTAGGCCAGATTCGATTCAAATTCAGACGGTTAACTCTTAAGGGATCATTGATGTCGTCCAGTTGCCGGCTAAACACTTCGAGAAAATACGCTTCGGTGTCCGCGTATCCCATATATCCATCTCGGAACTCCCTCAGATAGTCCTGGTCTTTGGCAATGTCCAGATCCAGCTTGGCAAAAATTTCGTAAGGCAATTGCTGATGGTGACTGGCCCGGAACCAAAACCGATCTTCATTGGTTCGCAGTATATCCTCGGGATAGTCATCAAAGCCGTATTTATCGTTTGAGTCACCGCTACCGTCATCCACTTTCCGATCGCGGAGGCCGTCGAGCATGAGCGTGCCCTGGGCGCGCTTGCTCAGGATGTAACGGTATTCGGCTCCGAGCTTCATACCACGCGTGGTCATGTAATCGGTATAAAAGGTGGCATCGGAACTATCTGAAATTACCCAGAAAAAAGGCTGGATGTACTCCTCGCCCTTTCGTTCCGAGCTCGAAAATTCGGGTATCAAAAATCCAGTCTGCCGATCACCTCTGGCGGGATAGTAAAAATAAGGTGAGTACAACACCGGCATATTTCTGACATGCAGGGTGGCATGTTTGGCCGTACCGGAGCCATTGTCTTTAATCTTAATATCTTTGCCGGTAATCTTCCAATCCGGTTTATCCCCGTCGCAGGTGGTCAGCGTGGCCGCATCAATGTGGTAGGTATTTTTGCCGGTTTTCTGAATCTTGTGTCCCGTGATATGGAAATTGTTTTCTTTCAGGAACAGATAGGCGTCTTCAATGGAACCCACCTGCTTGTCGAGGTCAATTTCAAGTGAACTGCCGGACAGAATATCCTGGCCTACCGTCAGTACAACATTGCCCTGGGCATAGGCTCGCATCGTTTTGTGATCAAATCGAACAAGATCTGCTGTCAGCTGCTTATCGGCCTTCGATATTCTGACATTGCCGCGGGCTGTATACTGATCCAGCTGGCGGTCATAGTTAATCTCATCGGCCTCCATCAGCCATGGCTGCTGCTGATCATCCTCCAGAATCCGATCCGGGTTTAGTTCACTGATTTGAGCAATCGTTTGATCCGGTCCGGTCAAAGCGGCCAGCGCCATCCCCGCCAGAAAGGCTGTCTGGATGAACTTTTTCGATATGAGAATTCGATGCCAGCTGTCGAATCGTCTGGATCCGGGACCTGCCTGTTTGCGGTTTTCTTTCGGCATCCGTTGAAACATTCCGTCAGATTTTTTAACCTATCCCGGCCCGGGTTTTGAAACTTGGCTGATAGACCCGGGGTAGCATTCATATATCTTGAATATAATTACGATTTAGGATATACATCTACGTAAATCAAATATGTCAAGATATTGTTGGAAAGTCAATTAAACCGAGAATCGTGAGCCATATTTATTCATCGGGTGTTTTCAAATCCCGCCAAGGCGGGACTTTTCAATCCGTTACACCGTGTTATTTGCACCGGTTAAGGCACTGGCGTGCCTTTGTTTTTTTACGCCCGTGGCGGAAAAACCCGAGCCACCCGCTCTGCGGGTGGTGGGCGACTCAGCGGACCAGGGACCGATTTGCCGACCCCGCCGATGCTTCCTTTCACGAATTTGTGTTATCCGACGTTCCCATAACCTAATTTGTGTGAATCATTATGGATATTCTATTGACCAATGACGATGGTATTTATGCTCCCGGGTTGGAAGCGCTTTACAAGCACCTGACCGCCCGGCATTCCGTTAATGTCATCGCTCCGGATCGCGAACAAAGTGCAGTTGGCCATGGTATTACCTTAAATCAACCGCTGCGTGCCCGCCAGATTTCCATAAATAATTTGTACCAGGGCTATGCCGTCTCAGGGACACCGGCCGATTGCATCAAGATGGGAATACTGGAAATTCTGGATTCCAAACCGGATATGGTGATTTCCGGTATTAACCCGGGTGCGAATGTCGGCATAAATATCAATTATTCCGGAACGGTGGCAGCCGCCAAGGAGGCGACGTTATACGGCATTCTGGCCATGGCGGTGTCCATCCACAGCCGTGAGGTTCAATCTTATGACGAAGCGGCCGTCTTCATTGAGGAGCTGGCTGAAGATTTATACGCCAACGGGCTTCCTTTTGGAACGTTTCTAAATGTCAATATTCCCAACCGGCCGCTAAAAGAAGTTGCCGGCATCCGCGTCAGCCGACTCGATATGGATTTTTTCCCGGAATTTATTGAAAAACGGATGGATCCACGCCAGCGATTATATTACTGGCAGGGATGCGATTCTCTGCCGGCGGGCAAGTCCACCGATATCGACGGCTCGGCCCTGTGCGAAGATTTTATTTCGATTACACCCATAAAGTGCGATCAGACTGATTATCGCGTACTCGAGGCCATGAAAGGCTGGAAAATTATCACCCGATCAAAAAATGAGAAGCTGTCAAATAAATAGTAGATCATGTTCAAAATGCATCAAAAACAGTACGCTAAAGTTGAAAGTGATCTAAAGTGACTAAAGTTAAGGAATTCTATCATTTCTAATATAAATGCTGGAGCGACACCGAAACTTTAGGCACTTTCAACTTTAGTTCACTTTAGGCACGCGTTGTATTTGAGATGGCCTCAAACGGTTAACAGTCTGATGTCAACGGACTAAACTTATGTTCATTACGCTGGAAGGTATCGAAGGATCGGGTAAAACCACCCAGATCGGTCGTCTGGTGGAGTT
>Ga0209536_100005001_pt1 | contig 20797 bp, 17 predicted proteins | sample DeeMarSeWOR28_12_FD_187461 | JGI IMG/M metagenome (GOLD analysis project Ga0209536, IMG submission 187461) | Marine sediment microbial communities from White Oak River estuary, North Carolina - WOR-2-8_12 (SPAdes) (version 2) | ecosystem: Environmental > Aquatic > Marine > Intertidal zone >... | reverse complement strand
GTATTCGTTTTCGAAGAGCCGGACCTCAGCATCAGCGCGGTGCTCGACGACACCGGCTCTATCTCCTACCCCCTGCTGGGGGAACTCGAGGTGCGAGGCCTGACCCTGGCCCTGAGCCTGACGGGGCTGCTGGCGATTCCGGCGGCCAGCGTCGAGCACCGCTACGAGATCGAAGACTTCGGGATGAGCCTCGGCCAGATTCGCAAGCGATTCGAGGGCTACTGCAGCGCGTACGACATCCCACTCGTGGTCTGACTTCAGGGCTGCTCGAGTTCCTGGAAGCCGCGCATTCGCTTCACCAGCTGGGCGCGAGTGCGAACCCCCATCTTTCGCATCGCGCTCCTCAGGACGGTCGAAACACGCGAGGTCGACAGGCCCAAGCGATAAGCGATCATCTTGTTGCTGTGGCCAATCGCGGCAGCGGTCACGACCTGGCTTTCGCGCTTGCTGAGCCCACGTGGATCGGTCACCTCTGGCGGGTTCGGAATCGCCAACACGAAGCGCCTTCCGTCGGTATCGAACCAATCGACAATCGACCAGCGCCCGCGCACCAGGGCTTTCCAGATCTCCAGCGCCTCGTCGGGATCGGTATTTCGCATCTTCCCGCGTGCGCGATCGATGGCGATCGCCGCCTCGCGAAGCTTCCTCGCTGTGGTTCGTCCCCTTGCTTCGCCCACTGCCTCAGTGACCCGGAAGTTTCTTGCATCGAAGATCGCATCGGCTTCGCTCGGCAAGGGGCTCTTGTTTTCTTGATCGACGTCTTCGCCCGTGATCCCCTGTCGCAAACGGTGCCCGGCTTCCACGTGCGCCGCGAGCATCTGCCAGCGCTGCGCGTCCTGCGGAGACAAGGTCGTGACTTCGGGCAAGGGTGCGACGATCGCGACGCCGACGCCTTTCGGATCGACGGCGGTCAGAAACAGCACGTCTTTGCAGTAATCGACGTGTGAGACGTAGTGCGCAAGCTGTTCGGGATCGTCCTTGGCGTATTCGGACCCGGTCGTTGCCGACCCCGGGCGTAGTTGTTTCCGCAGCAGCTCCGGATCCGTAGTCGAGAGGGCACGCAGGTGTCGCTCAGCGAAATCCTTGGGTCCTGACGCGACATGGACGTCGAGGAGCTCAACCTCCTCGGCGTCGGGAGGGCGGCCATACGCGTAGCCGGCGACCCCCAAGCCCTGTTCGAGCACCGGCAGGCCGCGCTTCAACATCGATGGGAGCCATTGCTCCTTGCTGAGCTCAAGGTCATACGCCGCTTCGGTGAGGTCGATGACCGCCGAGCCTATTCGGCCCATGGCGCAGCTCCTTGATGCCCAGCCCGTTCGCAGGCGCGCCCAGATCGACTCACAGGCATGCTCAGCAGGATCAGAGAGTCCGACACAGCGGTCTATACGTAATTGTTCACAAGCTCCCTGCCTTTGTGGATGCAAAATTGCGTTCGTGGCGGTGCGGGGATGCAGCGCGACTAGCGGGAGATTCCTCGTTTCGGCAGCGAAAAGCGGGTCGACTCCATGGCGAGATGACCAAAGTCGCTGTCTCCGAGCTCGGGCCGACAAAAGAGCCCAGAGTCTCCGGCGAGCGCTTGGCCGGCCAGTTTCATGCTGGCGTACTGCATGTCCTCGTAGTCCTGCGCCAAGACGAAGTGCGCGCCGCTCGGGGTGAGCTCGATGCGCCGGATCCAAAAGGGCAAGCTCGCCGTGAGAGCGGTGAGCTGCTCGGTGATGACTGCGTTGGTGAGCTTCTCGACACTCGCTGTCAGCCCTTGCTTCACCAGCGGGACGAAGTTGTTGTTGCAAGAGGGTTTGAAGCGCGAATAGGGTTCCATCTCGACGACGATCGAAGACTCGTCGAGTGTGAACGTCGGAGCGCCGCGCGACGCGCCAAGCTCTCCGCAAAATCGGACGCTGATCGGGTGCGTCTTACAGTCGCCGACGCCGAAAAGCTCGGCCAGCCCGGCGACGATGCCTTCGCCGATGATGTTCCAGCCGCTCGGCCGCCCACGAAGATCCGTGTTGGCGGCGAAGTAGCTTCGAAGGCAGGCTTGGCGCTCCCCGGTTTCCTTGACGTGGTAGTGAAACTCGCTCGGGTTGACCCGCGGCCAGAGCTTGGTGAACGCATCGAAGAACCAGGCCACCTCTTCGATCTCGTTCGAGTTGGCGGATCGAGTGCGGGCCGCATCGAGCCGGTCCAAGGTGAGCTCCGCGAGGCCTCGATCACCCAGCATGGGCCCAACCATCGCGTCGAGCCGTGGGTCGCGATCTTCCCACTTCCAGGGGACGAAGAGCGAGCAGGCACCGAGGTCGACGTTGTGTGCGCGTTCCAAGCTCTCGACGACCGGCTCTCCGGTCCACGCCGCCTCGCTCCACTCTGCGCCCGTACCATCCTCGGCTGGATGCCATGGGTCGGTGCTCTGGGCCCAGGAGTGCGAGCCCGTCGTCAGGCGCGAAAACCAATCTCCTTCCCAGGAGGCTTCCGGCCGATCTCCGATGAACGTCGTCTTCTCCCGGTCGAGGATGGTATCGTCCACCCGACGATCACGGCAATGCACCCGACCGACGGCTTGGATGTAGCCGGCCGTGCAGACGTGCATGTCTTGGCCGAAGCGCTCGGGGTGATGAATGACGAGACCCGTTCCCGTCTCCACGCGGAGGCGGGTCGCGCAACCGGACGCATTGCACTCCCAGACCGAAACCGGAAGACGTTGGAAGAAGAAGAACTGCTCCCGGTCGAATTCGTCAACGACCTCCCAGGGAAAGCCTGCCAGGAGGAAGTTTTGGCTTGCCCCAGACCCCGCTAGGACCGGAGGATCGAGAACGCTGTCGATGAACTGATATCCCTTCGCCGGGTACGAAACTTCATAGCAGCCGCAGATCAGAGCGAGCATCGAGGCGAGCGCGAATGCGGGCAGATGGCGAATGAGCCCTCCAGTCCGAAGAAGGTAAGGCGAGAGCGCACTCGGGAGCAACTCCTCTGTCAGAACGACCTGCCGGGCCGCTGCAGCACTACTCCTGCTCGAAAGGATCGAGGAGCTGGTTGTCGTCGAGGCTCCAGGACTCGGAGGCCAAAGGTTCATGGAAGGTCGTGAGCTCGATCTCGTCGAGGCCGGGAAACGCGATTGTCCAGGGGTCGACGAGCGGGTCGCTGCCCACGAGCGAGAGCCAGAAAAACAGCGCGAGCCCCTTCACAGCAACAGGCCTCCTATCTTCCCCCAGGGTAGCGATTCGGGCGCGGAACGCCTGTATGAAACATCGCAGTTTCTTGCAAAAGACGGGTGGTTTCGCACGCGGGAACGCGCCATGACCTGCCCTGAAGCGCTGAGACTTGCGGAGCGGGAGACGGGATTCGAACCCGCGACAACCTGCTTGGGAAGCAGGAACTCTACCCCTGAGTTACTCCCGCAAAGAGATGGGAGAGGTAGCCCTGCTGGCTGGAAGCGTCAAGCCATGGCTCGCTCGGGATGCAGCCCCCACCGACCTCTTTTTCCGGTAACTTGGGCTCCAGGCCGCGAAAGTTCGCTCCCGATTGGGCGTTGGCGGTCTTGCGGCCAAGCGGCCTGAGTGAAATGGATTTTGAGGCCTAGCGTGTCCCGATGAGAGTTTTGCTTTCTTTGATCTTGGGGGTCTGGGCCTTTGGCGGGGTAGCGCTCGCTCAGGATCTGGTCGCGCCTAAGGTGAAGTCGCTTCCTGGAATCGAGGTGCCGGCCGAGGTCGAGATCCCGGAGTCGGGTCTCGTTCGGGTCTTGGTTCGAATCGATCCGGACGGGACAGGGAGCGTCCAGAATTGTGATCAGGAGCGAGCGCTTTGCGATCTCATCATGGAAGCGATTGAGAACGCGGCCTTCGTCCCGGCAACGCGCGACGGAATGCCCGTACCATCGCAGATCAGAGTGGACCTTCGTGTGAGGCAAACAGCAGCGGATGAGGCCTCCGATTCCGAGGCGCGAGAAGTCCTGCTCGAGCCCGAAAGCACTCATCTCGAAAAGGAGCTGCTATTCTCCGAAACGGCCGAAGTCGACGCGCGGGTGCAGGTGCCGCTCAGGCTCGAGCTCGATGGTATTCGGAACATCCCTGGGACGTTCGGCGAGCCGTTTCGAATTCTCGAAGTCTTGCCCGGCACCGTTCCGCTCGCCAACGGTCAACCCTATGTCTACCTGCGTGGCGCGCCGCCATCGGGCACGGTCTATCTCTACGATGACATCCCGATTCCCTTGCTCTTCCACTCTGCGCTCGGTCCGGCGACACTGCATTCGGGTCTAATCGGCGGCATCGACCTCTATTCGGGGGCCGCGCCCGCACGCTATGGCGGCTTCACAGGGGGGGTGGTGGACGGAAGGGCTCGCCGAATTTCGACCGACCGAGTGCACGGCGAAGCAGAGCTGCGCGCCATCGACGTCTCCGCTCTTCTCAATGTGCCCATGCCCAAAGAAGGGTCGATGACGTTCGCGGGACGCTATGGGTTCCCCAACCTCTTGCTCGGCGCGATCAACGTCGACGCCAACGTCAGCTACTGGGACTACCAATATCGGACGGGCATGGCGATGAGCGCCCGGTCGCGCTTCGAAATGGTGGCCGTGGGTGCGCGAGACGATTCGCTTTTCGACGCCTCGAATTCGACCGAATCGCTGGGCTTGGACCTCGAGTTCCATCGGCTGGAAGCGCGTTTCATCGGCAAGGTGAATCGCTGGGATCTCGGGGGCGCGATCCTATATGGCTACGACTTTTCGAATATCGACGACGCTTCGGGGAACGCGCTCCCCGATGCAAACGCGAGCCTTCACCGCTTCGGACCGAGGTTCTGGGCCATCTATGGAGCACCGAAAGTCCAACTCCGTCTCGGCGCCGACGCCGTGGGCCTCTTTGGTCCGGTCAACTGTTCCCAGGATGGCCTCACGAACGTTTCCGCCCCCTGTGCGAGCGACGATCCAAATTTCCTGGGTCAAGATCGGCGAGCCACTGTAGGCGGGTTCGTCGATGCGACCCTTTCACCCCTTTCGTGGCTGGATCTATCCCTTGGTGTCCGCGCAGACCTCTGGAGTACGGGCAGCAATCGAAACGTCGGCGTCAGTCCGCGGGCGCGGGCAACGTTCCATGCGAAGGAGATTGCCGACCTCTTTTTCGGATGGGGACTTGGGTTCCGGCCGGCGACCTTTGCCATTCCGCTTCCCGGGCTCGGCGATGTTCCACTCGAGGCCGGCCTCCAGCGCGCCAGCCAGACCGAGGGGGGAATTCGCTTCTTCCTTCCCCGCAATCTCAGCTTCGAGGCCCGCGGCTATCTCAACGTGTTTCGGGATCTTCGCTTCCTCGACATCTTCACCGATCCGCAGATCGTCGCCGGGAATCCCGACGGCCCCGCCCTCCCCGACCCTGCTGGCCGAATCGACGACTCCGCGGACGGCAGAAGCTACGGATTGGAGCTCTTGCTTCAGCGTCCCTTCGATATTGGGGTCTCGACCTTGCTCGGATACACGCTCGGCTTCAGTGACCTTTCCGCGACGGCGTTGCTGGATGAAGCTCCCCCTCAGACCTTCGACTACACTCCGTCCTACGACGTTCGCCACGTCCTAAATGCCGTCCTAGCATGGCAAGCCAAGTTCGGTCTCATCATCAGCGGGCGCGTATTCGCCTGGTCCGGTCGTGCAGAAGGCTGGATCTGGCTCGACGACACAACGGGTCAGGTTCAGCAGTATCTCCAGCGCACTCCCTGGTTCGTTCGGCTCGATGCACAAGTCGCGTACGAGTGGGCGAAGCCAGGTCGGCGCATGCGTGTGGGTCTCGAGTGGATCAACATCACCCAGGCACGAGACGCGCAGGAGATCAACTCGACAGATGCGATGGCGCCCGCGCAGTGTCAGTTTCGGGTGGGCGTTCCACCGGTGCCTTGTCCGATCCGGTACACCACCGCGATCTGGTTTCCGAACCTCTCGTTTCGCGCCGTCTTTTAGAGTGCTCGGCCCTCAGCGGCGCCGATGCCCGACCAATGCATGGGGTTGAGAGCGCCCGCAGCGGGCTTCACCTCAACGAGGAAGCCGGTGAGATTGGCCATTCCCGAAACGCGCTCGAGCTTGTCCGGGCCGTCGGCCGCGAGCAGGTTGACGTTGACGCCGCTGGTCTTGCTAGCGACGCCCATCTTGCTGTCCTGATGGCCCCATCCATGCGGAAGAGCCACCGACCCAGGCATCAGCTCCGAAAGAAGCCTCACCGGCACGCGAACCGCGCCGGTGTCCGTCGAGACGTCGGCGAGGTCACCCTCCGCAAGCCCTGCGCGAGCCGCGTCCTCGGGATGCATATACAAGTGATTGGTCCCGCGTTCTCGCGAAACGAACTCTTCGATGTTGTGGGTCCAGGAGTTGTGTGTGGTGATGGCGCGCTTGGTGATGAGCTTGAGCTTGTCTTTCGTGTCGAGCTCGAGTTGGAAGTCCGCTTCGAGCTTCTGCGACTGCTTCAGAAACACCTCGGGTGCGAGATGTACCTTCCCATCGTCGTGCACGACGCGGTTGCCTAGGAAGCTGCCTGGGTCGTGCTGGGGCCGGAGGCGTCCGTGCTTTTCCTTCAGCAGCTTCTTGAAGCTTCCCTGCTTGGTCGCGCGGAGAAGGCCCGAAAGCAGAAGCTCTTGCGGAATCGAGGGTTGCTTCCGCCGGCGCCCGATCGAATTGAGGGTCTTGGCACCCTCGAAGATCCGCTGTGCCGCCGCAGAGCCCCAGAGCTTCACTCCACTGGCCTTCGCGATGTCTACGTAGATGCTTGCCTCGTCACGCTGTTCACCCTGGGGCGGAACGATGGCGCGCGTGGCCTGCAGATATGGCTTCAATTGTAGCCCGAGCATCAAGGGGAAGACGAAGGGAAGGTCCGGCCGCTGAAACGGTGAGGTGCAGGGAAGCACGTGAGTCGCGACGGATGCCGTTTCGCTGGGCTGAATGTCGAGGACGACGAGCAGCTCTAGCTCTTTGAAGGCATCGCGGAGGCGCTCCGAGTTCGCCATGGTGATCAAGGGATTGCCGCCTGTCACGAAGAGGGCTTTGATCTGCCGATCCCCGGGCGTGAGGATCTCATCGGCCAGGATCCCGCCGGGCATCGAATCATTGACCGACCGGAACTTGCCAATGCGACTCTGGTTTTCGCTCAAGAGCACCCCGGTCTTTTTGCCGAATGCAGCGAAGTCGATGACGCCAGTGCTGACCAGGGTTCCGCCTTTGCGGTCCAGGTTGCCCGAGATCGCGTTGATGCACTCCTGCAACCAAAACGCGAGGGAGCCATTGGTACCCATGTTCACGCCGGTCGAGCAATACAGCGCGGCGCCGTCGGCTTCACGGTAGACGCGAACCATCTCCCGCAGGGTTTCGGCTGGAATGCGAGTGACTTCCGCGGTGCGCTCGGGCGACCAAGCCTCGGCCACGCGACAGAGCTCGTCGAAGCCGGTCATGTACTCGTCGATTCGGGCCCGATCGATTTCGGCGGTGGCGAGCATCTCGTTCAAGAATGAAAGGTAGAAGAAGACGTCGGTGTTCGGCCTTATGAACACGTGCTCGCCAGCGACTTTCGCGGTTTCCGTTCGGCGAGGATCGACGATGAAAATCTTTGCGCCGCGGGCCTCGATTTCCTTGAGGCGACGAATCGGGTTCGAGACTTGCAGAAAGCTCCACTTCGAGATCGCTGGGTTGGCGCCGACGATGATCAGGCAGTTCAGGTGTTCGAGGTCGGGGAACGGCTGCGTGAACGGGAAGCCATACACCTCGCGTGCAACTGAGAATTTGTTCGCGCAATCCTGCGTGGCCGACGAGAACATGCTCGCCGAGCCCACGCCTTGCATGAAGCCCTGCGCGAAGACCGGGTGCAGCACCCCGAACCCAGCCGCAGTGCCCACGTACATCGCGATGCTGTCGGGGCCGTGATTGTCGATTAGCTCCCGCACCTTGCCGCCGATGCTACTGAGCGCGTCGTCCCAGCTCACGCGCCGAAGCTCCCCGTCTACGCGCTGCATCGGATAGAGCAGACGATCGGGCGTGTCGTATAAGCGATGCTGCTTGAGTCCCTTGAGGCATCCGTACCCGCGCGTGGCCACGTGCTGGTCGTCGGGCCTGATGTCGACGACCTGGTCGCCATCTACCGTGACCTCGAGCCCACAAAGGGCCTCGCAAATCCGGCAAAACGTCTGCAGTGTCTCGGTCATTCTCCGCCGAGTGTATAGGGCTCAGTCCTGATGGATCAACTCGTCGAAGGCTCGATTCACATCGTCCATCGATTCGAGGAGCAAATCGTCGTCGGAGCTCTCGGTCGGGCCGCCGAGACGAAGCAGACGATGATTGACCTCGCGATAGCGCGGTTCGCGCTGAAAAACGTACTGATAGTGCAGGCGTGCCTGGTCCGTGAGGCCGCTGGCTTCGCAGGCGACCCCGAGCTCGTAGTGCAATCCAACCGATTCCGTTGCGGTCTTCTCCGGGCTTTCGAGACCAGATTGGAACGCTTCGATCGCGTCGCGCGTCTGGCCCTCTTCCATGTAGATGAGGCCGATCATCGTCCAGCAGAGGCAGCGCCGGCGGGGATCGCTCATCGCGACCTGGAACTCTCTGCGCGCATCGGAATGCAGTCCCATTTCTTTGTAGGCAATGCCGAGATCGAAGTGCGTGTCGCTGTCGTCGTCGGCCACCTGCTCCGCGACGCCGGCCTTGAACTGCTCGAAGACGGTATCGACGTCGATCATCTCGGCGCCTTCGTCCACCGGCGAGATGTCCGCGACCTCGGCAAGCTCCTCGGCGAGCCTCTCAGCGAAGTCGAAACCCTCGTCGCCCGGTTCGAGCTCTTCGTATTCAAGCTCCACCTCCGGTGCGTCGGAGATCGAATGTGAAGGGGCCGAGGGCGCGGCCGGTTGAATCAGTGGCTGCGCAACTGCGGAGATGCCTGAAGAAGCGGCGGCCAGCGCTTCTATTTCGCGCGCTTTGTCGAGCACCAGGGGATGGTTGGGAAGGGTCAGCTGCAGCTCGCTGACGATCGCACGCGCTTGACTGAACAGGCCGTCCACCAAGTACGAGTCGGCGAGCTCCAACGTCTGTTCCATCAGGCTGGGCGCGGTCGCAGCGCTAGCCGGTGCGACTCGGGTGCCCACCAGTGGCAGTGCGAGGAACTCCGAATACGTCATCGGAGAGGTCGTGCGCATGGGGATCACGCGTGCGCCGACGGGCGTGCGGGGAGCCGATGGGATCGAGGGGTAAGAGCCTTCGAACCCACTAGGCTCCTCCGAGAGCGCGGGCAGCGAGCCGCTGAGGGTGCTTCCCTCTTCGATGTCTTCCTCGACGAACATGATGCCTGACGTACCCGTGAGGCTGGAAGCATCGCTGACGCTGGGCTGGTAGCTCAGATTGGACGCCGAGCTCAGGCTGGCCGATTGGGTGCTCAGCTGCGATGCGATGCTCGGCTTCTGCGTTGAAGCCGAGCCGACGAGCCCTGAAGGCTCACGGGCCGTGCTCGGCGGCATGAAATGCTGCCCCGAAGCCGAGGCGGTCTTCTGCAACGCCGTCTGTGCCTCTGTGTCGTTCGGATTGAGCTGCAGGATGCGGTGCAAAGCACCCATTCTTTCCTGCGGCCGATGGGCCTCGCGGTGTATTCGTGCGATTTCGCGATACACGCTGATTGCCTTATCGGTCTGCGACAGCATCAGGAAAGCTTCTGCGAGCAGCGACAAGGTCGAAACATCGCGAGGGTCTGCCTTGAAACAGATTTGCAGCTTCGCGAGTGCGCGCTTCGGATCGCGACGCGAGATGTATGTTTCGGCAAGCTCTTTGGCCACCTGGACATCGTTGCCGCGGTGGTACAAGAGTCGCTCTGCGACTTTGATGTAGTCTTCGAGTCGGCCCTGTTCTTTCAAGAGGGCCGCACCCTGTTCGAACTCGCTTGCCGCCTCCTGGGTTCGCCCAGCCCGTGAAAGCGCCTCGGCGTACTTGATGCGAACGGGAATGTGCTCCGGGTCGATGTCGACGATCTTGCCGAGCATCACCAGTGCCTGCTCGGCATCGCCGGCGCGCATGAAGGCGTTGGACGCGTCCTCGAACACGCTCATTGCGTCGCTCACCAGTTGGAGGTGCTCGTACATCTCGCCGAGTCGTACCTGCGCATCGAGTCTCGACGGGTCCAGCTTCAGGATCTGCTTGTACACCGCGATCGCTTTCAAGAAGAAGCCCTGTGCGGCGTAGTGGTTCGCGACGGTCTCGTAGGTCTGGATGGCTGCACGGCGGTTGCCGGCGCGCACATGCAGATCACCGATCTTCAGCAGGGAACGAACGTCACGCTTGTCCGCAGCGACCAGTTTTTGGTACTGCGCGATCGCTTTGTCGTATTGACCGCGTGACTGGTAGGTCCGCGCCGCGTCCAAGACCTTATTCCTGTTGATCGCCAAAGCCCCTGCTAAGCCCCCGTACGTTCAGTACACCCACACAAGTCTACTCATGCCGCACGGGGGCGGTCAACATGCGCCGGGCCTGAAGGTCATCGAGGAATCCCGTGGAAATCCGGCCTTCTTCGAACGCGGGGTGCTCCAGAATCCTCTGGTGAAGCGGAATGTTGGTGCGAATGCCCCCGATGATCGTCTCTCGGAGCGCTCGGCGCATCTTTGCGATGGCTTGGGCACGTGTCCGCGCATGTACGATGAGCTTTGCGACCAATGGGTCATAATATGCGGGTACGCGCCCGCCTCCGAAGATCCCACTATCGACTCGGACGCCCGTTCCACCTGCCATATGAAGCTCGGTAATCATGCCCGGCGACGGCGCGAAGGTGTCTGGATCTTCGGCGTTGATCCGGCACTCGATCGCATGGCCTCGTGGAGCGAGTGGCTGCGGCGGCAGCTCCAGGGGCTGCCCGTCCGCGATGCGAATTTGCTCAGCGATCAAGTCGATGCCCATGACGAGCTCGGTCACCGGATGCTCGACTTGGATGCGCGGATTCATCTCGAGGAAAGTCAGCTGGCCGCGCTCATCGAGCAGAAACTCGAGCGTCCCGGCGGATAGATACCCAACCTCGCGCATCGCGCGCTCGATGGTGGCGGAGACGTCGTCCCGCATCTCGTCCGTTAGAGCCACGCTCGGCGCCTCTTCGAGGATCTTCTGATGGCGTCGCTGGATGGAGCACTCGCGCTCGCCCAGCACGCGAATGTTTCCCTGCATGTCTCCGAGGATCTGAAATTCGATGTGCCTCGGGCGCTCGAGGAACTTCTCGAAGTAGAGTGAGTCGTTCCCGAAAGCGGCTCGGGATTCGGCGCGAGCAGTTTCGAATACTGCTCGCAGTGCTTCTTTCGATTGCAAGACGTGCATGCCGCGGCCGCCGCCACCGCCCGATGCTTTCAGGAGCACCGGAAAACCTAGTGACTCCGCTTTTCTAACCGCATCCTCGATGTCCTCGATGAGCTCGGTTCCCTCGATAATTGGAAGGCCCAGAGACTTCGCCAGCGCTCGAGCGCTCACCTTGTCACCCCAGAGGCGCATCTGTTCGGGAAGCGGTCCGATGAATAGAAGCCCGCATTGTGCGCAGGTTTCGGCGAATTCCGGGTTTTCCGATAGGAAGCCGTAGCCGGGGTGAACCGCGTCGGCGCCCGTAATCTCAGCCGCCGCAATGATCGCGGGGATGTGCAAGTAGCTGCGGCTCGGATCGGCAGGCCCGATGCAAATGGCTTCATCGGCCAGCCGGGTGTGCAAGGCGTCCGCGTCGATTTCGCTGTGCACGGCAACCGTTCGCAGACCGAGCTCACGACATGAGCGAATCACGCGAACCGCGATCTCTCCCCGATTGGCAATGAGGACTTTCCCGAACACGGCTCAGCTGATTTCGACTCGAAAGAGCCGATCGCCGTACTCCACGGGTTTGCCGTTCTCGACCAGTATTTCGACGATTGTTCCGTCAACCTCTGCTTCGATTTCATTCATGAGCTTCATGGCCTCTACGATGCAAAGGACTTGGCCAGGGACGATTGGGTCGCCGACATCGACGAAGGGGTCGCCGTTCGGCGAGGGCGAGCGATAGAAGGTGCCGACGAAGGGAGAGGTCACGTAGGCTCTATCGTCATCCTCGGTCCCGGATGCCGTGCTTGCCGGCACCGAGCCCGGAGTCGCCGGCGCTGCCAATTCGGTGGCCGTGGCGCCAGGCAGGGGCGAGGGTTGACGGCACACCCGAATGCGGTCGTCATCGTGTGAGACTTCGATCTCGGTGAGGTTCGCTTCGTCAAGGAGTCGAATGAGCGCGCGCAGTTGATCCAAGTCCAACTTCATGGTGTTCCCCGGCGGCGGTTTGATCAGCCAGCAGCGTTCAAATAGTCGATTAGGGCGCGAAGGCCAAGCATGTAGCTATTCTTTCCGAACCCAATCACAGATCCGATACATACCGCAGCCGTGACTGACTGGTGGCGAAACGACTCGCGCGCCGCGGTATTCGAAATGTGTACCTCGACGACGGGAAGTCCGGTTGCCGCGATTCCATCACGCAAGGAGACCGATGTGTGCGTGAGGCCGCCCGGGTTGAGGACCACGCCGTCGAATGACTCGCGCGCCTCGTGAAGCCAATCGATGAGCTGGCCTTCCTGATTGGACTGCCGGCAGTCGATCGTAGCACCAAGGTCCTTGCTCAGGTCCTGCAGTGCCCGTTCGACGTCGTCCAAGGTGGTCGCACCGTAGACATCAGGTTCGCGGGTACCCAGCAAATTGAGGTTGGGTCCGTTGAGCACGAGGATGCGTTTCACCGAAGCCGCCATGGGATCAGAGGTTTTCGATCAGCTTGGGTGCGCTCGTTCGTAGCAGGTATCGTGCCTTCCCGACATTTCCGCCGGGCGCAACCGCGAGCGCGACGAAGTATTCGTCGGTCAAAAGGCGAACGACGGTCGTGAGCCGCTCGGTCTGGACCGAGATCTCGCTCGTGCTCCCGGTGTCTAGCATTTCGCCAGCGCGCTGAACCCCCTTGAGCACGACGCTGTACTCCATGCCCACCGACTCGATATCGAAGGGGCCGTCGCCCTTCGAATATTGATCGATCGCGATTCCATCGGACGCCATCAGCAGCCCGGCTACCCCACCATCGGTTCGATCGACCAAGTCTTGAAGTATCTCTTTGAACATCGGTCCTCCGCTTCGCAATTTCCGCACGGTCCAGGGTTTCGGTCAAGTATCGCGTCGACCGATTGCACCCCTATTGGCTCGCGTAGATCAGCTCGACCGTCAGGCCGCCGCCATCGGTGTCGCGCAGCTCGAGGCGTAGTCCGTGCCGCTTGGCGACATCGCTCGCAATATGAAGCCCCAAACCCATTCCGTGCGGATGCCGAGTCCGTGCTTCGCTTCCGCGGAACGAGGGTTCAACCACTCGGTCACGTTCGATCTCGGGGATCCCAGGGCCGTCGTCGACCACCCGAAGCGACCAGCTCTTCGGAGCTCCTTCGAGGATGACGGCCACATGGCCGTCCGCGCGGTTGTAGCGAATGGCGTTCTGCACGATGTTGCCGAGCGCCTGCTCGAGCAGCGTGAGGTCACCGAGGAACTCGATCGCGGCTTCCGGCACTGCTAGATCCAGGCTGATATGCTTCCGCTTCGCGATTGGTCGATGCCTTTCGACTACGCGCTCGACCAGGCGGTTCAAGTCGATCGGGTCGCGATGGGTCAGCCCATCGTTGGCTTCGAGTCTCGCCGCGGCATTGAGGTTGTGTAGAAGCGAACCGAGGTACTGGGACTCCTCGAGGCTCGGCACGATCGCTCTCGCATCGAGCATTTCGCCAGCTTCGATTCGCTGCTGTAGCGAAACCAAGTGGCCCTGTAGGACGCTCAATGGAAGCATCACGTCGTGTGTCGTGTTGGCGATGTAGTTGCGGAGCGCAGCTTCGCGTTCGCGCAGCGATGCGAGTTGCGCTTGGATCGTTTGGCGGCTTTGCTCGAAGGCCGCGCCGAGCTCGGCAATCTCGTCGCTCCCCTCGACGTGAATAGGCTCCTCCGAGCCGCTGCCAAGCGTGCGGACCGATTCCGTCAGCTGCCGCACTCGGAAAACGATGGGGCCCGCCGCAAAGAGCGCGACGAGCACCACGACCAGCCCAACCAGAAATGCTGGCATCAGCACCGCGCCAGAAAACCAAGATGGCGGTCCTTTGGATTGCATGAGCAACACCGCACAGGGGCCCTCGTTCCAAGGCATTCGAACCGCTACTTCCGTACGGCGCTGGTCCCGGGAGCGAACGGTCGCGACTTCGTTCCCGGCCTTCAGCTGCTCTTTGAGCGCCTTTGGGAAGACGGGGTTGTCTGGATTGGCGCTCTCGAAATTCGTGTCGTAGGCAAAAATCCGATGGCGTGGAAGCGTTTGGTGCGGAGGGCTGGGATGCCGTCGGGGCCGTCGTTCGCCCTGCACGCCGGGCCACCGTTCGGGGTCGGCTTCGCATCGCTCTCGTCCTCCGGATTCCATTCGGTTCACGGCGGCCTCGGCGAGCGCTTCCACTCGCATCTGCGAATGCCACCGGGACTGAGCCCAGCCCAGGAGCACCAGCAAGGAAATCGCGGCCAGGCCGAGGGTCAAGGCCAATCTTGCGCGAAGCTTCACGCGCCCCCTGAGAGGCGGTAGCCGATGCCCCAGACGGTTTCGAGCTGTCCGGCATCGTCACCGAGCTTGCTCCGCAGTCGAGAGATGTGGACGTCGAGGGTGCGTCTGCTGCTGTCTTGCGCCGGGTCGAGCGCAGCGTCGACCAGAGCCTCCCGGGTGACCGCCGAGCCTTTGCGTCGCGCGAGAAGGGCCAGTATCTCGAATTCAACCGGCGTCAGCGAGAGCGTTCCTGAGGCGTTGCTGACTTCGCGGCTCTCGAGGTCGACCTGAATGGCTCCGACGACGAGGCGTTCGGTCCCCACGAGATGAGGGCGGCGCAAGCACGCTCGGATGCGTGCGATGAGCTCTTCGGGGAAAAACGGTTTGGTGACGTAGTCGTCCGCCCCGAGCTTGAGCCCGCGAATCTTGTCCGCGGTGTCGTCGCGCGCGCTCAGGATCAGGACCGGGACTTCGGACTTCACGCGGTAGCGCTTTAGGAGGTCCATGCCATAGGTTCCAGGGAGCATCAGGTCCAAGACGATGACGCGGTATTCGTTGGGGTCGAGATCACGCGCCGCGTCGCCGTCCTGGACCCAGTGCGGCTCGAACCCTGCTTGCGAAAGAGTCTGTACCACTTGTTCGCCAAGTGCGACGTCATCTTCCACCAGCAGGATTCGATTGGACACCGGGTTCTCCAGTTACTTCTGATCTGCGGAACGATGGCGCTCGAAGCGCTCTTCCATTCGCTCGACCTTGTGCTCTCGCTTCAGCAATCGAAGATCCTCGCGCTGCTCACAACTGAGGTTCGCATAGATTTGATCTTCGGTCGCGAAATGGAGGTCCTTCATCGCCACGAGCTTCTCTTTGCCTCGGGGCATCTCTTGGATCTCCTGACGCTTCGCCTGCGCCTGCTCCATGATCGACCGGATCGCGAGCTCCTGTGCGGGGCTCAGATCGAGCCGCTGGGTCATTTCGGTCAGATGCTCCTCCATCTTCTCAGGCGACCAAGGTCCTCTTTCGCCGTGGGGGCCTCCGTGAGGGCCGCCGTGCGCGAGCGCGACGCTTCCTGCGGTGAGCACGATTGCCGTGACGCCGCCCAGCAGGGCAGCGACGATGGTTTCCTTCTCGATGAACTTCATGGCTATTCCTTTCGCGGAGATTCCGCCTCTTCATGAAGTAAACGGCTCGAACCTTACGGGATTCTTAAGACGGGCGGATTTTGTTCTTTTCCGCTAGTTTTGGTCGGTGGCCCGCTCTTTTCTCGTCCTCGACATCGAAACGGTTCCCGACCCCGACCTGGTCTGGGATGCGGCTGTCGACGGTTTTCCTCCTGCACCGTTTCACCAAGTGGTGGCACTCGGGGTCCTGTGGCTCGACGGCAACTACGAGCTCCAGAAGCTCGGCGCCTTTGGTGGCGAAGAAAACGCACCCCCGGATGAGTCCAAGGTTCTACAGGAGTTTGCCGAGTTCATAGGAAAGCGACTACCGACCATGGTGAGCTTCAACGGTCGTCGCTTCGACTTGCCAGTCTTGGCCAACCGAATGCTCAAGCACGGTGTGCCTTTTCCCGCTTATTATGCAGGGCGCAGCGGCGGCGCCGACTATCGCTATCGCTATAGCGACGAGGGGCACATGGACTTGGCGGAGCTGCTGACGGACTATGGCGCGAGCCGAATGCCTAGCCTCGACGCGCTGGCGCGACTCGTTGGGATGCCCGGCAAAATGGACGTCGATGGCTCGAAGGTACAGAGCATGTTCGAGCACCGCCGATATGCAGAGATCCGCGACTACTGTCTGCACGATGTGGTGCAAACGACCTTCGTGTTTCTTCGCTCCGAGCTGCTGCGAGGCCGCTTGAGTCAGGCGGATTACCGCGAGCGCGCCCGGGCGCTCTGGGACGCACTCGAAAAAGACCCCCGGGTCGTCGCTGTCCTCGACTGTGCGAACAAGTCGCTGGCCCTCCTAAGTGGCTGAAAGAACAAGGCGAAATCTGGATTCTTTGTCCTTCTTTCGCCTGTTAAGACCTTCGTAAGGTCTGCCCTCGTCCGAGTTGGTGAAACGCGGGAAAGCCCGCAACAACTCCGAAAGAGACGAGGAATCAACATGCGATATCTACTTCACATTGGGCTTTTTGCATTGGCGCTCGGGGCGGTAGCCCAGGCCGACGCGCAGCAAAGTCGTCGCGGAGATCGTCAGACGACGGTCGTGATCGCTGGAGGGGGCGGTCCGCGCACAGTTCATCCGGTTCGAGCGAGCTTCGATCCCCCACGCGCGATCTACGCCCAGCCGAGGACGTTCAACCACACGCCCAAGGCGATCCGGGCGTCGCGTCGCGACTACTTCGATCAGCGTCAGGACCTAGACCAGATCCTCCGGATCAGCGAACGCTGGGAGCGGGCGACTGCGGAGCGGAATCGAGACGCAGAATGGAACGCCAACCGCTCGCTCGACGCCTGGCTCGAACGCGAGATCCGCGAATCCGCGCGCGAGCCCGTCAACCAACGCTACACGGATCGGCTTCGCCTGCTCAGCAGCGAGCTTGCATCGCTCGAACGAAGCCGTCATCACGGACGTGGCCACTACGAGCGCGCCCACGGCGGTCGCGCTCATGGCCATCGCGGCTACTACGGTCGCGGTCAGGGCGGTTATTTCGCGAAGAAGGCGAGCATTCTGAACGAGCTGGTGCAGTTGTCTGAGCGACAGCTGCAGCGGGCTGAAGCCAACCTTCACTACCCATATCGCTTTTCCGTCGCCCGTCGCTGAGCGATCGAAGCGGCGAAGTCGAAAGCGCCTCGGACTTTGCCGGGGCGCTTTCTCTTTAACCGCCGCTAAACGCCGCGCGTTCTTCATCGAGCGCCCGCTCGATGTTCCCGCAGACGATTTCGCAGAGCCTGAATACCGCCGGGTCGGAAACCGAGTAGTACGCCGAGTTCCCGCGCTTCTCGCGCTTGACCAAGCGGTGTGCGAGCAGGGTGGTGAGGTGCTTGGAGACGTTGGGCTGCGTGCTGCCCGTGGCTTGGACCAGGGCCGTTACCGTCCGCTCCCCATCGGCTAGCTCGTTCAGAATCTGCAACCGGAGCGGGACCCCGAGGATGCGGAACCGCGTCGCGACCGAGTCCAGATTCTGTGGGGTGAGCGCGGTTTTTGCCATCTCTTCCCTTTATAGCGCCATTCCTGGAAAAAATCACCACTTGACTATATGATTATGTGAGCATATATAGAGGCCTAGATTCAGTCCAGTTCACACGGAGCGGATGTCCATGAAGCGAAAGATTCTCGATTTCCCAATTCAACACACGCGCCTGATCTTCGTCGGCCTGGCCGTGCTCACGATCGGCCTCGGTGCGGCCATTCCCTCGATCCAAGTCGATACCGATCCGGAGAACATGCTCGCGGAGCACGACGCAGCGCGCGTCTTTCACAACGAGACCAAGGGGGAGTTCGCCCTTCACGACCTGATCGTCGTGGGCGTCGTGAACGAGGCCGAGCCGGAGGGGGTCTTCAACCCCGAGTCGCTTGCCCGCATTCACGAGCTCAACGAGCGGCTGAAGTCGATCGACGGCGTCATTGCACGGGACGTTCTTGGGCCCTCGACCATGGACAACATCGAGCAGGCTGGGCCTGGGACGATTCGCTTCCAATGGTTGATGGAGGAAGCACCCAAGACTCCGGAGGAGGCTCTTGCGATCAAGGAGGCCGCCCTTCGGCTGCCCATGCTTCGCGGCACCGTGGTCTCCGAAGATGGCAAGAGTGTCGCGCTCTACGTCCCGATCGAGAGCAAGGATCAGAGCCACCGCATCTCCCAAGAGATCGAAGCGGTCATCGACGGCTTCGGCAACAATAGCGATGAGTTCTACATCACCGGCCTTCCGGTAGCCGAGGACACCTTTGGCGTCGAGATGTTCAAGCAGATGGCGGTTTCCGCGCCCCTTGCTGCTCTGGTGATCCTTCTGCTGATGTGGTGGTTCTTCCGTTCCTTCGCCTTGGTCTTGTCGCCGATGATCGTCGCCATGACCACAGTGACCATCACGATGGGAGCCCTGATCGCGAGTGGCTTCACCGTGCATATCATGAGCTCGATGATTCCGATCTTCCTGATGCCCATAGCGGTCGTCGACTCCGTCCATCTGCTATCGGAATTCGTGGATATCTACCCGAAGACCGGCGATCGCAAGGTCGCGATCAAGGAGGTCGTCGGGCACCTGTTCGCGCCGATGCTGTACACATCTCTCACGTCGGCGGCGGGTTTCCTATCGCTCATGCTGACCCCGATTCCACCTGTCCGTGTCTTCGGTGCGTTTGTCGCCTTCGGCATCGCCGTCGCCTTCGTCTTGACGATCTTGTTCGTCCCTGCCTACATCGCTGCGCTTCCCGAAAAACGCTTGACGGCGCTGCTCTCGGCCAAGCGTGACGCAAGCGAGGGTGGATTGCTGGGTCGCGCCGTGGAAGCCGTGGGCGCCAAGAGCCTTCGTTTCGCCAAGCCGATTCTCGTCGTGACGGTCGTCGCGATCGCGATCAGCGGATACGGCATCACGCAGATAAATATCAACGACAACCCGGTCCGTTGGTTCAAGCCTTCTCACAAGATCCGCGTGGCCGACAGGGTGCTCAACCAAGAGCTCGCCGGCACCTATACCGCCTTCCTGGTCATGAAGCAGGATACCGATGCAAGCGCCGAGATCATCGCGGCAGGTGACAAAGCCCTCGAGGGTGCAAGCGGCCACATGCGCGCTCGCTGGGACGCTCTCAAAGCCGATGCGGAAGCAGCGAGCGAGGAAGGGGCGACGAACGTCTCCGACTCCTTGATCGAAGCGACCTCCGATCTGGTCTTTGACACCAGCGGCGAAGACTCGGAGCGGTGGCAGGCGGTGCAGACCGCGCTCGAAGAGGCGCAGACGGCAAGCAAGACCTTCCAGAACCCGGAGCACCTGGCTTACATCGAACGGCTCCAGAAGGAAGCGGACGCGCTGCCCCTCGTTGGCAAGACGAGCTCGATCGCCGATGTCGTGAAGACTGTCTACCGCGAGCTCCTCAGTGGAGATGACGAGGACTACCGGATCCCAGGCTCCACCGAGGGCGTCGCGCAGACGCTCCTCCAGTTCCAGTCGTCTCACCGTCCGAATGATCTCTGGCACTTGGTGAGCCCCGACTACCGTGAAAGCGCCATCTGGGTGCAGCTCAGGAGCGGTGACAATCAGGACATGATGTCGGTCAAGACCGACCTCGACGCCTTCTTGGCCGGCAACCCTCCGCCTGAGGGCCTTCGCGTCCAATGGGCCGGCCTCACGTTCCTCAACACCGTGTGGCAGGACGAAATGGTCGGCGGAATGCTCGAGAGCTTGATGGGCGCGTTCGTCATCGTGTTCCTGATGATGGTGATCCTGTTCCGGTCGGCGTTGTACGGCGTGCTGGCGATGGTCCCACTCACGATTACGATCGTCTTCACCTACGGACTGATCGGTTTGGTGGGCAAGGACTACGACATGCCGGTCGCCGTCCTCTCGTCCTTGACGCTTGGCCTCTCGGTCGACTTCGCGATTCATTTCCTCGAGCGCGCTAGGTCAATTCAAAAGGAGACCGGTGACTGGAGCAAAACGATGTCACTCATGTTCCAGGAGCCGGGTAGGGCGATCACGCGCAACGCGATCGTCATCGCGATTGGGTTCCTTCCGTTGCTCGGAGCGCCGCTGGTTCCCTACAACACCGTGGGCTTCCTGATGGCAGCCATCATGGCCGTCTCGAGCGTCGTCACGGTGGTGCTACTGCCCTCGATCATGATGCAAATCCAAAACCGGCTCTCCCCAAAAACGGAGACGGTAGCAACGAGCGAGGACGACGCCGCGGCGTCCCTTGCGACCAACAAGGAGCAAACAGCATGAAAGACCTCAGCAAGACCTGGTTGGCGGCGGTCGCTGCCACGATTCTTCTCTCGACCCCCGCGATGTCCGCGGAGGCAGGCGACCTGAAGGACGCGAGTGAAATCGTAAATCGCACGAACAACGCCCAGTACTACGCGGCAACAGATGGACGAGCACTCATCCGGATGAAGATCGTCGACGGCAAGGGGCGCTCCCAGCGACGGCAATTCGCGGTTCTAAGGCGAGACCTGAAGGACGGAGGCGACCAGAGCTACCTAGTCGTCTTCGACCAGCCCGCCGACGTTCGCAACACGGCGTTCCTTGTGAAGAAGCATGCTAACAAGGACGACGATCGCTGGCTGTACCTTCCAGGTCTCGATCTCGTGAAGCGAATCGCAGCTAGCGACGAGCGCACGA
>Ga0209536_100005000_pt1 | contig 20798 bp, 13 predicted proteins | sample DeeMarSeWOR28_12_FD_187461 | JGI IMG/M metagenome (GOLD analysis project Ga0209536, IMG submission 187461) | Marine sediment microbial communities from White Oak River estuary, North Carolina - WOR-2-8_12 (SPAdes) (version 2) | ecosystem: Environmental > Aquatic > Marine > Intertidal zone >... | reverse complement strand
ATCAAAATATCATAAATCAAGAGATAAAAAATATTTCAGATAAAATACCGGAATCTGCAGGGGAAATAATAAAAAATAAAACTAAAGAAATTAATATTTTCTTAGGAAAAATGAAAAAATATGAAGAAGAACTATTAAAACAAGAAAAACTGATTAATAATATAAGTGAAAAAATTAATTATTTAACTAAACATAATGAATATCTTATGATGAAACTGGTAAACAAGACTGTTTTATCCGATAGAGAAGTCAATGAGTTAGATAGAAGATCTGCAAAAAAGTAAAGATAAAAAAAAAGCTTAATGAAAAATATCTAAAATTTATCAAAAGTTAATTATTATAAAATATAGAAAGATTTATTAAATTAATAAACTGTTACAGGTTTGCAAAAAATTGGGATGCCGCATATAAATATTCGTTGTAGAGCATCTACTAAATCGAAGGGAGATTTGGTAAGAATGCAAAAGGATGGGAAAATTAAATTAGATAATTGTATTATAGAGGCAATGTTAGCAACTGAAATGGGATTTTTAAGTTCATTAAAAGGAAAAAAAACCAAACTTAATCTAAGCGCCTTATCAAAGTCTAAAAATTTAAGAGAAAATAATGAAAATTTCGTTGATTTTCATTTAGATATTACAAAAAAAGTGGATAAAGTAATTAACGAAAATGAAAAAGTAAATAATCAACAAGATAGACAACCAGAAACAAACATAAATTTTGTGGAAATTAGAAAAAACTGGTTAAAAGGACCGTTATCTCCTGAATTTAAAACAGATCCTCAAGGTAATCCAATTTTTAATGAAGTAAATATTGGCGAAGATTTATTTGAAATTATCTCACAACCAGAATTTGATAATAATATCAATAGAGAAGATTTATATGAGAATACATTAGTTCCAACTGTAGAAAAACCAAACAAAGAGGAATGCAAAAATATACTTATAGATGAAGAAAAACAAAGTTCTCAAAAATGGTTAATGGGACTTAGTAAAATTATAACCAAATCAAAAGATAAACCAAATAAAGAAATAGAACAAGAAAAAACTACTGAAACCAAAAGCGAAAAGCATCACAGATATACAACTATCGAAAAAGATTTAGAAAATACTAAAAAAGAACTTGAAAGAAAGAAAAAAGAGATCGAAGAAATAGAAAAACTTACAAAACAAAAAGAAGCGGAGTTGAAAGTGAAAAAAGAAGAAAAGAAAAAACAAGAAAAAATAAAATTAAAAAAACTCAAAAAACAAAAAAAATTAGAAAAAATAAAACAAAAAGAAAAGGAAAAAGAAGAAAAGAGACTTCTAGCTGAAAAAATAAAAAAAGAAAAACTGGAAGCACAGCTAAAGTTAAAAGAAGAAAAGAAACTTCTAGCAGAGCAAAAGAAAAAAGAAAAAATAAAGTTAGAACAACAACTAAAAAAACAAAAACTTTTAGAAGAGCGGAAAAAGAAAGAAAAACTGGAAGCAGAACAACAATTAAAAAAAGAAAAAACAGAACAGGAACAAAAAGAAAGAGAAAAAAAGAAAGAATCAGAGAAACAAGTACAACCACCAGAGCCTACTAAAGATTACGATGATTTAATAGAAACAGTTGCAAAAAAAGAAATAGCAACTAATACTAAACTCGAAGAAAAACCTAAAATAAAAACCAAAGTCACTGAAATCCCTGAAGTTATAGATGAAGATGTAAAAAAAGCACTAATTGTAATTGATAATCTTTTAGAAAAACTTCCTGAAGAAACAATTGATGAGTTTGTAAACTCCAAAGATTTTGCTGTATATGAAAAAGTCATTAATAAATATAAAAATAAGTGATAGTTTATGGGTTTATTACAAAAAGCACAAGAAAAAAAACAGAAAGAGGAATCTATTGAAGAAATACAAGAAATAGAAGATCTAGAAATAAAAGAAAAAAGCCAAAAAGAGGTTTTACTTACAAAAGAAAAACAATCTAAAACTGATGAAGAAAAACTAGAGCCGAAAGGTCTTTTGAAAAAAGCACAAGAAAAAAAACAGGATGAAAAATTCTTACAAATAAAAGAAAAAAATCAACCCAGAGGTTTACTTGCAAAAGTAAAAGATAAAAAATCTAAAAAAGAAGTGGAAAAAGTAGAACAAAAAGGTCTTTTGAAAAAGGTACAAGAAAAAAAACAGAAACAAAAAATTATTGAAAAAAAAGATTTTTCTTTAATTAAAAATGAGGAAGATGCGGAAAAACCTGAAACAAAAATTGAGAAAAAAATTGAAACATTACAAAATGTGGAAATAATAGAAGAAAGAACAGGTTTCGGCTGGAAAGGAATGGGGACTAGAAGAATAATTTTTGATAATGACTCCAAAGAATATTTTTATGTACTTGACGAGCCTGTTTTAAATGAGTATGAAACGGAACTTAAAAAAGAACTAGGTCATCTTTTCAAAATGCTTGCTGATGTGAACATAACCACAATGACAACTTCAGAAAAAGAAAAATTTCTTGAAGAAACATTGCATCAAATAATAATTGATAATAATATTAAATTTAGTGGAAAAATACAACTAAATAAAGATAATAAAAAAGAAAAAAAATCGTTATTTTCCAAAAAAGATAAAGAAGAAAAGAAACCATTATTTTCAAAGAAAACTGAAGAAGATAATGAATTAAAAGAAAAGAAATCCTTATTTTCCAAAAAAGATAAAGAAGAAAGGAAATCCTTATTTTCCAAAAGAGAATCTGACGCGAAAAAAAGCAAAGAAGAATTAGGACCAGAAGAACAAATATCAAAAGATAAAATATTTTATCATATTTTTCGAGATTTTTTAGGATATGGCAAAATTGACATTATAATGCAAGACGAAGGAATAGAAGATATTTCATGTGACGGACAGGATGTGCCTGTTTTTATTTATCATAAAAAATATAATGCGATAACGACAAATGTACAATTTGAAAATGAACCTGAATTAAATTCATTTGTCGTACGTCTCGCACAAATATCTGGAAAACAAATTTCAATTTATTCACCCATTGTCGATGGAAAACTACCAGATGGATCAAGACTTCAAACAACACTTGCTAGGACTGTGACAAAAGGCTCCACTTTTACAATTCGTAAGTTTAAAGAAAATCCTTTAACTCCTATTGATTTAATCGACTACAAATCTTTATCACTTGAAATGGCTGCATATTTCTGGATGGCAATAGAAAAAGGATCGTCAATTTTATTTTGCGGTGGAACTGCAAGTGGAAAAACAACAGCACTAAACGCATTATCACTTTTCATTCCAGGTCAACATAAAATTGTATCAATTGAAGATACCCGTGAGGTAAATCTACCTCATAAAAACTGGATAGCAGGAACCACTCGTGAGGGGTTTTCTGCTTCGGATGACAAAACCGGTAAAGACATTGACATGTTTGATTTAATACGTGCTGCACTTAGACAAAGGCCGAAAGTAGTAATGGTCGGCGAGGTTCGTGGGAAAGAAGCATATAGCTTATTTCAGGCTATGGCAACAGGCCACACTTCATATGCAACAGTGCACGCAAGTGACATACACACACTTATTCAAAGACTTGAAAATCCACCAATATCTTTACCAAGAGCTCTTCTAACATCTCTTGATGTAATAGTTTTCCAAAATGCAGTTGATATAAAAGGAAAAACAGTTAGAAGGATGACAAGTATAACAGAAATAGTAAAACTTGATCCAGATACAAATCAGCTAATTTTTATGGAGCCTTATAAATGGGTTTCAAAAACAGACGATAGATTTGAATCATCAGGTTCAAGTAAAATTTTAAACAATATCAAACAACAAAATGATTGGACTGATAAACAATTAGAAGAAGAATTAGAAAATAGAAAATTAATACTTTCTTGGATGCTACAAAACAATTTAAGAGATTACAAAGAAGTTGGAAGAATCGTAAACCTTTATAGCAAACATCCTGAGCAATTAATTAAAAAAGCAAAGGAGGAGTCTAACGTATGAAATCAACAAATTACACTCGGTTTTGCAGAAGAATCTTTTCAAAAATTTTCCAAAGATTTAATATAAGCGAAACAACAAAAAATAAACTGCTTGAAAAAGCAGACATTCCCATGGTGTATCAAGAATACTATTCAATGGTCTTAATGAATCTAATTATTGGATATGTTACATCTTTTGTTTCGCTTCTAATATTATATCTAATTGTTCCTCATCCAATAACTGCTATGTTAATGCTAATTTTTTCATGTGTAGTGCCAATTTCAATCGGGCTTTATTACATAAGTTTGCCTGCCTCAAAAGCAAAATCAAGAGGTAAAAAAATAGATCGATTTCTACCTTATGCTGCAAATTTCATAAATACTATGTCAGTTGCAGGAATATCTCCATCTGAGATATTTGAGGCATTATCAAAAGTAGAGCTTTATGGGGAAATACAAAAAGAAGCAAAAAAAATTACAACCGAAATAAACATGATGGGTGTCGATACAGTTACAGCAATGCAAAATGCAATTAAAATTTCTCCTTCAACTAAATTTAAAGAATTTATACAAGGAATTTTATCTACAATACAATCTGGAAGTGAACTTGGACCATATTTTGAAAGATGCGTAGAAAAATACATGGCTACAGATTTAGTTGATAGAAAAAGAAACCTTGAATCACTTGCAATAATGGCAGAAGCATTTGTTGTAACAGTTATTGCATTTCCGCTTTTTTTAACAATCATTATATCTATTATGGGACTTACAAGTAGTACAGGTATTGCTTTTGATTTCTTATATATAATTGCATTACTAGTACTTCCAATGGCGTATTTCGGATTTTATGTTTTAATGAGTTCTGGAATGGGAGAGACTGTATGAAGCTTCCAAGCTTGCATAAAAAATACGATGCAAATCAGATTTACGGCAAAGATAAAAATATACTTATTATTATAGGTGTTTCAATTGGTATTTCCTTTTTTTTATTTTTTATTGGTTTTTTGATGTTAATAGGTGCTTTTCAAGTTCCCGCTAATGCTTTATCTGGAATGGATTTTGTTGTATTTGGAATATTAACAGCTATAGGACCGATTGGTTTTTATAACCATATGAAATCAAAAAGAAAAAAAGATGCAGAAGAACATCTACCAGATTTTTTAAGAGAAATTAGTAGCTCATCTGCATCTGGTATGACCATTTTTGATGCAATAATTTCGGCATCAAGTGGAGACTATGGTCTACTTACACCTGAAATTAAGATGATGGCTGCACAACTATCCTGGGGGGTTTCTGTTAATGAAGCACTTGAAAATTTTGCGAAAAGAATAAACACACCATCAGTAAAAAGAATTATTGTAACAATAAATAAATCACTTGAAATAGGTGGTAACACAACAGCTGTTTTTGAAGCAGCTGCAAAGGAGATTGATCAAGTAAAACTAGTAGAAGAGCAAAGAAAAGCAGAAATGTCACTTTATGCAATTGTGATTTTCATTAGTTTCTTTGTGTTTCTTGCAGTAATTTTGATAATTGATAAAACAATTTTTGCAGAGTTTTTCAATCTTCAAAAAGATTTACCATCTGTACAAGGGGCTCAAGGGACCATTGGTATTTCACTTGGAAAAATTGACCCCGAAATGTTGAAAAACACTTTCTTTTTATTTGTTTTGGTTCAAAGTATAGGTGGTGGGCTTCTTGGCGGATTCATGATGGATGGAAAACTTTCCTCCGGTGTTAGATTTGGATTCGTTCTAGTTTTAGCTTCATTTTTTATGTTTAAATTTATGTTTTAAAGATAAATTTAACAATTTGTAAAAATAACAGAAAAAATTCATATACTAGAAATCGAAGAGATTTACACGTGGATTGGGTAATATGACGGGAAACAACTCGTTTAATCGTAACTATGCCGTTTCAGAAATAGTTGGAGGTATAATTTTACTATTTATCGCAATTTTATCTTTTTCCTTAATATACGTTTATTTTCTTTATCCAGCACCAGATGTTAGAGTCTCTGTAAAAATCGAAGGATACGTTGATGCAAATGGAAATCTTGTATTAGAACATACTGGAGGGGTTTCCCTTGAAAACTATAGAATTTGTCTTTATACCTATCCTGAGAAGACATCAATCAAGTCTGAAATGATTAGAGGAGATAATTGGGAGATTGGTGCTTTTAGATATCCTTTTGATTTGTTAGATTTAGAAGATATAAAACTTTTAATACCTACAGACATTATAGATTGTCAGGTTTATACTTTTGATGAAAATAACAATGAAGAACGAGTATTTAATGGAGTATTTTCGGGGAAACCTTTACCTCTACCTAGTCTAAATATAAGTGACATAATGCTGATTACCAGTCTTAGAGGTGACACTGTTGATGAAGATCTTATTTGCTTTACTTATAAGGTTAATTCCACATTAAATGTAACATCATATATTTTTAAATGGATGGTAAACGGGCAAAGTCTTGCTCAAATTTTAATGCCATTTGATGTTCAAAACGCAACAGATGCAAAAGATTATTCAGACTATGACAACCATGGAGATGTAAGTGGCGCGATTTGGAATGATTCTGGAGTGGTGGGAGGATGTTATGATTTTGATGGAGCAGGAGATTCAATCGAAATGGATTTACCATCTATGTTCCAAGATATATCAAGAGGAGACTGCACAATAAGCATATGGATTAAAAGTTATGACGTTTTAGATGACAACAACGTAATACTTGAAATCTGTGATAACTATCCAGGTAATAAAAACTATATTAGACTGTTTCAGTTTGGCACTGAAATCCATATGGCTGTGTTAGACTCAAATATCATGCGTGCTGTTAGAACAGATGAAATAACAAATAATGAATGGTATCATATAGCAGGTACATGGGATGCAGGCACAAAAGAAGTGGCAATTTTTTTAAACGGAGTTAAATACACAGAAGAGGGTAAAAGAGATCTATCTCTTGGATCTCAAGATGGTTTATCTATTGGACATGGTAGTTCCAGTACTCCATATTGGAAGGGACAACTTGATGAGTTCCAGGTTTTTGACCGTGTTTTATCAGATGAGCAAATATATTATATATATCTAACACAAAAATACTCCCAATGCAATATAAGTTTAATTGCTGCTCAAGAAACAAGTCTAGGAGACCTATGGCAATGTTATATTATCCCAACAGATGGGACACAAGAAGATGAAGCATACGAAACTAATATTTTACAGATAATCGGCTATGAAGGAGGTGAATAATTAATGAATAGTTTTATTGGAAAATATTTATCAATTATTTTGATTCTTTTCAGCCTTATTTTTGTTTTTACAGTTTTTGAATCAGAAAAAGTAACAGCAAAAACCTATGATGGTGAGGATCTAGTACTAGCTATTCTTGTAAATACATCAACCCTTCTTGATTCATATTATGATGAAAAAGCGCCGAACAGCCAAGATCAAAGCATGATTTTATCAGAACTTGGAACAATGAGCCCAACAAATGGAGATACCTTTATTATATTAAGCACGGGCAAAGCTGGAACAAGTATTGTTACAACTGATGAAGAAAACCCAGGGGACGAACGAGGAACATATACTAGTAATAAATATGGATACCCCAGAGATTTTGCATATCTAAAAATTTGGCTTTTAGTTCCAAAACATATGCACTCTTTGTATTATGATTTTCAATTCTTTAGCTCAGAATACCCAGAATACGTAGGCTCTTCATATAATGATAAATTTGTTGTAACTGTTGATTCACCATCAAAAGGAGTATCAATATATACTTGCGATGTTAACAATGGTAACTTTGTTCTAGATTCAAACTATATACCTGGTACAGGGTTTGACATCTTTGCAGAAAGCGGAAACCCAGATAATGTAGATATAGTTAATACAACGCCAAAAACCCCTGGGGCAGATGCAGGAGCAACAGCTTTAACAACAAAGGGGGGCTCAATACACCCAGTTTCTCCTCAAGAAATAATAACAATTACATTTGAAATAAGCGACGCCGGTGACAACCAGTTTGATAGCGCTGTTTTTATTGACAATTTAGTTTTTTCAGGATACGCAAGAACAGATATAATTGCAACAAAACAAGTAAGTGACCTAAACAGTCCACCATATGAATGTAATGATACTGCTGAATATGAAGTGGTAATAACAAATGTTGGGGATATAATTCAAAACGACAACCCTGGAAATGAATATGAAGATATTCTTTCAGAAAATGTTACATATGTACCAAGCTCAGCAAGTGCAAGTGGAGGCATCATATCTTATAATTCTTCCGAAAGGAAAATAATATGGAACGGGGCTATCCCTCAACAAGACTCAATAATTCTAAACTATCAAGTTACCATAAATGAAGACCTTGACAACGGAACAATTATTTCAAATCAGGGGACAATTTATTGGGATTCCGATGAAAACGGAATAAATGACGAAACTGAACTTACAGATGATAACAATATTGATGATAGTATAGACAGTGATGGAGACGGTGAAACTGATGATGATGATCCAACAGAAATCACAGTAATTTCCTTCGCACCACCAAACCAGGTAACAGAAGATTTCAGCGATGATGCACCTGGCGAAAATGCAACCCAAACTTATTTTGGAAGAATATGGTTCGAAACAAACACAGAAAACTTTGGAAACAATTTTGAAGTAGTAGATAACTATCATTACTCAACAGATAATGGTTTCAAAACACAAATAAGATCAACGGGAGGAATTCAATACTGGAATTACTACCTATCAGAACTTGAAAACGATATCAACTGGTGGGAAGCTATGTTTTCATGTGAAAACGCAAGTGAATCTTACGATCTAACTCTAAACTTTAAAAACGTTAATGATCAAACTATTGCCAAACTAAAATTTCAATATTATCACGATGGGGAATATTTACCCACAGACTGGACTTTAAGATTATTCTATTGGAATTCAATTACCAGCCAATGGGGTAAACTCAGTTCAGACTATCCAGATGGCGCTTTATACAAAGGATGGTATAAAATAAGAATAGCAAAAAATAACACAAAACTAAATTATTACTTATACGAGGGAAGTAGCACACTTGTAGATTTTAAAGAAGCCAGTCAATTAAGTTATTCATTCTCAAATCTCGCAAAAATAACCTTTACCAGTTCAATAGAACCTATTAACTGTCCACTTTTCATATGGGATGAACACAAACTTGGATTAGGCTAAATTTTACGGAGTTTCTCTCACAGGATTAAAGTAAGTTGCATATTCTTCTTCTAACTCATCTAACAAACCCATATAAAATCCTAATTCTAGTCCTAACAATAGCAAAGTTTCATTATAAAATTCTAAGAGCTCAGAAACATTCGTATTATTACCATAAAAACTAAAATTTTCTGCAAGCTCTTTTAAAATTTTACTAGCATTATAACCAAGTAAACAAATATTAGCACCTGACTGGGATATACTTTTGTAAATATTAATTATCGAGGTATATTTTACATCAGTAGAATATTTAATAGTATCATTAAAAAAAACTTTTGTATTTAAAAAGTTATTATAACCAAGAAGATAATCCTCCATTGCAGATGTACAGTTAACAATTACTTTTTCATACTCACCAATTGGATACCATATTAAAGCTGCAACATCATAATAAGAATCAGCAGAGGACCTATACTCTCTTGAAAAATCCAAAGAACCAAGCGATTTAAAAATATGATCTGTAAAGTTCTTACTTTTATTTTCAAAAACATTTTTTTCAGTTGTAATATCTTTAATTTGTTCTTGATATGATTCAATTTCAGAACGCCTTGCGACATCTGCAACAAAATAGGTAATAATAATTGCACCAATCATAATAGATAAAAGCATAATAAACAAATTTCTATCAAATATTCTTACCAAATCATTCACCACCCTAAATCTCCTATATACAAATAATACTTAATAGATATCTTTACTCATCCACAAGTCTTTTTTTGTATTTATAAGTATTTAAATAATTTGGGTAAAGTTTACAAATTGTAATTTTTTAAGGGAAAGATTAAAGAAAGGACGTTATTTACCAAATTTACAAAAAAATAAGCTTTTACATGCCCCGGTGGTGTAGTGGCCTATCATCCAAGCCTGTCGAGCTTGGGACTCGGATTCAAATCCCGGCCGGGGCGTTCTTTACTTTTAACATTACTTACTTTATCCTTACTTGAGCTATCAGAATGATAATAAATTTGATGTCTCCCTTCTATAAAATTAAAATATCCTACGAGATTTTTAAAAGATAGTATTATTATTTAATTTTATAGAAAATTATTTATTTATAATTTGACTATTTTAATATATGATTGACTTAGAAAAGCATAAACTTTTAAAATATCCTCTTTTTAGTACACTTTATTTTTCTCAGGGTATTATTTATGCATTAGCAACTGTAATTATTAATGTTTATCTTGATGGTAAAGGAATACCAGATCATATAATTGGATTAATTATCGGAATAGCATATGTACCTTGGGTTATAAAATTTATTTTTGGAGGCATAGTAGATCGATATATAAAATTTGGGAGAAAAAAATTTATAGTTCTTGGTGGCTCATTAAGTGCTATTAGTTTTATTATTCTTTCATTTATAGATCCATCAAATTCTTTAATTCCTTTTACATTAATTTTATTTATAGGGTCAAGTGGTATAGCATTTTTAGATGTATCAGCTGATGCATGGGCGATTCAAACCACTGAGCCTCATGAACGTGGCAAAGTCAATGGAACAATGTTTGCTGGATTATTTTTTGGAATGGCAACAACATCCATTGTATTTGGACATATTGCAGAACATTACGGTTATAATGTATCTTTTTTTGCCGCAGGGTTAATTATATTAGTTATAGTTATTTTTCCAATTTTGGTTAAAGAAAAAATTATTATTGATAAAAAACAAAGAATTGGAAAACTTCTGTTTAAAGAGTTTAAGAAAAAAAATACGCAATTGGTTATATTGCTATTTCCGATATCAGCTATTAGTTTTGGTTTATTAACAATTGTTGTTCCTCAATATATGAATGATGTTATGTCATTAAAAATTGGACAAATTGGATTAATAACGGCCATAGGACCCATAGCAACAGTTATGGGAAATATTGTAGGAGGGTTTATGGCTGATCATATGGGTAGAAAAAAATCGCTTTATATTTTTCTTGGAATAAATCTAATATTTGCTTCATTATTAATATTTGCAGATACTTGGTTAATCCTTGTAATTATTTGGGGAGTAATTGGATTTTTACATGGGGGTCATTACTCAGCATTGGGTGCATTATCAATGGATATTACAAACCCAAAACTTGGTGCTTCAGAGTATTCGCTTATAATGGCAGCTGGTAACGCAGGAGAAATGGGAGGAACTGTTATCAGTGGTTCTCTAATTTCATCAATTGGATTTAGTAGAACTTTTTTATATTCAGGATGGGTTTATGGACCAGCTTTATTAGTTTTATATTTTATGAAATTAAAAATTAAGAATAAATAGAATTAAAACAACAATGAGTTAAATCTTTTTGAAATTGTGATTTATATAAATATTAATTAAATCCGCCTGTAACTTATTTCACATTTATATCTTTCATAACCTTATAATTTATCTGTTTTAAATTCTCTTCATTCTTAATGTTGATAAGACATTCGATCACTAACTCTTAAGTTAAGTTATGTATTTTTTCTACTGTCTTTTAATCTTTATTAGATGAACTGTCAAACTTGGAACTCTGGTTCAAACCCCGCCCTATGAATTACAATTATTTTTTGACAATTTAACAAGATAACTACAAATATTAATAATAATAAATACTATTATTGAGCTGGAATGGTGAGAAGAAAATCAATAATATTTCTAGTAGCATATACCTTATTTATTAGATTAAATTTTGTTATTTATCCAGTTGAGCTCTGTACAGCGGAAACAAAAACATTACATGTTGGATCAGGACACGCATATACAACAATACAGGAAGCAATTAATGCAGCAAATATTTCAGATACAATATATGTTCATCGTGGGACGTATACAGAAAATATAGTAATTAACAAATCATTAACACTTGCAGGTGAAAATAAACTCAACACAATTATAAACGGTGCAAATACTGGTCATATATTAAAAATTACCAGAGATAATGTCAATTTATCTGGTTTTACCATACAAAACTCTCAAGGTAGCGGGTATGACTGCCTAATCCTTGATAAGGCAGATAATTGCTTTATTTATGATAACATTATTCAAAACAGTGCAGATGAAGGAGTTTTTTTATTTGACTCAGAGTACAACAAAATAAGCGAAAACACAATTAAAAAAAATGAAAACTATGGTGTTTCAACTTCCTATTCTGATAACAACATAATTGATAACAATCAAATAATCTACAATGAAAATGGAATAAACATAGGAAGTTTTAGTGATTCAAACGAAATTTATGATAACTATGTAATAGGAAGACAAGATGTTTATTGGGGTTATGGAATAAAACTAGGAACTCAAACAAGTAGCAACATACTTTTCGAAAATAAAATAAATGATTTTGATCAAAATGCAAATGATTTAGGATCTGGGAATTTCTGGTATAAAAGTTCAACAAGAAATGGAAACTACTGGGATGATTATACAGGAGAAGACTCTGGTGATGGGCGAGGTACCATTCCTTACAACATCCCTGGTTCTGCAGGTAGCAAAGATATATATCCGCTAGGATATTTTATCAACCCAGAACCAGAAGCATTCATCGATTCAATTAGCCCAAATCCTGCATTAGAAGGTGACATAATTACTTTTACAGGACATGGAACAGATGATGGATATATTATATCCTATGAATGGAAAGTAGGAAGCCTAAAAAAACAAAGATCAACTTTTCAATATTCAGGTTTACCCGCTGGAACATACGTAGTAGGATTTAGAGTTCAAGACAATGAGGGAGATTGGTCAGAATATTATGAAGAAGATCTAACTGTTAAACCCTCGCCTAATAACAAAGAAAATCAAATTCCTACTGCTGTTATCTCATCAATCAGTCCTTCAACCGCAATAGAAGGTCAACCAATATATTTTGAGGGATATGGAGTTGATAACGATGGAAACATAATTCAATATCAATGGAGCTCAGATATCAATGGATATCTTAGCAAGAAAGAATCATTTAACTGCACAAACCTTTCCATTGGAACACATAATATATTATTCAAGGTTCAGGATAACAAAAGCGCCTGGTCAAATATAGATAAATGGACTATTGAAATAACAGAGGATCCAACAAAAGATAACAACCCACCTGTAGCAAATATCAATGCAAACTTATCAGGTTATGTAAATAATATTTTAATTTTCAATGGTTCAAAAAGCTATGACCCAGATATTAATGATACAATTACCCTTAATTGGGATATGGGCGATGGCACAATAAAAATAGGAAAAATAGTTGAACATATCTACAATGAAACTGGAAACTACACAATTACATTAACTGTCACTGATAGCTTTGGATTTAAAGATCAAAATACTATTAATGTAAACATTTATGCAGAAACTACAAATGGAGGAAAATCTAACACTGAAACACCTGGGTTTATTGTAATATTATTTATACTAGCAACTATGGTTTTAATACTAATAAAAAAGAAAAAATAATAAAATTAATGATATCCGCCTATTTTTAAACTTGGATCCCCAAATAGCACCCATTGCTCTATTGTCTTACGATCAACTTGATCGTTATTTACATATCCAATGATATCAATATAGTCTTTAATTGCTCCACTATGAGCTTCACCTAGATATGATGCCCCATTTGCATATTGATAGAAAAATCTTGGTTCAAGCCAACCACCAAGACCAGATGTACAATAACTATTTGGATATCCATAACCAAGACCTGTATTTCCAATAGTCGCAATAGTTCCTCCATCAGCAAGACGTGTAAGATGCCAACTCCAACAGTCATTAATCCATTCCATATAATAAAATCTGCCAGCAGGGCTAATTTTAAAGTACTTAAGAGGCTCCTTCAAAAAATCGCGTATAAGATTCATTAGGTTTACTTCAAACTGGCTATTATGACAACCTCCTACAACTAATATTGGGAGTTTTTCACCGTTTTTAAAAAGATGCATATCCTTCCTTAAAACATCAAGAATCCACTCGCCTCCACTATAAGAGTCTGTAGCTGGAACACTCCAAACAGATGGATTTCCATGGCCTGTCATATGAATAAATCCTGCTCCTTGTTGAAAAACATCGATAACATCATTAAGAGAGGTAAGATTACCTGTTGATGCCCAAACTTCATTAATTTTATGATTAAGAGAAGACATATATTGGACTGTTACACCTGTTTCAAGCTCCCCTTCATAAATACCAGGAGTCCCGCCTCTAGCTGGATTAAAAGTATCCCCTGCTATTACAGCAGTTGTGTTAAACCAATCACCTCCAAAAGTTTTTGTCTCATAATTAATAATTTTATCAACTATTGTCTTTACTTGTTGTTTATTTCTGCAAGGTAGTCTCCCCACATAAATATCAGGTGAAAAATCAATAATGTCTTTTTTGTCAGCTTCAGAACTTAAGTAAGAAAAATAATCAAATATTCCATCTTCGTTTGTATCCCAGCTTGAAAACTTGTATTCTGAATCATAGATATCTGCATAATAAAGATCAGTTATGTAACCTATTTCCCAACCATCATCATTATTTGCATATCTAACAGGCACATACCAATTATTATCCCTACCTTTTAAAATATCAGTAAATAAAGTGTGATAACTTGCAAGATTTTGCCCTTTCAGCCCACCGACTAGCAAAACATAAGAAATATTGTAGTTATCCAATGCATCCTTGATAAAATATTTTATCTGCTCTGGTTTGTCTCGACCTTTATATTGTCTGTATATCTCTTCAGTTTTTTTTAAAAAAGTCACAATACCACAATTATTTTTGTGATCAATTAAAGGCTGCAAGATGTATGAAAACTTACTAGGAGCGATTATTAATAAATCACGTTCCCCCTTGAAATTATTTATTTGATTTGGTACTTCATATACAATGTTAATGTCAACATTTGAAGCAATATGTAATGTATCTTGCGCTGGGATATATCTAGCAGGATATAGTTTGATTGATAGTGTAAGACCATCTATTCCACATGTTTTAGTATAGGAATATGCCTGCTCTGGGTAAAAATCATTTGATAGATATGTGTAATGTTTTATCATTTTATCATATAGAGTTTCTTTTTTGTTTTGAATAGAAAACAAAGGTTCTTTTTCTGGCGCATAGATCAGTTTTTTATCAAGCTTCATATCAAAAAAATCAGAAAATACGCAATCAATATTATTAACTATAGTCCCTTTAGGAAAAATAAACGTTTTAATAATAACAGGGAGCATTGGCTCACCTGGCTCAAAAGTATATGTATCAGCGTTTTCAAAATCAACTGAAAAAAAATCTGCAACAGTTTTTATTTCAGCTTTTGAAAATGATAAGCTAAGATTTTTTGAGTTTTTATAATAAACAGAATCATCATCAGGTTGTGCAGTCACAGTTAAAACTGTTAAAATTAATAAAGATATAATGAATATCGATATAATTTTAATTGACATTTTATCAATAACCCCCCTTTGATGATTATATGAATAATACAGTCAGTATATTATATAAATGTTTTTGTACAATAAATTACAAAAAAAAAAGAAAAAAATTTAGTATTTTAGATTTTTAGTATGTTTTGAAAAAAAGGTAAAGAAAGTAGCCTTTGAAACACTGGAAAATTATTCAAAAATCTTCCAAACATAAAGTCTTTTGTTTTTGGAAGACTGATAGTTTGTGTTGCCCAGTCACTTTCTGCACCATGAAAATCTTTTGCTTTTGCTTTCAATGTATAACTTTTTTCTTCTGTCCAAGTATGTGTGAATTTTTCTGTTTTGCCTGAATTAACAAAACTAGTCCATCCAGTGTTGGTACCATCTCCCCAGTCTACATAGTACGCTATTTGATCATTATATTCATCGTATGATGTAAAACTAAATGTATATTCAACATTTGGTGTTCCTTTGCTTGGGCCACTTATTATTGGTTTAGTTGGCCCATATTCTAATGTTACTGTAAATGTACCTTGAATTGCATTTCCTGCTTTATCTTCGACAATTATATTTACTGTATGTGATCCTCCTTGATTTATTGGAAATGGAGAGGCATAGTCTACCCAATCACCATTATCGATTTTATAAGTAATTGTTTCGATACCTGAATCAGCATCATTTGCATTTATTGTAACTTGAACAGGTGTAATATACACATCATCTCCGTTTTTCTCACCGTTTAAAACAACATTCATAATAGGATCATTTACATCTATTCCGATGTTAACTGTTTTCGTTGACTCAACATTTCCATGTATATCAACTGCATAATATTGAATAGTGCGTAAACCTGGAGTACTTTTTCGTATCTTAAATGTACCTGAAAATTCACGAGCTCCATGGCAATATGTTTCAGACCATTCTCCATTATCAATCTTAAAATAAAGTCTTGATACCCCACTCCAGTCAGTTGTTTTTAACTCAACAATAACATCATCATTAAACCAGGCTTCATCATCCTGATCTATACCACCTGCTATCGCTATAGTTTCAGGAGGCTGTGATTTATCTATATTAACTGGTATTATAACTGTATTTGTTGCACCTTCATTATCGGTTACTTTCAAAGTAGCAGAATATTGTTTATTTTGATCTGGATAAGTATATGTATAATATGGTTGAGTTGTATCTACCGTGCCATCACCATTAAAGTCCCATGCATAAGCAGTAATTGTACCATCGACATCATAGGAAAATCTTCCATCAAAATATATCTCATTATCTTCTCCACCATAATATGACGGTTTTGAAACAGCAACAGGAGGCCAAATATCTTTTACTACAACATTTTTTGTAAGAGTACTTGAAAGCCCTCCAGAAGCCCATACTTCTTGCGTAACTTGATAAGTTCCTTCAGAAGTGTATGTCCATTCTGGGTTTTCTGCATTATGATCAGTGCCACTAACATCCCATTCACCATCACCATCAAAATCCCAGTTCCAAAGCACAACTGGCCCTCTTGCCTGATCTTGAAATTGAATCTCAGATCCTAATTTTGGAGTTGCGGGACTAAATTCCCATCCAGCATATACATGATAAACGGGATTTATTGGATTTACTGGTTCTTCTGCCTCAGGCCATTCAGGTGCTGTAACCCAAGTTAAATCTCGATCCCCAAGCATTAGACATCCATATGCAAGATTGTGGAATCCACCATATCCGAATCCTGTACCCCAAGTGTTTTTAATTATCCAATAACCGCCATTGTGAATAGAGGCGTCATCAACCCATCCAAAAATTGTATTACCATGATTTGTCCAACTACCAGTTTCAGTTCCTTCATATACATCTGTTGGACTATGATGTGAATTCCAAAAGCTAGACCAACCACTTGATGCATAAATATCTGTAATTATTGGTCCATAGGTAATAATCCAGCTTTTCATTAAATCCCAGTAGTTAGGATCACTTGGAGTGCCTGATGTGACACCGAAATCTTCAACCTGAAATAGAATATTATCTTCTGCAGGTGGAACAGTGTAATAGTTCCAATTGGGACATTTTTCGTCACATGGAACATAATCTGTTGCCGTATAATACATACATGATTCTAATGGAATACCGTTAATTCCATTTCCTGTACTTCCTGGATTTTCAGATTTAATATATTCAATTGCTTCAGACATCCACCCACCGCTACATGAACCTGCTGCAGGAAGACATGACATAACATATTGTTCAGATAAATCAACATCAAAATTAGGATCCCCTTTAGCAATGTTTATTGCTGCGTCTAAACCTCCTATAGCAGAAAAATCCCAACAACTACCACAATTCTGTTGATCTTTAGCAGGTGTTGACCAATCTCCACCAAAACTCTTCCAACTAAAAGAGCTAGGAAGATCAACAGCTGAAACTGTTGGTTGAGGATTTTGTATCATTTTATCAATTTGATCTTGTGTTTTTTCAGGCAAAGGAGGGCAATAATACTCTTTACCGTTAAAAAGCACAAAATCACTATCAACCTTATCCTTTGTTATACTTGTTATTTTTAATGTTGCTTCATCGATATTTTGATCTTTTTCATCAGCCTTATTACTCATCGCTAGCCCTGATACAGCTACTGCTAGCAAACAAGCTGTCATTAATATCGCAAATATTTTTTTCATTTTTTGCCTCCACTATGAAATTAACAATGGTTAATATTAAGAATGTTATTCTGCAATTTAAACCTTTTGTTTACATTAATAGATGTAAAGGAATACTATAATTAATAAAACAATCCATATAACCATGTAAAATTTTGATAGAAAATTTCGATTTTTTCAGCGATTTTTGAAAACGATACTGTTAAAAGTTTGCACTTTGCCATACTTACAGGCAAAGGGTCACTCCATTCACTATCTTCACCATATTCATCCCTTGCCTTTACTTTTATGATATATGATCCTCTTTTGGTCCATGTATGAAAAGCTGAAGCAGTATCACCAGACATATATGGTCCAATCCATCCACTTGTTCTTCCATCACCCCAGTCAAATTGGTAATATATATTATGTCCATCAACATCTAACGTACTTGTTGTATATGTATATATTTCTGTTCTTATTTTCCCTTGAGTAGGACCATCTGGTTTATCTGGTTTTTCTGGTGCATTGTTCATAACAATTACAGTAATAGGTTCAGACCAATTGCTTTCTGCACCACTTTTATCACGTGCCTTCACTGTAACATTATATTCTCCTTTTTTGGTCCAAGTATGTGTGATTTCTCCTGTTTGTCCTGAATTGTAAAATTTTTCTGAAGCAGATATTGTTCCATCTCCCCAATTGCAAATATACCGAACCATATCACCATCTGCATCTATTGCTGTTGCTGTATAAAATGCTTCAATTCCAACGAGTATCTGTGAGTCACCTGTTAAATCAACAGGTTCTGTAGGTGGATTTGTTTTAATATCATATGTTGAATGCTTAAGTTCAATATCTACATCATATCGCCCAAAGTATCCTTCAGGTTCACCAAATAAATGTATCCCTTTTGATTCTACTTTTAAAATATTTCCAACTGAAGGTGTATACCAATAAATATGTTTTTTTTCTCCCAAATCTGGAGAAACTATTTTTATAGCATCGTAATCAAAAGAGCCGATCTCAACTAAATCCCAGCTATCAACTTCAGCAGTATGAGCCCATATAGATATATACTCTGTACCATAAGTTGATTGTAATATACTTGCAAGATCCAGGTTTAAACCCAAAATATTTAAATTTAGACCAGGTTCAATTAGTGTCATATCAGGATTCCACATTCCACCAACATTTAATGGAAATTTAAGTGCACCAGGTTTTCCATATGTAATTACTATTTTACCATTTCCATCAAAATTTATGTTTCCAATTTTACCTGAAAATTGTATATTATCCATAGTTGATAAAAGTAAATTGTTTTTAGAAATATAACTTAATCCTGATATATGGCCATTATTAATACTTCCCGATATCGGAATTGGTAAAAAAGGGATCCTTAGACTTGCATATCCAGAAAATGTCCCTGTTACACCCATTTTATAAAATTCTGCTTGTACATCCTCAACGATAAAAGTAATATCATGAAATGTAAGCTCAATTAAATTTGATTCGTAACCACCGCTAATGTCAAAATGATATGTCCAACTATCACCAATATCCCACATTGGTAACTCTGCATCATTTTTATCATCATATAAAAAAGTTGTATTGGTTTCTTCATCAATTTTTATTATTTTTAACCCATTACCAATAACACAATTAAAAAATACTACCATAACCAAAAGTACAAATATAGTTTTATATTTCATATTTTTCTGCTCCTCCAAAGCCACAAATTTTTTAAGTTAAGATTAAGCAATTTTACTCTATTTTTATTACTATTATTAAATCAAGCATTATGTATTAAAAGGAAGCTAAAGAATTTTATATTGAAATAAATATTAATGGTATGGTTTCATAAGTAGAAATTATTTCTTCTTTTTTATATACTTCAACAGTGAAAATGTAAAAACCTGTAGGTATTTCAAACGATGCTTGACATCCATCAGTAATATCATTGTCCCATTCTACAAATTTATTTTTCCTTATAAGCTGGTCTGAAATAAATTTCACAGAATCAGCATTTTGAGGGACGGGGATTTGTATATCAACTTTTCCAGCGATTGCTAAACCAATTCCCAGTTGATTTAAGATTTGTTTGCCATTAATGATAATACTGGGTTTACCAACATTCCAGTTGGTAACATGTACCCATATCTCATGAAGATCCTCCTGACCAGATTCATCTACCACCTCTGCACGAACCATTACGTTTACACCCATCTGTTGATAAGGATTACCATCTTCTTGTAATATATCTTTTGAATGATACCTTCTTTTTTCGTTGCAGTACCATTCATATGGCGGCGTATCATCTACATAAGGTTGATCCATCCAATCTCCATCTATCTGAATATTAAACTGTACTCGATCAATTACTCCATTATCAGATGCATCTGCCCGTACCCAAAAAGGTATCTCTACCTCTTGTTCATTTATTGGTTCAGTTATTTCTACTTGTGGTTTTTCTGCTACTGGTGGTGTGGTTGATGTTTCTGATAAAACATTAGAAGTATCTAAATTGAAAGTAAACTTAGAGCAGTGTGGAGATACTTTCTACGGTACTGTATGGGAAGAGTTTTACGGTTCAGGTATTG
>Ga0209536_100004999_pt1 | contig 20801 bp, 19 predicted proteins | sample DeeMarSeWOR28_12_FD_187461 | JGI IMG/M metagenome (GOLD analysis project Ga0209536, IMG submission 187461) | Marine sediment microbial communities from White Oak River estuary, North Carolina - WOR-2-8_12 (SPAdes) (version 2) | ecosystem: Environmental > Aquatic > Marine > Intertidal zone >... | reverse complement strand
ACAGGTAGGCATTCTGTCCACAGGTAGGCACTCCGCCCAGAGATCGAGGCAAGGCATGGAGCAATTATCAGACAACAGGGCCTTTTTTCGGCTTTCTTTCGTGACAAAAATCACGTAGTGACCTGCATCATCCCTGAAGATGACATATGTCACTTCTAAAACACGGATACGGCCTGTAAGATGACAGCAGACAGTGCAGCCACGCATTAGGTATAGAGGACCAGATGCAAGACGAGATCAGGAAACCGGGCTTCGAGCGCAAAGGGGGCAGCATCACAGACGGGACTGTCAGCCTCATCAGCCGCGTCGAAGAACTCGCGTACGAACTCGAGGTAAAAGAAGTCATGACGGACAACGTTAAGGTTGTCAGCCCGGAGTCCTCCATGGCCTACGTTCTGGAGCTATTCCGACAGGCACGCATCTCGGGCGCCCCGGTTGTTGCAGATGGGAACCTGGTGGGCATCGTCAGCCTCGAAGACCTAATCCGTGCTTTAACGCGGGGGAATCTTGAAGCCTCGGTGCGTGACTATATGACAACAGAGCTGCTCACAGTCAGAGCTACCGACCCGGTTGTAGAAGCCCTGAAGCTATTTGACCAAACCCAAGTGGGTAGGCTGCCGGTGCTCGATGAAAGAGAGAAATTAGCAGGTATCATCACCAAGGGCGACATCACCCACGGCCTACTAGCAGCATTGCAGCAGGACTATCAATTAGAGGAAATCAAGCGCTATCGGGCCAGCCACTTGTTTGAGGACATTATTTCCGATCGAACCAGTCTGATACTGAGATACGCGATTGAGCCGAGGAACTTCACCCAAGGCGGCGCAGCTTCGAGTAACATCAAACGTGCCTTGCTGAGACTGGGTGCCGACCCTCAAATTGCCAGACGTTGCGGCATTGCCATATACGAAGCAGAAATGAATCTCATCATCCATGCCACAAACGGGGGACTTGTCCGAGCTGAAATAGAACCACATGTGATCCTGATGGAGACGATTGACGATGGCCCAGGAATAGAAGATACAGAGTTGGCGATGAAAGCTGGATATTCGACTGCATCTGAGGAGATTCGGGAGATGGGATTCGGCGCGGGTCTGGGCCTGAATAATATACAGCGCTGCGTAGATGAGATGAAGCTTCAGTCAAGGCTGGGTTCAGGTACCCGGCTTGAGATGAAGATCTACCTGAACGACCAGAAACCATCTCGTGACCCACAGCATCCTGACGAGGAGAAGACCTCGAATGACACTCCAAGAGATCATCAAGCAACTGGACCTCACCTTGCTGACTGAGCAGAAAGACTTCAGTGAGGTGGTCCCAACCTGTGGTTATGCTTCCGATTTGCTGAGCTGTGTCATGGCGGGCGCCAGACATAGGGCAGTCTGGGTCACTTTGCAGTCACACACAAACGTGGTGGCTGTTGGGGCACTGTTAGAGCTAAGCGCTATTATCATCACCGAGGGTGCAGCCCCGGACCCAGACACCATCTCCAAGGCGAACGAAGAAGGAGTCACACTGCTCCTTACTGAGAAACCGACATTTCGCGTGACCGGAAGATTGTGGGAATTGGGTCTGAGAGATAGCTGATGACCGGACAGAGCAGTACCCGGGTCGACGGATGTGTCCTGAGCATCAGCATATGAGTGGAGAGCACGAACTGAGAACCTATGTTGCCGAGCTACACGTGCACACAGTTGTATCGCCTTGCGCGGCCGCCGAGATGATTCCTCCGCTTATTGTTCGAGAGGCCTTGGCAAACGGAATCAACTTGATCGCGATTACCGACCACAACTCAAGTGCCAATGTCGGCGCAGTGCAAAAAGCAGCAGAAGGCACCAGCTTGAGTGTACTGCCTGGGATGGAGCTACAGACACGCGAAGAAGTGCACCTACTATGTTTGTTCGACGCCCTGGCCGAGCTCGAGACCTGGCAGGCACTGGTTGATGAGCGGCTACCGCCTCTTGAAAACAGCATTGAATACTTCGGTGAGCAATTTGTGGTAGATGAAACCGGCGAATTCATCCGACGTGAAACCCAACTTCTGTGTACCTCGGCCGATATTCCGTTGAAGGAAGCTGTAGAACGCGTTTTGAAGATAGGAGGAATGGCCATCCCGGCTCACGTAAACCGCAAGGCCTTTAGCCTGATCTCCACCCTTGGTTTTGTGCCACCAAACCTTCCGATTGACGCGTTGGAGTTGTCCGGACACACAAACCCTTCGTGGGCGTACGAGAAGCTTCCGCAGCTCAGGGACTACCCATTGATTCAGAATGGCGATGTACATCGTCTTGATGAGTTTATGGGTGTGAATGTCTTCAGGTTGGCTGCCCCAACCATCCCTGAGCTAAGACTCGCCCTCCACAATCAGCGGGGACGCTCGCTGGCCATCCGCCATAGTATGAATTGACAAGCTACGCAGCTTATGATGACATTTGTCATATGACCACGTCTGTCAAGTGTGCTACAATTTATAGTGATAAAATTCACGATCCAGATTAATAACGCCGACATCCACCCGGAGTCTGAACATGATAAGAGCATTTGAAAACATACCCGAGACTGATCCGCTGGTCGTGGCCTCAGAACGAGCGATTATTGACCAGGTGCTCGAGGAAAACAGAAGCACAGCTGGCGCCACGATGGTGGTATTGAACGAGATACAGAGTCGCATCGGGCACATCTCCTTCCCCATGCAGGCCTACGTAGCGAAAGAACTGCGAGTCCCAATGAGCCAAATCAACGGCGTAGTCTCGTTCTACTCTTTCTTTACCACCCGCCCGAGAGGCAAGCACACTATCAAGTTCTGTTTGGGCACCGCTTGCTATGTGCGCGGGGCCCCGACATTGATTGAAAAAGTGCAAGAGTCGTTGGGGATTAATGTTGGGGAAACAACAGAAGATGGTGAGGTGACCCTTGAGGTGTGTCGCTGTCTGGGAGCTTGCAGCCAGGCGCCGGTGGTCGTGGTGGATGAGTCCTTGCGGGGACGCGTGCATCCTAAGGCGATGCCGCAAATCATAAGCCAGTGTCAGGGCAACAGTCGCGACAGCAGTTCGTAGGTGAGAAGGATTGAGGGAGATAGCCTTACATTTAATGGACATCGCCGAGAACAGCGTTGCGGCAGGTGCCAGCAATGTTGAAATTACGATCGAAGAAGATCTGCAAAATGATCGGCTAAAGGCAGCAATTCAAGATGACGGTCGCGGGATGGGTGAGGAACTGCTGGGGCGGATCACCGACCCCTTCGTGACCAGCCGAACCACCCGCAAGGTCGGTCTCGGGATACCATTGCTCAAGGCCGCAGCAGAAGCGTGCGACGGTGGATTGTGTATTGCCAGCGCACCAGGACGAGGGACGCACCTGGAGGTGAGCTTTCAGAGAAGCCACATTGACAGGATGCCACTCGGTGACATTGCAGGCACAATGCTCACTCTGGTGATCGCCTATCCCAGAATACACTGGGTGTTCCGCTACCGGGCAAATGGCACAGAGTTCACCTTTGATGATGAGCCAATCAAGAAAGAACTAGAAGGGATCTCGCTAACCGAACCCTCGATTCTGACCTTTATTAGAGAGTTGCTCGAAGAAGGCATCAGCCAGGTACGACAAACCATATTAGAAAAAGAGACGATGCCCAAGCTGAGCACCCCCCAAAGCAGGAGGTAACCGGATGTCATCAGTCAAATCACTTGAAGACTTAAAACGCTTGAAAGAAGAAGCATTGGAAAAGCGCAAAGCACGCGCTACGTCTGGTCACGCCCAAGTGACGGTTGGCATGGGCACGTGTGGCATTGCAGCTGGTGCCCGGGAGACCATGAAGGCCATCCTGGAGGTCATAGAAGAAGAAGACTTGAGCGATATCATTGTCACCCAAACTGGGTGCATCGGTCTTTGTGAATGGGAGCCCATCGTCGAGGTCAGGCTCGCAGATGGCCCGAAAGTCACTTATGGAAAAGTCTCTCCCAAAGCTGCCCGGGAGATTATGAAGGAACATATTGAGGGAGGGAAAGTCCTAACCGAGTTAGTGATCCCGGCTTAGGATGTTCAGTAAACAGCGATGGTTGGAAGGTGAGGCAGATGACGCACTATCGGTCTCATGTTCTGGTCTGTGCAGATCCGGAATGTGTGGCAAAAGGGGCGCACGAGGTACTTGATAGCTTAGAGCGCGAACTGGTAGCTCAGGGATTGCGTGAAGAAATCGAAGTACTTGAGACTGCGCGCATTGGCGGGTGTGCCCACGGGCCGGAGATTATGGTTTATCCGGATCAGGTTCATTATTCTGGGCTCACGGTTGACGATGTTCCGCATCTCGTCGAGGAATATTTCTTGAAGGGGCGTGTCGTTGCGGGCTTGCTGGCGCCGGTTCAAGAGCAAGTAGAGGATGAATTGGGGCCGCCCCGGCCTAAGGAGGTGCGGGTGGTCCTGCGCAATTGCGGCAAGATTGATCCAGAGAATATAGAGGATTACATTGCGGAGGATGGCTACCAGGCATTAGGGATGGTGCTCGCAGGCATGACACCCGAGCAAGTCATCGAGGAAATCACTAGCTCCGGACTGAGAGGTAGGGGTGGTGCAGGATTCCCGGCTGGCAGGAAATGGCAATTCACCCGCACTGCCCAGGGGAGCCCCAAATACATCATTTGCAACGCAGACGAAGGTGACCCTGGGGCTTTTATGAATCGACGCGTGCTCGAAGGCGACCCACATTCAGTCTTGGAAGGGATTATCATCGCAGCCTATGCAATCGGCGCCAGCCAGGGATATATCTATTGCCGCGCTGAGTATCCACTAGCGGTGAAGACTCTCAATATTGCCATCCGGCAGGCACACGCATACGGATTACTCGGAGATAACATCCTGGGCGGTGGCTTTTCCTTCAAGATCGAAGTCCGTATGGGTGCCGGCGCTTTTGTATGCGGCGAGGAAACGGCGCTCATGGCATCCATTGAAGGGGAGCGCGGCGAACCGCGCACGCGCCCTCCATTCCCCGCACAACAAGGTTTGTGGGGTAAACCAACCAACATTAGCAACGTCGAAACCTATGCCAATGTGCCACAGATCATCTTGCGCGGAGCAGAGTGGTTCGCAAGCATGGGTACCGAGTTCAGCAAAGGTACAAAAACATTTTCCATAGTCGGCGACGTCAAGAACAGCGGCCTTATTGAGGTGCCTTTGGGCATCACCTTGCGCGAAGTGGTCTACGATGTTGGCGGTGGGATCAAGGACAATAAGCGATTCAAGGCAGTGCAAACAGGTGGCCCCTTGGGTGGATGTCTTCCAGCAGAGTACTTGAATATGCCGGTAGATTACGAAGCCCTGACGGCGGCGGGATCCATCATGGGATCGGGCGGCATGATCGTGATGAACAACGACACCTGTATGGTGGATATCGCCCGATTCTTCATGGAGTTCGTGCAGGACGAAAGTTGTGGCAAGTGTACGCCATGTCGGGTTGGCAGCCAGCACATTCACGGCATCTTAGAACGCATCTGCGCTGGTCAAGGTCGGGATGGCGATATCGAGACCCTAGAAATGCTCTGTCAGCAGATCAAGAGCACAAGCCTGTGTGGGCTGGGCCAGGGCGCGCCCAATCCCGTCGAGAGCACATTAAAACACTTCCGAGCAGAGTATGAGGCCCACATCTATGAAAAACGATGTCCGGCTGGTGTCTGCCAGACACTAGTGCGGGCACCCTGTGTCAATGAATGTCCGGCTGGCGTCGATAGCCCGGCTTACCTGGCTCTGGTCGCACAGGGTCGCTATGCGGAGGGGCTGGCGGTTCATCGCGATGCTAACCCCTTCGCGTTGATCTGTGGCCGAGTTTGCCCAGCCTTCTGCGAGGGTAAATGCCGCCGCGGTCAGCTTGATGAGCCCATTTCCATCCGCCTGGTCAAACGTTTTATGGCTGACCGATTCTACGCTGAAGAATGGAACCCTGAACGACTGGCTCCACGCAAAGACAAGATGGTCGCCGTGGTTGGGGCTGGTCCGGCTGGCTTAACGGCAGCGCTGCGTCTGACCCAGTATGGGTACGACGTCACGGTCTTCGAAAAGATGCTGCAGCCAGGCGGCATGATGACTTATGGTATCCCAGCCTACCGGCTGCCACGCGAGCCTCTCTTCGCCGAGGTCAACCATATCCGTCGGGCAGGTGTGGACATTCGCTGCGGTCAGGAGCTGGGCCGGGACTTCACTATTGAGACTCTGCGCGAGGACGGCTACGATGCGGTCGTCTTGGCTTTGGGGGCGCACAGGAGCCAGCGACTAGCGATCCCCGGCGAGGATAAGGCGGGTGTGTACCACGGCGTAAAGTTCCTGCGCAATATAGCTCTCAGTCGGGCGCCTGAAGTTGATGGCCAGCGGGTGGTGATCGTAGGTGGCGGCGATGTAGCTATCGACTCGGCCCGCTCGGCGTGGCGACTGGGTGCCGCCGAAGTACACGTGGTCTATCGCCGCGAACGAAGCGACATGCCAGCACACCCAGAGGAGATCGAAGCCGCCAAAGAAGAGGGAGTTCAGATCCATACTCTGGTAAATCCCATGGCGGTTCTCGGCCATACTACGGTGACAGGCATCCGCCTGCAACGCCAGACCTTGGGCGAGTACGACAGCAGCGGTCGCCGCCGCCCCAAGGTCATCGCCAGGTCAGAGTTCGACATCGCTTGTGATCTGATTATTCCGGCCATTGGCCAAGTGACCGACTTCGACTGGATGCAGGACAACGCTATTGAAACAAACCGGGCTTCCACAATAAAGGTGGGGCAAAGCCTTGAAACCACACTGCCTGGTGTGTTTGCTGCTGGCGATTGCGTCATCGGCCCGGCCTCGGTGGTTCACGCCGTAGCCCAAGGCAACAGAGTGGCCCTAGCGGTAGACGCATGGTTGATGACCGGCGAAACGGACGGAATTGTATACAAGCCCAGGCGGCATGATGTGCCCCAACAGTTCAACTTAGAAGATTACGCACACGCACGTCGTCCCCGCCCGCGCGCGCTCCCAGCGGAGTGGCGGAGTTGGAGCGGTTTCACGGAAATTGAGATGGGTTTCGATGAAACAATGGCACAGGAGGAGGCCAAGCGTTGCCTGCGCTGCGATCTGGAATGGCTTGAACGGATCGGGGAACCAATCCCAGTAGCATAGACCGGTTTGTCGATCAGTTGGTCAGTCGATGACTCTTACCAGCGGCTGACCAATTGGCGAGACCGAGCAATACACCCCTGATAGGAGGAGGGAATGGCAATTGGTGTAAAAGAAGTTGCGAATGTGCACTCAATCGTACAGGCAGCGGTCACGCGGCATAGCTCGAGTGCAGAAGCGCTAGTTCCAATTCTAAGCGAGATCAACCAGGAAGTGGGATATCTGCCTGGCCAAGCGTTAGCCGAGCTCAGCCAGTTGCTTAAGGTGCCCAAGAGCCATCTGTTCTCGTTAGCAAGTTTCTACGAGATGTTGTCCACAAAGCCTAGAGGCCGGCATGTTATCCAATTCTGCGAGAGCGCGCCCTGTCACGTTGTAGGCGGCCGAGAAGTGTGGCAAGAACTTCAGGACGAATTGGGGCTCGAACCAGGCGAGACCAGCGAGGATGGGAAGTGGACGCTGCTGACGTCTAGCTGCCTTGGAATCTGCGGCGTGGGTCCGGTCATCATCATCGATGACGACATATACGGCAACGTGGCAGTCGAACGCGTCCCTGAAATCCTGGCACGGTACGTGTAAAGGGGGAAAGCAATGATACCTGTTCGTTCATTGGTACTAGTTTCAAGCGACCCCGAGAGCGTGAGTCGAGGTGCACAGGAGGTGCATCGGCGGCTGCAGCGAGAAGTTGAGGCTTATGACCTTGATGAGGAAATTGTTGTCTCAATGGTCGGTGATGTCGGACGCCACGATGCGCTGCCTATGGTGATCGTCTATCCAGAAGCGGTGATTTACGGACCTGTGACGCAAGAAGATGTCCCCTTCTTAGTAGAAGAGCACCTGGTTAAGGGACGCATTGCCGCTGGACTCCAGGCATCCACAAAAGAGCTGTCTGGACGTATCGCCTGGCTATCTGCACGCCGCGGCACACTACCGGCAGAACAGAGAATCGTTTTGGCCAGAGCCGGCCTGATCGACCCTGGGGACGTCGAAGAGTACATCATTCACGACGGATATGAAGCGCTGGCGACAGCGCTCACCGAGATGACACCGGCCGACGTGATCAATGAGATAGGCAAGTCAGGACTCAAAGGGAGAGGTGGCGCTGGCTTCCCGACCGGGATGAAGTGGCGCTTTGTATCGCAGACAGACGACTATCCGAAATATATTATCTGCAACGCAGACGAGAGCGAACCAGGGACATTCAAGGACCGACTTATACTGGAAGGTGACCCACACAGCATCATCGAGGCGATGGCTATCGCTGGCTACGCGGTCGGTGCCAGCGAGGGCTACATTTATGTCCGCGGCGAGTACAGCCTGGCCCAGGAGAGGCTGGTCGAGGCCATCAGCCAAGCTCGGCAGATGGGTTTGCTGGGTGAGAGAATATTCGACAGCGGCTTTGGCTTCGACATCCACGTTCACACGGGAGCGGGTGCCTACATCTGCGGCGAGGAGACAGCCCTGCTCGAGTCGCTAGAAGGGAAACGGGGCGAACCGCGTTCACGCCCCCCCTACCCCACTACGCACGGCCTGTGGGGGAAGCCATCTGTGGTGAACAATGTAGAAACGATTGCCAACGTGCCTCCGATCATCAAGAACGGAGCCGCCTGGTACAGGCGCTTTGGCACGACTAGCAGCCCAGGCACCAAGGTATACACCATATTGGGGAATGTCAATGTCACGGGCCTGGTCGAGGTGCCGATGGGCATCACGCTGCGAGAGGTGATCGCCATCTACGGCAAGGGTATGAAAGGCAGTGCCGCTTTCAAGCTAGCGCAGACTGGTGGTTCAAGTGGTTCGATTATCCCCGCCAGTCTACAAGATACCCCCATGGACTTTGACTCGTACGCGCGCGCCGGCGTTTCGTTGGGCTCAGGAGCCCTGCTGATTTGCGACGAGGACACGTGCGTCGTTGACCTAGCCAGGGTATTGCTCAATTTCTTTAGACACGAGAGCTGTGGCAAGTGTACACCCTGCCGAGTAGGTACTCAGCGTGCCCACCAGATCTTGACAGCCATTTCCGAGGGAGTAGGAACCACACGGGATTTGAGTGATCTACAGATGCTGAGTGAAAACCTTACTGAATTTTCCCATTGCGGTTTAGGCCAGACAGCAGCCGTGCCCATCCGCGACGTTTTCAGGCACTTCAGGGCAGAGGTGGATGCCCACGTCCAATTGAAAGTCTGTCCAACAGGTGCCTGCCAAATGAGCGGGCAATGGGCCAGCACCCCCTGGGCTGGCAGAGCGGCTTAAGCCCGATGTCATCAGCGCGGAGGATGGATAATGATCAGTGTGACAATTGACGGCAAGAAGACCCAAGTGCCCGTAGGCACGACAGTGCTGAAGGCAGCGGAAATGGCGGGGATCGAAATTCCGACACTTTGTGATCACCCGCAGTTGACGCCATATGGGGGTTGTCGTCTGTGCTTGGTTGAAATCGAGGGAGCTCGAACGCTGCAAACCTCTTGCACATTGCCGGTGAGCAATGGTATGGAAGTGCGAACGAATACCCCTCGGATACACGAGGCACGGAAGTTCATCTTAACCCTGCTCTTCAGCGAACGCAACCATTTCTGCATGTATTGTCAAATGAGTGGTGGCGACTGCGAGCTCCAGAACGCGGCCTACGGGGAAGATATGACCCACTGGCCACTACAACCGAACTGGCAGCCATTTGCAGTTGACGGCTCACACGAGCATATCGTTCTGGATCACAACCGGTGCATTCTCTGTCGGCGCTGCGTGCGTGCATGCGGAGAATTAATTGGCAATTTCACGCTGGGGATGAGTGAGCGAGGTTCGCTTTCCATGCTTGCTGCCGACCTCGATGTGCCTTTGGGGGAAAGCACCTGTGTGTCCTGTGGCACGTGCGTACAGGTTTGCCCCACCGGGGCGCTGATAGACAGAGCGAGCGCCTATTTGGGGCGAGAGGCGGATGCGGAGCGCATCAAGTCCACCTGCGTCGGATGTAGTGTGGGCTGCGCAGTGGAACTGGTTGTTCGCGACAACCAGTTGCTGAGAGTGGAAGGGGACTGGGATGGGCCAGTGAACGCAGGCATACTATGCCAGGTGGGACGCTTCGAGTCATTGAAAGATGCACGCCAACGAATCGTGACCCCCCTGCTGCGCAAGAACGGGACACTCAAAGCAGCCACCTGGGAAGAGGCATTAAGCTACCTAAGCGATAAGCTGAAACCACTAGCCGGCAAGAACGGCGACGGGGTTGCCGCCCTGGCCTCAACTCGCCTGCCGAATGAGACCCTCTACGCATTCAGGCAACTCTTCGCCGGGAAACTCGGCAGCGAGATGGTAACTAGCATCGAGGAGGGTGTAACGGTTAATGCAGCTGGGCGAGTGGCCCAAGAGCTAGGTGGGCCCTTTGAAGGAGACCTGGATGCACTCAAGTCAGCAGACTGCGTAGTTGCAATTGGGGCGGATCTGGTTGACAACCATCAGGTCGCCGGGTTCCTTCTTAGGCGTGCTTTGCCCAACGGGACGAAGCTGGTCGTGATCGATCCCTTCGAAAATGGGCTGCACGACCTAGCGGATTACAGCTTGCGCCCCGAAAAGGGGACCGACTATGACCTACTCAAGGGGTTGATGTCGGCCATCATCAGCCTGGGGTTGACCCAGAGCGAGCCAGCTGACCTGGCCACACATACGCCTGAAGAGGTCAGCCAGACCACTGGCGTCCCTGCCGCGACTATCCGCGATGCAGCACAGATGATCGCCACCTCTCAGAAACCGACTTTTATCTTCGGCAAGGGGGTTACGCGGCAAGAGTCTCCACAAGTGCTGAAGGCGTTAATCGAACTAGCACGCCTGGTGGGAGCGCTGGACCCTGAGCGATCGGCCATTATCGGCACCAAGGGTCAAGCAAACAGCACGGCGGCCTATATGTACGGCTTGGACAAGCCGTTTGAGATAAACGGCCACCAGGCGGTCTACCTGGCATTGGGAGATGATAAGGTGAGCCAGCGTTTGTTGAAACGCCTGGAGAAAGCGCCTTTCATCGCAGCTCAGGCCAGCCACGCTTCAGCCGTGACGGCAATGGCGGACGCGGTGCTGCCAGTAGAAATGTGGGCAGAACAGGAAGGGCACTACCTGAATCTCGGGGGACGATTGCAGGAAGCCCATCGGGGTCTTAGCCCACCGCCGGAAGCGTGGTCGAATGTCAAAGTCCTGGATGCGATCGCCACCAGGATGGGATATATCTTGGATACCAACTGGCAGAAGGCTCTGCACGACCGAGTTCCTACCACAAGGTTCAGCAAGTAAGCAACTATAGTTGGTGGTGGAATTGGCTGCTGAGTGTTAACAAAGGAGTGTTTACATGACGAAACCCAAGATCGCAAGTGATTGGCTGGCGGCGTGTGCAGGATGCCACATGTCGCTCTTGGACATCGATGAACGCATCGTAGAGATTGCCAAGCTGGTGGATATCCGCGCGACGCCCATCACTGACCTCAAGGAGCCGGATGAGGGTGGAGTTGATGTTGGGATTTTAACCGGCGCTATCAACACAACAACCAACGAGGAGGTTGCCAGCAAGATGCGGGAGCGCTGCAAGATTCTGGTATCCTTAGGGGATTGCGCGGTCTTTGGTGGTGTTATTGCTATGCGCAACTTCTTTGAGCTAGAAGATGCGCTGCGTAGAGCATACGTCGAAACCGAGAGCACCGACGAGGAAGGCAAAGTGCCCAGCAGCCCCGAGCTAGGCGTCCCCACACCGGTTCGGGCAGTGCACGAAGTGGTCGATGTGGATGTCTTCGTCCCCGGATGTCCGCCGGATGCCGACGTTATCTACTACGTATTGAGCGAGTTGGCAAAAGGCCGCATCCCAGAGATCAAGGACAGGAATCTTCAGTGGCATTAATGAGAGGGATACTATGAGCACACAGAAGATCACAATTGAACCAGTAACCAGAATCGAAGGACACGCTAAGGTCACCATCCACCTTGATGAAGACGGCAGCGTTGAGCGCGCATATTTCCACGTAAACGAGTTCAGGGGTTTTGAGAAATTCTGCGAAGGCCGCATGTACTTCGAGATGCCCATGATCACGCCTCGCATCTGCGGAATCTGTCCGGTTAGTCACCACTTGGCCTCAGCCAAGGCCTGCGACCAGATTGTAGGGGCGCCGCCACCCCGTCCGGCCAGTGTACTGAGAGAATTGATGCACATGGGGCAGATCATCCAGAGTCACGGAATGCACTTCTTTGAACTGGCTGGGCCTGACCTGTTGCTTGGCTTTGATGCTGATCCAGCAGGTAGAAACGTGGTGGGTTTGATCGAAGCCAATCCTGATGTGGCAGTCAAAGCAGTCAAGATCCGCAAGTACGGGCAAGAGATCATCCGCACTCTGGGCGGTCGCAAGGTCCACCCAAACTTCGCCGTACCTGGCGGTGTAAACAAAGCACTACGGCCTGCTGAGCGCGACGCCATCCTGGCGGGCGCCGACGAAGCCATTGAGACCACCCAGCTGGGTATATCAGTGATGAAAGACTGGGCCGAGAAGAACCGAGAAGACATCGAGAAGTTCGCCGTCTTCAGGTCTGGCTACTTCGGGCTGGTCACAGAAGAGGGAGGCCTCGAACTCTACGATGGCAATTGCCGGCTGCTTGATGCCGATGGGAACCGGCTGGAGGAGTTCGATGGTCGTAACTACCTCGACTACATCGCCGAACACGTGGAAGACTGGTCCTACCTGAAGTTCCCATACTACAAGAAAATGGGCTGGCCTGAGGGTGTCTATCGCGTGGGCCCCCTGGGACGTGTGAACGTAGCCGAGAAGATCGACACGCCCCTGGCCAACGAAGAACTGAATATTTTCAAAGCACTCAACGACGGTAAACCAGTCGAAAACACTCTTCACTTCCACTATGCGCGCCTGGTTGAGACGCTATTCGCCACCGAACGGGTAAAAGTGCTGCTCGATGATCCCGACATTATGAGCACGGACATCCTGAACACACGCCGCGAATACACGGGCGAAGGCGTAGGTGTGATCGAGGCTCCCCGCGGAACGCTCTTCCACGACTACAAAGCCAACGCAAATGGCCAACTGGAACGGGTTAACCTCATTGTAGCCACTGGTCACAACAATTGGGCTATGAGCGAGGCGGTGGACAGTGTTGCCAAGACGTACATCGTTCCTGGGGAGGAAATCACAGAGGGTCTGTTAAACCGGGTTGAAGCCGCCATCCGAGCACACGACCCCTGTCTTTCCTGCTCCACGCACGCGCTGGGTCAGATGCCCATGGTGATCGATATCCTGGATGCTGACGGCAGACTGGTCAACACTCTGAAGCGAGATGGACGCTGAGACTACGAAGGCTCTAATCATTGGGTACGGCAACCCTGATCGAGAAGATGATGGGGTTGCCTGGCACGTTTTGCAGGGAGTTGCCGAGCACCTAGGGCGGACTGGCCCCGACCTGGAAACGGGTGGACTGGATCAGCTGGGCCAATGGCCAGACTTGCTGTTTGTCTGGCAACTGGCTCCCGAACTTGCAGAGCTCATCGCTGACTACGATTACGTATGCTTCGTGGATGCGCATACCAGCGACTATCCAGAAGACCTGCGCTTCGACACTGTTGAGGCTGGCTACCAAGCCTCTCCCTTCACTCACCATATGACACCGCAGACGTGCTTGATGTTGGCAGAGAGGTTGCATGGGCACGTTCCACAGGCAATTGTGGTGTCTGCCAGAGGACATCGATTTGGGTTTTCTAATGAATTGTCAGTTCAGACAGCGCTGCTAGTCGAGGAAGCAATAGAACGGATTGCCTCCTGGCTGGGCGCAATATCAGACGACTAGAACGGTAACTACGACCTGGCAAAGTCATTGACCGGTACCGACTGTCATGATATACTATCGACGTACTTGCACATATTCTTTCAGAGGACCTTCAGTGTGGAAGGCTGGATTGGTCAGCAATCTAATTACAACTCAAGGCAACACATTTTGGTGCGGCGACTCAACCCTGCTCGTTGCTACGGGTGAGTCGCCATCTTTTTTCATCTATGTGTGACGCCGTAGCCAATCTAGGAGGGGCGTATGGGTGTGAGCAGCAACGGTGATGTTGACCTCACCTTGATGGACGAGGTCTTCGGGAAGTACGCACAGCAAGAAGGAGCCTTGATTCCCATTCTACAGGCAGCACAGGCTACTTATGGCTATTTGCCAGGAGAGGTCATAAAATTAATTGCCGACAGACTGGGCGTGTCACTGGGCAAGGTCTATGGCGTGGCTACCTTCTACGCGCAATTCTACTTAGAACGCAGAGGCCGACACGTGCTTAAATTATGCGATGGAACAGCCTGTCACGTCAAAGGGACGCCCATCCTGATGACGGCCGTAGAAGAGGAGTTCGACATCCAGCCTGGCGAAACTTCTGAGAACGGGGAGTTGAGCGTAGAGATTGTCTATTGTCTCGGCTCCTGCGCCCTGGCCCCGGTGGCCGTCTTGGATGGAGAAGTGATGGGGCGTATGCGACAGGAGATGTTGGTGCGTCGAGTCAAGAAACACATCGGCACAGACTGATTCGATAAGAGGAGTATCAAATGGTGTTTATGGCGGAGTTGGACGCTAGAAGGCAACAGGCTAAGGAACGCTGGGAGCAAAAGATAAATGCTGATGTTTACATCACCGTCGGTATGGGAACCTGCGGGTTGGCAGCTGGCGCAGGCGATACCCTTGCAGCGGTCCAAGAGGAACTAGAGAGGCGAAATCTGAGTGCCGTTATCGGTCAGGTCGGCTGCGTAGGGATGTGCTCCTACGAACCGATGCTCGAAATGCAAGCAAAGGGACAGCCTCGCGTCAACTACGGGAATGCGACGGGGAGCAATGTGCCTGAGATATTCGCTGCCTATTTTGACGAAACCCCTGTGCGCAAAAGCGTTGTCGTCGGTGAAATGACGCCTACTATCACCCAAGTCAACGGGAGCGCTCTTCATTCGCTGAGCTTCGTTGACCCTGAAGATCGCGGGAAAATCGCTTTCCATCAGAAACAACTCCGCGTTGTCCTGAGCAATTGTGGTTTGATAGACCCAGAGTCAATTGATGACTATCTAGCCGCGGATGGCTATGAAGCCTTAGCAGAAGTGCTGGCAGAAATGACCCCAGAGGAACTGATTGAGGAAGTCACCCAATCAGGTCTGCGCGGACGTGGCGGGGGCGGCTTTCCTGCCGGTGTTAAATGGGGGCTGGCACGAAAGACACAAAGATGGCCTAAATACGTGATTTGTAATGCCGACGAGGGGGACCCTGGAGCTTTTATGGACCGCTCGGTGCTGGAGGGTGACCCACACTCGGCAATTGAGGGAATGATCATCGCAGGCTACGCCATCGGCGCTCAAGCGGGCTATATCTACTGCAGAGCTGAATATCCGCTTGCCATCAGGCGGCTGGAGATTGCACTGGAACAGGCAAGAGAACTGGGTCTTTTGGGCGATAACATCCTGGGTTCTGACTTCAGCTTCGACATGGTTGTCAAGGAAGGGGCAGGGGCCTTCGTATGTGGGGAAGAAACAGCGTTGATGGCCTCCATCCAAGGTGAACGAGGCCAACCTTGGCCACGACCACCCTACCCAGCTGTTTCTGGCCTATGGCAGCAACCCAGCAACGTGAACAACGTGAAGAGCTACGCCTATGTCCCTCGCATTATCCGTATGGGGGCGGAGTGGTTCAAGAATCTGGGTACAGAGGGAAGTCCAGGAACCGCCGTCTTTGCACTGACCGGCATGGTCAACCGCACTGGGCTCATCGAAGTACCTATGGGAATCACAATGCGGGAGATCATCTACGACGTTGGCGGTGGCATTCCCATGGGCAGGAAATTCAAGGCAGTGCAGACGGGTGGGCCTTTGGGTGGCTGCCTACCAGAAGAACACCTGGATACCCCTGTGGACTTTGACTCGCTCCGCGCAGCCGGTGCGGTGATGGGCTCGGGCGGTATGATTGTCGCCGACGAGACGACTTGCATGGTCGAGTTTGCTAAGTACTTCATGCAGTTCGCGTGTGATGAAAGCTGTGGGAAGTGCCCCCCCTGCCGCATCGGCAGCACCCGCATGCTGGAGATCCTAGAGCGCATTACTGGTGGTGAGGGCAAACTGGAGGACCTGGATGAGATCCGCCGGGTGGCGCGCGGGATGCAGACGGGCTCCCTGTGTGCGCTGGGGCAATTAGCCCCTTCACCAGTTATGTCAACTTTAAGACATTTCGAAGACGAATACAGGGCGCACATAGAAGAGGAGCGCTGCCCGGCCGGAAAGTGTCGGACCTTGATCACCTACGAAATCGTAGCTGAGCTGTGCACCGGATGCATGGTATGCGGGCGCAATTGTCCCAGCAACGCCATTAGCGGCGAGAAACGCCAACCACACGTCATAGATGCTGAATTGTGCGAACGTTGTGGCTTGTGCACAGAAGTCTGCAAATTTGACGCTATTGTAGTCTATTAGCCATTGCGGGGTGAAGATGATAATGAATGTGACCTTGACTATTGATGGGCAGCAGATAACAGCCCCACAAGGAAGCACGATCTTGGAAGCCGCTCGCCAGGCAGGCATCTCTATTCCCACCCTTTGTCATCATCCTGATCTGACCAACGTGGGCGCCTGCCGGATGTGCGTGGTCTCAGTAGAGAAAGCGCGAGGATTGCAGACCGCGTGTACCACACCAGCGGCAGAGGGCATGGTGGTCGATACTGAAAGCGAGGAGGCACGCGAGACGCGCAGGTTCGTCCTGGAGATGTTGCTCACCGATCACCCTAACGAGTGCATGACGTGTGAGGTAAACGGTGACTGTGAGCTACAGGACCTAGTCTATGATTACGGGGTGATCTGGCCTGAGCACAACGGCGCGCGTCACGCTTACGACATCGACCCGGATCCTAATCCCTTTGTCTTCATTGACCGCAACAAATGCATCTTATGTGGTCGGTGCATCCGTGCCTGTAGCGAGGTTCAAAACCGGGATGTCTGGAATTTCGCCTACCGAGGTTTCAGAACCAAGCTCGTCGCTGGTGCCGACCAGTTCATGCTGGACGCCCGCTGTGAAAGCTGTGGGCAATGTGTGGCCTATTGTCCTGTGGGCGCGCTGTATGACAAGATGAGTCTGGGAACTGGGCGCCCTAACCAGGTAGCCAAAGTACGGACCACATGCTCCTACTGTGGAGTAGGCTGTAGCTTTGATCTAAACGTACGCAATGGAAATATTGTACGCGTCACAAGTGCTCAGGACGCCCCAGTGAATGGGGTGGCCTTGTGCGTAAAAGGCCGCTATGGGTATGATTACGTTCATCACCCTGAGCGGCTCGCCAGGCCCCTAGTGCGTGCCAAGTGGCTGGGTATTGAGCGCGTCAAGGAACAAGTGTCAATCGGCGTGTGGCAAGTAACGACTGTGGCCGAAAAACGCATCCAGCCTTCGAGCAACGGCCGCGAAGCCATCGCCCCTGATACCTTCATACAGACTGACTGGGGCAGCGCGCTGGACGTGATTGCCCACAAGTTTACTGAGGTGAAACAGACGGATGGTGGTAATGCCTTTGCGGTGCTAGCCTCTGCAAAATGCACCAATGAAGAGAATTTCCTCTTCAACAAATTCACGCGACAGATACTAGGCACCAACAGCATCGACCACTGTGCACGTCTCTGACACAGCTCAACTGTCACCGGTCTGGTGACGTGCTTCGGCAGTGGCGCGATGACCAACTCGATCCGAGACATCGCCGAAGAGAGCCAATGTATTTTTATAATAGGTAGCAACACCACTGAGCAGCACCCCGTCATCGGCACCAAGGTTCGTCAAGCAAAACGACAGCGCGGGGTCAAGCTCATCGTCGCCGATCCCCGCCGCATTGACATCGCTGATTACGCTGACCTGCATCTGCAACACAAACCGGGTACCGATATCGCGCTACTCAACGGGCTGATGCATATCATCATCCGTGAAGGCTGGCACGACGAAGCCTTCATTGCCGAACGGACCGAAGGCTTCGAGGATCTAGCAGCGATCGTCGAAAAATACACTCCAGAAGTGGCCAGCGAGATCACCGGTGTCCCGGCTGAGGATATCGAAAAAGCAGCCCATATGCTAGCCAAAAATCGCCCAGGCGCGCTGTTGTACGCGATGGGCATAACACAGCATATTGTCGGCGTGCCCAATGTTATGAGTTGCGCGAATCTTCAAATGCTGCTGGGCAACATGGGTGTGCCAGGCGGCGGCGTCAATCCGCTGCGTGGGCAGAACAACGTGCAAGGGGCTTGCGATATGGGAGGTCTACCTAACGTCTACCCCAGCTATCAAAGAGTGACTGATCCAGCCAGCCAGGATAGATTTGAGAAAGCGTGGGGAGTGCCTCTGTCCAACCAGGTGGGGCTGACCGTTACCGAGATGTTGAAGGCAGCCGAAGAAGGCCAGGTACGGTGCCTGTACGTAATCGGTGAAAACCCTATGGTCAGCGACCCGGACCTGAACCACGTCCGCTATTGCCTACAGGAGACAGAGTTTGTCATAGTGCAAGACCTCTTCTTCACAGAAACTGGTCAGTTTGCAGACGTGATACTTCCGGCAGCCAGCTTCGCCGAAAAAGAGGGCACGTTCACCAACACAGAGCGGCGGATACAGCTCGTGCGCAAGGCAATCGAAGCACCCGGGGAAGCCCAACCCGACTCCTGGATCATAAGCGAATTGGCGACACGGATGCTGGAACTAGGCGCAGTTGAGCCCGACGAGGATGCACCTCACGCCGACTGGGACTATACCGGCGTGACCGACGTGATGGACGAGATCAATCAGCTTACACCCATTTATGCGGGCGTGACTTACCGCCGCTTGGAAGATGGAGCATCCCTTCAGTGGCCCGTGCCCGGCGAAGACCATCCAGGCACACCTATCCTACACGTAGGCCAGTTCAGCCGCGGCTTGGGCCGCTTTTCAGCGGTAGATCACGTACCACCGGCTGAACTGCCGGACAACGAGTACCCATTGATGCTGACTACGGGACGCGTTATCTATCACTGGCACGGTGGTGAAATGACGCACCGAGCCCGCAATCTTGAGGCAATGTACCCCGAGGCACTGGTTGAAATCAACCCAAAAGATGCCGAAAAGGCAAACATCAATGACGGGACTCTGATGAAAGTTGCTTCACGCCGGGGTGAAATCATCGCCAAAGCACAGATCACAGACCGAGTGGAACCGGGGCTGATCTTCACGACCTTCCATTTTGCGGAAGCGGCCGCTAACTTCCTGACTAACCCAGCTCTCGATCCACAGGCCAAGATCCCGGAGTACAAGGTGTGCGCTGTCCGGGTTGAATCGCTACAAGATGGGAAGGGTGCCAACGGAGAGGCCAGAGCATAGCAGCTTAGCAGGGACTTCGAAATTGCATGTGTTGCATCCGAATGAACTTGATTGCCTGAGGTTAACTCTATGCACCTGCAAGATGTTTTGGATGTGACTGGGGCTCAATCCATTTCGCTAAGGCTTGATCTTAGACGCGAAGTACGCTCTGGATTCGCTTCAGACCTGATGAGCGATGTATTGCGTTATGATGTGGCGCAGGGCCTGCTGATCACCGGCCTGACGAACCCACAGATAATCCGCACGGCCGAGATGGCAGACGTGGCAGCGATCCTTGTGGTGCGAGGCAAAGTACCGCCACCGGAGACTGTCAATCTGGCAAGTAACATTGATATCCCGATTCTTGGCACTGAGCTCATCATGTTCGAGACGTGCGGTCGGCTGTACGCGGCCGGCCTGCCAGCGTGCAGACGGTACACGGACAGCCGGTAGTCTTATAGTGAAACTCTGGGCACCGTAAAGGTATGGTGAAGGCAGATTGAGACTGCTGCTGGCGACTAGTAGTTCCCCGAGAAAGCGACACGCTAAAGGAAATAGCAGGTTCTCCGCCCACTGATGGGCCCGGCAGACCTGCTATTTCTTGGAGCCAGAGGTGGCACATGGAAAGCAATATTGAACACATTCTAGTGAGGTATCCGGAAGGAGATCGGGGGTTCTTGATCCCTATTCTGCAAGAGGTGCAGGAATTCTATGGGTACATCTCCCCTGATGCACTAGATGAGATCGCTTGCTTCACCAAGGTTCCGCCTGGCGAGATCTATGGAGTGGCTTCGTTCTACGCCCAGTTTCGCTTCGACAAGCCGGGAAAACACACGGTGCAAGTATGTTTGGGAACAGCCTGCCACGTACGAGGCAGTGAGCGCATCTTGGACCTGCTCGAGCATCAACTAGGAATCAAATCTGGTGACACTACACCTGATGGCCTGTTCAGCCTGGAGCGGACGGCCTGCTTCGGCTGCTGCGCCCTGGCGCCTGTGGTTATGGTGGACAAAGATGTCCACGGCCGCATGAGTTCGACCAAAGCACACAAGCTTTTGAGGCAGTACCAAGACAAAGAGGATTAGACTTACTGGCCCTGAGTTGCAAACCCCATCGATAGAATGGGGGGATTGCCCAATAGACTCTCTCAGCAGAACGTGATAGATTCATGATAGGGATCGTAGTAGCCAGAGTTGAAATATACGTTCAAAGAGAGAGGCGTTATGGATGGGCTGCTAGCGGCAGCGGTCATTGTGGGTATGTTCCTGCTGCGCATCGGCGTGCCGCTAACGATGACGTTGGCTGTGGCATATTTCCTG